>Ga0307374_10001009_pt1 | contig 52917 bp, 51 predicted proteins | sample OX3MG_FD_202532 | JGI IMG/M metagenome (GOLD analysis project Ga0307374, IMG submission 202532) | Soil microbial communities from Risofladan, Vaasa, Finland - OX-3 | ecosystem: Environmental > Terrestrial > Soil > Coastal area > Acid sulfate soil | place: Finland: Risofladan, Vaasa | collected...
CCGTTGCTGCTGTCAGACCCGAAGGTCTGACAGCAGCAACGGCGCAGGCCCCGGCCCGCTCACCCAGCCAAAACGGATGGATTGCAAAGGCTCTGCCTTTGCTGGGGGGTCCAGGGGGGCAAAGCCCCCCTGGCGGGTTCCAGGGCAGCGCCCTGGCCTTCCCGCGTTCACCCGCCGCTGATCGCAGTCATGATCAGCACCTCCGCCCCCGGCGTGAGGCGTGTCTGCAACGTCGCGCGCTCACCGGCGACGAACACGTTGATGTGGCGACGAATGCGTGGCGTCGAATCGCAGATACGATCGCGCATCCCGGGCCAGCGAGCATTCAACGCGTCGATCGCGGTCCCGACGCTCGCCGCCGACAGGTCCACGTGCCGCTCGCAACCCGGGAACAAAGCCACCAGCGCGGCCGGCAGCATAACAACCACAAGCGGCGGCGCCGACGCCACCTACGCCTCGACCAGCAGCGTCTCCACCGAATGGATCGGGGGCAAATGCTGCGCGATGCAGGCCCAACTGTCGCCCTCATCGGCGCTGGCGAACAGCGCGCCCGTGTTGGTGCCGAAATACACGCCGGCCGGGTCGAGGCGATCGGTGGTCATGGCCTGGCGCAACACGCCAAAGAAAATGTTCCCTTGCGGCAAGCCGTCGCGTAGCGCCTGCCAGGTCTCGCCGCGGTCGCGCGTGCGCCACACCGCCGCCCTCCCGTCGGGCACATACCGCCCCGCGATGTCGCCGTTGAGCGGCAATAGATACAGCGTCCCCGGATCGCGAGGATGCGCCGCCGCGGGAAACCCGAACGTGGACGGCAGACCCTGCTCGATGCTGGTCCAGTGCTGGCCGCCGTCCTCGCTGCGATACATGCCGCAATGGTTCTGCTGATACAGCCGATCGGGCAGTCCCGGCGCCATCACCACGCTGTGCACGCATTGCCCATAATCCGGATAGCGCTGCGCCTCCGGCAAATAATCGCACCGCGTTCCCTGGTTGCGCGGCGCCCAGGTTGCACCGCCATCCGCCGTGTGAAACACGCCGGCCGCCGAGATGCCGACCCACAACTGCCGGGCGTCGGTCGGGTGCGGCACCAGCGAATGCAAAATCAAACCGCCGCCGCCCGGCTGCCAGTGCGGTCGCGAGGGATGCTCGCGCAGCCCCGCGACATGCTGCCACGACCGGCCGCCGTCGTTGCTGCGGAACAGCCCGGCCGGCTCGACGCCCGCATAAAGCCCGTCCGCGGACGCCGCCAGGCTCCAGACCGATTTGATCGGCGTTTCGCCCGCCGGGTATGCCAGACCCTCGCTGGAATGCGTCCAGGTCGCGCCGAGGTCGGTGGACTGCCACACCGCCGGACCAAACCATTCGTTGCCGCCGCCGGCGTAGAGCGTCCTGCTGGCCGGATCGGCAACGACATGGTTCAGCGGCCACGCCTCGCAGAACGGACCGCGCAGGTCCCAGGAACGTCGTTGCGGATCGCTGGCGAGGGTGAACGCGCCCTTCTTGGTTCCGACCAGGATGAGAACCTGCTTCGCCATTGCCGCCTCCCCGCTGCCGGGCACGATAACCGCCGTGCCCGGCCGATTGACATGTAACGTTGATATCAACATAACAGCCGCATGTCAAAGCGCGATGCGCTGCCGTTCTCCACCACGCTTCACGTCCGCGACACCTGCCTGTGTTTGCGCACGCAGCGGGCGGCCCGCGCGCTGGCGCGGCGCTTCGACGAGGCGCTGCGGCCGGTGCACCTGACCAGCGGCCAGTTCTCGCTGCTGATGTCGCTCAACCGCCCGGCGCCGCCGCGCATCGGCGAGGTTGCCGCTTTGCTGGCGATGGACCGGACCACGCTCACCGCCAATCTCAAGCCGCTGCAACGGCGCGGCCTGCTGCGGGTGACGATCGACGACGCCGACAAACGGAGCCGTCGCCTGGTTCTCGACCCCGCCGGCCGCGCGGCACTGGCCGCGGCGATGCCGCTGTGGCAGCAGACGGAGGCGACGATCGAACGGCTGGTCGGCGATGCGGACCGGCTGCGCGCGGATTTGCAGGCGATGGCGTGAACCGGCGGCGCGTGCGCGGCGTCATTGCGGTATTATGCAGCAACGAGCACTACGGCGCATCTGCCACAGGCGTTGTCGATCCGCCAGATTGAAGGAGGGTAGCGTGACGTAGGACGCGTGTCGTGTGGGTCCCGTGCAGGGATAGCTGCGTTGTTACACCAGCGGCCCTTCAGGTTGACTCCTGGCTGCGGTTCCCGGCGGGCAGCGATCTGGCACGCCCGCGGTCAGGCACAGGTCAATGTCATTGGCTGCTGGTATTAGTCGGCATAGTTGTGCTGTCGATGGGGAATGAAGACTACGGGAATGTCTGGGTTGCCAGTAACGCGAACTCGGTAGCAAAATTTGGTAACCCGTTCGAGAGTGCCAGGGAATCTGTCGAAATATCTCACCCAACCAAAGAGGTACAGTCGGAGTTCTTCTTTTCGCATTTGCTCCATTTCTGCGGCCGTAATATACCTATCGGGAGGAGCGTGTGGACCCAGAAGAAACTGTTTGGTCCCCAGCACTCCAGCCTCAGACATTGGGGGGACGTCATCGTCGAAAGCAAAATTATCTGGCATGTCACTGGCACTCAAATAATAGCCTATCCGATTTTTGAGATTGGCTGCGGGCATTTGCCCGTAGTTATCCATCCTGCTTCCGAATTTGAATTGAGGAGCAGGCGGTACGAACCCGTAACCGTATTGCCCAGGAGGGACATCCGTCTCCCATGTTGGGATGACTTGAATGCGTGCGCGCTGACCAGCGGCCAATATATCGGCGGATGCTTTCGCCGCATGGGCAGCGGTCATGGCGTCATTCATACCGGCGCGCATATATCTGAGTTGAACCAGGAACATCCCCAACTGGAAAAGAGCGACGGCAGCCAAAATCAAAGTAGCCCATACGATCGCCCACTCCGGGCCCCACCAATTTGGTAACGGTTTCTCGAATCCGGTGTGCCTGACGCTCTCGGTCTCCTCTTTGCGATCTGGTGCGTTGGGCATCCCGACGACAAGCGTAGGCACCTCAGTGCCGCGCTGATCGTGCGTTGCTGGCTTCTGGTCGTCTGCGCGTCCGGCTGGTTTCGGACCGCCTTGATCCGCGCTACCTGGGGCTGGTGGCTGTGATACTTGTCCAGGAGGTAATGCCGCCGCTCCCGTCGCAATCCCAGCAGCCAGCAGAAGCCCGAGCTGCCACATATCGCTGCCTCCTCATTTTGCGACGACCTGGCTTGGATATTCTCCAGCCGCATCACCGCCACCTCCAGTTCTGACGGTGTCGCCACGAGGAAGGTAGCCGCGAACGACCTGCGTTTTAGCTTGGCCTTCATGGTAGTCTCTGATTCGTTCGGCAGCCATGCTCATTTTTGGCACGGATGCAGTGGCGCTTGCGGCGGAGGCTGGTAAGTTCCTTGTCTGGCATCCATATGTGGTTGCCGAAACAGAGGGTGGTGCTAGATTTTGAGGTTCTCGTTGCTATATGCCACCGACTGGCACCCTCACCCCAACGCGTACTCCACCTCCGCCGTATAGACCGCCTGCTCCTTCCCCAGCAGCGAGCTGAACAGCGTGAAATGCCCGATCGGCACCGGCTCCGCCCGGAACAGGTTATGCCCCTGCACGAACGCGGCGAGCTTGCCTTCAACCGCGTTGTCCAGCCGCGCCAGCGTGAGATGCGGCGCGAACCGGCGACGGTCCGGCTCCAGGCCGATGCGTTGCATCGCCGTCTCGATCTTGTTCTGCAAGTGGTCGAGTGCCGGATTGCGCTCCACCCCCACCCAAAGCTGCGTGCTGCGCCCCGACCGGGCGAACGTCCCGACGCCGGCCAGAGTCAGCGCGAACCCGCGGGCCTTCAGCGCCGCCAGCGCGAGGTCGATCTCCTCCGCGCGGTACGCCGGCGCCTCGCCGATGAAGCGCAGCGTCACGTGGTAGTTCTCCGGCGGCACCCAGCGCGCGCCGGGGATGCCGGCGCCGGACAGCATCGCGACGCGCCGGCGCAACTCCCACGGCAGCTCGAGGGCGACGAACAGCCTCATGCCGGGTGTGCCTCCCGCAACAGCCGCTCCACCAGCGGCAGCAGCCGCGCGACGATGCGGCGCACCCCCGCCGCATTCGGGTGCAGGCCGTCCGGTTGGGTCAAGGCCGGTACCTCCGCCACGCCGAGCAAGAAGAACGGGTCGTACAGGATGCCCGGCCGCCGCCCCAGCCGGCCGAACGCCGCCCGGTAGGCCCGCTCATAATCCGCCCCGAAATTCGGCGGAGCGTACATGCCCTCCAGCAGCACCGGGATGTGCTTCGCCGCCAGCGCATCGAGGATGGCGGCCAGGTTGGCCTCCATGGCGCGCGGGTCCAGGCCGCGCAGCCCGTCATTGGCACCGAGTTCGACGATCGCCGCATCCGCGCCGCCAGCCAGCACCCAGTCCAGCCGCGCCCGCCCGCCGGCGCTGGTGTCGCCCGACACCGCACCGTCGATGATGCGCACATCGTCGCCGTGGGCGCGCAGGGCCTGCTGCAACCGCATCTCGAACCCCTCGGCGTGTGGCAGGCCGTAGCCGGCGGACAGCGAGTCGCCGAGAATCAGCAGGCGGAGCGGCGCGGCGAGGGCAGGCGGGCTTGAGACGCAAAGTGCCAGCACTCCGCAAATCAGGTGTGCCGCGGCAAAACAAGCCGTCAGCACGGCGCCAGGTCGAGGGCGACGGGGCGCCACGGAGACACATCGGCTGGCGCGCGGCGCCGTCACGCTGTCTCCGTGGCCCTCCGTCGTTGCCCGCCAGTACCTGCGCCACCCGGGGACGCCCTTCTTCCCACCGCCGCGGACGCCATATGCTGCCGCCATGGATGCCATCCCGCCGTCCCGGGTTCCCGCCTCGCCCACCACGCTCGCGACCTCCGCAGCGCCGCTCGTGCGGATCAGAAACCTGCACCTGACCGTGCCCGCCACCGCCGGGCCGGTCAATATTCTGCGCGGCATCGACCTCGACATCGGCCGGGGCGAGGCGGTCGGCCTCATCGGCCCCTCCGGGTCCGGCAAGACCAGCCTGCTGATGGTGCTCGCCGGCCTGGAACGCGCCACCGCCGGCAGCGTCCTGCTCGCCGGCCACGAGGTCACCGCGCTCGACGAAGACTCCCTGGCGCGGCTGCGGCGCGACCATGTCGGCATCGTGTTCCAGGCGTTCCACCTGATCCCCACCATGACCGCGCTGGAGAACGTCGCGGTGCCGCTGGAGCTGGCCGGCCGCGCCGACGCGCTGGACCGGGCCCGAGAAGCGTTGCGCGCGGTGGGGCTGGGGCATCGGCTGTCGCACCTGCCCGGCCAGCTCTCCGGCGGCGAGCAACAGCGGGCGGCGCTGGCCCGGGCGTTCGTCGCCCGGCCGCTGCTGCTGCTGGCCGACGAACCGACCGGCAACCTGGACCATGCCACCGGCACCGCGGTGATGGACCTGCTGTTCCAACTGCGCGCCGCGCACGGCACCACGTTGCTGCTGATCACCCACGACGCCGACCTCGCGGCGCGCTGCGACCGCTGCGTCCACCTGTCCGACGGCCGCGTCGCGGAACCGGTGCCGGGGTGAGGCCCGCCCTGCGCGTGACACGGGTTCCGGCGTGAGGCTCGCGCTGCGCCTGGCAAGGCGCGAGCTGCGCGGCGGCGTGCGTGGCCTCACCATCGTTTTGCTGTGCCTCGCTTTGGGCGTGGCGGTGATCGCCGCGGTCGGCACCCTCCGCGCCGCCATCGACGCCGGCCTCACGGCGGACGGACGCGCCCTGCTCGGCGGCGACCTGGCGATCGACGGCGGCGCGCAGCCGCTGCCTGATAGGCTGCGCGACTGGCTGCGGGCGCGCGGCGCCAGGCTGTCCAACGTCGTGCAGATGCGCTCGATGCTGGTGGCCCCGTCCGGCGAGCGCCAGCTCATCGAGCTGAAGGCGGTGGATGCCGCCTGGCCGCTGGCCGGCGCCCCGGTGCTGTCGCCCGCCATGCCCGTGGCCGACGCACTGGCGCCACGCGACGGGCAGTACGGCCTGGTCGCCGAGCAACTCGTGCTGGACCGGCTGGGATTGCATCCGGGCGACACGGTGCGGCTGGGCAGCGCCAGTTTCCGGGTCAGCGCCGTCCTGGTCAGCGAGCCGGACCAGTCCGCCACGCCGTCCCTGCTGGGCCCGCGCGTGCTGATCGCCGCCGCCGCCCTGCCACGGACCGGCCTGATCGTCCCCGGCTCCTTCGTGCGTTATGCGCTGCGGCTGACCGTGCCGTCGCCCGCCGCCGCGCCGGCCCTGGCGGCGCGGCTCCGCGCGGCGTTCCCGGACACCGGCTGGCGGATCCGCGACCCGCACGACGCCGCGCCGGGGATAACCCGGTTCATCGACCAGACCGGCCAGTTCCTGACCCTGGTGGGACTGACCTCGCTGCTGGTCGGCGGCATCGGGGTGGCGAACGGCGTGCGCGCCTGGCTCGACGCCCGGGCGCGCACCATCGCCACGCTGCGCTGCCTCGGCGCCTCGGCCCGCCTGGTGTTCGCGGTCTGCCTGATCCAGGTGCTGGCCCTCGCGATCGGCGGCATCGTGGTGGGCGTGCTGGCCGGCACCGCCCTTCCGGTGCTGGGCCTGGTGTTCCTGAAGCACCTGCTGCCGGTGCCACCGGTGCTGGGCATCTACCCGGCGCCGCTGCTGCTGGCCGCCTGCTATGGGCTGCTGACCGCGCTGGCCTTCGCGCTGTGGCCGCTGGGGCGCGCCGCGCGCATCCCGGGAGGCGCGCTGTTCCGCGACGCGTTGCTGCCGCAACACCCGCGGCCGGCCAGGACCCTGGTCGCCGGCACCGCGGCGCTGGTCCTTGGCTTGGTCGGGCTGACCGTCGCCACCGCGGCGGACCGACGTTTCGCGCTGTATTTCTGCCTCGCCGCGCTGGCCACTCTGCTGCTGTTCCGGCTCGGCGGCATCGCGCTGACCCGCCTGGCGCGGCACGCCCCGCGCTTCGCCGCACCCTGGGCCCGGCTGGGGGTGGGAAACCTGTACCGCCCCGGCAACGCCCCGGCACTGCTGCTGGTCTCGGTCGGACTGGGGCTTTCGACGCTCGCCTCGGTGGCGCTGATCGAGGCCAATGTCCGCCGCGAGGTCCTGGAGCAATTGCCGGCCAACGCGCCGAGCTTCTTCTTCATCGACATCCAGGACAACGAGCTGGCCCGGTTCGAGCAGATCGCGGGCGCCTCGGCGGGGGTGGAGGAGGTGCGGCAGGTGCCGTCGCTGCGGGCGCGCATCGTCGCGGTGAACGGCGTGCCGGCCGACCAGGTGAAGGCGACGCCGGAGACACGCTGGGCGCTGAGCGGCGATCGCGGCCTGACCTACGCCGCCGCGCCGCCGCCCGGCACCCATATCGTCGCCGGTCATTGGTGGCCAACCGACTATGCCGGCCCGCCGGAGGTCTCGTTCGACGCCGGCCTGGCCCGCGGCTGGCATGTCGGGCTGGGCGACACGATCCGCGTCAACGTGCTGGGCCGCGACATCGACCTGACGGTGGCAAGCCTGCGCGACATCGCCTGGCAGACCCTGGCGCTGAATTTCGCCATGGTCGCCAGTCCCGGGCTGCTGGCGCATGCGCCGCACACCTACATCGCGACGGTGCGGGTCGCCGGGCCGGACCAGGGCGCCCTGCTGCGCGCGGTGACCGACGCGCTGCCCAACGTCACCGGCATCGCGGTGGCGGACGTGCTCGCCGCGGTTGCCGCGCTGCTGGGGCAAGTGGCGGCGGCGCTTGCCGCGACCGGGTCGCTGGCCCTTGCCGCCGGGGCGCTGGTGCTGGTGGGCGCGGTCGCCGCCGGGCAGCGGCGGCGCACCGCGGAGGCGGTGATCCTGAAGACGCTCGGCGCAACAAGGGGGCAAATCCGCGCCGCGTGGCTGGTGGAGTTCGGCTTGCTCGGCCTGGCGGCCGGGATCCTGGCGGCGCTGGTGGGGACCGCTGCAAGTTACGCCGTGCTGCACTATATGCTGCACTATATCATGCATGCGGGGTGGGTGTTCCTGCCCGGCACCCTGGCTTGGGTGCTCATCATGGCTCTCGCCATGATGCTGGTTTTCGGTTACGCTGGCACCGCGGCGGCGCTCCGGACCAAGGCGGCGCCACTGCTGCGCAACGAATGAAAAAGCCGCCACGCCTTGGCTGAGCGACCATTTCGCACTTGAACCGCCCCGGTCGATCGCCAAAATGCGAGCGCGAAACAGGGGCATAGCGCCCGAGAGGTAAGGGAACCATGGCCGTCAGTCCCGAGTATCGGACCTACACGCGCGCATCAGCCGCCACGACGGCTGCCGTCCTGGATGAAGGACTGCGCGCCTACATGCTGCGGGTGTACAACTGGATGACGTCCGGTCTGCTGCTGACCGGTATCGTTTCCTGGACGATCGCCCACACCAGCCTGATCAACGTGTTCTACCCGCTGGTGCACACGCAGTTCGGCGGCGTGGCGCGCAGCGCCTCGCCCCTGGCGATGATCTCGATCTTCGCCCCGCTGGCCTTCGTGCTGGTGTTGAGCCTGGGGGTGAACAAGCTGTCCACCGCCGCCGTCCAGGCGCTGTTCTGGGCGTTCTGCGCCGTGATGGGCGCCAGCCTGACCAACATCTTCCTGATCTACACCGCCGAGTCGATCGTCCGGGTGTTCTTCATCACCTCGGCCACCTTCGCGGCGATGAGCATCTGGGGCTACACCACCAAGGCGGATCTCAGCCGGATGGGCAGCTTCCTGATGATGGGGCTGATCGGCATCATCATCGCCGGGCTGGTGAACATCTTCCTGCACAGCTCGGCCTTGCAATTCGCCATCAGCATCATCGGCGTGGTGGTGTTCACCGGGCTCACCGCCTACGACACCCAGCGGATCAAGGCGAACTACACCCAGTTCGCCTATGCCGAGGGCACCGCCCAGGCCGCCAAGCGCGCGGTCTATGACGCGCTGGGCCTCTACCTGAACTTCATCAACCTGTTCATGCTGCTGCTGCAGCTGCTGGGCAATCGCAACAGCAACTGAAACCCTTACCTCTCCCGCCTGCGGCGGGAGAGGTCGAGACACGTCAGAGCATCTTCGGCCTGACTGGCAAACGCCGGTCATGCCCCGTCATTGGCCATGCCGCTGTCATTGCGAGGCGCGAAGCAACGAAGCAATCTCCCGCGTGACAAGCGGCGGCTCGTCAGGCGGGAGATTGCTTCGCCGCTTCGCGCCTCGCAATGACGGGGCGCAGCGATGCTTCCAGTCCGGGTGAAAATGCTCCAGCCGCGAGGGTGAGGGTGATCGGGCCGGCACGCCGCGCTGTTACGCTGCGCGCCGACCCGATCGCCCTCACCCGCTTTGCTTCGCGCGGCGACCTCCGGATCAAGCCCGGGGCATGCCTCTCTTCCGCATAGCAGCGGGAAAGTTGTAGCGTGAGCTACCGCGCGCTGCTGCGGCTCGATGCCGTCGGCAACCTGCTGCTCGCCGCGTCCCTGGCGCGCCTGGCCGAGCGGATGCTCGGTCTGGCGGTGGTGCTCGACGCGTTGGCGCAGTTCCGCTCGCCGCAACTGGCCGGCTGGGTGGCCTGCGCCGCGATCACACCGGGATTGCTGGTCAGTCCGCTCGCCGGCGCGCTGCTGGACCGGATCGGCGCAGCCAGGGCCGTCGCCCTCGACCTGGCGTGCAGTGCCGGCTGCATTCTGCTCCTCGGTCTGCTCTGCCTGGGACGGGCCGACAGCGCCGGGTCATTGCTGATCCTGGTGGCGCTGTATTCGCTGGGCCATCCGCTGTCCGCGGCCGGGGTGCGGACGTTGCTGCCGGGCCTGGTGCCGCCCGCCGCACTCGGCCGGGCCAATGCGCTCGACACCAGCATCCACGCCGCGGTTGACGTGTGCGGCCCGGCCCTGGCCGGCGCGTTGTTCGGCTTCACCGGGGCGGCCGTTACCTTCCTCGCGATCGCCGCGTGCTACGCCGCCGCCGGTGTCGCCCTGCTTCCCGCAATGCGCCGCCGGCCGCGCGCGCTGCCCGCTTGGCGCGGCGGATTGCTGGCCGACGCCATGGCCGGAGTGGCGCACGTGCTGCGCCATCGCTCGTTACGCATGCTTTCCCTGGCCTATGCGCTCTACCAGATGGCCTGGGGCATCCTGATGGTGGCCGTGCCGGTGTTCGTCACCCGCATTGCCGGCGGCGGCGCGCGCGGCGACCTGTTGGTCGGCGCGCTGTGGGCGGTGTGCGGGATCGCCGGCGGCGTGGGCGCGCTGCTGGCAGGACGTCACGGCGCACCGGGGCGGGAACGCGCGATGATGGCGCTCGGCATGCTGCTGACGCCCCTGGCGATCTACCCGCTCAGCGTGAGCTTTGGTCTGCCCGGCCTCTGCCTCGGGCTGGCGCTGGTCGGGTTCCTGGCGGGGCCGGTCGATGTCGGCGTGCTGACGTTGCGCCAGCGCCGCACCGATCCGGGCTGGCTCGGCCGGGTCATGGCGGTGTCGATCGGCCTCAACCTGTCCGGCGCGCCGATCGGCGCGGCGCTGGGTGGCATGCTGCTGACATGGTCGGTGCCGGCGGCCTTCGCGGTGGCGGCGGTCGCCTGTCTGGCAGGGGCAGTGGCGACGCGGTGGCTGCCGAAGCGTTGAGGCGGTGCCCGCTGGAACGGCGCCACCGTCCGCAGGGCGGGCAGCAGCAAGCCGCCGGCCGCACCCTGTCTGCCCTGGTGGTCGCGGGTCGGCTTGAATGTCGGCTGCGGGTGGAGAGCGAACCGTCCAGACTAACGCGCCGACGGCTGGGTAGCGCCAGAGTCGGACGTTAAGATCGGCGCCCGTCGCGAAGTAACGCCCGCCAGGCAGTTGCATCGGAAGCATCACGGTGCCATGACGCGTCATCTCTTCCTCTTGGTGGCAAAGGCGACGTTGTGGCCGAATCCTTCCCCGACGCGGCACGGCGCCATCGGAACGATGCGAAGCACCTTGCAACGAACCGTCGGTTTCAGAATGCTGGCCATTTGCTAGGTTTCGCAGCGGAATGCCTCGCGAAGGAAATTCTGGTAGGCGCTGGTATCCCGATTGACCGGTCGTCAGGATTCAGAGAACACTTTCCAACCCTTGGCAGAAAGATTCAGCTCAATGGGCGCACTCGTGTCATGGCTCTCCTCATGCCAATCGTCCAAGTGGTGACGTTCTTGGACGGCTGGCAAGCGGAATGCCGGTATGAGACGGACATCCCACCGCAGGATGCCGAAGCTCGCTTCAAGTCCTGGTGCGCAGACGTCGATTCCCTCTTCAAGTCGGCGGGAGTTCCATGAGGTAGATCATGATTGGTTTCGATGACGCGCCTGTCGCCTTCAGCAAGCTTCTGATCGAAATCCTCGGCCCGGATGTCGCGCGTGATGGTCGGATCTTGCGCGACATCTATGGCCGATTGAGCTTCATCACTTCGTGTGCGCGCGTTGATGCCTGCGACAAACTGCAGCAACAGGCCACTCAAATGCTCGGGGCGTGGGGCGGCCCAACGACACAATTGGTCGTATCTCTGTCGGATGACGAAGACGGATTCCAGGAGCTGCTTAAGGAGACAACAATAGGCGTGTCGGTAACCGGACAGCCGGAATTGAGAATGATTGATCGGAGACTAGCCGGCGATGAATGGCTGATGCGACCCGTGCCACTGGTATCCAACCCAACTCGGCTAATTTTCTATTCGGTGAAGGGCGGAGTTGGACGATCCACCGCGCTTGCTATTGCCGCGGCTGAATTCGCCGCGAGAGGATACAACGTGCTGGTCCTCGACCTTGACCTCGAGGCTCCCGGTCTAGGCGCGCTCCTGCTCCCACCAGAGGACATACCAACATTCGGAGTGACTGACTGGTTCGCGGCGGTCGCGGCAGGCGCGGATGCCGAGTCACTCATTCCACATATGACGGGACCAAGTCCATTCACGTCTGCGCGGGCCATCGTAGACGTGGTTCCGGCCGCCGGCCGCGACCCGGGTGCCTATCTCTCGAAACTTGCGCGGGCTTATACCCCGGGGTCGGCAGGCAAGCAGTATCATGGTTTCAGTTTTCCAAGGAAGGCTGATGCGCTCTTGACCCAACTAGCTTCACGCCAGCGCTATGACGTAGTTCTAGTTGATGCCCGAGCCGGATTGCACGAGACATCAGGTGGCCTCGTTCTCGGCCTCGGTGCCAGAGCGCTGCTTTTCGGGATCGACACATCCCAGACCTTTGACGATTTTCGTCTCCTGCTCAATGCCTTTGCCCAGGCGTTCGACCCTGCGGTAGGTGGCGAGGATCTTCGGTCTGCCTTTAAGATGGTGCATGCAAAGGCACCTAAAGATGACAAGGACCGTCGCCTCTTCCGCGAGAGAAGTTGGGAAATATGGAGTGACTTTCTCTACGATGACGTTGATCCGACCACAGAGTCGTCAGGAGATGCGTTTGTATTCGACCTCGGCGACGAGGATGCACCCCATTATCCACTCGAAATAATCGGCGATGAGTCATACGCTCGGTTCGATCCTCGGACAGAGACATATCCGCTGAGTGCGGAAGCATACGGCCCTGTATTCGGCAGTTTTCTTGCTGGCGTTCGCATGATGGCGGGGCTCCCATGACGAAATTCCCCCTGGTGGTTCGGGAAGCTTTCGAGAATCTGCCGCAAGAATCCTCGCATCTTGCGACCAATGCGCCGAAATGGGCGGAGGTATTCACCCCGAATGACCACCAGGGCGCACTCGACCCGGATCGCAGCGTCGTGGTTGGAGACCGCGGCACCGGCAAGAGTTTCTGGTCAAGCGTCCTGATTAGCCAGGATATCCGAAATCTCGTTGCCAAGCGGTATCCACGGCTAGGCCTCGAAAAAGTCGAAGGCAAACTTGCATTTTCCGACGCGGAGATGGCAGCGGACCATCCCGGAAGAGCTGAAATTGCGGCGATTGCCAACGCAGGTTATGCCGCGGAGGATCTCTGGCGAGCCGTCCTCTTAAGGTTTGCACCCTTTCCACCCGCCGGTATCCCAGCACCCAGCTCCGGGAGATGGAAGCCCGTCGTCGACTGGGTTGCGGCTGATCCGGCCAAACGTAATGCGGAGTTCAGGGCCCTTGATCAAACTCTCACCAAGGCAGGAAAAACGTACGTTCTGGTGCTCGACGCGCTCGATGTGATCGCCGATCAATGGATAGCGATCAGGACTCAATTGGAGGGACTAATCAAGTTGGCCCTCGCCGTGCGCGCTTTGCAATCGGTCCGCGTAAAGCTGTTCATTCGTCCAGACATGGCCGACGATCGAAGGCTGTGGGAAGTTGGTGACGCGTCAAAGTTGCGACAGCGTGAAGTACCCCTGGCCTGGAGGCGGCGCGATCTTTACGGACTTCTCTGGACGCTTCTCGCCAATCCGCCTGATGACGCCGGAAGCCATGGCGGCGTAGCATTCAGAGAACATTGTGCCGGAGCATTTGACGCAAAATTCGACTACCAAGACGATAGTTGGCGACCAACAAGCAAGCTTGTTGAGGATGAGGATCGGCAGCAGGCGGTTTTCCGTGCCCTTGCCGGGGAGTACATGGGGGCGGGACCGACAAAGGGTGACACGTACAAATGGGTGACGAATCATCTATCGGATGCCGCCGGTTTTGCCGCTCCGCGCAGCTTTCTCCTTGCAATGAAGGAGGGTGCAGCCAAAACAAAATCTCAGGACACTGTTCTTGACAAAGTCGGCATAGAGTCGGGTGCCAGGAGCGCCTCGAAGGTTAGAGTTGAAGAATTATCTGAAGACTACCGGTGGATGGACACGGTTCTCAAGGTCATGGAAGGCCTCGTGGTTCCTCTGACTGAACAAGACCTCATTGCTCGCTGGAAGCTACGAGGAACTCTTGCGACACTGAGGTCCCTAGCCGAAAACGAGGCTCGTGATCGCAGGTTCATCCCTCCGGGCGAGGTTTTGAATACCGATGACGAAAACGAGGCCTACTTAAAGCTCATCGAGCAACTCAAGCGGCTGAAAATCTTTTTCCCGCTATCCGATGGTCGGATCAACATGCCTGATCTGTTTCGTCTCCAAGTGAACGTGAAGCGCAAGGGAGGTATGAAGCCTCGAGCCTGATTGTGCGAATCTGTACCGCGGCCTACGCGCGTCTTCGATCCGCCGAGAAAATCAAAGGTCGATGTGACGGACCGCAAAGGGATACAAGCGGCCGGGGTGGGGACGTTGCTGCCGGGCCTGGTGCCTCCCGCCGCGCTCGACCGGGCCAATGCGCTCTACCAGATGGCCTGGGGCATCCTGATGGTGGCCGCGCCGGTGTTCATCACCCGCATTGCCGGCGGCGGCGCGGCCGGTCAGATAATTCGGGTGATGCCGAGGCGGGCGCCGCCACGACCGTCGCCCTACGGCCTCCGTTCGTCGCGGCGCCCGCCTCGGCATCGATCGCTGTCTGGCGCGTGGGCATGTGCGTGGTAATCCTTCCGCGCCCTCACGTCTGAATTCCTGGGGGTCTGGTGTCTCAATCTTCATTGGCACGGAGGGCATCTGGCGCGGCAATCCGAACCGCGCGACACTGCCGGCATGCAGCACCATCCCTTCGGTCCCCTTCCGCCGGTTTCCGTCCTGACCCTGGGCGGTGGCGGCCTCGGTATGCTCTGGGGCGCCACCACCTTCGACGAGTGCGTCGCCACCGTGCACGCAGCCGTCGCCGCCGGTATTTCCCTCCTCGACCTCGCCCCGCGCTACGGCGACGGCAAGGCGGAGGACGTCGTCGGCGCCGCCTTCGCCGGCAAGCTGCCCGCCGGCATCCGCGTTACCAGCAAGTGCAACCTCGGCAATCCACTGCCCGACCAGGTGGTCGGCATGCTCCGCCGCTCGATCGAGCAAAGCCTGCAACGCTTGCGGCTGTCCCGGCTCGACCTGTTCTTCCTGCACTGCAACGTTACGCCGCAGGACCATCCGATGTGGCGCAACCCCGGGGCCGGCGCACGCCTGACCTCCTACGCGCTGTTCGTTGACCACGTGCGCCCCGCGTTCGAGCGCCTCGTCGCCGAGGGCCTGATCGGCGCCTGGGGCCTGACCGGCATCGGCCATCCCGGCACGATCATCAAGCTGCTGGGCGAGCGCCCCGCGCCCGCCGCCGTGCAATGCATCGCCAACCTGCTGGATTCGCCGGGCGGGTTGCAATTCTTCGACGGACCCGCCAGGCCGCGCGACGTGATGGCGGCGGCGCGCGCCAACGGCGTCGGCGTGATGGGCATCCGCGCAGTGCAAGCGGGCGCGCTGACCGCGGCGATCGACCGGCCGTTGCCGGCGGACCATCCGGAGATGCGCGATTACGCCCGCGCCGCCGGGTTCCGCGCGCTGTGTGCCGAGCTTGGCGAAGACCCGGCGGTGATTGCACATCGCTACGCGCTGTCGCTGCCGATCGACACGCTGGTGCTGGGCGTGAAGAACCGCCAGGAGCTGGCGGCATGCGTCACTGCCGCGGCAGCCGGTCCGTTGCCGGCGGAACTGATCGCGCGGATCGACAAATCCGTGCGGGATTAGCCGGCTGGCCGCCACGTCGCCTCGCCCCGCGCAACGACGCGATCGTTCCGATTCCGCCGGGTGGCAGCCTGGCCCCAGGTTGCCACGTCGGACACCGGGTCCTACCCTCCGCCGCAATATCCACCCGAGGGGAGCAGGACCGATGAAGGTTGGTGACGCGGTTGCGGAAATCATGCGGCGAGAGGGGATCGAGATCCTCTGCGGCTATCCTGTGAACCATCTGCTGGAATACGCTGCCAAGGCCGATATCCGTCCGATCATCGTCCGCCAGGAGCGCATCGGCCTGCACATGGCCGACGCGATTTCTCGCGTGACGTCCGGCCGCAAGATCGGCGCGTTCTGCATGCAGCACGGCCCCGGCACCGAGAACGCCTATGGCGGCGTCGCCCAGGCCTTCAGCGAGTCCGTGCCGCTGCTGGTGCTGCCGCAGGGCTATCCGCGGCGCATCGCCCAGGTCGGTGCGAACTACAACGCGGTGCGCGACATGCGCGGCGTCTGCAAAAGCGCCGAGGCCGTGTGGATCCCGGGCGAGCTCAGCAACGTCATGCGCCGCGCGTTCAGCGCCCTGCGCAATGGCCGCTCCGGTCCGGCGCTGGTCGAGATTCCCACCGACATCTGGAACGAGGAAATCGGCGACCTGGATTACACGCCGGTCGGCGTTCACAAGTATGGCCCCGATCCGGCGGATGTCCGCAAGGCGGCGGCGGCGATCCTGGCGGCGAAGCGCCCGGTGATCTATGCCGGCACCGGCGTGCAATGGGCCGAAGCCTGGGCGGAACTGCGTGAATTCGCGGAGCTGCTGGGCGCGCCGGTCACCACCAGCCTCGGCGGGAAGAGTTCCTTCCCCGAAAACCATCCGCTGTCGCTGGGCTCGGGTGGCAACGCGGTGCCCAAGCCGGTGCATCATTTCATTGCCAACAGCGACCTGGTGATCGGCATCGGCTGCTCTTTTACCGAAACAAACTTCGGCATCAAATTCCCGCCGGGCAAGAAATTCGTCCATGCGACGCTCGACCCGAACCACCTGAACAAGGACGTGGTCAGCAGCGTCGGCCTGGTCGGCGATGCGAAGCTGACGTTGCGGGCGCTGATCGGCGAGCTGAAGCAGACCATCAAGTCCAATCGCGACACCAAGGCGGTGGTGGCCGAGATCACCGCCGTGCGCGAGGAATGGATGGCGCAGTGGCAGCCGCTGCTGAATTCCAACGACGCGCCGATCAGCCCGTATCGGGTGATCTGGGAGCTGATGGCCGGGACCGATCCGAAGAACACCATCATCACCCATGATGCCGGCAGCCCGCGCGACCAGATCTCGCCGTTCTGGGTTTCCACCGAGCCGATGTCCTATATCGGCTGGGGCAAGACGACCCAGCTTGGCATGGGGCTGGGACTGGCGATGGGTGCGAAGCTGGTGCATCCGAACAAGACCTGCATCAACTTCTGGGGCGATGCGGCGATCGGCTTCACCGGAATGGATTTCGAAACCGCGGTGCGCGAGCGCATCCCCATCCTGTCCTGCCTGATGAACAATTTCTCCATGGCGATCGAGCTGAAGGTGATGCCGATCTCGACCGACAAGTACCGGTCCACCGACATCTCGGGCAACTACGCCGACATGGCGAAGGCGTTCGGCGGCTATGGTGAGCGCGTGACGGATCCGAACCAGATCAAGGCGGCGATCCAGCGCGGGATTGAGCAGACGAAGGCCGGCAAGCCGGCGCTGCTGGAGTTCATCACCGCGAAGGAGACGCGGGTTTCAAAGTTCTGAGACGTGCCGAACCCCTCTCCCGCCATGCGGGAGAGGGTATGGGGTGCCGCACGCGCCACCCTCACCTGTGGCGTTGCGCCGCGTGGTGTACTTGTCGTTGGAGGAAACATGAAAATCGCGCAGGTTGAAACGTTCCAGGCCGATGCCGGCTGGCGCATGTTCTCCTTCCTCAAGGTCACCACCGACGACGGCATCATCGGCTGGTCGGAATTCAACGAGAGCTTCGGCTCGGTCGGCCTGTCCGACGTGATCCGTGGCCTGTCGCCGGTGCTGATCGGCCGCGATCCGCGCATGTTCGAGCAGGTGACGCAGCATTTGCAGGTGCTGACGCGACAGTCGCGCGGGGGGCTGAACCAGCAGGCCATCGCCGCGATCGAGAACGCTTTGCTCGACGTTACCGGCAAGGCGTATGGCGTGCCGGTCTATGCACTGTTCGGCGGGCCGACCCGCGAGCGCATCCCGGTGTACTGGTCGCATTTCGGCACCTATCGCGTGCGCAGCGCGGCACTTCTGGGGGTGCCGCCGCTCAACAGCTACGACGACCTCGCACGCCACGCGCAGGAGGTGAAGCAACGCGGCTTCCGCGCGCTGAAGACCAACATCATGCCGGTGGTGGACGGCAAGCTCACCTCCTACGTGCCGGGTTTCGGACGCACGGCCGGTTGGCCGGAACTGAACTGGGACAACCGGCTGACAAGCGGCGTGCGAGACCAGTTGCTGGCGATCCGCGAGGCGGTCGGGCCCGACATGGGCATCCATCTCGACATCAACTTCAACTTCAAGACCGAGGGATTCAAGCGCATCGCCGACGTGGTGGCGCCGGCGAACCTGACCTGGCTGGAAATCGATACGCATGACGCGGCGGCCCTGGCGGAGATCAAGCGCGGCGCGCACTGCCCGATCGCGTCGTGCGAAACGCTGCACGGCCGGCGCGAGTTCAAGCCGTTCTTCGACCACTACGCCACCGACGTGGCGATCGTCGATGTGATCTGGAACGGGCTGAACGAATCGCTGAAGATCGCGTCGATGGCGGACGTGTATGAGATCAATGTCGCGCCGCACAACTTCTATGGCCACCTGTGCAGCGCGATCAGCGCCACGTTCAGCGCGCTGGTGCCGAATTTCCGCGTCATGGAGATCGACATCGACTCGGCGCCATGGCGCGACGAGTTCTACATGACCGTGCCGACGATCGAGAACGGCGAGTTCGTGCTGCCGCGCGGCCCCGGCTGGGGCATCGACGTGAACGAAAAGGCGGTACGCGCAAGGCCGCCGAAAGCATGACAGCCACTCCCCCCCTCCCTCAAGCGGAGGAGGGGCATAACCGCAAGGAGACATGACACTTGGCCAAATTCAAGATCGCAACGCCCACCGGTGCCAGCTTCACTGTAGCCGGCGGCGGCTATGACCTCGAGATGGAGCCGCTGGAGGGCATCGACGCCGAAATCGTCGAAGGACCCGCCGACGAGGACGGCTTCATCAAGTTCGCGCAGGATGCCGACGCGATCTACGCCAAGGGCATCCGCTTCACCAAGAAGATCGTCGATGCGCTGCCGCAAAAATGCCGTGCGATCGTGCTGGGCAGCGTCGGCGTGGACAGCGTCGATGTGAAGGCCGCCACCGAGCGCGGCCTTCCGGTGACCAACTGCCCCGACACGTTCATCGAGGAAGTCGCCGACCACGCGATGATGCTGCTGCTGTCAACGTTCCGTCGCACTATCGAACAGGACAGGATGGTGCGCGAAGGGAAGTGGCGGGAAGGGCGGCCGGCGCTGCTGCAGATTCCCCGGCTGATGGGGCAGACGCTCGGCCTGGTCTCGTTCGGCCACGTCGCGCGCGCGGTGGCGAAGCGCGCCAGGCCGTTCGGCTTGCGCATCATGGCCTATGACCCGTTCATCGAGGAGCTGGTCATGACGGAGCATGGCGTGATTCCGTCCACGCTTGAGGAGGTGCTGTCGCAATCCGACATCGTGTCCATGCACGCGCCGGCGCGGCCGGAAGTGGAAGGGATGCTGGGAGAGAAGCATTTCCGGCTGATGAAGAAGACGGCGATCTTCATCAACACCGGCCGCGGCCCGACGGTGCAGGAGGTCGCGCTGATCAAGGCGCTGGAGGAGAAGTGGATCGCCTATGCCGGCCTCGACGTGCTGGAAACCGAGCCACCAGGCCACAACAATCCCCTGCTCACGATGAACAACGTCATCCTGAGCGCGCACACGGCATCGGCGTCCGCGCGGTTCGATCCGGCACGGAAACGGCATGTCGGGCGCGAACTGGCGCTGGTGCTGGAAGGGCGGTGGCCGATGAGCTGCGTCAATCCTGCGGCGCTGATGATGAACGCCAGGCTGCGCCGCTGGCAGCCGGTGTCGATGGAACGCGGACCGAACAGTTGATGCGGAAATCCTCTCCCGCCCGCGGCGGGAGAGGATGGCTCAACCTTGCCACACCGAAACGTACTCCGCGGCGGCCGGACGCGGCACCTGGATGCCGCCGCCCACCTGCTTCCCGAGATAGATGAACCCGACGATGTCATCGTCCGGTGCCAATCCCAGCGTCTGTTTCACCGCCGCATCGTATGCCGGCGCCCCGGTCTTCCACATCGCGCCATAGCCCTGCGCGTTGGCGGCCAGCATGATGTTCTGCGCCGCCGACACCGCCGCGGCCATTTGCTCCACTTCCGGAATCTTGTGCCCCTTCTGCACATGCGCCGCGGCCACCACGATGATCGGCGCGCGCATCGCCTTGTCGCGCTCTCGCTGCAGCATCTCGGCCGAGGCATCCGGCTCGCGCCGCCGCATGCTGTCCGCCATCACATCGCCGAAGCGGGCGCGCTTGTCCTCGGGAATCACCACGAACCGCCACGGGCGCAGCCGGCCGTGATCCGGCGCGCGCACCGCGCTACGAAAGATCGCGTCGAGCGCTTCGCGGTCCGGCCCCGGCGGTTCCAGCTTCAACGCCGATTCGCGCGACAGCAGAAGCTCCATTGCGTCCATCGTTGTTCCTCCCCACCAGCCTGTTGCCGCCCAACCGGCGGCGCGGGATGATCGGCCGAAGCGGCGCCGCGCGCAATCCGAAGCCGGCCGCGTTGCCGCCCCCGGGATTCGGGATCATGCTGCCGCGCGGCAACGAACGGGGAGCGGCCAGCATGGGCATGACCATGACGGAGAAGATCCTGGCGCGCGCCAGCGGCAGCGACACGGTGCGGCCTGGCGACGTCGCCGTGGTCGATGTGGCAACCGCCGTGCTGATGGACATGAGCTTCCTGCCGGAAGGCTGGCGCGAAATCCTGAAGGTCCACGACCCGGAAAAAGTCGTCATCGTCTTCGACCACCTGGCACCGGCTCCCACCGTCCAGGCAGCGGAGGCGCATCGCACCGGCCGCATGTTCGCCGCGCGGTTCGGCATCGAGCGGCTGCACGATATCGGCCCGGACCAGGGCATCGCCCATGCCGTGGTGGCCGACCGCGCCTACGCCCTGCCGGGCACTGTGCTGGTGAACGGCGATTCCCACACCTGTGCGGCGGGCGCGTTCAATTGCGCCGCGCGCGGCGTCGGTGGCCCGGACATGCTGTGGGCCGTCACCACCGGCAAGGCGTGGTTCCGCGTCGGCGAAACGGTGCGCTACGATTTTACGGGCAAGCTGCCGGACGGCGTGTCGGCGAAGGACATCTTCCTGACCATCGCCGGCACCTACGGCGCGCATGTCAACCAGAACGTCGAATATGGCGGGCCGGGCATGGCCACGCTCAGCATCAACGGCCGGCGCACCTTGGCGACGATGGGCACGGAACTGTCCGCCGAATTCGTCATCTTCGAGCCGGACGATGCACTGCTGGAATACGTCCGGGACCGCAACCCGCAGCCGTTCGAACCCGCGCTTCCCGACCCGGATGCGGTGTATCACGAGCGCCGCAACATCGACCTGAGCAGCCTGGAGCCGCTGGTCGCGCTGCCCGACGCCGTGGTGAACAACTCCGTCAGGATCAGCGAAGTCGCGGGACAGAAGATCGACCAGGCGTTCATCGGCTCCTGTGCCAACGGCACGCTGGACGATCTGGCGGTGGCGGCGAAGGTGGTCGCCGGCCGCAAGGTGGCGCGCGGCACGCGGTTCATCGTCACGCCGGGCACGCAGGCGATCTACCGCGCCGCGCTGAAGGCTGGCTATATCGAGACGCTGCTGGACGCCGGCGCGGTCGTTACGCCGGCAACCTGCGGCGCCTGCGTCGGCGGCCACATGGGCGTGCTCGGCCCGGACGAGGTGTGCATCACCGCCAGCACGCGCAACTTCAAGGGGCGCATGGGCGATCCGTCGGCCCGCATCTTCATGGCCTCGCCGGCAACCGTGGCGGCTTCGGCACTGGCCGGCGCGATCGCCCATCCCGGTGAATTCTTCCGGGGAGACGCGGCATGAGCGGCGCCAACATGCTGGCCGGGCGGGTATGGAAGTTCGGCGACAACATCAACACCGACCTGATGCTGCCGGGACCGTATCTGTACCAAAGCGCTGCCGCCCAGGCGAAGGCGGTGTTCATCAACAACCGCCCCGGCTGGCTGAAGGAGATGCGGCAGGGCGACGTGATCGTCGGCGGCTTCAACTACGGCATGGGCTCGTCGCGCCCCGCCGCGCGATCGTTGCGCAACTGCGGTGTGGGCTTCCTGTTGGCGGAGACGATCAACGGCCTGTTCTTCCGCAACTGCGTCAATCATGGTTTCCGCGCGTTCGAATGCCCCGGCGTCACCCAGGCATTCCAGGAGGGCGATACCGCAGAACTGTCGATCGAGGACTGGACGGCGACCAACCGCCGCACCGGCCAGACGTTGCGGATAACGCCGGTGCCGAAGATGCTGCTCGACATGATGCTGGGCGGCGGCATCATGCCACTGCTGGAAGCGCAGGGCCTGATCGCGCTGCCCCGCCCCGACGCCTCCCCCGCGTAGCGGGAGCGGGATTCCGCCTACTCCGCCGCCACCTTCAACGCGTCCGGATGGAGCGCCTGGTGCAATCGTTCGGCATACGCCGCCTGCCAGTCCGCCGCGGCCAGCACGCATTCGCCGCTGCGCACCTGCTGAAACAGTTCCGGCGCATCGACGCAGGGCGGCACCACCGCCTTGTCGTGCAACGCCCGTGCCGCGATCAGCAAACGGCGGCGCGTGCGGGTGATCATCTGGTCGCTCGGTGCGAGATGTTCCCATGTGTGGTCAACGATCTCGCCCATGCTTTCGGTAATCGCCTGGTCCTGCATCGCGATATGCGTGATACCGGTGTAGATCACGTTGTTGCGTTGCGCGTCGCGATCGACCAGATAGTCGTTGGCCGCGGTCTGCACCGGCCGCCAGCGGCCGAACCAGTCGGTGGTGTTCGGCTGGTAATCCGGCGCCGGCGTCGCACCCGGGATCGGCGCGCCGCCGGTCAGCACCGCGGTGCGCGACGCCTGCTTCCAGGAGAATCCGATGAACATCACGTGCGTGTCGTCCATCGGCACCCAGGCGCGCGCGATCACCCGATCGACGAACGCGCCCTGCGGAATGAACGTCCAGAACGGGAAGCCGAAATGCGCGAAGCGCCAGTAGGTTTCTCCGCGCTCCGCCGGGCGGAACGCGCAATACATCGTGCCCCAGTCGGTGTCCCCGACCTGATACTCGGGCGCCCGGTTCACCACCTGATACTGCAACCAGTTGTCCGCATCCACCTGCTCCGGCCGCACCGACCCGACATGCAGCCAACTGAAATGCGAGGTGTCGATGTCGCCTTCCAGCGCCTGCAACCAATTGCATTCGCGCTGGGTAAAATTGAGCGTGACTTCGCTGTCCGGCAGCAGGGTCGCCTCGATCTCCGGCATCGGCGGCGCCACGTCGCGCGCGCCCATATAGACCCAGATCACGCCGGCCCGCTCGGTGGTCCGGTACGCCTTGGCACGCAGCTTGGCGCTGAAATCCTGGTCCGGCGGCAGATTCGGCATCTCCAGGCACTGCCCGTCGGCGGCGAATTTCCAGCCGTGATAGACGCAGCGCATCCCGCCGTCCTCGTTGCGGCCATAGAACAGCGACGCGCAGCGGTGCGGACAGCGGTGGTCCAGCACGCCGACCCGTCCGGCCGTGTCGCGGAAGGCGATCAGCTTCTCGCCCAGCAGCATCAGGCGCAGCGGGTCGCCGCCCGCGACCAGCTCCGAGGATTTCACCGCGGGCAGCCAATACTGCCGCATCAACTCGCCCATCGGCGTGCCGGGGCCGACCCGGGTGAGTTCCTGGCCTTCGCTGGCTGTGGTCATACTTGCCTCCCGCTCGTCATGATTTTATGCGCGCACGGTATTTTGCTTCCGCCGCCGCGGTCAATCGGCGCCGCGCGCACCGGTCGTTACGCCAGAGGCCCGTCCGCCTGCTTCCACGCGGCGATGCCGCCGTGGATGTGGCACGCCGTCGCCAGTCCGACATCCTGCGCCGCCTGCACCGCCATCGCCGAGCGTTCGCCGAACGCGCAATAGAACACCAGCCGCTTGCCGGTCGCGGTAGCCAGTTCGTGTAGCATGCCGCCCGGTTGAATGTTCTCCTGCAAGTCCGGGTAAGGCGCGTGCAGCGCGCCGGGAATCGCCCCGTGCCGTTCGCGCTCGCTGCGTTCGCGCAGATCGATCAGCACCACGTCGCGGCTGCCCAGCAGAAGCCGTGCCTCCGGTGCGGTCACCGCCCAGCCGCGGCGGGCAATTTCCGCCTGGGCCAGCCCCTGGTGCATGTTCGCCGGCACCGCCACGTCCATCATCTTCGGGTTGGACAGGTTCAGCCCGTTCATCAGCGCGACATACGCATCCACCGACGTCACTTGCAGCCGTGGATTGAAGGCCCTCTCCTCGCCGATCGTGCTGACCGTGTCGCCTTTGTAGTCGTGCGCCGGAAACACCAGCGTCTCGTCGGGCAGCTTCAACAGGCGGCCGAAGATCGAGTCGTATTGCGCGCGCGGGTCGCCATTCTGGAAGTCGGTGCGCCCGGTGCCGCGGATCATCAGGGTGTCGCCGGTGAAGACGCGGTCCGCCATGGCGAAGCTGTAGGAATCGTCGGTGTGGCCGGGCGTGTAGATCACGTCCAGCGCCAGCCCCTCGATGCCCAGCTTGTCGCCGTCGGCCAGCCGCATCGACACCACATCGACGCTGGATTGCTCGCCCATCGCGGTGATGCAGCGCGTGCGGTCGCGCAGCGCACCCAGGCCGGTGATGTGGTCGGCGTGCAGGTGCGTATCCACCGCCTTGACCAGCTTCAGGTCCAGCTCGCGGATCAGTTGCAGGTAGCGATCGACCTTCTCCAGCACCGGGTCGATGACCAATGCCTCGCCGCCGCGGCGACTGGCCAGCAGATAGGTGTAGGTGCCCGAGGTCGCATCGAACAACTGGCGGAAGATCACCGGCGCCTCCCTTGCTCATGCCCGCAACGAGCAGGATACTGCTGCGCAGCGGCGGATTGGGAGATTAGCCTGCTGCGGGCGCGGGAGTCCCGAGAAAATTCGTCACTGTCACGATGGCGGGCACCGCCCCTCCCGAAAGCGGAGGGGCGGCGCTTCGCCGCCGGTTACTTCTGCACGCTGGAGTACGGGTAAACCACGGTGCCGGTCTCCAACGCCGGCGGCCACAGGATCACCTCCGAGGTTGGTTTCGTGAACTGGTCCACGGTGTTGCTTTTGATGCCGCGGAACTGCACTTCCATCACTCGTGGCTTGGTCCATTCGCCGTTGGGTCCGAACGTCACGTTGCCGACGACCGTCTTGAACGTGTGCGTGCGGAGGTAGGCGGCCAGCTTGTCCTGGTTCAGGCTCTTGGCCCCTTCCACCGCCTGCTGCAGCACCTGCATGTAGCCATAGGCAAACGGCGGCAGGTAATATCCCAGCGCGTCAACGCCGACAGGCCCGGCCTTGGCCTGGTATTCCTTCAGGAAGGCCACGGCCGCGGGCGAAGCCAGCTTCGACCACGGCAGCCAGTAGTCATAGTCCACGATGCCATTCAGCAGCGGGCCAAGCTGCACCTTGATGGCGGTGCTCTGCAGCCCGACCATGCCGCCGCCGAACAGCCTGGTCTTCAGTCCGACCTCGTGCGCGGCGCGGATAATGCCGACCGAGTCCGGCGGATAAGAGCAGACCAGCACGAGATCGGGATTGGTCGCCTGGATGGCGCGGATGATCGGCGAGTAGTCGGCGGTGGTGGGCGGATAGGTCTGGTTATAGACGATTTTCAGCCCGTCCTTTTTCACGATCTTCAGCGCGCCGTCGATCGCGTTATGCGCGAACTCGGCGTCCGCGCCAACGATCGCGATTGTCCTGGGCTTCGGAGTCTGTGCCATCGCGGTGGCGAAGAAGCCCGCGGTAAACGTCTGCTTGGGGTTCGGCCCCCCGGTCGGCGTGAAGGAGAAGTAGTTCGGGTAGTGGAATTCGCTGTTCGCGGCCAGCCCGAACAGGCTCAGGAATGTGCGCTTGTGCTGCATGATCACCGGCATCGCCGGCGCGATCATGTTGGTGGCATAACCGCTGACCACGAGATCCACGTGATCCACGTCGAGCAGCTTGGTGTAGATGCCCGGTACGGTCGAAGGGTTGGACTGGTCGTCGTAGTAAACCAGCTTCACCGGACGGCCGAGCAAGCCGCCATGGGCGTTGATGTTCTGCTCCCAGATTTGCATGGCCAGCAGCGCCGCCTTGCCGTTGGGCGCGAGGCCGCCGGTCAGTGCCATGCCGAAGCCGATGGTGATCGGCTTTTTGTCGGCCTGCGCCGGCGTGGCGAACGCCAGCGTGATTGCCGCGGCGGCCGACAGCAGCGCCCCGGTAAGACGTTTCCCCAGCATCGATGGTCCTCCCTTGTTTTCCCTGGACAACGGAACTGTAGCCCGGTCTTGCGCTTCGCGGGAGAGGGGTTCTGGCATATGCTCGCCCGGACGCAGTACCGGAGGAGCACCCGATGCAGGACCTCGACGAGTTTACCGCCACCGACGCGGCGCTGGAGCAATTGGCGGCGACGCCCGACAAGCGGCTGAAGGAGATCGGCGATGCCGCGGTGCGCCACATGCACGCGTTCGCCCGTGAGGTGAACCTGACCCCGCAGGAATGGCTGGCCGGCATCCAGTTCCTCACCGCTGTCGGCAAGGCCTGCACGCCGGTGCGGCAGGAGTTCATTCTGCTGTCCGACGTGCTGGGCCTTAGCGCGGTGGTGAATGCGCTGCACGACAGGAAGGCGCGCGAGTTGGGCTCGCAGAGCAGTCTGCTGGGGCCGTTCTATCGCGAGGGCGCGCCGGAATTGCCGCTGGGTGCCTGCATCGCGGCGCATCCCTCGGTGGAGGAGATCGTCTGCTATGGCCGCGTCACCGGCAATGACGGCACGCCGGTTGCCGGCGCGCTGATCCAGGTGTGGCAGACCAGCGAGCATGGGCTGTATGATTTGCAGACGCACGGGTTGGACGGCACCGATCTGCGCGCGAATTTCCGCGCCGATGCGCAGGGCCGCTATCATTTCCGCACGGTGCGGCCGCTGGGCTATTCGATTCCGATGGATGGCCCGGTGGGCACCATGGTTCGGGCGCAGCAGCGGCACGGCTTCCGGCCGTCGCACATCCACTTCCTGATCGGCGGCGAGGGCTATCGCGAGTTGGTCACCGCGTTGTATTTCGGCGACGACGCGCACATCGATTCGGACACGGTGTTCGGGGTGTCCGGTTCGCTGGTGGTGAATGCTGCGGCGGATCCGAACTCGCCGGTGCCCGGGCTGCGCGCGGTGCACTACGATTTCCGCCTGGCCGCGGCGGCGCCCGGCGAGTCGGGCCGCGTGGGCGCCGACCCGACCACGATGATGCAGGCCGCGGAGTAGCCGGGCCGGAAACTCCTGCTCCCCTTGCCAGGGAGGGGGAGGAATTGAGGGGGGAGAACACCATGCCGCGCCGGCTGATCGACATCTCGTCGCCGTTGATGGCGGGGATCAAAAGCGATCCACCGCACATGCTGCCGCAGATCGAATACCTGGACCATCGCGCCACCGCGCCGGCGATGGCCGAGTATATGGGCGTGCGGGTCGATCAGTTGCCGGATGGCGAATACGCCGCGGTCGAGCGCGTGGCGATCAGCACGCATAACGGCACGCATCTCGATGCGCCGTATCATTTCTTCTCCACGATGAACCACGCGCTGAAGCCGGGCGGCGAACCGTCCTGGCGGATCGACGAGGTGCCGCTGGAATGGTGCTTCCAGCCAGGCGTGAAGCTGGACTTCCGGCACCTGCCGGATGGCTACGTGGCAACGCCGGGCGACGTGGAAGCCGAACTGAAGCGCATCGGGCACACCCTGCGCCCATTGGAGATCGTTGTGGTGAACACTGCGGCGGGGGCGAAATACGGCATGGACGACTACGTCGATTCCGGCTGCGGCATGGGCAAGGCGGCGACGCTGTGGCTGCTGGAACGCGGCGTGCGGCTGACCGGCACCGATGCGTGGAGCTGGGACGCGCCATTCTCGATCACCCGCAAGCGCGTGGCGGAAACCCACGACGCCGGGCTGATCTGGGAAGGCCATCGCGCCGGGCGCGAAATCGGATACTCCCACCTGGAGAAGCTGCACAACCTGGAAGCATTGCCGGCGGACGGGTTCGAAATGGTGTGCTTCCCGGTGAAGGTGCATCGTGCCTCGGCGGGTTGGACGCGGGCCGTGGCGATACTGCCAGGGTAACCGTGAGCCAGGCGCCCGGAGGGTACCGCGCATGACCGATCCTCGCGCCGCGCTGGAGGCGATCGGATTGCTGCCGGACACCGAGATCGACATCGCCGATGCCGCACTGCAACTTGCCCGCGTCGATGCGCCGGATGCGGACTGGCAGGCGGCGCGCGCCCGGCTTTCGGAACTCGCCCGCGACGCCGTTGCACTGCCGGCCGGCGGTAATCTGGCGGAGAAGGCGGCAGCCCTGGCGGACCTGCTGGCCGCGCGGCACGGCTATCGCGGCGACACGGAGCGCTACGACGATCCGGCCAACGCCAACCTGATCCGGGTGATCGAGCGGCGCCGCGGCCTGCCGGTGGCACTCGGCGTCATCTGGCTGCACGCCGCGCGCGCCGCCGGGTGGGACGCGCATGGCGTGGACTTCCCGGCGCATTTCATGATCGCGCTGCAAGGCAAGGCGACCCAGATCGTGCTGGACGTGTTCCACGGCGGCGTGGCGATGGGCGCCCGCGACCTGCGCATGTTGCTCAAACGGATCGAAGGCGACAACGCGGAGCTGCGGCCCGGCCTGCTGCTGCCGATGAACGCCAGGCAGGTCCTGCTGCGGCTGCAGAATAATATCGCCGGGCGGCGGGTGCAGGCCGGCGATCTCGGCGGTGCGCTGGCCTGCATCGAGGACATGCTGCGCGTCGCCCCCGACCAGGCGGAGCTATGGCGCCAGGCCGCCATGCTGAACCAGCGATTGGACCGGGTCAGCGCCGCGCTGCGCTGCTTCGAGCGCTGCCTGGTGCTGGTGCCCCGCGGCGACGTGGCGACACGCATCCGCTCGGCCATGGATTTGCTGCGCGGGCGGCTGAATTAATCCCGGCAGCGGCAATGACCGGCGGGATCGGGTACCTGACGCTTCGTGTATCTGCCGCCGCTCGAACTGGTGGGCGCCGCATGTGCCATGGGCGCACCGCGCGGAAGGTTGCCACGACGATCGGCGCAGGGACCCGCCGGGCGCAGGCCGTATGGCTGCGCGCGCAGGGCGGGAAAGCGTTGCGTCTTCCGCCGATTGGCCGGTTGCTCAGGCACCAGGCAAAGGTCTGTTCTTCATTTCCCCGGCTTCGGCATGTGCTGGCGCAACACCTCGTTGATGCGCGTCTTCCAGCCGCTTCCCTGATGCCGATAGGCCTCCAGCACATCCGGGTCCAACCGTAACGTCTGATTGACCTTCCTGTCCGGCTTTTCGGGCCGTCCCCTGCCACGCCGGAGTGCTTGTGTCGCCTTGGGGCCGAACACTTCCGAAACCACTTCCAATGCGGGTCGCGCACGGCGGATTTCCTCCCGCGTCCATTCGGGGTTTTCATCGTCTGGGCGCGAGGCTCTATCGTCGTTTCTCTTGCCCATACCACCTCACCTCGTTCTGGGTCGAACGTGATGTGCATCCGATTTAACGCTACTGCAAAAAAAAATCCACGGTCAAAAATATTCGCAGTAGCGGAAACTACTCGACGGACGGCTCCGTGCCGGATTTCCAACCTGTAGCCCGCTACGGCACGCCGTGCCTCACTTGCACGGATACCGTTCCGCCAGGAAGTGCATCAGCCCGTCCACCGCGCCCTCACTGCGATGCTCTGGCGAAGCGCGCGCCCATTCGACGAACTGGCCCAACGTCGCGGCCCGGGTCGGCGCGGGATTGGGGAAGCAGAACGGCCGCTTGTTGCCGGCGTGCTGCAACTCGACATCCACCACGCCCTGCGCGAAGCCGTGGCAGTAGCTGAGCTTCGCGGCCCCGCCTGGCTCGCGCGGGTTGGCGCCGCAGAGTTCGGCCAGTTCGCCGGCGGTGCGCGCGTGCAGGTTGATCGGCCGCTGCGCGTGCGCCGCCATGGGCAGCGCGAGGCAGGCAGTGGCGGCAAGCAGGGCGAGCGGCTTCATGCGAGGTCTCCTGTCGGGGCGGATGCGGCGATTCAAGCCGAGCGCGCGGCCTGGCGCCAGCGGCGCCAGCCGGAGGCGCGCAGCTCGCAGGCGGGGCAGGCGGCACAGCCGTAACCCCAGTCGTGCAGTTGGCTGCGGTCGCCCATGTAGCAGCTATGCGTCGCGGTGCGGACCAACTCCACCAGCGCATCGCCGCCCAGCGCGCGCGCCAGTTCCCAGGTCGCCGCCTTGTCGCGCCACATCAGCGGCGTTTCCAGCACGAAGCGGCGCTGCATGCCCAGGTTCAGCGCGAGCTGCATCGCCTTGATCGTGTCGTCGCGGCAGTCGGGATAGCCCGAATAGTCGGTCTCGCACACGCCGGCGACGATGCGCCGCAGGTTGCGGCGATACGCGATGGCGGCGGCACAGGTGAGAAACAGCAGGTTGCGGCCGGGGACGAAGGTATTGGGCAGGCCCTCGGCGGTCATGCCGATTTCGGCATCGGACGTGAGTGCGGTTGCGCCGAGTGCGCCCAGCGTCGCGGTCAGGTCCACCATGTGGTCAGGCCCGAGCGCCGGCGTCGCCAGTTGCGTGCGGATCGGCGCGCGGCAGGCGAGTTCCACCGCATGGCGCTGGCCGTAGGCGAATCCGATCGTCTCCACGTGCGGATAGCGCGCCAGCGCCCAGGCGAGGCAGGTGGTGGAATCCTGGCCACCAGAAAACAGCACCAGGGCGCGATCATGGTCGGTGTCGTTGGTCATGGGAGAAAGGTAACGCGCTCCCTCCCCTTGTGGGAGGGGGAGGAGTCGGTCGGAGGCTTGCACCGACCGACCCCGCCACCCAAGGGCAGCGGGGCCAGGGATCCGCTGCGTCAGTGCTTCGCCCCGTCGTACGGGGACTGCAACGTACCGGTCTGCAACGCCGGCGGCCACAGCACCACCTCGGTCTTCGCGCCCCTGAACTGGTCCAGGCCGTGCCCGGCGACGCCGCGGAACTGCACGGCGAGCACGCGTGGCTCGGTCCATTCGCCGTTCGGTCCGAACTTGATGTCGCCCGCCACGGTGTGGAACGTGTGGCTGCGGAGATAGTCGGCGAGTTTCTTCTGGTCCAGGCTGCCGGTGCCGGTAATCGCGTCGCCCAGCACCTGCATGTCGGCATAGGCGAACGGCGGCACGTAGTAGCCTAGCGGATCGACGCCCTCGGCGCCCGCCTTCGCCTGGAATTTCTTCAGGAACGCCATGGCTTCCGGCGTGGCGTAACCCTTCACCGGCTGCCAGAAATCGTAGTCCTCGATGCCGTTCAGCAGTGCCCCGAGCTGCATCTTGATCGCGGTTGACTGCAATCCGACCATGCCGCCGCCGAACATCCTGGTTTTCAGGCCGACCTCGCCGGCGGCGCGCACCATGCCGACGGTGTCGGTCGGGTAGGAGCCGACATAGACGATGTCCGGATGGGTCGCCTGAATGGCGCGCACGATCGGCGTGTAGTCGGGGGTGTCGGGCGGATAGGTCTGGTCATAGACAACCTTCAATCCCATGCGCTTCGCCTGCGCGCGGGCGCCGTCCACCGCGTTCTTGGAAAACTCGGAATCGGCACCGACCAGCGCGATGGTCTTCGGCTTCGGGTTCATCGCCGCGGCCACGGCGAAGAAGCCCTGCGAGAACGCCTCGCGCGGGCTCGTGCCGCCGGCTGGAATGATAGAGAAATAGTTCTTGTAGTGAAACTCGCTGTTTACGTCGAGGCCGAACAGACCGAGGAAGGTGAGGTTGTGCTGCATGACGATCGGCATGGCGGGCGCCAGCATGTTGGTGCCGTTGCCGCCGATCAGGATATCCACCTTGTCCACGTCGAGCAATTTGGTGACGATGCCGGGGACCAGCGAGGGATTGGACTGGTCGTCGTAATACACCAGCTTCACCGGGCGCCCGAGCAATCCGCCTTTGGCGTTGATATGCTCTACCCAGATCTGTTGCGCCAGCAGCGCGGCCTTGCCGTTGGGCGCCAGCCCGCCGGTTTCTTCGGTGTCGAAGCCGATGGTGATCGGCTGGGCAGCTCTGGCGACGGATGCGGCGAGCAGCGTGGCGCCGAGCAGAGCCAGTACGCGCGATGTTGCGGGCATAGCGGTTTCCTCCGGTTTTGTTGTGGCTCCGCCCCCCTTGTCATTGCGAGGAGCGCAGCGACGAAGCAAGCTCCCGCCTGGCGAGCCGCCCGCGGTTCCCCGAGTGGGAGCTTGCTTCGTCGCCGCGCTGCTCGCAATGACAAGTGGGGGCGAGGGCGTCAGCGGGGCGGTTGACTATGCGGATTGTTCGACCGCCGGGAACACCTCCTCCGCCAGCAACTGCATCTGCTCCAGCGCCAGGCTGTTCGGCATGCCGACCCAATGGATGCCGAGGATCAGCGTGGTCACCCCGAAGCGCCGCCGCAAATCCAGGATCTGTTCGGTCACTTCGGACGGTGAACCGAACAGGAAGCGGTCCTGCATCAGGTCTTCGAAATCAAGATCGAAATGATCGCTGGCGGGCATCACCTTGTCCTGGCCCCACGCGCGATACGCCTTGTATTTCGCTTCCAGATACGGGCTGGCGAGGCGGATCGCCTCGTCGCGCGAGCGGGCCACGAACACCTCGCGCGCCATCGGCAATTCGGCGGGGAACGGCTTGCCGGCGGCGTCGAGCGCGCGCTTGTACACCTCCATCTGCTGCGCGGTCGTGTCCAGCTTGTTGTGCGGGTTGATGAACCAGGCATCGGCCATGCGCGCGGCGCGGCGGATGCCGACCGCGACGTTGGCGCCGATCCAGACCGGCGGCATCGGGCGCTGCACCGGTTTCACCGTGCAGTTGGCGCCGTCGAGTTTGAAATACGACGCCTGCATGGTGACGAAGTCCTCGGTCCATAGGCGCTTCACCGCGGTGAGGCATTCCTCGAAGCGCGGGCCGGCGGATTTCAGCGTGGTGCCGAAGGCGTTGAACTCGATCTCACGGTAGCCGATGCCGGCGCCGAATATGAGTTTGCCGTCCGACATCACGTCGAGCGACGCGAGTTCCTCGGCGACGTGCAGCGGCGAGTGCAGCGGCAGCAGCACGACGCCGGGCAGCAGGCGCAGCTTCGGCGCCAGCATCGCCACCTGCGCGAGATAGGGAATCTGCTGGATGTACTGGAACGGGTGCGAACTGTAGTGCGAGCCCTTGGCCACCAGGTCGTAGCCGAGCTCTTCCGCCCGCTTCGCCGCCGCAAGGTCTTCCTTGTGGCGCTGCCGCATGTCGTCGCCTTCCGGGTACTGGCCCCGGATGATCAGGCCGTATTTCATGGTCGTCGTCTCCCGCCTGCCCTTGTGTCATTGCGAGGAGCGCAGCGACGAAGCAATCTCCCGCCTGACGAACCCGGACCGCTCGTCAGGCGGGAGATTGCGTCGTCGCTGCGCTCCTCGCAATGACATGACGCGCACGCTGCGTGTCATGCCACCTCGAACAGCCCCGCCGCGCCCATGCCGCCGCCGACGCACATCGTCACCACGACGTATTTCGCACCGCGCCGCTTGCCCTCGATCAGCGCGTGCCCGGTCATGCGCGCGCCCGACATGCCGTATGGATGGCCGACGGCGATCGCGCCGCCGTCCACGTTCAGCCTCTCCGGATCGATGCCCAATCGGTCGCGGCAATGGATCACCTGGCAGGCGAACGCCTCGTTCAGTTCCCACAGGCCGATGTCGTCCACCGTCAGGCCGTGCTTCGCCAGCAGCTTCGGCACGGCGAAGACCGGGCCTATGCCCATCTCGTCCGGCGCGCAGCCCGCCACCGCCATGCCGCGATAGATGCCCAGCGGGTGCAGGCCGCGACGTTCGGCTTCCTTCGCCTCCATCAGCACCGCGGCCGAGGCCCCGTCGGACAGTTGCGACGCGTTGCCGGCGGTGATGTATTTTCCGGCCTGGATCCGCTGGCCGTCGGCGAACACCGGCTTCAGCGCGGCCAGACCTTCCAGTGTGGTCTCCGGCCGGTTGCCCTCGTCCTTGCCCAGCGTGACCTGTTTCGGCGACGTGGCGCCGGTGGCGCGGTCGGTCACCTGCATGGTCGTCGGCAGCGTCACGATCTCGGCGTCGAACCGGCCGGCCTGTTGCGCCGCCGCGGTGCGCTGCTGCGAGCGCAACGCGTAGTCGTCCTGGGCGTCGCGCGGAATGTTGTAGCGCTCGGCGACGATCTCGGCGGTTTCGATCATCGCCATGTAGAGCGCGGGGATGCGCTGCACCAGCACCGGGTCCTGGGCGCGGTGGCGGTTCGCCTGCGGCGTTTGCACCAGGGAGATGCTCTCCAGACCGCCGCCCACCGTGATCTGCATGTCGTCGTCGATGATCTGCTTCGCCGCGGTGGCGATCGCCATCAGGCCGGAGGAGCACTGGCGGTCCACCGTCATGCCGGCGACGCTGTCGGGCAGGCCGGCAGCGAGCGCGCATTGGCGGGCGAGGTTGAAACCCTGCGCGCCCTGCTGCAGCGCGGCGCCCATCACCACGTCGTCGATCTCGGCGGGAGCGATTCCGGCGCGCTGCACCGCGGCGGCGATGACGTGGCCGCCGAGGGTCTGCGACTGGGTGTCGTTGAACGCGCCGCGGTAGGCCCGGCCGATCGGCGTGCGCGCGGTGGAGACGATGACGGCGCTGCGCATTGGATGTTTCCCCGGGGGTTGATTGGTGCGGAGTGTTGGCGCGGAACAAGGCGGGTGTCCAGCCAACGGCTAATGGCGATCGGGGGAAAGCGCTTGGCCGGAATTCAAGGGGGAAGGGCTTTCCTGAGGTTGGGGCGTCCGCATCTCGGAGACGGTCGCCCGAATGACATCCCGCGTTGAAACTCCTATCCCGAACCAAGCCTGGCCCTAGGCCAAGACCGCAATCATGGTTGCGAACAGAGCCACCACCGTCCCAATCCCAGTGACATGGCCGAAAGCTGAAGCATTGAGTTCACGTTCCGCATGTCACAAATCGCCAATTTCGAAATGACATGCTTCAACCGAACGACCTCGGACCGCAGTGTCGCTAACTCTTCCTGGGTCTCATGTGCTTCGTCCAACGTCGTCACTCCGGACCATGAGACAATCAAAACCGGGACATCCGGACCTCGCTCCCCGGGGTCGTGGAAGGTCGGTCCGCGCCGGGCGGACAACAAGAACCGAAGTACCACCGCTCCGACCGCGGGCGGCTCCCGCTTCGCTGCTTCCGGCCAGCGAAGAGAGACCCGCGCCGCTTGCCGACTACCCCATCGCCTTCCGCAGGTTCTCGTCCAGCTTCGCCAGGAATGCCTGGGTGTTCATCCACGGAGCGTCCGGCCCGATCAGCACCGACAGGTCGCGCGTCATGTGCCCGGCCTCCACCGTTTCGATGCACACCTTCTCCAGCGTTTCGGCGAACTGCGTCACCTCCGGCGTGTTGTCGAACCGGCCGCGATAGACCAGCCCGCGCGTCCAGGCGAAGATCGAGGCGATCGGGTTGGTCGATGTCTCCTTGCCCTGCTGGTGCTGGCGATAGTGCCGCGTGACCGTGCCGTGCGCCGCCTCGCTCTCCACCGTCTTGCCGTCCGGCGCCAGCAGCACCGACGTCATCAGCCCGAGCGAGCCGAAGCCCTGGGCCACAGTGTCGCTCTGCACGTCGCCGTCGTAGTTCTTGCAGGCCCAGACATAGCCGCCGTTCCACTTCAGCGCGCAGGCCACCATGTCGTCGATCAGCCGGTGCTCATAGGTCAGCCCGGCCTTGTCGAACGCGGCCTTGAATTCGTTGTTGTACACTTCCTCGAAGATGTCCTTGAAATAGCCGTCATACGCCTTCAGGATGGTGTTCTTGGTGGAGAAGTACAGCGGCCAGCCGCGCATCAGCGAGTAGTTGAACGACGCGCGGGCGAAGCCCAGGATCGACACGCGGGTGTTGTGCATCGCCATCGCGGCGCCGCCCTGCGCGTCAAACTCGTGCACGTCCAGCGTCTGGGCCGGGCCGCCGTCGGCCGGCTGGTAGGTCATCGTCACCTTGCCGGCGCCGGGGATCTTCATTTCCGTGGCGCGGTAGATGTCGCCATAGGCGTGGCGCCCGATCACCAGCGGCCTGGTCCAGTGCGGCACCAGCCGCGGCACGTTGTTGCAGATGATCGGCTCGCGGAAGATGGTGCCGTCCAGGATGTTGCGCAGGGTGCCGTTCGGGCTGCGGTACATCCGCTTCAGGCCGAACTCGCGCACCCGCGCCTCGTCCGGCGTGATGGTGGCGCATTTCACCCCGACGCCGTATTGGGCGATGGCGTGCGCCGCATCGACCGTGACCTGGTCGTCGGTCTGGTCGCGGTACTCGATGCCCAGGTCGTAATATTTCAGGTCGATGTCGAGATACGGAAGAATCAGCTTGTCCTTGATGAACCCCCAGATGATGCGGGTCATTTCGTCGCCGTCGAGCTCGACGACCGGGGTCTTCACCTTGATCTTCGCCATTACGCGTCCTCATTTGCCGAACCGGGAAGCGGCTGGCTGCCGTTCCTTCCGAATGCGGCCGGACATTCGCATCCGCGCGGCGCGGCGGCAAGCCTGAAGCGGGGCCGAAGGGCTCCCGCACACGCGGGCAGGTTTCTCGCCGCCGGGCGGCACCCGGCGGCACCATTTGGTTGGCGTCGCCGCGCGGAACAAGCTAAGCACACGCCGCGCCATGACCTGGCGCCACCTGCGACGGACGCCAGCCCATTCGAATGCCGGACCAACGCACCGAACCGAACAGCCGGGCGCGGACTATCCTCCGCACCGCAGCGATCCTGTTGCCGGCATTCGGCCTCGTGGCGCTCACCTGGTTCGGCACGCTCAGCGCCGTCAGCGCGCAGCGCCGGGAGGCGGAAGCCCGGATCGTCACCCGCGTCACCAACCAGGCCGCCAGCTTCCAGGAGCAGATCGGCCGGCAGATCCTCGAACTGGACCAGACGCTGCGCTTTCTGGTCGGCGCCTGGGAAGCCGATCCGGCAAAATTCCACCTGTCGGCCTGGCGCGACCGCTCCGCGGCGCTGTTCGGCATCAGCCAGGATCTGCTGCTGGCCGACAACCACGGCGTCATCGTGCAATCGACCGTGCCGGAGGCCGACGGCACCAATGTCAGCGGCCGCGACTATTTCGTGTATGCCCTGAAGCACGGCAGGGCGCAGAACGACGCCTATGTCGGGCCGGCGACCGTGGACCCCATCCTGCGCCAGTGGCACATGGAAGTCGCCCGCTGGGTGCGCCAGCCGGACGGCTCGTTCGGCGGCGTTGTCGTCGCGGATTGGCGCATCAGTGCCATCGACGCCCTGTTCCGCGCCACCGATCTCGGCCCGCACCCGCTGATGGAGCTGGTCGGGCTGGACGACGGCAAGCTGCGCGCCATCGTCGGACCGCCGGCCGGCAGTCCGGACGAACGGATCGCGGACTCGCCGATGTTCGCGGCGCTCGCCGCGGCGCCGAACGGCACCTGGACCGGCCCGTCCGCGCCGGACGGCGTTGTGCGCATACACGCCTTCCGCCGGATTGCCGGGCGCGACCTCGCCGTGGTGGTCGGCATCGACCTGGACGGGGCGCTGGCGCCATCCTACGGATGGGCGAATCAGGCCCACCTGTTCGCCGGCTGCATCACATTGCTCATCCTGGCCATGGCGGGCCTGCTGTTGCTCGGCGCGGAGCAGAGCCGGCGGCGGCACGCGGCGCTGGCCTACGACCGGACGATGCTCGCCGCGGCCAACGCCCAACTCGAAGTCTCCAAGGCGCATGCCGACGCCAAGACCGCACAGCTCGAGGCCACGCTCGAGGGCATGTCCGACGGCGTGGCGATGATGGATGCCCAATTCTGCCTGGTGGAGTGGAACCGGCACTTCCCGGCCATCGCCGGCGTGCCCCCGCAACTCCTGCGAGTCGGCCTGCCGATCGAGGACATCCTGCGCGCCCAGGCGAACGCCGGCCAGTTCGGTCCGGTCGATACGGAGGCCGAGGTGGCGCGGCGCGTGGCCCTGCTGCGCTCGGGCGGCCGTGCCGGCAGCGTCGAACGCGCGCGCCCGGACGGCCGCACCATCGAGGTGCGGCGCAACCGGTTGCCCGATGGCGGCTACGTCACGGTCTATGGCGACGTCACGGCGCGCAAGCAGGCCGAGAACGCGTTGCGCGAGGCGCGCGCCGTCGCCGAAGCGGCGACCGAGGCGAAATCCCGCTTCGTCGCCATCGTCAGCCACGAGATCCGCGCGCCACTGAACGCATTGCTCGCCACCCTGACGCTGCTGCACGACGCCGGGCTGCCGCCGCAGCAGCAGGCGCTGCTGGACATGTCCCGGCAGTCCGGCGACGCCTTGTTCGGGCTGATCAACGACATCCTGGAAATGTCGCGCATGGAGGCCGGCCAGCTCAGCCTGCGGCCAAGCGTGTTCGCGCTGCGCGGGCTGCTGGAGAGCGTGATCGACATCTTCCGTCCCCAGGCGGCCGAGCGCGGCATCGTCCTGCGCCTGGCGGCATCCCCCGAGCTGCCGCGGGAGCTGTTCGCGGATCCCGGCCGGCTGCGCCAGGTGCTGATCAACCTGCTGTCCAACGCGGTGAAGTTCGGCCAGGCCGGCGCGGTCGGCCTGCTGGCCGACCAGGAGCAGGAGGCGAGCGGCCGGCCGTGGCTGCATCTTTCGGTGCGCGACCGCGGGCCGGTCATCGAGCCGGAGGGCCGCGCGCGGCTGTTCCGCCCGTTCGCGCGCCTCGACGGCGGCGATCCGGGCGCCGAGGAACCGCTCGGCTCCGGTCTGGGGCTGGCGATTTGCCGCCAGCTCGTCTCGCTGATGGGCGGGCAGATCGGCTGCGACCCGTGGATGGCCGAGGATGGTCAGGCCGGCAACGAATTCTGGGTGAGGCTGCCAATCGCGCCGCTGCCCACCAGCCAGCAGACGCCCAGCGTGGACCTGCCGATCCGCCGCATCCTGCCGCGCACGCGCATCCTGCTGGTCGAGGACATCCTGGCCAACCAGATCGTCACCGCCACCCTGCTGCGCCGCGAGGGCCATCTCGTCGATATCGCCGCCAACGGCGCCGAGGCGCTGCGGGCGGTGGCGCGCCACCCCTACGACCTGGTGTTCATGGACATTTTCATGCCGGGCATGAGCGGATTCGACGTCGCCCGGCAAATTCGCGCCATGCCGGCGCCGGCCGGCAGCATGCCGATCGTCGCGCTGACCGCCAACGTGTCGCCGGACGATCAGGCGCTGTGCCGCGAAGCCGGCATGAATCGATTGCTCGGCAAGCCGGTGGCGCTGCCCGAACTGGTGCAGGTCCTGGCGGAGCTGGCCTGGCGCGGCCTGCCCGAACGCGGCGCGGCGGCGCGCGTGGCGCCGGCATCGGCGCGGCCCAGCCCCGTGCTGTCGGCGGAACGCATCGGCGAACTGCGCGGCTGCCTGACCGGCGACATGCTGGGCGGCATGGTCGAGGAGTGCCTGATCGACCTGCAGGCGCGGCTGCCCGCGCTGCGCCGCGCCATGGAATCGGGCAACGGTGACGAGGTGGCGGTGCAGGCGCACGCCATGGTCGGCATGGCGGCAGGTTACGGCATGACCGCGCTGGAAGCCCGGCTGCGCGCGCTGATGCTGGCCGCCCGCGGCAGCGACACCGCCCGGGCCGGCGCGCTGGCCGGGGAACTCGATGCCGAACTGAGCATGGCGGCGACCGCCTTGCGCGAGGCGCTGGCGATCGAGATGGTGTAGCGTGGAAGCTTCCGTGCTCCCGGTGAGGCGGGCGGATTATGTCCGCGTTCAGGCATCCTTAACCGATCCGTCCGATGATCCGCCGCATGTTGTCGATCGCGTCCCTCACGGCCTTGTCCGGCATCAACCCGGTTCACCCGACTCTCGTGCGGCTGCCGGGCAGCCAGCCTCCCGGAGCCCCGCCGCCGCCGCCCCAGGGTCCGTCAACCGGCAAGGGGGCGGGAGGGGTGGAGCCGACCCGCATGCTGCCGCGCGGTTCGCTGCTCGATCTGTCCGCCTGATTGGCTTGATCCGCGGCGCCGGAGGCGTCACTTTCCCTGGATGCCGGATTTTGTCCGCAGCGTTCCGGAGGGTGACGGCCGCGAGCGCCTGGTCTGCGCCTCGTGCGGCTATGTCGCGTACGACAATCCCAAGGTCGTCGTCGGCTCCGTGGTCGTAGCGGACGGTGCGGTGCTGCTGTGCCGCCGCGCCATCGAGCCTCGGCGCGGCTTCTGGACCCTTCCCGCCGGCTTCCTGGAGCTGGACGAGACGCTGGAAGAAGGCGCGGCGCGCGAGGCGCTGGAGGAAGCGCAGGCCGCCATCGCCTTCGACGGGATCCTTGCGGTGTTCAGCATCGCCCGGATCGGCCATGTGCAGGTCATTTTCCGCGCGCGCTTCGCCGATCCGGCGGCGCCGCACTTCGCCGCCGGGCCCGAGAGCCTGGAGGTGGGCCTGTACGCCTGGGACGCCATCCCCTGGGACACCATCGCCTTTCCGTCGGTGCGCTGGGCGCTGAATGCGTGGCGCCAAAGCGGCCGGGGACCGCTGGGCACTCCGGCCGGCAATCCGCCGGACGACCGGCGCGGCGTGCGGCGCGTCGGTGCCATTCCAGAGGCGGGCCCGTGACCCGCGGGCTCGCCGCATTGCTCGGCAGCTTGCTGCTGGCCGGCGCGGCTCCGCTTCCGGTCCTGCGGCTTGCGGCCCTGCCGCTGCCCCCGCCGCTGCCGGCGCGCCCGCCGGTCGATGAGGCCGCGCCAGTGCCCGATGCCGACGTGCAGGCTCCGGACGCAATGGCCCGGGGGCCCGCTGTCTTCGCCGTGCGGGTTTACCCGATGCGCGAGTTCGGCACGAGCGATGGGTTCATCCCCGGCTCGGCATATCAGTCGCCGGAGCAGCGCAAGCCGGTGCAGACTCCGGGCTTCATGGTCACCCTGCCGCTGCGATAGCCGGGCCGCTGCAATAGCCGGTGGTGCCGAGGCATCGGCGGCGCGGCGTTAACCGTCGGTTAGGAGAACAATTGTAGGTCAGGCACGGAAGTGTTGCCACTTTGATCCAACCCGAAGGATTGCCCCAATGCACGGTTCCCGACCCGTTGCCCCGGCTGAGCCTGCCTCCGATCCGCTCGTCCCGGCGGCGGGGATTTCGGATGGCGGCGCGAGTGCCGTGCGTCGGCTGGCAGCAGCCGCCGAAATCGGGCCGTTCCGGGCCGTCACCCGATCAGCGCCGGTGCAGGCCGGAGGCCTTGCCCGGATCGGCCGGATTGATCTCTCCCGGATGACCGCGGTGCCGCCGTCACACCGCCTGGCACTCTCTGCCGCCACCGCGGGCCGCGCGGCGAACCAGGCCGGCGGGGCGATGGGTTCGCCGGACGCCAGCCCGGTGGCGCCGCCGGACGGCACCTGCATCAGCTTGGGCGGGTGGAAGAAATTCCGGTGCTCGAAGACGCGTAAGCCATGAGGGGTGCGTCCGTATCCCGGACCGGTTGGCATTACGCTCGCGCGCTGACCGCCGGCAGTTGCTTGCTGGCCGCCGCGTAGCGTCGCGCCAGGGCGGCGCAAGCCATGAGCTGGATCTGGTGGAACAGCATCAGTGGCAGAATGATCAATCCGACCGGCTGGCTGGCGAACAGCACGCTCGCCATGGGCAGGCCGCTCGCCAGGCTTTTCTTCGGACCGCAGAATACCGTGGTGATCGCGCCCGCCCGGGTGAAGCCGAGCACCCGGCTGATGCCTGACGTGGCCAGCAGCACGGCGCCGAGCAAGGCCGCATCCAACAGCACCAGGGTCGCCAGCCGGCCCGTGTCGAGCTGATGCCAGATGCCGTGCGTCACGCCCTCGCTGAACGCCGCATAGACCACGAGCAGGATCGAGCCGCGATCGACCAGCCCAAGCAGGGTCTTGTTGCGGTTGGCCCAGGTGGCGATCCAGCGCCGCGCGATCCGGCCGGCGGCAAACGGCAGCAGAAGCTGCAGCACCACGTCACCGGCCGCGTGGAGCGAAAAACCGCCCTGGGCGGACAGCAGCAACCCGGCCAGCAGCGGGGTCAGCAGGATGCCAAGCAGGTTGGAGGCGGTCGCCGCGCACAGCGCCGCCGGCACGTTGCCGCGCGCGATCGAGGTGAAGGCGATGGAGGACTGCACGGTCGAAGGCAGCACGCACAGCAGCAGCAGCCCGGTCCACAGCGGCGGGGTCAGCAGCGTGGGCGCCGCGGCGCGGGCCGCCAGGCCGAGCGCCGGGAACAGCAGGAAGGTGCTGGCGAACACCGCGACATGCAGCCTTCGGTTCCGCGCGTCTGCCAGCGCCGCCTTCGGTTGCAGCCGGGCGCCATGCAGGAAGAACAGCAGCGCGATCGCCGCTTTGGTCGCATAGCCGGCGGCCACTGCGCCGTCGCCGCGCACCGGCAGCAGCGAGGCGAGCGCCACCATCCCGCCGATCGCCAGGATGTAGGGATCGACCGGCAACCGGGGCAACAGCCTGTTCATGGCGAGGACCTTTGCGCGTTCCGGCGGCGGACATCGCGGTCGGGGCGGTTGGGGCGGTTATTGTAAAGCATGCTCAGGACGTTATGTTACTCCAAGGCCATGCCCGAGACCGAACCAGAATCCAGCCGCCAGCTCACCGTTATCCCGGCCGCCACGGCGCCCAGGATCTCCCGCACCGTCGCGGCCTCCATCGTCGTGCCGGCGATCGTCGCTGACGCCGGCGACCACGCGGCGCGCCGGCACCTGGAATTCTTTGCGGCGACGATCCGGAACGAAAACACCCGGCTGGCCTATCTGCATGCGGTGGGGAAATTCTTCGCCTGGTGCGAAGACCACCGCATCGGCCAACTTGCCGACATCGAGCGGCTGCACGTGGCGGCCTATATCGAGGCACTCGGCGGGAATTTCGAGACACCGACGGTCAAGCAGCCTCTGGCGGCCATCCGCATGCTGTTCGACTGGCTGGTCACCGGTCAGATCGTCGCCACCTATCCAGGCCACGCCGTCCGTGGCCCCAAGCACGTGGTCAAAACCGGCAAGACCACGGTGCTGGACGCCGGACAGGCGCGCAAGCTGCCGGACAGCATCGACATCTCGGCCGTCGTCGGGCTGCGCGACCGGGCGCTGATATCAGTCATGACCTTCGCCCGCATCGGCGCCGTCGTCGCCATGCGCGTCGAGGACTACTATCCCAAGGGGAAGCGTTGGTGGGTTCGGCTGCACGAGAAACGCGGCAAACGCCATGAGATGCCGGCGCATCACAACCTGGAAGCCTATCTCGACTCCTAATATAGAGTCGGCCGGCATTCGCGACGGCGGCAAGGTGTCCCTCTTCGGCTCTGCGGCCGGCCGCACCGGTACGCTGATCGGCAAGCCGATGAACCGGGTCGATGCCTGGCGCATGATCCAGCGACGAGCGGCGGGGCTTGGCTTGAAGGTCCGGATCGGCCGTCATACGTTTCGCGCAACGGGTATGACCGCCTATCTCGAAGCCGGCGGCACCCTCGAAAACGCGCAGGCGATGGCAGCGCATGAAAGCCCGCGCACGACGAAACTCTACGATCGCACCGGCGACGCGATCATGCTCGATGAAGGTGAGCTGATCGCGATCTGAGGTGTGTAGGATCGTGGCGCGGGGAACAGCTGGCGGGTGATTCGGAGAATGGCACGATTGCGTTCGAGTTCGACCGTCGGCGGAAGCTTGGGAATGCCCGCTTCCATGTCTCCGGCCGTTCGCCCATCCGTCGTAGCGCGCGGCGCATGGGCCGCGCTTGCGGGCATCGCGGCGACGGTTTCGGCACTGTCGATCGCCATATGCGCGGCGGCACTGGAACTGATCTGGCAGGGCCTGCTGCTCGCGTCTCGTCACATCAGCCGGGTTGATCTTCTCTCCGCGTTATTGATCGGCCTGGTGCTGGCCTTCCTCGTCGACCCGCTGATGGAGCGCTTTCGCTCTGCGCTGTCGCGAGATCGGCCGCAGGAAGCCGCGTCCGCCAGCAACGAACGCAATCCCCTGTTCAGCACGTGTATCGGTATTGCATTTGCATTCGTATCCGTGTGCCTGCACAGCGCCCTGGGCAGCTTCGTCTCTGGCCCGGAGGGCCATGCCGGCGCCGATTTGGCGGTGCTTGAGGCTGCGGTCAGGCTGACAGCCGCATGGGCCTTGGTGCCGTTCTTCGTAACCCTCGCCTGGATCGGCGCACGCCGCAAGTGGGTGAAAGTTCCGTTTGGAATTGTGGCAGCCACGTCCCCCTTGTTTGCGGGCTGGTTGTTCTCCTGGGCTTGGCAGACCGTGGTGATTACCGCCATTCCCTGCGTCGCGATCCTCCTCCTTGGATACCGGCACGCCATCGGCGAGCCGCGCCAATTCGGGTTCGCCCGTTACGCCCGGACCGTCGTATTCGTGGCGGCGATCTGGCTTGCGGCAACCGCATTGGTGCAGGTTGTTCTCTACTCTCTCGCCATTGATCCGTTCCAGTTCGGTGGCTTTCTGGAGTTCTGGATCGATGCACGATTTTATCTCGGCTGGGCGCTGGGACTGCTGATGACACCGTTTTCTTTTCACACCAGCCCTGAGGGTTCGGCCGCCGCCCAACAGCGCTGATCTGGCGGCCGTCACTCGTGATGAGCGAAGCGTGCGCTATGCCGCCGCTCCGGCAACATAGATCGATCGACGAGGCTGGCAGAACACCTTCTGAAGCATCGGCTCAAACGCCTCGAGCGGCACCGATTTGAAGTTCGGATCGAAGGAGACCTGATCGAACAAGCGGCAGAATTCTTCGGTCTTCTCGAAGTGCGGATGACCGCGAAATTTCTCGCGCATGTCCCGGTCGAGCCCAAGGAAGTGGAAGAAGTAATACCCCTGGAAGATGCCGTGATGCTTGACCATCCAATGGCTCTCCTCTGAAACGAAGGGCTGGACGATGGCGGCCGCGACATCCGGGTGATTGCGAGGGCCTAGGCCATCACCGATATCGTGTAACAGGGCGCAGACAACATATTCCTCGTCGCGCGTCGCCTGATACGCGCGGGTCGCGGTCTGTAAACAATGCTCCAGGCGATCGACCGGAAACCCGCCGTCGTCGCCACGCAACAGCGCGAGATGCGCGATAAGGCGATCCGGCAGCTTCCGTGCGAAGTGCTCCATCTTACCCCAGATCAGTTGCCATTCATCATGGGTGCTTTCAGTGAGCGCGTGAAATTTGGCGCGGTCATGTGTATTACTTTCCATAGCCACTCTCCTTTCTGGTGATTTCGCCGCTGACGAGATTACAACGACAACATTCTGTCGACACCGCGTCAGTTGCGATACGAAGGGTCGATCCGCTCCACCTTGCGCAGCAGCGCCGGCCACGCCAGCGCGCCGATGGCCGATTCCGTTACCGTTTCAGCCTGCTGCTGGGCGGTTGCGATGATGCGCGGGTCGATGCGGACCAGCTCGCCGCCGCCGGCCTGCGCGCGCACCTGAATCGTGCAGGCGGATTCGAACGTGTACATGAACAGGAAAGCGTCGGGCACGTTGCCGGCGACGGTGAGCAGACCGTGGTTGCGCAGCATGAAGAAGCTCTTCGCGCCAAGGTCGCGCACCAGCCTTGGCTTCTCGTCTGCGCGCAACGCGACGCCTTCATAGTCGTGGTAGCCGAGCGACGACAGCACGAACATGGATTGCTGCGAGATCGGCAGCACGCCATCCTTCTGCGCCGAAACCGCGGCACCGTTGATGCTGTGCACGTGCAGCACGCAGTGCGCGTCTTCCCGTGCGGCGTGGATCGCGCTGTGGATGGTGAAGCCCGCGGGATTGATGTCGTGCGGCGAGTCCATGACCTTGTTGCCGTCGAGATCGACCTTCACCAGGCTGGACGCGGTGATCTCGTCGAAGGTCATCCCGTACGGGTTGATCAGAAAGTGATGCTCGCCGCCGGGAACGCGGGCCGACAGATGCGTGAAAATCAGGTCGTCCCAATGGAAATGCGCGACCAACCGGTAGGCGGCCGCCAGCGCCACGCGCTGTTCCCATTCTTCCGGTGTCACCCGGTCACGCACGCTGAACGATGACGATTGCTGGTTCATTGTTCTCTCCTCGGTTTGTCGATGATCAGGCTCGTTGTCGAACGGGCCGGTTGACATCGGGCCGCTCGATGTTGACAGTGGATACACTACCATGTATCCTCTGTCAACATCCTCGGGAGCCGGCCGTGCTGAAAAAGAATTGCCCCACAAAACCGCACCCCTATCATCACGGCGACCTCCGCCGCGCGCTGATCGATGCGGCGCTGCAACTCGTCACCGAGGAGCAGGACTGGACCTTCTCGCTCCGCGAGGTCGCGCGCCGCGCCGGCGTCAGCCACCACGCGCCCTACAATCATTTTCCTGAAAAGTTGGACCTGCTGGCGGCCGTCGCCGCCGTGGGCTTCGAAAGGCTGCGCGACGGCATGCTGCGCGCGATGGCCGGTATCGACGATTCGGAGGCGCTGCTCGCCGCGATTTGCCGGACCTATATCCTGCTTGGACTGGAAAACCCCGCGCTCTATCGGCTGATGTTCGGCCCAGCGCTATCTGCTTCCGGTTCCGCCGACCGACCGGCGGTCGCTCGCGTGGCCGGCGCCGAAGCCAGGGGCGTGCTCGCAGACGTTATCCTGCACGGAGCCCGCTCCGGCGCTTTCGCTGTCTCGCCCGAAAACACCGAGGACGTCGGTACGGCCGCGCTCTCGGTCTGGTCGGCCACGCACGGCCTGACGATGCTGGCGATCGACCGGATTCCGCCGCCGGACCTGTCCATCGACGCGATGATCGAGCGGTTGCTGCGCATCGTGGTTACGGGCCTGCGCAAGCCCCGCGCCCGGGCGGCGGCGCCCAGAGAGGGAACAAGGCAGCCATGATCACGCCCGCGTTCATATTCACGGTCTTCATGCTGACATTGGGGCCGGTACGAACGGTGCCGGCGTTCTTTGCGATGACCCGGGATGCCGCGCCGGCAACCATGCGCGCGCTGGCGCTGAAGGGCACGGCGACGGCGACGGCCATTTCGCTCGTCATTGCCCTGGTGATGACCGGCGTGGCCGCATCGTGGCGGGTTTCGCCCGACGACTTGCGCCTCGCCGGCGGCATTCTCTTGTTCGCCGCTTCCCGCGAGGCGATCGGCCAGTTCAGCCGTCCCGCAGCGGCGCCGCAGCCTGCCATGCCGCCCGCTCACCCGGCGGTGACGCCGCTGGCAATACCCACCATCGTCACGCCCTGGGGCGTCACGGCGATTTTGTTTTTTGCCGATCTTGCCTTCGGCGATTCCCTCATGTTGGCGACCGTTATAGGAATACTGCTCCTCGTCATGCTGCTGAACCTGATTGGGATGATGCTGGCGCGGCAGATCATCTCGCGCCTGGGCACGATGACATTCCAGGTTCTGGGTTGGATTTTTGCCGTGCTGCAGGCTGGTCTTGCCGTGGACGCTGTCGTCAGCTCACTGCGCAACCGCGCCCTGTTCCACCCGGTCTGATGACTTTCTTTACCATGATAAAACATGGTTATCGTGATGTCATTCCATGATAAACGAGGAACACCCGATGCTCGATCCGGTGCTGCTGGACAGCTTCCTGGCCGTGGCGCAGACGCGGAATGTCACCGAAGCCGGGCGGCGGCTCGGGCTGCGCCAGTCCACCGTCAGCCAGCACGTGCGCAAGCTGGAGGAAGTCGCCGGCCGGCGGGTGCGGTTCGGCACGTCCGAGGATTTCGTGTCGTCGCGCCTGCCGGAGGTGCTGCGCGACTTCGTGCAGCGCCATCCGCTGGTGGACCTGGAGCTGACGGTCGATCTGAGCGCCTCGCTGAACGCGATGGTGGACGACGGCGCGCTGGACGTGGCGCTGTGCAAGCGGCGCGCGGGCGACGACCGGGGGCGGCTGGTGTGGCGCGACCGGCTGGCCTGGATCGGCACCGAGGAGACGCGCATCGACCCGGGCCAACCGCTGCCGCTGATCCTCTACACGCCGCCCAGCATCACCCGGACCGCGGCGCTGGAGACGCTGGAGCGGCTCGGGCGGCCGTGGCGCATCGTGTGCTCCAGCGGCAGCCTGAGCGGCCTGCGCGCGGCGGCGCTGGCCGGGCTGGGCGTGACGGTGCATGCACGCGGGCTGATGCCGGAGGGGCTGTCCGAAATGCCCGCGGCCTGCCGGCTGCCGGAACTGGGGGAGGTGGAATTCGTCGTGCAGGGGGGCGGGCGGGATCGCCGCGGGCCGCCGGCGGCGCTCGCCGAGGCAATCCTGGCAAGCGGCGACCGGCTGCAGCGGCGATAGGCTTCCTCCCCCGCGATTTCGGGAGAAAGTGAGGGTGACGCCAAGTGACCGGTGTCACACTGGGCGCCCTAAAGACTGACGTACGCGCGCGGGAACCGAGTACCATGTCGCGCGGCTGGCCGCCTGACGAAGCAGCCTTTCGGCCGGTTGGTATCACACCAACCGGCCTTGATGATGACCCATCGAGCGAGGCAGCGGCCGGTTCGCTTGGGACGCCACCCGCCGCATCACCGGCCCGATGGTCCCGGGGCGAATCGGTCAGGAAATGCTGCAGCCGCTGGTAGTCGGTGTCCGGTGCGACATCGGCCATCCACCCCCTCGCCTACATCTGCGACTCCGGCGACAGCAGCACACAGCCCAGCCGCGAACGGCCCAGCTTCCGGCACGCCCGCGCCGCCGCCTCATGCGACAGCCCGGTAAGCCGCGCCCGCCACAGCACGCCGTGCGTCACACGCACGCTGGCCACGTAGGGATGTGCCACCGCCAGTTCGACATGCGCATGCTCGCGCGCGTTGCCCAGCGCGAGGCGCGCCTGGCTCGCGGTGATGAAGGCGCCGACCTGGATCGCCCATTGCCCGGTCGCCGGGCCGCCGGTGAAATGGTGGAATGGGATCGGCTCGGCATTGGCCTGCGCGATCAGGTGGAAACCGCCGCGGGCCGGCGGCGGCGGTGGCGGTGCCACCAGCGCGTATTGCCGTGGCGCCGGCATCGCGACCGCGCGCGGCGGCTCGGGCAATTGCGCCACCTCGACCGGCCTGCGCGCCGGCACCCGCCCGCCGCCGCCCCGGCTGGCGAACTGCGCCGCGCGGCCATAGCGGGTGCCCGGCGGTATGTAGATCGGCAGCGCGTTCATCGCGTATTGTTCGGCCGGCGAGCGATGCTTTGGATACACCCCGACGATATCCGGACCGATCATCGCCACATAGCGCCGGGTCTCGTCCGGCAGCGGACGATTGTTGCTGAGATAGTCGTCCAGCCGGTTCGGCCCGGCATTGTAGGCGGCCAGGAAGCCGGGCGAGCCGTAGATGTCGTACATCTCGCGCATATAGGCGACGCCCGCCATGATGTTGTTGTACGGATCGAATGGATCGTCGCCCAGGTTGTACTGCTGGCGCAGTTCGTCATAGGTTGACGGCATCACCTGCATCAGCCCCATCGCGCCGGCGCCGGAGGTGATGAGCTGGCCGTCAAGATACTCCTTGCCCCCGGACTCCACGCGCATGACGGAACGGATCCACAGCTCGGGAACATCGAAGCGCTGCGCGGCAGCGTGGATATACGGACCCCATGGATCCTCCGGCGGCCCTGGCGGTACGTAGTTGTTGCGCGCTTGCTCGGCGTAGCGCGCCGCTTCCCGCGAGGCCGAGGGTCCCGGCGTGTGCGAAGCACAGGCGGCGAGCAGGGCAAGAGCGCCGAACGAAGCCGCAACGCGGGCAAGGCGGGCGACGCGAGTGCAGCAGGGCATCCGGCAAGGCCTCCGTCGTGGCGCGGCCGCAATGGCCGGAGGGCACGACGGCCGGATGGCCGTCGCTTGAGGTGGACGATCAGGAAACGCCCGTAAGCCCTTATCGCAGATCGCTGATCGGTGCAAGATTCTCTTCGGCCGCCGCCCCGCCAATCGCCGCTTGCCTTCGGACCGCGGAATCGGCACGATTGCGCAACACCAGGCACTCGGCGGACTCCAAGCGATGCCGTTCCGTTCAGCAGGTTTTTGCGCGCTGCTGGTGCTTGCCGGCTGCGCGACACAGGTGAAACAGCCGCTGCCAAAGGCGCGGGCCGCCCGGCCCGCCGGCGTGCGGGGCACCATCCTGGCGATGCGCCCGGTGCCGGCGGAATCCCCCGAACCCGCGCGAATCCTGCTGTCCAGTCTGGGCAGTCAGGGCGCGCAACCCGCCGCCGGCGTCTTCGAGTTCATCGTTCGCACCGCAAGCGGATCGACAATCGCCGTGGTCCAGCCGCGAACCGTTGGCCTGCGCCCGGGCGAGCCTGTCAGCATCCTGCGCGGCCAGAACACCCGCATCGAAGCGCCGCCGCCCGATTGACCACGGTTGCCCAGGCCGGATGGATGGGCTATCCGCCTGCCGCGCATGATGACCGGCACCACACAAGCAGCGCGCGACGCGTTGCTCGACCTCCAGGCGGACATGTCGCTGGCGGCGCGCAATCGCCTGGCTGTGCGCGACGTGGGCGACGGCGCCGCGCTATGGCCGCTGGCCTGGACGCTGGGCTGGCTCGACATCAAGCTGCGCTATCGCGGTTCGACGCTCGGCCCGTTCTGGATCACGCTGTCCACCGGAATCATGGTCGCCGCGCTCGGCGTGCTGTACTCGACGCTGTTCCGCACCAACATTCATGACTATCTGCCGTTCCTGTCCCTGTCGATAGTGCTGTGGAACTTCCTGGGCGCGATCGTCAGCGAATCCTGCACGACGTTTACCGAGGCCGAGGCGGTGATCCGTTCGGTGCGCATGCCGTTCTTCGTCTTCGCCATTCGCATGGTGATGCGCAACCTGCTCGCGCTGGCGCACAACATCGTGGTGATTGTCATCGTCTTCGCAGTCTTCCTGATATGGCCTGGCTGGCACGCCCTGCTCGCCCTCCCCGCCCTCATCCTCTGGGTGTTGGATGCGCTCGCGCTGGCGCTGTTGCTCGGCAGCTTCTGCGCCCGGTTCCGCGACATTCAGCCGATCGTGAACAGCGTCATGCAGATTGCATTCTTCATGACGCCGGTGATCTGGCGGCCGCAGCAACTCGGCCGCCATGTCAACCTGCTGCCGTTCAATCCGTTCTTCGACCTGCTGGAGATCGTCCGCGCGCCATTGCTCGGCACGCTGCCGAGCACGATGATATGGCTTGGCGCCGCACTGTACAGCCTTGTGCTGTGCGGCGCCGCATGGGCCTTTTTTGCCCGTGCGCGCGGCCGCGTCGCTTTCTGGCTCTAGGCACGCATGCCACCGGCATCCGGCAACGTGCGCATCAGCATCGACGGGGTTTCCGTCTCGTTTCCGCTGTACCACGGCAACGCGCGCAGCCTGAAGAAGCTGGTGCTCGCCGCCGCCTCCGGCCGGCTGGGACAGGACCGCCAGAAGCGCGTCGTCGTGGAAGCGTTGCGCGACATCAGTTTCACCCTGCGTGGCGGCGATCGGCTGGGCCTGATCGGCAGCAACGGCGCCGGCAAGACCACGCTGCTGCGCACGCTCGCCGGCATCTACGAGCCGGTGACCGGCCATGTCCGCGTCGAGGGCAGCCTGAACGCGCTGCTCGATGCGAGCCTGGGGATGAACCTCGACCTTACCGGCCGCGAGAACATCATGCTGCGCGGCCTGTACAACGGCCTGCCGCGCCCGGCGCTGGGGCAACTCGAGGCGGACGTGACCGCGTTCGCCGGCCTGAGCGACTTCATCGACCTGCCGGTGCGCATCTATTCGTCCGGCATGGTGGTGCGTCTCGGCTTCGCCCTCGCCACGGCGATCCGCCCGCAGATCTTGCTGATGGACGAGTGGATCCTGGCCGGCGATGCGCAATTCCTCGACCGTGCGAGGCACCGGCTCGAGGCGATGGTGCGCGGTGCCGAAATCCTGGTGCTGTCCACGCACAATACCCCGATCGTCCGCACCTGGTGCAACCGTGTGTTGTGGCTCGACGAGGGCCACATCCGCGCCGATGGGCCGCCGGACGAGGTGCTGGAACAATATCTCGGCCATCCGCTCGAGCCGTTGCCCGAGGCGGCCGAGCCGGCGACGGCGGAACACCTCTGAATCCCTGGCGGGCGGCGCGGTCTCCGGCCACGATTTCTACCGTGATGCCAACCGGCCGAGACGCTGGCTCTCCGGCGGCGTGCCATGCGACAGCCCGGCCATTGTTGGGGTGGACGGCCCCACGGCATCTCGTGCCACTGTTGGGGGTGTCACAACCCAGGTCAGGAGCCGCCGATGAGCGAGATTGGCCGCATTGGCCTCGACACGTCCAAGACCGTGTTGACCCGCACGGGGTTGACCAGGCTGGGCAACCGGTGCTTCGGGTGAACCGACGGCGAGCGCGGATGATCCGGTTGTTCCGCAAGCGCGCGCCAACCGTGGTTGCCATGGAGGCATGCGGCGGGTCGCACCACTGGGCGCGCAAGCTAAGCTCGACTTTCCGCAATTCACGCGGAGAGGCACAGCGTCTCCACGAATCGATTTAGCAATCGGGCGGGAATTTCGACGGTCTCGCTGCCTGACCGGGACGCGGATAAATCCTGCGGGGTCCACAGTACACGCCGGACAGCCGCGATTGCATCGCTGAACGTCGGTTGAGACTTATTGTACCAGGCGGTCGCATGGGACCGGACCGCGATGGTTGGTAGGCCCATCAATGCGTGCGCCCAAAGGGTGACCAGCGAGTAGAGTCCGAGCAGCGCCGGGGTGGTGCGCAAGATGGCCGGATCGGACCATTGCCGTTGCGTTTCGACACTTAGGTGCTCGCGGACTTCCTGGAAGGTGGTCTCGATCCGCCAGCACCCGGATGTGGTGCCAGACCGGCACGGTGAAGCACGGGCGGAACACCGCCAGCCAGTGACCGAGGACCGCCGGTATGCAGGACGCGGCGGATGACGCACCGTCCTGTCAATCGATGACGCGCTACGATTTATCGCCCAGGAAGATATCTTCTGGGTCATGACATGATGGCTCGGATTTGAAATTGCGGAAAGTCGAGCTAACCCATCTTATTCACCGGATAAGTCGATCCCGGATTGATAGTGAGCAAGCAATGGAACCCGGCGCGCCCCATCCGCGGCAGGGTGACCCGCATTTCAGTCCATATCTGTCAGGCGCCAGGGGT
>Ga0307374_10001012_pt1 | contig 52863 bp, 39 predicted proteins | sample OX3MG_FD_202532 | JGI IMG/M metagenome (GOLD analysis project Ga0307374, IMG submission 202532) | Soil microbial communities from Risofladan, Vaasa, Finland - OX-3 | ecosystem: Environmental > Terrestrial > Soil > Coastal area > Acid sulfate soil | place: Finland: Risofladan, Vaasa | collected...
AAACGCGCGCCTGGTCCACCGACGTGACGGCCACGCAACGCGGCGTTGACTGGCAAATGAAGATCGACGACGCCCGAACGAAACTAAAGTCGGTCTACCCGACAATTAAGCTGTGACAAAGCACTAGTCGCCCGCGGCGCAAGCAAGGCCATCCATTTTCACTCGAATTCGGTCCAAAACGCTTTGAAATCGTGGATTTTGACACCATTCGAGCAACAGCCGCTCGTCCCGCGCCCAGGTGTCCCGTCAAAATCAGCGGGAATTACGCCTGTGCGCCGCTGCCGGCGTTTGATTTCTTGCTAATATGGAGTTGCTAAACGCCAAAAAATGCGCGCCGGCTTCCACCGTCTTGGGGGGGTGTAGGATCCCAGGGCAACGCGGGCAACGCCCTCGTTGTTCTACACATCTTTTGATTGCGGCCGGTGAAATGGGAGTGTTGGGGAATCTCGGTATCTTCGTAAGATGCCAGGCCGTCCGTAGCGGAAGACGGCCTGGGAAGGCCGTCCCATGTGGAGTTTTCGGATAGGCTCTTATACTGTGCGCGGCCCAGAATGAGACGTTTTGTCACGAGAAGGTGGTGGCTGGTGGCAGAGCGTAAGCGATGCCCCGGCTACATAGCGACCGGGGCATCGCTTAGGCTCTGCCCCAGCCACCGTGAACGTCTCATTCTCGGCCGCGTGCAGTATAGTAAGGATACAGCGGCTTGCGGACCTCGCCGGCGGCGGGGGCCGGCGGGGTGTTGGCGTACTCGTGCTTCCGGCGCCGGTGGCTTCCCATGTCGAAGTGCCGCCCACGACGCCGCTGAAGCTGGTCACCGCCGGCAGGCTGAGCGGCCCATGAAGCAGCGGCAAAGGGACAAGCACAACGCGACCGCATGGCGCGACCGCTCGTGTTTAATTGACAGGAAAATTGGTGACAGGAAAATTTTCCTGTCCACAATTTTCCTGTCCGCTCCCATCCGAGGGGATCGTCAATGGTGTCGACCCGCGTGGCCAATTCGGCCGGGTCGGGGTCGCTGGGCAACGTCTTCCGCCGCGAAGCGGCGGAGCGGTCAATCCGTTCCCTTTACGCATAGTTCAAGAGCGCCATGAGCCCGAAATCCATGTGCAACTGCATGTGACAATGGAAAAGCGTCGCCCCCGGATTGTCGGCGACAAAGTCAAATTCAAGTTCCTGGAATCCACCCAGCATCACGACGTCTTTCATGACGCCGGCAGTCGGTTTGCCGCCGATGCGCGTCAGTTCGAAGCTGTGCCGGTGCAGGTGCAGCGGATGGATGTCGTCGCTGGCGTTGCGGAATTTCAAGCGGTAGCGTCGCCCCTCATGCACCGTGTAACTGGGCTTCATGGTGTCCATCGAAAAGGCTTCGCCGTTGAGAGTCCACTGATTGAAGCCGTTGACCGCTGCGTTGCGCTTGACGATCGTCATCTCGATCGTCTCGTCGGGTGCGGTGGGCACGGCGTTCGCCTTGCCGAATCGCGTGTAATCCCAGCGGAACGGTTTGGGCTTGGTCCATTGCGGTTTGCCCTTCTGGCCCGCGTATTCGACGACAATTCCCATCCCATGCTCGCGGTCGTCGTCGGCGAGATCGCCCATCACCCACACGCCGGGGCGGTTCATTTCGACGAGCGCGGAGACGCGTTCGGCGGTTCCGAGCCAAAGCACGAGCACGTCCGCCCGCGTTGGAACGGGGTTGCCGTCGAGCGCGATGATCCTGAAGACATGGCCCGGCAGAGCGAGACTGCGGATTTCGGTCGCGCTCGCGTTGAGCACATGAAACAGCACACGTTCGCCCTGCTTGACGCGAACCGGCTCGCCGTGCCCCAGCATCCGGCCATTGATTCCGAACAACTCGTAGCCCACCTCGAATCCCTTGGTTTTCTCCTTTGCCGCGTCGTCCGCTTCTTTCCCCAATTGTCGCAGCGGCTTGAGGGGAGTTCCGGCGAGCGCATCCAGCGCCATGTCGCCTTCGCGGCTGAAGGATGGTGCGAACTCTTTCAACACCAGAAAGACTTCGCGCTCATAGGCGCCGGGGTTGTCCTTCGGTTCGATGTAGACCGGTCCGGCCTGGCCGGTGTACGTGCCGCGGTTCAGGTCGCCCTCCGCCACGACATGCGTGTGGTAGAAGCGAAACCCCGAAGGCTTCGGCACGAAGGCGATCCGACGCGTGTCATGCGGCGGTACGAACGGTGAGCCTTCCTCGGCCGCGCCGTCCACGTCGCTTGGGATCATCTGCCCGTGCCAATGGACCAGCTCCGGAGTATCGGTATCGTTATGAATGTCGACCACGACCCGCCGCCCTTCCGTGAAGCGCAACAGTGGTCCCGGAAACTGACCATTGTAGAGAGTGGTCGAGACGATGTGCCCGGGCGACAGTTCGACGAGTCCTGTCGCGATGCGTAGTGTGTAGTCCGCCTTCTCCGTAGTGACCGGGTCGGCGGCCCGTGCGAGGCGCGGCAACTCGCCCAGCAAGGGAACCAGTCCGGCATACTTGAGCAGCGTACGGCGATCGATCATCACGGCTCCCATCCTCAAAGCCTATCCCAAAACCGGCTTGTGGTGCAGGCATCCCACCTGCCTGCGGTTTTGGGATGGGTTCTACGGTCGATGTCAAGGCAATGGGCAATTATTGGCCACGTCGCCAGGTAGGTCAATCAGACACTGACGGGTGTGCCAGCGCCGCTACCGGGCTATCGGCTTAAGGTACGCTTTTCCGACGGCACGGAGGGCACCGTTGGAACGCGATTGCCGTCGAGCTCCGCGATCGACGACGGCCGGGAGCCGGATTTCAAAGCGGTGGCCCAACCGATTCAAGACGCGCTGGAGCGGCTGGCGGCAGTGGAATAAGTGCTCATGGCAAGATAGGATGCAACGGGGCCAAGAGTGCAGGTGCAAGCGCTGCGCCGTCGAATCGTGGATACCAAGGGAGCGGTTGATATGAAAAACGAAGTGATTGAACTTGCGTACACTGTGGAGCTCGAACCGGGCGAGAAACTCAGCCTGCCGCCCGCCCTTGTGGAAAACGTCGGCCCGGGCCGCTGGATACTGACCGTTCGTCCGTGGTCTGGGCCGGTGACGGCGGGAGTGCGCCGTCACGACGCGTTTTTGGGAGGTTACGCGCCCGAGGATGAAGGTATCTATGACGATATCGCCCGGTGAGAGGCCCTCAATGATTGGCGGGCCGCTGGTCTGCGACTCGACTCGACGGTGCGCCTTTCGCGGTTGGACTGTTTGGAACAGTCCCTGTTGTTTCAGCGTCTTGGCAGCGTCTCGGCCGCTGATGGCCAGCAGATCAAGGCCGCCTGGGCCATGCGGGTCAAACCGCAGTTCTGATGTCGGCGCGTCCGATGCATGGCTCAACACGGTGATCTGCGGCTTGCGTTCGCGCTCAAGGAGTTCAGCGACCCCGGATCGCAGAGTTGGTGGGGGATGATGAAGACCCCATTTGCGGACCCCGTGAAGACGCCGGTTGCCGAGAGTCGCCGGCCGGCGCGCCGATGGCACGGTAGAGGGTAAACTGCGCCGCGTCGTAGTCGATCAGCGTCCGCAGGTACTCGCGGCGCGCCTGGGCCAGCGCCTGGATCGATTGCAAGGCTTCGAGCGGCAACCCCCTCGCGTCGAGGATACGGTCCAAGCTACTTCGGTAGGTGTTGGCCGCGGCCTCGACGCCCTCTCGGCCGATCGCGATCCGCAGGCGCCGCGCCTCGCTCTGGGCGTGCGCTTCGGTGATTTCGCGTGAAACCAGGTCCATGGCGGCCAGTTGCCGCAGCCGGGCCTGGCGCACGGCGGACTGTGCGCCGTGGCGGGCCGCCGCTTCCCCAAGACCGAGGTTGCGCATCTCCCAATAGGCGACCGCGTCGACGTCGAGCCGGCCGGCTCCCGCCGCGAGGTTGCCGTTGATCCCGGAACTCATCGCGCCGTAACTGCCTCCGACGAGCACGCTGGGAATCAGGGGCGCGAAGCGTTCGCGGCGGAGGAGTTGGACGGCCTCACCCACGAGGAAGCGACATTCCGCCAGTTCCGGTCGCCGAGACAGCCCTTGGGCCACGAGCTCGCGCAGCTCGATCTGTTCGGGCACGAGATCAATCGGCACGACCGTCGGCTCGACGGGGTCGAGCCGTACGGTCGGGTCGATGTGCAGCAGTTGGGCCAGCCGCGCCGAGGCGACGCTGCGCGCCTCCTCGGAGCGCAGCACGTCATTGCGGCGAATGGCCAGTTCCGCTCGCAGTCGATCGGCGTCGGCCTGCAATCCTTGGCCGGTGCGCGCATAATCGGCGGTCACCTCGGCAATGCGTTGGGCGTCGTCTCGGATCCGCAGGGCGATCGCGAGATCCTGGTTGGCCCGCAACAATTCGAGGTAGGCCAGGGATACTTCCAGCAGAGCGTCATTGGTCGCGGCGGTCGCGGCGCGCCGGCGTCCGGCCGCGAACTGGCGCGAGGCCAGAGGCTGGAAAATCGCGTCGGTCAAATGAAAGTTGGCATAGACGCCGGGGATCATCGGGCTGGCCACGCCATAGCCTCCCGCCCCCAAGCCCGAGTAAAATGCGCCGCGGCTGGTGTTGAACTGATTGCCGGGCACGGCTTGGATCGACCCGTCGTGGCGGTTGTAATTGGCGCCGCCCCTGATCGACGGCAGCCACAACGCCCTGGTCTGCTCGACGTGGGCCAAGGCCTGGCGAATCTGCTCGCGTGCCAGCGCGACTTGCAGGTTGTCGGCGTTGGCCAGCCGTAGTGCCGTTGGCAGGTCGATCGGAAGCGTCTCGGGCCTGTTCGCGCCTCGGCCCGCGGACGCGACTCTGGGAAACGACGTTGCCGACGGCGTGCGGGCGCGAGTCGGAGTGCCCGGCGGAAGCCTCTCGTATTGCGCCGGCACGACGGCCGGCAAGGCATGGGTCCGCCGCGAACTGGCGGTCGGTTCGGCAGGTCCGGCGGTCGCGGGTTTTCGCGAACCCACCGCGGCGCGCGGGCGTTGCGCGACACACCCGGCGACAACCGCCAAGAGACAGGCGCACGCCAGAGGGTGATGCGATGCGGACCAACACATGTGTACAGATCTGGGACGGCGACGAGGAATGGCCCTCATCGAGATAAAATCGGATTGCCGACGCGATGGAGTTTAGCGAAAGGGCGGGTTTTACCGAAAAACGGGGTTGTAACCATGGTTTCAACCAGCCCTACTCCAGATTGCGGAGCGGCATGGTGGCTGGGGCAGAGCGTGAGCGATGCCCCGGATGCTCACCCGTTCATTTCCAAGAGGTTGTACGGAACACCACTGCCTCCCTCCCCTTATCTCCTCCTCATCTCCCTATCCTTGCTTACGCCGCGGGTTAGTGTGGGGCCATGAATAATCCGCGTTAGCGGCCTTATGATGGCCGCGCCACACTTCGCCCCCACCGACAGGCTGAAGTGATCCGCCGGCTTGGCAAGCCCGAACCTGACCCCGGCCTGGCCACGATCGTGGCAGTATGGCCCAAGCTGCCCGAGGCCCTGCGCGCGGGAATCGTGGCGATGGTCAAGGCCGCCGGCACATCAACGCCTTGACATGGACGCCAAGCTGGGCCAAAACTGGTGTATGGCTGTCGTTGAATTGACGCCCGAGGCGCGGGAGCAGTTTGACGCGCTTCCGGCGGGAATGGTCGCGCGCGTCGAGAAGCTGTTGGACCGCATGACGCATTGGCCGAACGTAAGCGGGGCGAAACCGCTCCGGGGCCGGTTGGCAGGCTGCTACCGAATGCGGACCGGCGATTACCGTATTCAGTTCCGCGTGCAGGCGGCCGGCGCCGACTGGTTGGCGACCGTGGAGAAGATCGGACACCGCGATGGGTTTTACGACGATGATTGACCCGATGAGCGTGCAAACCTTGACGTTGGCGGGCGAGCGGTTTGTGGTCTTGCCCGAGGCGGAGTACCTGCGGCTGGCCGGCGAGCTGCCCGAGCCCGAGTTGCCGCCAGCCAACGAACGCGGTAATTACCCAGCCGTGGAAACGGCCCGAGTCCTGCTGGCCCGCAAACTCATCCGCGCGCGCCGCGCGTTGGGCTGGTCGCAAGCCGAACTGGCGCGCCGCGCAGGCGTTCGCGTGGAAACCCTCAACCGCTTGGAACACGGCAGGCATTCACCCAATGTTGCCACGGTGGACAAGATCGACCGCGCGCTGAAAGCTGGCGAAGCGGCACAACGCCGAAAGTAGAACCTGGCCCGAGCCGCCGGCGACTGTGCGGGCCGGCGTGGTGTCGGCCGTCGAGGGGTTGACCTACCCACTTACGGCGGTTATCGCCGGGTTGCGCGAAAGGCGAGCCACATGTCCAACGACGAATACTACGCCCTCGTGATGGGCAACGAGCTTGGTGCAATGCCGTCTTCCGACTTGCGAAAACTCGCAGAGGACAAGCACCTGATGCCCACCGACAGCGTTCGTCGGGGGAAGGAAGGCCAATGGGTGATGGCCTCGACCTTCAAAGGTCTGTTTCGCGAGCCGACACCGAAGCCAACGCCAGAGACGAAACAACCGACAAAAAAACAGCCATTGGTAGGCGGGATTGCGACACTTCAACCGCCGCGACAAGAGCCGTCCGTCGTGCATCCGCCGATGACCGTGACCGTCGTTCAGTCGCCGGCCGTCGTGCCCTACGGACATTGCCACTCCATCGAGCAACCGGAGCCTGCCATGACGCCGTTTGAAACCGCCGGTTGTCGGGGCTAGTCCGGCTTTTTCTACTTCTCCTTCTCGGCCGGGACGCTCTCGACGGGCTGACCGTCGGCCAGCGCCGGCGTGACCTTTTGAACGACCTCCTCGTCGCCGCTGAGCCCCGAGATGATTTCGATGTCGGTGCCGTCCGATAGGCCCACGACCAAGGGTGTCTCAATCAATTTGCCGTCCTCGACGCGGAAACACGAGGCTTTGCCCTCGCGCGAGCGGATCGCAGTCGCGGGCAACGCCAACGCGTCGTCGCGCTGGTCCAGGACGATCGTGGCGTAGACGTACATCCCGGCCCGTAGCACGCCGTCGGGGTTGGGCACGTCGATTTCCGTTCGCAAGGTGCGGCTGGCACTCGTGGAATCAAGCGCCCAGGCCGTGCGCGTGACCTCGCCGGTGAACTCGCGGCCGGAAAGCGACTGAACGCGGATCGTGGCGCGATCGCCGCGGTCGACGAACGTGGCCTCCATTTCGGGCACGTCGACGAACACGCGCACGACGTCGGTCTGGACGACCACGAACAACGGCTTGGTTCGCGCCTCATCGGCCGGCTGCGCGAAATGGCCTTCGTCGAGGTTCCGCTCGCTGATCGTACCGTCGAAAGGCGCTTCGATGTGCCGGTACTCCGCCAGGGCGCGCGTCTGGGCAAGGTCGGCCTCGGCGACCCGTTGCCGCTGCCGCGCGGCCACCTCGTCAGCGACCGCCTTCTCGACATGGGCCTCGCGTTCGGCGACGGCGGCGTTGGCCCCCTGGACCTTTGCCGCCGCGTCACGAGAAGCCGCCTGGGCCGCTTGATGCTGATAGCGGGTTTCATCTTCCACCTTGGCGTTCACCGAACGGTTTTGCGCCAGCTTGACGACGCGCTCGTATTCCGATTCCCACTTCTCCTGGTCGTGCGTGGTCCGGTCGACCTCGGCCAGGGCCTGTTCGAGCTTGGCCTTGGCCGTCTTCACCTCAGCCTGGGCCACTTTGATATTGGCCAGGGCCTGGTTAATCTCCGCTCGCTTCAGTCCGACGACCGCCTCCTTCTCCCGAATCTGCTCGTCGAGCTCGGGAATCGATAATTCCGCCAGGAGTTGGCCGCGCTCGATCAGTTTTCCATCGTCGCTGTAGCGCGGCCCGCGGACGTCGTCGCCGATGTCGCGGGTGAACCGCTCCACGTAGCCCGGCACCTTGGCGAAGAGCGGCGCGCGGCGAAACGCATCGACCTGGCCCGGCTGCCGTGTGCCGCGGACGATGTTCTTGCGCACGGGCCTGACGGTCGTCACGCGGATCGCCGGTGTTTCACGGGACGCATCGTCTTTCTTATTGGAGCCTTTACCGTTGGGGGATTGCCCGTGGCAACCGGCGAGTACGAGAAGGAGAAGTGTAACGTAGCAACTCGTTCCCACACTCCGCCGACCCACTGCGCGGGTGCCCCGAACGGCTCCGCTGACGCGTGGGAACAAGGGAAGGCGCGTCATTTGAAAGCTCAGGGCGCAGCCCTGGGAATCTTCGTAAGAGGCCAGGGGCTTGCCCCCTGGAGTTTCACGTTGGTTTCTAGATCGAACGTGGCCGCATTCCCACCGTCCGTATCGCCCCGCCGGCCGCCGAAGGCGGCCGGCGGGGCGACATGCGGAAAGGCAGATCATTCGGGGACGTGCTATCCGCGGTTCTCCTTTACTTGTCATTGTGGTCGTTCTCCCTCCTTGGCTTTGTCGTCGTCGACCGGTGCGAAATGGACGCTATGAGGGTCATCCGGGTCGAGTGAGGCCGAGTCGGTGCTGGCCCGCCGCTGAACGATGGCAAACACGGCCGGCAACACGAACAGCGTGGCGAAGGTCGCGGCGGCCAGCCCACCGATCACGGCCCGGCCCAAGGGCGCCACTTGCTGGCCCCCCTCGCCCAGCCCCAGCGCCATCGGCACCATGCCGGCCGTCATGGCCAGGCTGGTCATCAGGATCGGCCGCAAACGGCCCGCCGCTCCCCCGATCGCCGCGGCCACGGAATCGTTTTCTTCGCGCCGGTGCTGCTCGGCGAATGTGACCAGCAGGATGCCGTTGGCCATGGCCACGCCGATGGCCATGATCGCTCCGATGAACGACTGAATGTTCAGCGTGGTGCGCGTCAACCAGAGCGCCAGCGCGACGCCCGCCACCACCGCCGGCGCCGTGGACACGGTCACCAAAGCCAGCCGAGGCGACTGAAAGTTGGCCGACAACAAAAGGAAGATCACGACAACCGCGAGAGCAAAGCCGATCGAGAGGCCGGTGAGCATCTCCCGCATCGGCGGGATCTGCCCTCGCGTTTCGACCTTCGACCCCTTGGGCGGATCGCCGGCCCGGGCAATGGCCTGGGCCACTTGCCGCGCGACGCGCCCCAAATCCTCGCCGTGGAAATTGGCCGTCAGGCTGAGTTGGCGTTTCATGTTGTAGCGGTCGAATTCGCCGGGCATGGTTCCCTCGCGGACCTCGGCCACGTCGCGCAACAGTAATTGCTTGTCGCCGTTGCGTTGGATCGGCACGGTCTCCAAGTCGGCCAGCGACGTGGTGCGCGCTTCAGGAATCTGCACCTGCACGATGTAGCCGATGCCCGTCTTGGGGTCGGGCCAGAAGTTGGGAGTCACGAACCGCGACGAAGTCGTGGCGGCCAATAAAGAGCGGGCGACTTCGGAGGGCAGCACGCCGGCAAGACCCGCCTTGGGGCGGTCGAGTTGGACTTCGACGGTCGGGTAATCGAGCGACTGCGCGACCTGCAAGTCGCGCAGGGCCGGGATCTTTTCGAGTTCCTTGCGCATGCGCTCGTTGAACGCTCGGCTTTCCGCCAGGTTCTGGCCGCTGATCGCCACCTCGATCGGCGTGGGCGAGCCGAAGCTCATCACCTCGTTGACGATGTCGGACGGTTCGAACGAGAGCCGCAATTGCGGCAGCCGCCGCTTCAACTCCTGGCGGAGCGTTTCCTTCAGATCCTCGATCCGGATGCCGCTCTTGGGCTTGAGCGCGACCCGCAAGAACGCCTCCTCCGGTCCACGCGACCATTGGTAAACCGCGTTGATCGGGTAGGTCGAAGGGATGCTGCCGACGTAGGCCAGCGTCAGCTCGATCTTGTCGGCGCCGACTTCTTTCTCGATGGCCTTGAGCACCTCCAACGTGTACTTTTCGGTACGCTCGATGTGCGTGCCGTCGGGAGCGCGAATCCGAAGCCGGAATTCACCCGCGTCGACCAACGGAAAGATCTCGATTCCCAGCCGGCCGCCGACGAGTACGATGACGGCCGCGGCCGCCGCCAGGTAGCCCAGCACCATCGGCCAACGCAGGCCGACGACCCGTTGGAGTAGCCCCTCATAGGCGCCGCGGAACCGGGCGAAGGAAGCCCAAGGCGCCGCGGCCGACTCATGCCGCTCCCCTGGTTCGTCGCGTCGGTGACGCAACAGCCAGGTTGACGCCACCGGCACGAACGTGCTGGATAGAAGGTACGACGCGATCATCGAAAAGCCCACGGCCAGCGAGAGTGGGACGAACATCTCACGCACCGCCCCCTCCATGAAGAACGAGGGGATGAACACCGCCAGCACGCAGAGCATGGCCAACAGCCGCGGCACGGCGGTCTGGGCGTTGCCGGCACGGACGGCGCGGGCGATGTTGGGCGTGTGCTCGAACTGCGTGTGGATGTTCTCGATCTCGACGGTCGCCTCGTCGACCAGGATGCCGATCGCCAGCGCCAACCCGCCCAGCGTCATCAGGTTGATCGTATTGCCCGTCAGCCACAAGGCGACGACCGCGACCATCAGTGCCAGCGGGATATTGAGCACCACGACCAGCACGCTCCGCCCATCGCGCAGGAACAAGAGCACCATCAGCCCGGTCAGCGCCGCTCCCAACGCCCCTTCCGTCGCCAAACCGCGGATGGCGCGGGTCACGTAGGGCGATTGATCGAATTCGAAGTCGACCTGGATGTCGTCGGGAAGCGCCGCCCGCATGTCGGGAAGGGCGTTCCTCACCGCTTTGACCACGCTCAAGGTCGAGGCGTCGGCCCGTTTGGTGGCCAAGAGGTAGATCGCCCGCTTCCCGTTGACCAGAGCGTAGCCGGCGGGGATGTCCATGCCGTCGCTGATCGTGGCCACGTCGCGGAGGTAAATCGTGGGCGATCCGGTTCGCAGCGGAATCTCGCCCATGTCTTCGATCTTCTTGACGATCGCGTTCATCGGCACGATGGGGTATTGGTCGCCGATATGCACATTGCCCGACGGGCTGATCGTGTTGCCCGTGACCAGCGCGGCGACCACGTCGTCCGGCGAAAGTTGGTAGGCCCGCAGCCGATCGGGGTCGGCGTCGATCAGGATCGTCCGCTGGTTGCCGCCGAAAGGCGGCGGAGCGGAAACGCCAGGCAGTGTGGCGAACATCGGCCGCACGCGGAACAGAGCCAGATCCTGGATTTCAGCCAGCGAGCGGGTCTCGCTGTGGAGCACCAAATAGCCGACCGGCACGCTGCCCGTGTCGAAACGCATCACGAAAGGCGAGACGGTGCCCGCTGGCATGAAGGCCTGCGAGCGGTTCACGTAGTTGATCGTCTCGGCCATGGCCTGCGCCATGTTGGTGCCGGGATGGAAGTAGAGCCGCATCAGGGCCAGACCCTGAATGTTCTGGCTTTCGACGTGGTGGATACCGGTGATGTAGAGGAAGTGGTACTCGTAGTAGTTGGTCAGCAGGCCTTCCATCTGGGCCGGGTCCATGCCGCCGTAGGGCTGGGCGACGTAGATCACCGGCAGGTTGAGGCTGGGAAAAACGTCGACGTCCATCCGCCGCACCGCCAGGCCGCAGGCCAGCGCCACGGCCACGAGGGTGACCATCACGGTGAAGGGCCGGCGCAGGGCGAAGACGATCGGGTTCATGCGTCACGCTCCGGCTCATTCGATCTCATTGACGACGAAGCGCGGATCCCGAGGCACGAGCCGCTGCATCGTGCAATCGACGAGGAAATCGAGCTCTTCCAAGACAATGGCCCCGACGAGCGCGGTGCGGCGCTTGGGCTTGACGATCGCCGTGAAAACGCCGCTGCGCCCCAAGAGTTGCACGTCGACCTCGCTCACGACCTCGCGAGTCGCCGTGTCCTTGTTGGCATAGGTCACCTTCACCTTGCCCTTTGAAGGCAAGCCCAGTTGCTTGACGACTTTTTCCGGCAAAACGAGCCGGGTGGCCCCGGGATCGACCACCCCGCTGATGGTCAGCCGCCGCACCTTTTCGGGCGCCAATAACCCTCGCTGCGCGTCCACGACGTCCACATGATTGGCCACTTCGAACTCGACGGAAACTCGTCCCACGCTTTTGGCTCCCTTGGTTTTCATGATAACGTCTCCTGTCTTCATTCAATCTCGTTGACGACGAAGCGCGGATCCCGAGGCACGAGCCGCCGCCGCGTGCAATTGACGAGGAAATCGAGGTCTTCCAAGACAATCGCGCCGATCAAAGCGGTGCGGCGCTTGGGCTCGACGATGGCGGTGAAAACCCCTTCACGGCCCTGAAGCTGAAGATGAACGCCGGTGGCCGTCTCGCGAGTCGCCGTTTCCAGGTTGGCATAGGTTACCTTGATCGTGCCCATCGAGGGCAAGCCCAGTTGCTTGACGACTTTTTCCGGCAAAACGAGCCGAGTCGCCCCGGGATCGACGACCCCGCTGATGGTCTGCCGACGGACCTTCTCGGGCGCCAACAACCCCTGCTGGGCGTTGAAGACGTCACCATAGTTGGCCACTTCGAACTCGACGGAAACTCGTCCCACCTTCTTGGCTCCCTTCGTTTTCATGAAAACGTCTCCTGTTGCCCAGTTCCACGGCCGCGAACCGTTCTGAATCCAGTATAACATCAAGTTGCCATGAGAACGTGGCGGCATTCCTCAAGGAGACCTTACCATGAAAGCGACGGCGGTAGTTTTCGGTGTCCTCGCCCTGTTCTGCGGATTGGCCGGCGCGCTGACCGCCGATGACACGGCGAAGACCGTCTGGAGCTTCGAAGATGACACGTTGGGGGAAGCCGCGGTCGGCTTCAAGACCGAGGTCGGCCGGTGGGAGGTCGCCGAACTTGACGGTGGCAAGGTGCTTTCGCAAACGGCCAAGAACGCCAACTCGACTTTTAACGTGGCGTTCGCGAGCGACACGCGCGCCAAGGATCTTGATCTGGCGGTCAAGATGCAAGCCCGCGCCGGTGACATTGATCAGGGGGGTGGACTGGTATGGCGAGTACGCGACAAGAACAACTACTATCTTGCCCGGTATAATCCGTTGGAAGACAACTACCGGCTCTGCAAAGTGCGGAACGGCAAACGGACCATGCTCAAGAACGCGGACATCAAAGCGACGCCGGGCTGGCACTCGCTACGCGTGACCATGAAAGGCGAGCACATCGAATGCTTCCTCGATGGCAAGAAATACCTGGAAGTCGACGACACCACGTTCCCCGAGGCCGGCCTGATCGGTCTCTGGTCGAAGGCCGATGCTCAAAGCTACTTCGACGACCTCACGCTGCTCCACCGCTCGACGGGTTGGCGCAAATCGCGCCGTGCTGGTAGCAGGTGAAGCACGCTCCGTGCTTGATGTGATAGGGTACGAGCGCGTCGGTCAGCTTGTCGCCCAGCCGGGCGTCGGGCGATTCGATCAAGATCGGGCAGACGTACACGCCGCGGTTGGTGACGATCCGGCTGTGCTCGCAGATCAATTGCGACGCGTCATAGCCTTCCATCATCTCCACGCTCACTCGCTCGGATTCATCGTAGCCGCGCAGGCGCCGTTCCTCGGCGCCGATCCGCAACGCCGGCAGAACCTTCAGTCGCGGACGTCCGTAGCCGATCGCCCGCAGCGCCTCGCTGAACTTCCCTAGCACCTCCCCTTCTCGCTCCTCCGGCCAGGTGCGAGCGGCCGTGACGATGGGCAGAAAACCATGCCGCACGAGTCGCGCGACGCCGCGCATCGCCCGCTCGAACGTTCCCGCGCCGCGAATCGGGTCGTTCGTTTCGGGCGAAAAACCGTCGATCGACAGGCGAAACTCCAGGCTGTAGAGGCTCTCGGCCTCGGCGCGAAAAAGCGTTTCGAGCCACTCGTCCTTGAACACCGTACCGTTGGTGAGCACGGTGGCCGGGCCAAAACGCAAGGTCTCGACCAGGATCGGCGTCATCTCGCGGTGCAAGAACGGCTCGCCCCCGGTAAAGTAGTATTCCTTCACGCCCAGAGCGACCGATTCGGCAAGGCAGCGCCGGATCGTGTCGAACGGAAGGTAGCCGAACGTGTCGTTGCCGGGGCTGCAACTGATGAAACAGTGGTGGCACGTCAGGTTGCAGAGCGTGCCCGACACCTGAAACCAAAGCTGGTCGAGGTGCGACAACCGGACCTGGGGGGCCGCCGACGGGTTCATGGCAAGCGCTTCCCGACGCTGGCGTAGAGGTTCAAGTCCGCGCGGTCGCCGATGATCGTGAATAGCTCGCGAATCTGTTCCCGCCCGACCGAAAGCAGAAATTTCGACCCGCGGCCGTGGCTCTTCGAGCCGATGATGTAGAAATCGGGTTCGGGGTTCAACAAAGTTTCCGGGCCTTGCGACCGCTGATCGAGACAGTCGGCCGAAGCCTGCCCCAAAAGGGCCGCCGCCAGCTTCATCGGAGCTTGCGACGCATAGCATTCGTGGATTTGCAACTCGGCATGAAGACGGCTGTCGGGGCGGTAGCCGACGTTGGCGATGATTCGTTCGACTTCGATCGAGCCAGGGTGACCGCCGGCCAGCCTGACAGCGAAGCGTTCCGCCGCCGGCTGCCACTCGATCGCATCGACGAGCGTGCCGGGCCAGTGCGTCAGCGGACCTTCCGCGGCGCCGGCCAACGCATTGGCGGCCCGCGCCAGGCGATCGCGCTGGTCGAGCGGGTCGCCGTGTACCCGCGCGATCGGCCCGGACGATTCGCCGCCGGATTCGCCGCGCGTGATCCAGGTGACCTGCGTGCCGGGCGAGGTCGCGGCCAGTTCCGCCAGCGCCACGACGCTGGTGGCGGCGGAATAGCCCGCCCCGATCAGCAGCACCCGACGGCCGGCATAATGCCCGCGGTCGCGTCCCAGCACGTCGGCCAATCCGTATTCGATCCGCTCCCGCGCGCCGATCTCGCCCACGCAAGGCATTCCTCCCCGCCCCGCCCAGTTGGGATGACCGTAGGTGCCCGTGGCGTCAATGATGACGTCCGCCGTCGCCGTCCGTTCCGCGCCCGAACCCTCGCGGAGCAGAATCCGAAACGGGTCGTCGGCCCTTGTATCGGCGTCCACCATGTCGCTTTTCAAGAGCCGCTGGTGTCCCACGGCCACGACCTCGGTCTGCTCCTGGAGGTGGTCGATCAACAAGTCGCAGTGCGCCAGCGGCTGGAAATACTGTTCGACCAGCTCCCATCCGGTCAAGAACGCGTCGTCGTCCGGCGGACGCCAGCCGGGTTCCTGGGCGGAAAGCGCCGCCAGGCCGAGCGGCGAGACGTTCATCCACCAGGGGCTGAACAGCCGCGCGTGCCCCCATTGCCTCAGGTTCGCGCAGACCCGGCCACGTTCGTAGAGATCGACGTCGTAGCCCAGAAAACGAGCGTAGAGCGCCGTTTCCAGCCCAAGGGGTCCCGCGCCCAGCACGGCGATCCGCGCCGGAGTGTCCATCGCCATGGGCAACCTATTTCTCTTCAGGCGGGTGCTACAACTTCCAGCCGTCCGGCAAGACCGCGTCTTTGGGGACGACGACGACGCCCTCGGAAATCACGGCCTGGTCGTTCTCGACGTCGTCGCTGTCGTGGATTCCGCCGGAGTTGACCACGCGCACGTTCCGGCCAATGCGACAATTCTTGTCGACGATGGCGCCCTCGATCAGGCTCCCTTCGCCGATCGAAAGCGGCGGGCGGCCGGCGGCCAGGTCGGCGGCGGCCGCCTGGGGCGATTGGAACCAGTCGTGACCCATCACGATCGAGTTGCGTATCGTCACGTTCCGGCCGAGCCGGCAGCGCAGCCCGATCACGCTGTTCTCGATACTCGCGCCTTGTTCGACGATGCAGCCGTCGGCCAGCAGGCTGTTGCGGACGGTCGCCCCCTCGAGCCGCGAGGGGGGAAGAAAGCGCGCGTGCGAGTAAATCGGCGCTTCGGCCGAGTTGAGTTCAAAACTCGGCACCGCCTTCGTCAGATCGAGATTGGCCTGGTAGAACGACTTGATCGTGCCGATGTCTTCCCAGTAGCTGTCGAACAGATGCACCTGCACCCGGTGCGTGCGGATCGAGGTGGGGAAAATTTCCTTGCCGAAATCGCGGTAGTCGGTCTTGGTCAACAGATCCACCAACGTGTCGCGGTTGAAGATGTAGATGCCCATGTTAGCCAGGCAATCGCGGCCGCGGCTGGCGACGCCCCGCGCGTCGATCCAGGCCGGGTCGGTTCGCACCAGGGCCAGCTCCTGCTCCGTCTTCGGTTTTTCCAAGAACCCCTGCACGCGCCCCGAGTCGTCCAGCCGCATGATCCCCAGTCCCGAGGCCGCCTCGCGCGGCATCGGCAACGCGGCGATGGTCACGTCGGCCTTCGTGCGCTGGTGGGTGGCGAGCATGTCCATGTAGTTCATGCGGTACAACTGATCGCCCGACAGGATCAGCACGTACTCGATGCCCGGCTGTTGCAGGTATCGCAGGTTCTGCCGCACCGCGTCGGCCGTCCCCTGATACCAATCGGCGTTTTCGGGAGTCTGCTGGGCGGCCAGGATCTCCACGAAGCCGCCGTTGAACGAGTCGAAGCGGTACGTGCGGCGTATGTGGCGGTGCAAGCTGACCGAGTTGAACTGCGTCAGCACGTAGAGCCGGTTGAGGCCGCTGTTGATGCAATTCGAGAGCGGGATGTCGATCAAACGGTACTTGCCGGCCAGCGGCACCGCCGGCTTCGAGCGGAACTTCGTCAAGGGGTGCAATCGAACGCCACGGCCTCCCCCCAGAACCAACGTCAGGATGTTATTCATTGCAGTCGCGCCGCCGTCGCCAAGGGCCGAATGGAAAGGACCGCCCGATATTGTAGTGCAATGCGGGCCGATTGACAGCCTGCTTTCAGGCCTCAGGGGGTTGCGCACCCTTCGCTTTACCCCATGCCCGTTTGGATCCCCCTAAAAACGGAGATCCAAAAAAGCGTGGGGTGCGGGTTCGTGTCGGAGCAGGCCGCGTGCGGTATCAAAGGAGCACTTCACGCGCCCTCGGCACGCAGCCGGTCGACCAACGCCAATGCCTCCAGTCGGGTCGCGATCTCATCGTCCAATTGCGCGGCGCGGACACGATCGAGAATCTCCTTGTAGATCTTGCCCTGGGGCACGCCATGCCGGATCAGGTCATCGCCGGTCACGAGCGGCAAGGGATCGAGCTGGTCATGGGGCCGGCGCATCAACGCTCGGCAATGAACGACGTCATCCAGATTCCGGCCGGCCGCCGCCGCGTCGGCCTCGTGCAGTGCGACGAGCTCCTCGAATCCGTCGCGGATCACCAACGGCTGCAATTGCGACCAAGGCAAAATGCGCGCTTCGGCCAGGGCCGTGCGGTGCTCGACCAGCCAGCGTGCCCGCTCGCGCTCGTCGTTCGACAGTTTCCACCGGCGCCCAACCTGCTCGGCCACGCCGCCGCGCGCGTTCTTCGCCGCCGCGCCGTGGGCCAAACCAGCGGCGTCGGCCAGGGCACTCAAGATCACCGCCAACGCCAGTGGAAAACTTGCTTCGCGCAAGTTTCCCAGCACAGCCAGCGTCCGCCGCCAGCCGGCCTCGGCCAGCACCGCCGCCTCGGGCAACACCGCCGCCAAGAGGCCGGTCTGGCGTAACAGTTCCACTCCCCGCGCACGGCCCGGGTGGACCAGCAATGTTCGCATTTCCTGGGCTATCCGCTCCGGGCTGACCGTAGTGACCTGGCCGGCAAGTTCGCGCATGGCGGCCTCGGTCGCGCCGTCAAGGTCGAATGCGAAGGTCGCGGCGAACCGCACGGCGCGCAAGAGGCGCAGTTTGTCTTCAGCGAAGCGGGCACGCGGATCGCCGATGGCGCGGACCATGCGCCGAGCAAGATCCTCGACGCCGCCCACGTAATCGATCACGCGGCGGTCCTCATCCGATCCGAATGGGTCATAGAACAGACCGTTGATCGTGAAGTCGCGCCGCTGGGCGTCGTCCTGGGCGTTGCTGAACGTGACGGCGTCGGGGTGGCGGCCGTCGCTGTAGGGGGCGTCGTGGCGAAAGGTCGTGACCTCGACGGTGCCCGCCGACTTGGGGCCGACGACCGCCACGACACCAAACGCCTCGCCAATTTCCAGCGTCTTACGGTGCCGGAAGACCGTGCGGATCGCCGGCGGCGTGGCGTTGGTCGCCACGTCATAGTCCTTCGGCCGCCGGCCGATCAGGGTATCGCGGACGCAGCCGCCCGCCCAATAGGCCTCGAAGCCGGCGTCCCGCAGCGATTGCACCACTTCGACGGCGAAATCGCGTTGTCGCTGAGGATCGAGGTCGGGCATGGAGGCTGGTGCGACGTCGTCTGGCAGGACACGGAACGCCACGGAGGGCGTTCCCCACCGAGGCGGCCGGGCGGTTGATTTATTTCGGCGCCGACGAAGCCCCTTGGTAATCTCGCCAAAGCCAGCGCAGCGAGTCGGGCAGGATGGCGCCTCCGTGCTTGCCGTTGTGCGCACCGTCACCGTACTCGAACTGGTAGTCGTAGCCGGCGAATTTCAAGGCCGCGGCCATTTCCTGATTGGCCAATGGCCAATTGCCGTGTTGGTTGTCGAGGTCGCCCGAGCCATCTTGCAGGAAGACGCGGATCGGTTTGGGCTCGGTCTTGCGGATCAGCGAGGGGTAGGCGTATCCGCCGCGGATGTTGGTAAAACTGCCGACGTGGCTGAGCACCTTGCGGAAGGCGTCCGGCCGCTGCCAGGCGACGGTCCAGGCGCAGATGCCGCCTGAACTGATGCCGCAAATGGCCCGGCCATTGGGATCGTCGGTCAGCTTGTGCGATTTTCCCACTTCGGGCAGGATTTCGTCCATGAGGAACCGCGCGTACTGGTCGCTGAGCGTGTCGTACTCGAAGCTGCGGTTGTCGCGCGGCTTGTCGTCGGCCTTGGTCGGCGGCACCTTGCCGGGGTTGATGAAGATGCCTATCGTCACGGGCATGTCACCCTTGTGGATCAGGTTGTCGAACACGATCGGAACGCGGAAGTCGCCCTCTGGCTTGACGTAGGCCGCGCCGTCCTGGAAAACCATCACGCACGCCGGCTGTTCGGCCTTGTATTGCGCCGGCACGTAGACCCAATAGTCACGCTTCGTGCCAGGGAAAATCTGGCTCGACCCATGGTGCTCCGTCACCTTTCCTTGCGGCACCCCCTCCTGCCGCTGTGAATCGGGTCCGTGCCGGTAATCGTCCGCGGCGCGCGCGGGGGTGGCGGAAAGGACCAGGGCCAAGAGCATCGTCGTCTTCGGCATGCGAATCTCCAAAATCAAGGTGGAACGTCAAGATGGGGTGGCAATGATGGATGCGGCGCGCGGTTACGGGCCGCCGTCGGAAGCGTCACGCCCCATGCGCCGGCGCAGGTCGTCCAATTCACGTCGCAGACGCTCATTCTCGGCCTCGGCCAAAGTAAGCGACGCTTGGTTTTTTTCCAGCACCTCATGTGCTTGCCCGAGCGCCTCGCGTGTTTGCCCGAGCGCCTCGCGTGTTTGCCCGAGCGCCTCGCGTGTTTGCCCGAGCGCCTCGCGTGTTTGCCCGAGCGCCTCGCGTGTTTGCCCGAGCGCCTCGCGTGTTTCGAGTGCCGTGGGCAGCCGCTGGCCCGTGCGCGGGTTGTAAAACCTTAGTTCTCCGCCGTCCCGCTCCAGGTGCAGGCCGAGGGTTTCACTGGGCCAGCGGCCGGACGACGGCTCCATCGGCACATATTCGCCGGCGACCAGACGGTAACCCTGCAATGGAGGTTGCAGGTACTCGGAGCGCGGATCAAACAGGAAGTATTCGCCGACGAGCAGTGTGTCGCGATAGAGTTCAAACTTCTTCCGCTGGTCATGGTGACGGGTCTTGCGGCTGGTGACCTCAATCACCATGTCCGGCGCATGCCCGTCTTCGTCCCACACCTGGTAAATGTCGCGCGGCTTGTCCCGCGGAACGCCGTGTACGACGAATACGTCCGGAGAAACGCATTTGAGCGGCAAGCCGGGCGCATAATAGAGCATCATGTTGCCCGACACGTAGGTCATGGGCTCGTCGGCAAACCAGATTTGCAAAAGCTGAACCGTTAGGAGCAGAACATCACGATGAAGGGGGGTTTCTGCCACGGGGCGGCCATCCGAACTGGGGTACTCGACCTCCGGCATGCTGCCCGAAGACGGCGAGAGGAGAGGAATGATCGACATCGCTTCAAACTCCGAATCCACGCGGCCCCGGCACACTGATTTTTCCACTCGCAGTTTACCTCAGTTGGTCCAGGGAGTCCAGATGGAGCCTCCTGCTCCTCCTGACTTATGCGAACGGATGCCTTTGGGGATGGCGAGCTATAGCGTCGCACCCCGGCGAGCAACGAATCTGCTTCACCAACCCCGACGAGCGGGGTGGGGTCGAAGCGTGCGCGGCAGGTGGCACGCCATCGGCTTCACCGACCCCGGCGAGCGGGGTGGGGTCGAGGTCGTGAACGGTTACACCCGCCTCCCCAGCATTTCGCGCAAGTGGAGTTCCACCGCGTCGGCCAAGGCGCCGGCGTGGTAGCCTCCTTCGAGCACGCTGACGACCTTGCCGCCGGCGAAGGCGTCGGCGACGTCGAGCACGATTTGAGTCAGGGTCGCGAAGTCCTCGGTTTCCAAACCGAGCGAGCCAATCGGGTCTTCGCGGTGGCTGTCGAAGCCGGCGCTGATGAATATGAGTTGCGGCTTGATGCGCGCGGCGAAACTCTCAAGGGCGGCGCGGAACCGCTGCAGGTAGACTTTCCGCGAGGTGCCCATTTCAACCGGCAGGTTCAGCGTCGTGCCCAGGGCCGCGCCGCCACCGGTTTCGTCGGCCCGTCCGGTGCCCGGATAGAACGGCCAGCGATGGATCGATAGGAAGCCGACTTGTTCATCGGTCCAGAACGCGTCTTGCGTGCCGTTGCCGTGGTGAACGTCCCAATCGACCACCAGCGCGCGGTCGAGCCCGAGTTCGGCGATCGCGGCGCGGGCGCCGAGAGCGACGTTGTTGAACAGGCAAAAGCCCATGGCGCCGGCGCGCAGGGCATGGTGGCCGGGCGGGCGAACCAGGCAAAGCGCGTGTTGGTCTTCGCCGGCGACGACGCGAACCGTCGCATCGCAAACCGCGCCGGCCGCGCGAAGGGCCACGTCGTACGAGGCGGGGCTGACGACCGTATCGGCTTCGATGTGTCCTCCGCCCCGTTCGGCGAAGGCCGCCACGTCGGCCGCGTAGCGCGGCTCGTGAATGCGGGCGAGCCGGTCGATGTGGATGGGTTCCCACCGCGGCCGTCGGCAGCGCTCCTCGAGGCCGGTTTCCGCAAGCCGGGCCGTCACGCGCCGCAGCCGCTCGGCGCGTTCGGGATGGCGGCCGGTCTCGTGCGTCAGAAATACTGGGTCGTTGTAGAGGAGCGTCATGGCATGGGTTCGCCGGTCGGGGTCGCGATGGCCGTGAAATAATTCTAGCCCGTACCATAGTCCAACACCAACCCGCCGCGCAAGCTCGCGGGGTCCGCGGAGCGGCCCACGAATCGGAAGGGATCATTTTCCCGAAAAAAGCACGCTCGTTGCGCAGCAACGAACGTGAAAAAAACAAAACGGCGGCCAAGCGAAAAAAAAACGACTTCCGAATACCCCATGACGTCTGAGCGAGCCGCGAAAGCGGCATCCAATTGCCGCGCCACCCTTCGCCTTACCCCACGCTCTTTTGGATCTCTTTGGGAGGGGTTTCGGAATCGTTTTTTCTCGCGCGGAGCCGATGCTCGGAGGGCGATTAGTCTTCGCACCCCGGACGGTCGCCGTGAAGGTCACCTGCGACGCGACGGCGCCTCACTGCCGGCTTCGGCGCGAATCAACGCGACTTCGAATCCCCCTAAAAACGAAGATCCAAAACAGCGTGGGGCAAGGTCGCAATAGAAAAAGCAGCCCGGCACGCTCGGTGATCAAGCGTGTCGGGCTAGTCGCCAGTACACCCCGTTGTTGACGGAAAACCCAGGGGTTGCCGGGAGACTCCGTCCCGATGAGTGAGGTCAAACCATCGCCCTGAGGTTCTTCAAGGCGTTGACCTTGATCTTGGTGGTGGCCGGCTTGGCGGCATAGTCGCGGAACTGACCTGGGTTGAACGGATCGGGTGCGTTCTTGCGTGCCGGCTTGGCGTCGACATGCTTCTTGCTGATCTTGATCAGGCCATGAATCTGGAACTGACCGGGGCCCTTCTTGCCGAGCGCTTTCTTGATCTCACCGCCTAAGGCATCGAGGACGGCAGCCACGTCCTTCTTCGACAAGTTCGTGGCGCTGGCAATGTTGGCCAGGACTTCACTCTTGCTGGGGGCTTTCGTTTTTTTCGCTGCAATCGCTGGGGCTTTCGCCATGATTCGGGTATCCTCCCTGTGGGTCTAGAGAAATAGTGAAACGGTAACGTGCGTCCGCTCAAAGGGGACGCGATGATTAAAATCGACAAAACTGAAAAAGCAACCCAGAAAACCCCAAATTACGCTGAAAAGCAGGGAATTCCGGGCTGTGCCGGCCGTTTTTTCGCCACTTCCGTTTTGATCGCCGAGGGAGAATGCGCTGGGATTGGTCGCCGAGGGCGCCGAAGGACGGTTCCTTGCCAGGTGTGGCCGCGTCGTGTAAGATATTAACTAATAGTGGTTTATGGCATTCCCGCGATGGGCGGCCCGGCGGCGGGAGGGCGGCCCGGCGGCGGGAGGGCGGCCCGGCGGCGGGAGGGCGGCCCGGTGGCAGGCGGGCGGCCCGGTGGAGCGTGAATTTTCGTTGGGGAGCGTGCGACGAACGAGCCTGGGCGGAATTTTTTCAGTAACGGGAGTGGCCAGCATGGAACTTGGAGGGAGCCCGGCGGAGCTGGGACGGAGCCGACGGAGCCTGACCGGGCGACGCGTGGGGCCATTCGTCTTCTTCATTTCATTGTTTCTTCCGTCGCTTTTGCCGCCAGGGTCGAACGCGGTAGCCCAGCCTCAGCCGGGCATCGATGACGATGCCACCAACAGCCCTTTCAATCTCGCCCCGCGGCCGTTGCGGCAGTTGTACCAGGAGGCACGGAAATGCGTGCCGGAAAAGCGGTTCAGCGAAGCGGTTCGCTTGCTCGGCCGGATTCTCGACTATCAGGAGACACCGGAAGATTTTTTCTTTCAGGCCAAAGGGGACGACCCGGTGGTTCGCAGCCTCAAGAGCGAGGCCCAGCAACTCATCGGCGAACTGCCCCCCGACGGGCGTGAAGCCTATGAGCTCGAGTACGGCACGCGCGCCCGTCGGATGTTGGAAGAAGCCGTCGAACGCGGTGGCACGACCGGCCTGGCCGCCGTGTCGCGGCAGTTTTTCCACACCCGGGCCGGGTACGAAGCGACCTACCTCTTGGGAACCGCCGAAATGGAGCAGGGGCATCCGCTGGCGGCGGCATTGTGCCTGCGGCGGCTGCGCGACACGCCCGCCGCGGCCGCCGAGTTCGGGCCGAACCTGCTTTTGAAACTCGCCGTTTGTTGGGCGCGCGCCGGCCTGACCGAGCCCGCGGTCGAAACGCTGGGAACCCTGAACGATTCGTACCCCGACGCCGAGCTCATCGTGGCGGGGCGTCCGCAAAAACCGCCGGTCAGCTCGGCCCAGGCGCTGAGCTGGCTGGAGCACGCTTTGGGCGCGCCCGTTGGTCCCACGCCCGCCGCCGGCGCCGAGCAATGGGCCATGTACCGGGGCGGCCCTGCGCGCAACGCGACCAGTTTGGGGAGCAGCCCGTTGTTGAATCGACGCTGGGAGGTTCCCAATGCCAACGATCCGCACGTCGAGAAGCTGTTGAGCCAACTTCGCGAGAGCTTCCTGGAGGACGGGGGCCGCGTGCTGCCGGGGCTGCACCCGCTCGCCGTGAGAGACTATGTCTTCATGCGTTCGGTCGCCGGCTTGGAAGCGGTCGATTTTCGCACCGGTAAGCGCATCTGGTACGCCCCGGTCGACAAAGCGGTCGACGACTTGCTCTATTCGGATGGGTCCGCCGGATCGGTGGCGGGAACTGGGCCGGTGGGGGGCGCGGCGTCGCCCGAGGCGAATACACTGGTGAACTGGCTCGAACAACGTGTCTGGGACGACGCCGTCTACGGCGCCTTGGCGAGCGACGGCGAACTGGTGTTCTGCGTCGAAGACCTCGACATTCAGCATCCCACGGCGCCGATGGGCGGTTTCCAGCAGCGGCAACGTTGGATCATCAATAATGGCGGCTTTCAGCAAACCTCGACGACGCGATCCTACAATCGGTTGGCCGCGTACGAGATTGCCACCGAGGGGAAGCTGAAATGGAGCGTTGGTGGACAAACGGGCGACGGCCAGTTGCCGCTGGCCGGGTCATTTTTCCTCGGGCCGCCCTTGCCGTTGGCCGGCAAGCTCTACGTGCTGGCGGAGATCAAGGGTGAAATCCGCTTGTTCGCGCTCGATCCGAGAAATGACGGGCGGCTGGAGTGGTCGCAGCAACTGGCCGCGGTGCCAGTCGGCGTGCAAGAAGACCCGTTGCGGCGCTTCGCCGGCGCGACGCCCTCCTACGCCGAAGGGATCCTGGTCTGTCCCACGTCGGCCGGCGCCGCGGTGGCCATCGACCTGGCGACGCGATCGCTTTTGTGGGGCTACCAGTACCCGCGCGCCGTCGATCCGATGTTTCAGAATCGCGTGCTGCGAATGCAGGGTTTCGCCGGCGACGACCTGGGCGACAACGACCACTGGTGCGACGCCAGCGTGACGATCGCCGCGGGACATGTGCTGCTGACGCCGATCGAATCGCGTCATTTGCACTGCTTGAATCTCCTCGACGGCAAACTCCTCTGGCAAGAACCGCGTGACGATGGGTTGTACGTGGCCTGTGTCGCCGACGACAAAGCGCTGGTGGTCGGCCGCCGTGGCCTGCGGACCTACGGTTTGGCCGACGGTAAATCGGCCTGGCCGACGCCAACCTTGAACTTGCCCGACGGTAGCGCTCCCAGCGGGAGGGGATTTTTCAACGGCGAGCGCTACTATCTACCGCTCACCTCCGCCGAGGTGGCGGCCATCGACGTCGGCGCCGGCCGGATCGTCGCGCGCTCGAAGTCGCGCGGCGGCACGGTGCCGGGCAACCTGATCTGCTACCAGGGCGCGGTCATTTCACAGGGTGTCGAATCGCTGGAAAGCTTCCACCAACTGGAAGACCTTCGCCGGCAGGTGGCCGCCGTCTTGGCCCAGCACCCCGACGACGCCGAGGCACTGGCCCGGCAGGGCGAACTGCTGCTGGACGAAGGGCGCCTTGATGAGTCGGTGGCCCAGTTGCGCCGTTCGTTCGAGATCAAGCCGGAGCCGCGCACTCGGGAGCTTCTGATCGACGCCTTGCTCGAGGGGCTGCGACTCGACTTCGCCGCGCACCGCCGTCACCTCGACGAAATCGAGCGGTTGACCGAATCGCCGAGTTCGCGCGCGGCCTACCTGCGGTTGTTGGCGACGGGCTTGCAGCAGGCCGGCGAGATCGAAGCGGCGCTGGCGGCCTACCTGCGCCTGGTGGATTTAGGCTCGCCCGGCAACGTGCTGGAGCGGCTCGACGGCGGACTTTCGGTGCGGCGCGATCGTTGGGTGCGCGCCCGGTTGGCCGGCTTGCGCGAGGCGGCCAAGCCCGACGAACTCGCACGGCTCGACTCCGTACTTGCGGCACGCCTCGATGCGGCCGACGCCGCAGCGGACCCGGCGGCGCTGCGCGAGTTTCTCGCTTATTTCGGTGGCCATCCGCTGGCCGACGCGGCGCGCGCGCGCTTGGCGGCGAAGCTGATCGAAAGCGACGCGCTCCTGGAAGCGGAACGCTTGCTGCGAGAATCCGAACGTTCGTCCGACCCTGGCCGGGCGCGTGCGGCCGTGGCGCGCCTGGCGGAACTCCTGGCGCGCGCCGGACGCGATGACGACGCGGCTTGCTACTACCGGCGATTGGCCGGCGATTGGGCGGACAAAGTCTGCCTGGACGGCAAGACCGGCCGGCAGTTGATCGACGATCTTCCGGCCGACGGCGCCGTGAAACGCCGCTTGTCGGACGCCTGGCTCTGGCCCACCGGCCAGGTCAACAAGCAGGACCAGGTGGGCCAGTCGCCCAACGGCAACCGTTACGTTCCGATCGAAGTCCGTGGCCGGACGCGTCCGCTCGGCAGCCGCGCGAGCGTCGAGTACGACCAGAACAACCCGGCGCTCGTGGGACGCGACGGCCTGGGCCACGAGCGCTGGCGCGTTTCGTTGCGCGACCGCAACGAAATCGCCAACGGTGGTTTCCCGATGATCAGCCATGCCCGCGAGGATGGACACTTGCTGCTCGTCTCGACGGGGTTGCAATTGTTGGCCATCGACACCCTTGGCGCGCCCGGTCAAGCGGGCCCGCGCGTCCTTTGGACCCAGGATCTGGGCGAGTCGCCGAACACGATGGCGGTGGCCATGCCGGTGCAGGTACGGATGAACATGCGCCAGATGAACGTCTGGGGGGGTATGGCGCGCGCCTCAAGTGCCGGCGCTACCGGTCCGACGGTCGCCGGCTGCGTCTTCTTTCAACGTCGGCGCATCCTTTCGGCCGTCGACCCGCTGACGGGTGAAACCTATTGGACTCGGCGCGACTTCCCCGCGGGCTGTGACCTGTTCGGCGACGAGGATCTGTTGCTCGTCGTGCAACCCAACGCCACCGAGGCGGTGGTGCTGCGCGCCATGGACGGGTACGAGCTTGGCCGGCGCCAGGTGCCCCGGATCGACGAACGCCTGGCCGGCGTGGGCCGGATGCTGCTCGTCTGGGGGCTGGCGGACGCCGGCGGAAAGGCGTCGCTCAGGCTGTTCGACCCCTGGACGCAAACCGATGTCTGGCAGCGCCCGTTCGACCCCGACGCCCAGAAAACGCTGGTCGGTGGGGAGGCGATCGGTGTGCTCGAAAAGAGCGGGCATTTCACGTTGCTGTCGCTGGCCGACGGCAAGGCGACGATCGACGCGCAGGTGGACCCTGAACCCTTGATGCACGAGATTCATCTGCTTCGCGGCGAGACCCACGACTTGCTGATCACCAACCGTCCGGCCAAGCAGCGAAACGTGCAGTTCCAAGTGCCGGGCATGATGGGCAGCAGCCTGATCAACGGTATCGTACACGGCTTCGACCGCGCGACGGGTAGCAAGGCATTTTCCACGCCGATCGAAAACAAGATCCTCGCGCTCAACCAGCCGGCCGACCTGCCGGTGCTGTTGTTCACGTCGTTTCCGCGACCGGCCGCGCCCGGCAATCCGGCGCAGGGGAGCCTGCTATGCCTCGATAAGCGCAACGGGCGGATCCTCTTCGACGATATGCAGGCCCAGCCGGGCGGCGCCGAGATGGAGGGCGATCCGGCGCGGCGCGAAGTGCTGATCCGCGCGCCGCGCGCGAGCATCAAGCTGGAGTTCACCGACCAGCCCTATCCCGACGACAAGCCGGGCGAGGCCAGGGGCGCATGAAGCAATTGATTGTGGCCTTGGTATTGATCGGTGTCACGACGCAGCCGGCCGCGGGCGCGCAGCGCGATGCCAAGGTCGCGAAAGTGATTTCGCGAGGGCTCGATTGGATCGCCAACACGCAGTCGCGCCAAGGACATTGGACCGCCAACGAGGGGCGTTATCCCGCGGCCATGACGGCCTTGGCCGGCACGGCGCTGTTGGCCGAAGGATCGACCACGACCCAAGGGAAATACTCCGAGCAAATTCGCAAGGCCGTCGAATACCTGGTGCGCCGCGGCCGGCCGAACGGTTTGATCGGCGATCCCAAAGGCGACGACCGATACACGTATGGTCATGGCTACTCGATGCTGTTCCTGTCGCAGGTTCTGGGCGAGGAGGAAGACCTCGAGCGGCGAGAGGAATTGATCGACGTACTCACGCGGGCCGTGCGATTCACCGGCGAGGCCCAGACCGACGCCGGTGGCTGGGGTTACGTGAGCGCCAAGGACGGGCATGGCTTCGATGAGGGTTCCACGACGATCACCCAGGTCCAAGGGTTGCGCGGCTGCCGCAATGCCGGCATACCCGTTCCCAAGGAGATCATCGACAAAGCCGTCAAATACATCCGCGACTGCACCCTGCCCGACGGAGGCGTGCAGTATAGTTCCAAGGGCGGCGGCGGCCGTCCCGCGATCTCGGCCGCCGCGATCGCCTGTTTGTTCAACGCGGGCGACTACGACAGCGAGTACGTCCCCAAGCTCCTGGAATACTGCCAGCGGAACCTCGACAACATCCAGAACGAAGGTTTCGGCCACTGGCACTACGCGCACTACTACTACGCGCAGGTCTGTTATCGCGAGCAGGGCAAGAAGTGGCAAGAATACCGCGACAAGGTCTACGCCAAGCTCGCCGGGGAAGCCAGTCCCAACGGCTCCTGGGCGCAGGGATACATCGGCCCGATTTACACCACCGCCGTCAACCTCACCATCTTGCAGTTGGAAAACGGCACCTTGCCCATTTATCAGAGGTAGAGGAAGGAGAAAGGAGAAAGGAGAAAGACACGGGGCCGCGGAGCGGCCGAAGAAGCGTTCCAGGCGAGCGGGGGGCGTTAGCCCCCTGTTTGTCCCGCGGTTGTGCTGTGTCGATACGTGCTCGTCGGCCCAAGGCGCGACACGGGGCCGCGGAGCGGCCGAAGAAGCGTTCCAGGCGAGCGGGGGGCGTTAGCCCCCTGTTTGTCCCGCGGTTGTGCTGTGTCGTTCCCACGCGGAGCGTGGGAACGCGTAACGAACCGGACGCTCCGCGTCCATGCGGCGCTCCCGACACGGGGCCGTGGAGCGGCCGAAGAAGCGTTCCAGGCGAGCGGGGGGCGTTAGCCCCCTGTTCGTCCCGCGGTTGTGTTGCCTCGTTCCCACGCGGAGCGTGGGAACGAGTAACTGACAACGGATCACGGACAAATGACCAATGACAAACGACAACACCTCCATCCGCAAGCTGGGCGAAGCGCGCGAAAAAATCCAGCAACAGCTCGCCCAGGTCATCGTCGGGCAAGGCCACGTCATCGAGGAACTGTTGATCTCGCTGTTCAGCCGCGGACACTGCCTGCTCGAGGGCGTGCCGGGCCTGGCCAAGACGCTGATGATCAGCACGTTGGCGCGCACGCTGAACCTCTCGTTCAGCCGCATCCAGTTCACACCCGATCTGATGCCCGCCGACGTGACAGGCACCGAAATCCTCGAGCAAAATCGCGAGACGGGCTCCCGCGAGTTCCGCTTCCTCGAAGGACCTTTGTTCGCCAACGTGGTGCTGGCCGACGAAATCAACCGCACGCCGCCCAAGACGCAGGCCGCGCTGTTGGAGGCGATGCAAGAACGGCAAGTCACCGCCGGCCGCGTGCGGCACAAACTGCCCGACCCGTTCTTCGTATTGGCCACGCAGAACCCGATCGAGCAGGAAGGCACCTACCCGCTGCCCGAGGCGCAGCAGGACCGCTTCATGTTCAAGGTCTACGTGCGTTACCCGACCTTCGACGAGGAGTTCGAAATCGCGCGTCGGACGACCGGCGCGATGACCGACCACATCGAGCCCGTGCTGGTGGCCGACGAAATCGTGCAATTGCAGCGGATCGTCCGCGAGGTGCCCGTCTCCGATCATGTGGTGCGTTACGCCCTGGCGCTGGTCCGCCAAACGCGGGTGGGCGAGGTCGGCGCCCCCGATTTCATCGAGGACCAGTTGACCTGGGGCGCCGGCCCGCGGGCGGTGCAGAACCTGATCTTGGGCGGCAAGGCGCGGGCCTTGTTGCACGGTCGCACGCACGTCTCGACCGACGACGTGCGGGCGCTGGCCCGGCCCGTGCTCCGGCACCGGCTGGTGGTCAACTTCGCCGCCGAGAGCGACGGGGTAACCACCGACTCGCTGGTCGACCGCTTGATCGCCATCACCCCCACCAAAGAAGATGAGCTGACGCGTGACGCCCGATTCCAAAAGATTTTTGCATCCTGAGGCGATCAAGCGGATCGCGCGGCTCGACGTCCGCGCCCGCTACGTGGTCGAGGGTTTCCTGTCGGGCGTTCATCGCAGCCCCTATTTCGGGCAGTCGGTCGAATTCCTGCAGCACCGCGAGTACGCGCAGGGCGACGATTTGCGGCGCATCGACTGGAAGGTCTGGGCCAAGCAGGACCGCTACTACGTCAAGCAGTACGAGGAGGAGACGAACCTGCGTTGCACGCTGCTGGTCGACGTCTCCGGCAGCATGCGTTACGGTTCGGGCGCGATGAGCAAGTACGAGTACGCCAGCACGGTCGCCGTGAGCCTGGCCTACCTGCTGCTGCGGCAACAGGACGCGGTGGGCTGCGTCGCGTTCGACGAGACCGTCCGCGCGACGGTGCCCCTGCGGAGCAAGCGGAAGCACCTGCAATCGGTGATCGCGGCGCTCGAGGTCAGCGTTCCCAAGCAAAAGACGGACCTGTACCGCATCCTGCGGCATGTGGCCGAGAGTTACCCGCGTCGCGGGATGGTGCTGTTGGTGTCGGACCTGCTGGTGGAGCGTGCCGGGCTGTTCAAGGGCCTGCGGCTGTTGCGGCAGCGGGGCCACGACGTGATGGTGGTCCATGTGCTCGACGACGACGAATTGGACTTCCCCTTTTCCGGCCCGACGCGGTTCCTGGGTTTGGAATCGCCCGAGCTGGTCAACTGCAATCCCCGCGCGCTGCGCGAAGGCTATTTGCAGGCCCTGGGGATCTACCTCGACGAGGTCCGCCGAGGATGCGCCAAGCATGTGGTCGATTACGCCCTGATCCGCACCAGCCAGCCCTTGGACGCGGCCCTGGCCGCCTTTTTGAGCAACCGGCTGGGGATGCACAGCCGGAATTGAACGACAAAGGATTCAGGAGTCAGGAGATAAGAGATAGGAGTGAGAAGATATGAAGTCAGAAGGCGGCGCGACCGCGACTTGACACCGACGTCCTGACTCCTGACTCCTGACTCCTAACCCCTAACCCCTAACCCCTAACCCCACCGTGCCCTCTTTTCTCCATCCACTCCTGCTGTGGGGACTCGCGATCGTCGCCGTGCCGATCGTGATCCACCTCATCAACCTGCTGCGCCATCGCCGCGTCGAGTGGGCGGCGATGGAATTCCTGCTGGCCAGCCAACGCAAGAACAGCACTTGGGTGCGGCTCAAGGAGTTGTTGCTGCTCTTGCTGCGAATGGCCGCCGTGGCGGCGGTGGTCATGATCGTCTCGCAGCCCTTGGGCTGCAAAGGACTCAGCCAGTTGCTGGGAGGGGGCAAGACGCACCACATCGTGCTCCTGGACGACAGTTTTTCGATGGGCGATCGCCAGGCCGACGCCACCGCGTTCGACAAGGCGCGCCGTGTTGTCGAGCGAATCGGCGACGAGGTGGCGCGGCAGCCGCGGGCGCAAAGTTTCACGCTGCTCCGGTTTTCCCGCGCGCGGCTGGGCCGCGCCGGCACGCAGCCCGACTTGCAGGCCGCCAAAGTCAGCACCGATTTCGGCGAACGGCTCAAGGATCTGCTCAAACCGATCGGTCCCTCGCAGTTGGCCGTCGGGCCCGCCGGCGCGCTGGAGGCGATCGAGCAGTTGCTAGGGGATACCGAGGGCGAAGACCGCGTGGTGTACCTGGTGTCGGACTTCCGCGCCAAGGAGTGGGACGAGCCGGACGAATTGGCAAGGGCGCTCGCCCGGCTCGAGGGGGCCAAAGCCCAACTGCGGCTGATCAACTGCGTCGACGGAGCTCACGCCAACCTGGCGATTTCCGCGCTGAAACCCGCGCCGGGCATCCGCGCGGCGGGCGTCCCTTTGTACCTTGACGTCACGGTGACGAACTACGGCGGCGCGCCGGTCGAAGGGATTTCGGTCTTGTTGCAAGAGGACGATCAGGCGCGGCCGGCGCTGCTGATCGACGAAATCCCGCCGGGCGACGGCGCGACGCGCCGATTTCCGGTCTATTTTCCGAGTGCCGGCGATCACCTGGTGACCGCCAGTCTGGGCGGCGATACGCTCTTGGCCGACAACACCCGCTACGCCGTGGTCCATCTGGCCGCCGGCGTGCCGGTGCTGTTGGTCGATGGAGAACGCGACGCCACGAACGCCCGCTACCTGGCGGCGGCCTTGGCGCCCGGCGGCGCCGTGAAGACGGGCATCGACCCTCGAATCGAGCCGACGAGTTTTCTGAACGCCAATCGCCTCGATCAGTTCCAGGCGATCTACTTGTTGGACGTCGATCGGCTCGACCACGCGGCGGTCGCCGCGCTGGAAGAGTACGCGCGCGCGGGGGGCGGTGTGGCAGTATTCCTGGGCGAGCATTGCCGGGCGGCTTTTTACAACGACAAGCTCCACCGCGACGGACAGGGCCTGTTTCCGCTGCCGCTGGTGGCCAAGACGCAATTGCTTGTCGACCGCCTGGAGAAGGGCGCCGATCTGGAAGTGAGTGAGCATCCGATCTTCGCGCACTTCAGCGGCGAGCGCAATAGTTACTTGAGCTCCGTGCTGATCGATTGGTATTTTTCCGCCCCCAAGTCATGGAAGCCGGAAACCGGCTCGACCAGCCAGGTGATTGCCCGCTTGCGTAACGGCGCCCCCCTGGTGGTCGCGCGCGAATTCGGCGAGGGGCGCGTGGTGGCCTTTCTGACCACGGCCGCGCCGCAGTGGAACAATTGGGGCCGCAACCCGAGCTTCGTCGTCACCGCGTTGGAACTGCAGGCCTACCTGGCGCCGCCCGACCGCGGCGAGGCGAACCGGACCGTCGGCTCGGCGGTCGAACGCGATCTGGATCCGGCGCTTTATCAGCCGCAGGCGCGATGGATCCTGCCGGCCGGCGCCATGGGCCCACTGCCCAGCACCGGCCCACTGCCCAGCACCGGCCCACTGCCCAGCACCGGCCCACTGCCCAGCACCGGCCCACTGCCCAGCACCGGCCCACTGCCCAGCACCGGCCCACTGCCCAGCGCGGACGGCGGCTCGCCGCCGCCGGCCGATGCGGGCTCGCTCACCAGCGACGCCGCGCCCGTGGCCGGCAGCCCTCTCGTGAGGGTCTCGTTTCCCGAAGCGCTGGTGGCCGGCGAATACCGGCTGGAATTGACGACCACCGAGAACCAGCCCGAGGTGCATCGTTTGGCCTTCAACGTCGATGCCAGTGAAGGCAACCTGGCCACCGTCGGCGGGGAGGAACTGGCGACGAAGCTGAAGGGAATTCGTTTCGAGTACCGTCACGCCGATCAGTTCCAGATGGCGGCCGCGGACCTGGCGAACAAGAGCCTGAGCCTGTGGTTCCTCTTCGCATTGGTCGGCCTGTTGCTCGGCGAGCAATGGTTGGCCTACGCCGCCGGCTACCATCCGAAACGGGAGGCGACGGTTTGATGAAGCTCGCGTTGCCGCTACTGAGCGAGGGAATGTTTCGCTCCACGTTCGAGTGGGGACGGATCCAATCGTCCACCGACTGGCTGATTCCGCTGGCGGTGTTGGTGGCGATCGCCGTCTACGTTATTTACACCTACCGCCGCGACACGGCCGAGCTTCACGGCCTGCTGAGCGTGTTCTTGACGTGTCTCCGCTTGACGGTGTTCGTCGGGCTGCTGTTGATCTACCTGGAACCGCGCTGGCGGAACGAAACCGACCAGGTCCAGAACTCGCGAGTGTTGCTCCTGGTCGACACCAGTCTGAGCATGGCGCTGGACGACGCCGATGCTTCGACGTCGGCGGCCGGGCCGGGCCGCGCGCGGCAAGTGATCGCCGCCGTGGGCCGCGGCGACTTTCTCCAGCAACTGCGCCGGCGGCACGACGTGACCGTACTGCGGTTCGACGAACACATGGCCGCCGTCGCCCGTTTCTCCAAGTTGACGCCGGGGGGGGATCCCGCCGCCGAGTCCGCGACCGGTCCCGAGTCGATTGATTGGGAGCAGGCACTGGCGCCGCGGGGCATCTCGACACGATTGGGCCAGGCGCTGCGTGAGGCGATCGAGGCCGACCCTGGCGCGCCGGTGGCGGGCGTGGTCGTCTTCAGCGACGGCCAGCAGAACGCCGGTCTCGAACCGTCGGCGGTCGTCGCGCTGGCGCGCGAGCGTCGGGTGCCGGTTTACCCCGTTGGCATCGGCTCGCTGGCTCAGCCGGTCAATGTGCGTGTCAGCGACTTGTTGGCGCCGGCGCGGGCGTATCCGGGCGACCGCTACGCGGTGACGGGGCAGATCCAGGCCCAGGGGTTGGCGGGCAGGAACGTGACGGTCGAACTGGTTTCCCGCGACGCGGAAGGGGCCGCCGGCCAGCCGGAAAAAATCGAAGGCACACAGCAACTTGCTTTAGGCGGCGACGGCGAGCAGGTGACCGTCCGCTTCGAGCTCGAACCCGACAAGGTAGGCCGGCGCACGCTACGGTTACGCGTCAAGGCCCCGCCGGAGGACCAGCAGGCGAACGACGACCAGCAGGAAGTCGACGTCGAGGTGGTCGATCGCAAAACCCATGTGCTGCTGTTCGCCGGCGGACCTTCGCGCGAGTATCAGTTCCTGCGCAACCAACTGCGGCGCGACCGCAGCGTCGTCGTCGATGTCCTCTTGCAGAGCGGCGGCGAGGGAATTTCGCAAGACGCTCATGAAATCCTGGCGGAGTTCCCCAGCGCGATCGAGGAACTTTTCGAGTACGACTCGATCGTGGCCTTCGACCCCGACTGGAGCCAATTGACCGCGGCGGAACAAGATCTGGTCAATCGCTGGGTCAACGACCAGGCGGGCGGCCTGATCGTGATCGCCGGTCCTGTCAACACCGACCATTGGGTGCAGGACTCCCGCGTGGGAAACAAGCTGCGCGAGCTCTACCCGGTGGTCTTCCACCGGCGATTCGCGGTGCTCGACGACGCCCGCTTCGGTTCAAAGGAGCCCTGGCCGATCGAGTTCACGCGCGAGGGCCAGGAAGCCGAGTTCCTGCGCATCGAGGACTCGGCCGCCGCCTCGGACCTCGCTTGGTCCACCTTTCCAGGGGTCTTCGGCCACTACGCGGTGAAACGCGAAAAGGACGGCGCCACGGTTTATGCGCGGTTTTCCGACCCGGCCTCGGCCGACGGTGGGCGGTTGCCGCCCTATTTCGTCGGCCAGGACTATGGTTCCGGGCTGGTCTTCTTCCTCGGCAGCGGCGAGATGTGGCGGCTCCGCGCCGAGGAGGAAGCCTACTTCGAACGGTTCTACACCAAGCTGATTCGTCATGTGACGCAGCGCCGCCTGACGCGCGGCTCGCACCGCGGCATCCTGATCGCCGGCGACCGCTATCTGCTGGGGAGCACCGTGAACGTTGGCGCGCGCCTGACGAACGCTCGTCTGGAGCCGCTGGAATCGGCCCAGGTGCTGCTGGAAGTCGGTCTGCCCGACGGCACGCTCGAAACGATTCGTTTGGCCGCCGATCCCCTGCGCGCCGGTTATTACCGGGGCCAGTTTACGGCACGCAAGGAAGGGGTCTACGAGTTGCAGTTGCCTGTTCCGGAAAGCGGCGACGAGCGATTGAGTCGTCGCATCCAGGTCAAAGTGCCCGACCTCGAGCGCGAGCACACGGTGCGCAACGACCCTTTGCTCTCGGACTTGGCGCAAAAGACCGGCGGCTATTATTACGACCGTCTCGACAAGGCGCTCGGCCCCAGTTCGGCCGTTGGGCCGCTGGTCGAGGCCTTGCGTGACCAGAGCCGCACGGTGACGGTCCTTTCGGCCCCCACGCCCCTGTGGGACAATGAGTGGACGATGTGGGTGCTGTGCGGGTTATTATGCATGGAGTGGCTCGTGCGGAGGCTGATGAAATTAGCGTGAGTTCCGGGCGAGCGGGGGGGCGTTAGCCCCCTGTTTGTCCCGCGGTTGTGTTGTCTCGTTCCCACGCTCCGCGTGGGAACGAGTAACCAAGGACCAATGACCAATGACAACTGACCAATTGGACCAACCTCAACTGGCCCCGCGTGTGCGCGAGTTGCTTGGCGCCCTGCGCCGGCGCATCCGCCGCTACGTGTGGCTGGAGGGCCTGGCGGCGACGCTGGCCTCCTTGGGCGTTTGCTTTTGGGTCGCGTTGGCAATCGACTGGCTGTTCGAGCCGCCCGCGGAGTTTCGCCGCGTGATGTTGGGCGTGGTGGCGGTGGTCAGCGGGTATGTGCTGTACCGTGTCAGCCTGCGGCGGGTGTTCGTGCCTTTGTCCGATCGAAACATGGCGGTGCTCTTGGAGCGGCGGTTCGACCGCTTCGACGACGGCCTGTTGACCGCCGTCGAGTTGACCGGCCGCAAGCTCGAGCTCGACGAATACGGCCGCGAGATGCTGGCCCACACCTGCGACGAGGCGTATGCCCGCGCCGATCGGGTGGAACTGAGCGAACTTTTTCGCCGCGCGCCTCTGCTCCGCGCCGTTGTGGCCGCGAGTGTGTTGGCGCTATCGGTTCTCGCGCTGGCCGTGGCGGCGCCCGGCTCGTTCCGCTTCGGCGTGAGGCGGCTGGCGACCTTGACCAACGAACCGTGGCCGCGGAACACGCGCCTGCGAGTCGTGGGCTTCGACAACCCAGGGCGCGAAGTGGTCATTGCCCGCGGCAGCGAGCTGCGCGTCGTGGTTCAGGCTGAAACCGCGCCGCCGCGGGTGGTGCCGCGGGTCGTGCAGATCCGCTATCGCACCGCCGACGGCAACCGTGACCGCAAGACGATGGACCGCGAGGGCAACGCCGTGCCGGGAGTGGATCCGCTGCAAGACTTCAGCCTCACATTCCCTGGAGTGCTGGCCGATCACGAGTTCGATGTGATCGGCGGCGATGCGCGGCTGAAGGGCTATCGCATTCGCGTCGTCGAAAGCCCGACCATCGGCATGACGCTGCACTGCGAGTATCCGGCCTACATGGGCCGCCCGGCCGCCGACGTGCCCGGCACCGGCAACGTGGCCTTGCCGCGGGGCACGAAGGTCACCGTGCATGCGACCGCCTCGAAAGACCTGCTGCGGGCGCGGATCGATTACACGCTCGACGACAAGCCCAGAGACCTGGCGCTCGACGGCCGGCGCGACTTCGAGTTCACACTGGAAAACCTCGACGCCGACAAAACGGTGCTCTTCACGCTGTTGGACACCGACGGCATCGAGAGCCGCCAGCCCGTGCCCCTGGTTCTGACCGCCGTGCCCGACGAACCGCCGCAGGTGCTGGTTTACCTCGAGGGCATCGGTTCGGCGATCACGTCCCAGGCCCGGCTTCCCTTGGCGGGCGAGATCAAGGACGATTACGGCGTCGCCAAAACCTGGATCGATTACGTCGTCGACGACCAGGAGCCGCGCGAGGCGCCGCTCGTGAGCGAAACCCATTCGCGCGCCGAACTGCCGGTCGAAGCCGCTTTCGAGGTCGGCGAGCTGTCGCTCAAGCCCGGCCAAAAGTTGCTCATCGGCGCCAAGGCGGCCGACAACCACAGCCTGCCCGGCGACGAGCAACCGAACGTATCGTCCGGTGAGCGTTTCCTGCTCGACGTGGTCACGCCGGAACAACTCCGAGCGATCCTCGAATCGCGCGAGTTGAACTTGCGGCAGCGGTTCGAATCGATCATCCAGGAGGTGACGGAAACTCGCGACTCGCTGGCCGAGTTGGAAACCCACGACGTCGCGCCGCCCACCGGCGGGGCCGACGACACCGCCCCGGCGGCCGGCAGGGAGCCCGCGGGCGCCGCCGATTTGGCCGAAGCGGTTCGTGCGCGGCGGCGGCTGCGCGTCGAGCGGGCGGCGCAGAGCGGCCAAAAGGACGCGGAAGAGACACGCGGGGTGGCCCTATCGTTCGACGGAATCCGCGCCGAACTGGTGAATAATCGCCTCGACACCGAGGAGTTGCGGATCAGGCTCAAGGACCAGATCGCCGATCCGCTCAAGCGGATCGCGGGCGAGCGGTTCGCTGAGCTCGACAAGCGGCTGGCTGCGCTGTTGGCGCGGGTACGCCATGCAAAGCCGGCCGACGCGGCCGCGCTCGCCGAGTTGCAATCCGGCCGCCAGGCGGCCTTGGAGCAGACCGAGTTGATCCTGTTGGAAATGCGACAGGTCCGCGACAAGATGCTGGAACTGGAAACCTTCAATGAGGCTCTCGACCGACTGCGCGAGATCATCGAATTGCAGAAGATCCTGAATGAGCAGACCAAGAAGCTGCGTCAGGAGAAAGTGCGTCACTTACTCGAGGACGAGGAGTAATCCATGCGATCGTCTGTAGGGAACGCCCTCCGTGGCGTTCCGCCTGATTCTGTAGGGAACGCCCTCCGTGGCGTTCCGCGTCCCGCGGGCCGACGTCGATACCCGCCTCACGGAACGCCACGGAGGGCGTTCCCTACAGACGGTATGCGAGGCCATTCAGCACACAAGCGGATCGTCGGATTCTCTTGGGCCATCCGCGCCGGGGTCTTGGCGGCGATCCTATCGCTCGTCGGCGCGCCGGCGCCGGCCCAGGAAACCGGCGCGGACGATGCTTCGGACACGGCCAAGAAGTCATCGGCCCAAGCCGCCGCCGAATTGACTCTGGCGCAGGAACGGGTCGAGAAGAAATACAAGGAATTCGAAAAGGTTCTGGCGCGGATGGTCGAATTGACGGCCTCCACCGATCCCAAGCGCGCCGCGCTGCTGCGCAAGGCGGTCGCCCGGAGCAAGGAACGGCTCATCGGCGCGCAATTCGAAAAGTTGATCGACTTGCTCAAGCAGGACCGCCTGGCCAACGCGGTCGGCAACCAACGCGCGGTCGAACTGGATCTGAACGCGCTTTTGCAGCTTCTGCTCAGCGAGCAGCGAGGCCAGCGTCTCAAGGACGAACGCCAACGGATCAAGGAGCAGATTCGCCGCATCAACGAGCTGATCAACCGCGAGCAAGAAATTCAGAACCGGACCGCCAACGGCGCCGACGCCAAGCGTCTCGCGGAAGGCCAGGGAAAGGTGGCCCAGGAAGCCAAGAAGCTTGCCCAAGCGATGCGGGACGACGCCGGCAGCGCCGAACCAATCGACGCGCCCAAGGGCGACCAAAGTGATCCGGCCGACGAAAAGACGGATCACGAACGAAAACCATCCGACAGGGGCGGTGAGCAGACTCCAAGCCCGAAGCCAAAGGATGAAAAGGGCCAGCAGGGGCAAAAGGGCCGGCAAGGTCAACCGGATTCCGACGACCAGCCCCAAGATCAGGATCAAAACCAGGACCAAGACCAGCCCCAGGATTTAGCCCGCAAGCGAGTCGAGGCCGCCCAGCAAAAAATGGAGCAAGCCCGGCTGAAGCTGGAAAAGGCTCAACGCGAGGGGGCGATTCCCGACCAGGAACAGGCCATCCGCGAGTTGGAAAAGGCCAAGGCCGAGTTGGAGGAAATTCTCCGGCAACTGCGCGAGGAGGAAGTCGAGCGAACGCTGGCCATGCTGGAAGCCCGTTTCCGCCGGATGCTGCAGGCGCAGATCGAGGTCTACGAGGGGACGCGCCGCCTCGACCGAGTCGCGGCATCCGACCGCGGGCGCAACGACGAAATCGAAGCCGGCCGGCTCAGCCGCAAGGAAGCTTCCATCGTTACCGACGTCGAAATCGCCCAGACGCTCTTGCGCGACGAAGGTTCGGCCGTGGCCTTCGCCGAGGCGGTTTCGCAAATGCGCGAAGACATGCGGCAAGTCGTCGACTGGCTGGCGCAGGCCAAGGTCGACGAGACCTGCCAGGGGGTCGAGCAGGATGTGATCGCCGCCCTGGAGGAGATGATCGAAGCCTTGCGAAAGGCCCAGAAGGACCAGGAGCGGAAGAAGCAACGGCAACAGCAGGGCGAACCGCAGGATCCGCCGCTGATCGACGCGATCGCCGAGTTGAAGATGATCCGCGCCCTGCAAATGCGGGTCAATACCCGCACGAAGCGGTATAATAAGCTCGTGGAGGGGGACGACCTGGGGCAGGCCGACAAGCCGGAGTTGATTCAGGCTCTTGAACGGCTGGCCGAACGCGAATCACGAATCTTCCGCGCCACGCGCGACATCGTCACGGGGAAAAACCAATGAACCGCCGAATCCAATCCGCGATCCGTGCCCTCCGAGCCCTCGTTCCCACGCTTCGCATGACCCTCGTTCCCACGCTCCGCGTGGGAACGAGGATCGTCGCGTTGTTCCTGGCGATCGCCTCCGCATCGACGCTCCGCGCCGACGATCTCCCCACGTCCGATCCCCTTGCCACGACCCCAACGGTGCAGGCCCCATCCGCCCACGAGGTCAAGGCCCGGGCGCTCGCTTGGCTGGCGGACCGCAAGGCCGACGACGCGACCCTCGCCTTGGCCGACGCGGCCTGGAACGGCGCGAGCGCAACCGACGCCGGCGGCGCACTGGAACGACTGGCTCAGACATTCTCGCTGGGCGATCCGCGGGCCAGATCCCTCGTCGAACTCTGTGCCCGCCGTCGCAGTCCGGGACCGCTCGCGCCCCAGGAATGGCTGCGGGCCGAGGACGTCCCCGAATTCGAGCGCCACAACCTGCGGTTGTTTTACGCCCAGTGGTTGTCGCAGCAAAGGCTCTACGACGAGGCGTTGGAACAGCTTGCCGGGCTAACTTCGTCGGATGTGATCGATCCGGCGGCGCTATGGTTCGTCGAGAGTGTCGCGCACCATCAGTTACTGCACAAGGAGGAAGGGTTGGCGGCGATCGCGAAGCTGCTTGATGACATACACGACGGCCGCAAGCGTTACCAATCGCTGGCCGCCCTGATGCAGGACGACCTGAGCAAACTGGAAGACGAATCGCTCAACCATATCGCGCGGCGGATGGACGACATTCGCCGCCGGCTCGAATTGGGCCGGGCCGGTAAGACGGTTCGCAAATTGGAAGACGACGTGATCGCCTCGCTCGACAAGATGATTGAGGAACTCGAAAAACAGCAACAGCAGCAGCAACAGCAGCAGAGCAGCCCTTCGGGCGGCCGGCGTCCCGCGCAGGCGATGCCCGACAGCCGAATCGCGCGCATGAACGCGCCGGGCGATGTGAACCGCCGCAATCTGGGTAAGACATCCGGCTGGGGTGATCTGCCTCCCAAGGAGCGCGAGGAGGCCCTGCAGCAGATCGGCAAGGACTTTCCGCCCCATTATCGCGACGCCATCGAGCAATACTTCCGCAAGCTGGCCGCCGAAAGCGAGTAGGGTCGTTTATGCGGGCGTGGCCGAGTTGCGAAAAGCGCTGCCCAAGTGCCGGATCGAGTGGGGCGGGACTGGCGTGCCGGCGTCGGAGCGACGGCCGGTAAAGTAGCAGGCACACTCCGTGTGCCGTAGCCTGTCGCCGGTTGAGCCAGTGGTCCGATTCGGGCTTGGTTCTGGCTTGCGCAGAAGGCCGGATTTTGATGGGCCTTCCGATCTGCCGCTGCAAGATCGCGATGCCGAAGTCTGATGAAGTACCTGCTCGACACGAACCCATGCGTCCGTTATTTGACAGGGCGTTCGGCCCTCCTTCGCCAGCGCCTCGACTCGGTCGGGGATGGCGAGATGGGCCGGCGGTTGATTTGCACTCCGTGCGGATCATGTTTTTGCGATTTGCCGCTCGGCCCAGCGCAGGACGGCCTCGGCGATGCGAACCGCGCGACGGTGTTGCCTCTTCGTGACCGGGCGCGCAAAGCCCGGATAGCGTAGCTCCACGCCAAAGGGCGAAAGCGCGTCTGCGTCCCACACGTACTTCGGAATCCTGACGCCGCTTTTTTCGAGCGCCTCAAGCAGTTCCTTAAAATTGTGAACATAAGGGAATCGCACGCCGCAGTGGATGCAAACAGCCTTGACGGCCTTTTCCGCGGCCTGCTGGGCATCGAAGCAGAGATCTTCAAGACATACTTCCGGGATGACGGCTTGGCCACGCGCGAGGTTACTTCTCGCCCTCATCGGCCAGCGCCTCCGCGATCTCGCGCCCAATGCGAAGCGATTCGGAAAGTGGCGGCAATTCAGGCGAGCGGGGGGCGTAAGCCCCCTGTTCATCCTGGTCATCCTGTTCATCCTGTTCCTGTGCCATATTAACAGGGGGCTTACGCACCCCGCTCGCCAGACGGCGCAGGCGGCTGTCGAGCGATTCGCCCTTGAGCAATTGCATTGCCAGAAAGGGGGTCTCGCCGACCTCGCCCACCTGGAAGATCGTGACGATGTGCGGGTGTTCGATCGCCGCCGCGGCCTCGGGCCGGCGCCCTTTTCCCCGGCGGGCATCTTGCGAGCCATTTTGCCACGAGAAAGCATTTTGCCACGAGAAAGCGGTGGCTGGTGGCAGAGCCTCAGCGATGCCCCGGCTTGATAGCGACCGGGGCATCGCTTAGGCTCTGCCCCAGCCACCGTAAAGGTCAGGCTTTCCAGCCTGACGAGCCGTAGACGAGGTTGGCTGGTTTACTCGGAGGCGATGCGAAATGCGAAATGAAAAATACAAGACTGGTCAACCAGCCCGCCGGTGGGCGCGATGGCCGGCCCAATTCCCTGTTTCTCGTTTCTCATTTCTTATTTTGCATTTTGCCTTGTTCCCGGCTTGCCACGCCGCGACCGGCGCGGAGGAACCAACCAACCAGCCGGCGACGACCCGTCCCAAGGTGGTCGTCGGCGACGAGGCCCGGCGCATCCATCGCGGCGCGATGGTGATCGACGGCCACAACGACCTGCCCTGGCGGTTGCGAAGCGAGGCGGGCGGCTCGCTCGACAAGATCGACCTGGCCGGAAGCGTGCCGCAATTCGACACCGACATCCCCCGCCTGCGCGCGGGCGGAGTGGGGGGCGTGTTCTGGTCGGTGTTCGTGCCGGCCGAAACCGACAAAACCGGCACCGCCCTGCGCGATACGCTCGAACAAATCGACCTGGTCCAGCGGATGGTGGCACGCCACGCCGAGGTCTTCGAGCTCGCCGTCACGGCCGACGACGTCGAACGGATTCACGCGGCCGGCAAGATCGCCTCGCTGATCGGCGTCGAAGGGGGGCACTCGATCCAGGAATCGATCGGCGCGCTGCGGCAGTTGCGCAAACTGGGCGCCCGTTACATGACGCTGACCCACTCCGACACACTTTCCTGGGCCGACTCCGCCACCGACGAGCCGCGTCACGGAGGCCTGACGGCCTTTGGCGACGAAGTCGTCCGGGAGATGAACCGGCTGGGCATGCTGGTGGACATTTCACACGTCTCGCCCGACACGATGCGCGACGCGCTGCGAGTTTCTCGCGCGCCGGTCATCGCGTCGCATTCCTCGGCCTTTGCCGTGGCGCCCCACCCCCGCAACGTGCCCGACGACGTGCTCAAGCTCATCAAGGCCAATGACGGCGTGGTGATGGTCAACTTCTTTTCCGGCTTCATCCACCCGGAATCGGCCCGCGCGCGGGCCGATATGTTCGCCGTGCGCCGCGAGTTCCGCGCGCAGTACCCCGACGAATCGGAGTTCCAGGAGGCCGTCAAGCGTTGGGACGTCCAGCACCCGATCGTTCCGGGCAGCGTCCACACAGTGGTTGACCACATCGACCACATCGTGCGTATCGCCGGCATCGACCATGTGGGGCTCGGCTCCGACTTCGACGGCGTCTCGATGTTGCCGGAGCAGCTTGAGGACGTGTCGTGCTACCCGGTGATCACCCAGGAGCTGTTGAACCGCGGTTACGACGAGGAGCAGATCGGCAAGATCCTCGGCCGCAACATGCTGCGGGCGTTGCGCCAGGCGGAGGTGGCGGCGCGGATGTTGGAACGCGTTCCGTAGGATCCGCGATCATCCTTGGAAGCAATGCAGGCCAGGGGGAGCGGCTGCTGGCGGGCCACGACCACAACGGGTTGACACCGGTGACACCCATGACGCGCCGCGGCCATTCGCGTGGCGGGTTTCGCCCCGTTGGGGCTTTGGGGTCGCCCTGGGCGCTGGATCGCGCCCGCCGACGGTGTGAACGCACCCGTCGCGCCGACTTGCCGGTGCCGCCAAGACGTGGACTTGCCTGCCCGATAAAGCCCCGCCATCGGCGTCCCCTGGAGGACGCCGCGCGACGGCGGCCCCAAGGGGCCAAACTCGAAAGCCCAGGGCGCCGCGCCCTGGGTTTCCGGCGATCAATCGCCGTCGTAAGCCCCAACCGGGCGCCACGCATCCGGCGCAACGGCACGGGATCGCCGGTTGACCTTGGGCGACGTCACGCGCCGCGACGGGAAGGCCCAGCCTGGCCTGCGCAAAATCGTGGTTATTCCGTCGAATTCCGAGGTTGTCATTGGGTCAGGTTTTGTTCTGCGGCGTCCAGCGACACGGCTTGAACGTCGTGGGCACCAAGTATTGGACCCCATCGAGCTTGCCTCGATGGTACACAAGACGGTGAGCTAAGGAGGCACGCGCCCCCAACTCGTCAGACCCCGTTGAGCTTGCCTCAATGGTGAATCAGATGGCGAGCTATCGCGTCGCACACGGCAAGCAAGGAATCTGCTTCACCAACCCCGACAGGCGGGGTGGGGTCGAAGCGCCGCGCGTCCGCGGCAGTAGCACGCCATCTGCTTCACCGACCCCGACGAGCGGGGTAGGGTCGCGAATCGTCAAACTCCCTTCGAGCTTGAACTAACGCCGAAGACGTGTAAGTGTAAGGCAACGTGGAATGGAATTTACGGCCGCAGATTTGCTACCCGAATTCTCCACCGTTAGACTTGGGGGGAACGCTCACACAATCGTTGAGAGGGATTCCTTGGCCGAATCACTTCCCACGCGGATCCTGATCGAGCAGATCCAGCAAGGCGACCGCGCCGCCCTGGAATCGCTCTGCGAGCGCTACCAAGCGCGGGTGCTGGCCGCCGTGCGCATCCGCCTGGGCAAGAAGCTCCGGCGGAAAACCGAGTCGTGCGACCTCGTTCAGCAGGTCATGCTCGAAGCCTTCGGCAAGGTGAATTCGTTTGAATTCCGCACCGAAGGCGCTTTCATGAAATACCTCAACAAGGTGGTGGAAAACCGCATCCGCGACGAGGCCGACCGGTGGCGCGCCAAGCGTCGCGACATGAATCGCGAGGTTTCAATCGATGCCCCGCGTTCGTCCGGCTCCGCCGATCCGCTTGATATACCAGGGACCGCCTCTCCCACGCCCAGCAATCTCCTCAGCCTGGAAGAAGACCTGGCGCGGCTTGAGGTGGCGATGGACCGGCTGGGCGACGAGTCCGAGGAGTACTGCGAGTTGATCGTGGCTGTGAAGATTGAGGGCCAGACTTACGCCGAGTTGGCCCAGGAACACGGCGGCAGCCCGGACGCCGTTCGCATGAAGGTGCGGCGCGCCCAGGCGGCCCTGGCGAGGATTTACAAGGAGCTGGATGCGGAGAGTTGACTTGGGGAGGGCGTTGTTCGACAATTTCTTATGAGAGGCCACGGGTTCTTATGAGAGGGCACGGGCTTGTCATCCTGTCCAAAACGTGGCTCAATGAAACGCATCGACAGGATGAACAGGAATTACAGGATATGGAACACGAGAAACTGTCTTCTTATGACGTGTAGCTCACCATCTGCTTCACCCGCCAGACGAGTTGGCGGGGGTCGAAGCCATTCTCTTCCCGTTCACTGCCCCGTGCGAAAGAACTGCCCCGTGCGAAAGAACTGCCCCGTGCGAAAGAACTGCCCCGTGCGAAAGAACTGATGTCCTCCCCACACGACCCAGCCCTGCGCGACCCGGCCGCCGCCGACACGCCCCGCGGCCAGCCCGCCGTAGACGACGGCGACGAGACGCTGTACCAGGCGATCGAGGCGGGGCGCCTTGACGGGCCGCTCGCCTCGGACCCCGAACTGGTCAAGGCCGTGGCCGCCCATCACAAGCTCGAAGCGCTGTTCGAGTTATTGCGTGAGCCCGCCGACCTCCCCAGCCACACCCAGGACGACCACCCGATAACCGAGCGGCCCATGCCCGACAGAATTGGGCGCTACGCTATCCGCCGCGTGCTGGGCCAGGGCACGTTCGGCACGGTCTACCTGGCCGACGATCCCGAGTTGAACCGCCCGGTGGCCATCAAAGTGCCCCGCGCCGGCCGTTTCGCCACGGCGGCCGACGCCGACAAGTTCCTCGACGAAGCGCGGCACGCGGCCGGCCTCAAGCACCCGGCCATCGTTGCCGTCTACGACGCTGGCCGCGACGGATTGGATTGCTACATCGTGATGGAGTACGTTGCCGGCCGCACGCTTGAGGAGGTACTCGCGACCGAGCGGCTTTCGCACATGGCCGTCGCGCGGCTGTTGGCTCTCGTAGCCGACGCCCTGCATTACGCACACCAGAAGGGCTTTGTGCATCGCGATCTCAAGCCCGGCAATATCATGCTGGAAGCGGGTGGAGTGGTGAGGGGTGGAGGGGTGAGTGGTCGAGTGGTAGGAGTGGTGAGTGGTACGGAAGCCGACGGCTTCACTCCGCACCCCTCACCCCTCACGACTCACCCATCACCAAAACTCCTCGATTTCGGCCTGGCGGTGTCGGAGGAATCTCAACGGCAGTTGGCCGGGCAAGTCGCCGGCACGCCCGGCCTATATGGCCCCTGAGCAAGTCCGCGGCGAGACGCACCGTCTCGACGGCCGCGCCGATATCTGGAGCCTGGGCGTCATCGCCTACCTACTGCTCACTGGGCGGCAGCCGTTTTGGCGCGGCGATATCAAGACATGCCTCGACGAGATCGAGCAAGGCGAGCCGAAACCGCCCCGGCAGATCGACGATTCGATCCCAGCGGAGCTGGAACGGATCACGCTACGTTGCCTGGCGAAGCCGATCGCGGAGCGATACCCTGACGGCGCGAATTTGGCCGCCGGCTTGCGTCGCTGGCTTTCCGCACAGCGCGGCTGGTCACGCCGGCGCGCGGTGGCTCTTGTGGCCGCCTTGGTTGTGACGGTCGGAGCGGTTGGCGTCTGGGCCGGCATCCACGCTGCCGCGCCAGGCGAGGCGCCGCTGAAAGGCGCGATCGACGTCCGCATTTGGAACCCCGACCAGGCCGAACGGCGCGGGCTATCCCTGAGCGACCCGGGGGCGCTGCCGCTACGAAGCGGCGATCAGATTCGCGTCGACGCGACGGTCGACCGGCCGAGCTACATTTACATCGTCTGGATCGGCGCCGACGGTAGGGCATTGCCCGTTTTCCCCGGCCCCGCGGGTGACTGGCAAAAGCGCCCGGCCAGGGAACAGCGCACGGCAATACTCTCGCTGCCCGAAAAACGCGATACCGGCTGGCCGATGTCGGGACCGTCGGGCATGGAAACGCTCGTGTTGCTCGCCCGCGACAGGCCGTTGCCCCAAAACTTTGACCTTGCCGTGCTCTTTGCCGAGCTGCCTGCCCTATCGCTCCGCGATCCGCGCACCTTGGTCTGGCTCGACGACGGTCGCCTGGCCGCCCGCGCCGACCGAGCGCCGCAGTTTTTCAACCCCGAACCGATCGATGACCCGCTCCTGGCTGCCCAGCAGTCGCTCGCCGAGCGGCTCCGACCGCATTTTGCGCTGGTCAGGGCGGTCAGTTTCGCCAACGTGGGTGGATCACACGACGACTGATGCGGCGCCTAGAACCGTGCGAGGAAAAGGCTCACCAATGCACCGGGCTCGAGAGATGTTCGTTACGTTCGCCGCTTTCGTTATCGCTGTCGTCACGGGCTGCCAAAGCGAGGTGCGTGAGCCGGCAAAACCAAGTCACCTGGAGGAACTTGAACGCAAGGGCCACCAGCTCTGGGTTGATGGGAACTATGAAGACGCGAGGCAGGTGCTCGAAGAGTTACTCTCCACCTATAGAAGGCTCTTCTCCGCCGACAAATTCCCCGACGGTCACCCAAAAATTGCGTCGACGCTCACAGCGCTCGGAGTGGTCCTGGGCGAACAAGGCAAGTTTGACGCTGCCATCTCCTTCCAAACGGAAAGCGTCGCCATGTATCGACGGCTCTATCCTGCACATCGTTCTCCGCGTGGGCACCCGGATCTTTGGAGGGCCCTGATCTCCCTTGGTGGCCTCAGGCGGGACGAGGGGGACATCGACGCGGCGAGGCGATTGTTCGAAGAAACGCTTGCAATGGCACGACACCTCTATCCAGAAGAGGACTTTCCCAAGGGCCACCCAGACGTCGCGACAAGCCTTGCACGTTTGGGGAACGTCCTGGGCAGCCAGCAGAGCCTGGACCGAGCGCTTGCTCTGACCGAACAGGCGCTCGCCATACGGCGCAGCCAATACCCGGAAAGCGAATACCCCAACGGCAATCGCGAAATGGCGGAGATCTATTACGCCATGGGACTGGTCCTTCGTCTTCGGGGCGAAAATGAGAAAGCCAAGTATTCTTACAGACGATCCGTGGAGATCTACAGCTATGTGTACCCCGAGGACTCGTTCCCGAACGGCCATCCAGAGCTCGCTCGGAGCCTTGGCGATCTAGGGAGCCTCTACTGGCAGACTGGCGATATTGCAAACGCCCAAGAGTTGCTTGAGCGTGTTGTCAGAATGTTCAAGGCAATCTACCCGACTGCAACGTACCCAAAAGGGCACCCGTCGATCGCCATCGCTCTACAACAGCTTGGAAACGCCTTGCATGAAGCCGGGGACATCGATCGTGCCGAAGAGTGCTTGGCTGGCGCTCTCGCGATGAACTTCGCGCTCTACCCGCCCGATGCATACCCGAACGGTCATCCAAGCTGGTTCGTGGATATCACAAGTCTCGCCGTGGTTTATCTTGAGCAAGGGAAGCTGGATATGGCGCGTCAGTTCAGTGCCTACGCCGCCCTGACAGCCGTGAGGCTTTACCCAACGGACGTATATCCGCACGGCCACGACAAACTAGCGGTAGCCATCGAGAACCTCGCCGCCGTGCTCTGGCGGTCCGGCGATGCGTACGGTGCCACACGCAACTATGAAACGGCGTGCAAAATGCGCCTCGCGCAGGCTGAAGAGTTCTGTGGTATTGCCTCCGAAGCCGAGTCACTCAATTTCCTTGCACGCGTCCCCCGCATTCGTGATTTCCTCATTTCCCTTCGATGCATCGAAGGGGGCTCGATCGACACTCTCTATCCGTTTGTCTGGCGGAGTCGCAGCTTGGTTTCAGAGGCGGCGACGGAGGTCCGGCAGGCGCGCCTGAACCCTAGCGAGAGCCCTGCCCCGGACTCGTACCCGGAGTACCTCGGCGTTCGCCGGAGTCTGGCTCGACTTGCAATGGCGCCTGCGGAAGTCGCCCCAGACCGGGTTACGGCGCGACGGAGATCCATTCTCGAACTGATCGCCAAGAAGGAGCAACTTGAAAAGGCAATCGCCTCGACGGTACGTGATTTGAACGGTACGCGACATGTTGCGCGACGCCCGCACACCGAACTGATTAGCCGCCTGGGAATCGGTATGGCGTTCGTTGACGTCGTTCGGTTCCACCTGGTGGATTTCGGGCCGACAGTAGGCAAGGTCGCCAAAGGCAACGCGACACCCAGTTACGTCGCGTTCATTCTGACGTCGGATCAGCCTGTGCGAATGGTCGAACTCGGGGCGGCGGATTCGATTGACGCGGCCGTACGAAGCTGGCGCGAGGAGATCGCCGGGGACCGGGAAACGCAGGGGGCCCGCGAACTACGCCGGCTCGTCTGGGAACCGATCGAAGCAACGCTGCCAGCAGGCACCGACACGCTTTATTTGACGCCCGACGGCCCGCTGACTTCGGTCCCCTGGGCGGCGCTGCCGGGCCGCGCGGCAGGCACGGTTCTCCTCGAGGATTATGCCGTGGCTCTTGTGCCGTACGGCCCGTTTCTGCTCGACAAACTCTTGGCCGGCACGCAGCCGAAAATGTCGCAGCGTGGCCGGCTCTTGGCCGTCGGCGGCGTTGCGTACGACGATGAACCTGCCGCAGTGGCCGAGGCACCGCAGATCGCGGGCCTCCGTTCGGCGGCCGAGGGCGACGGGCCGCGCGTCCGCTGGCCGAAGCTGCCCAGCACGCTCGACGAGCTGCGCGACCTCGAAATCGCGGCGTCCGACCTTGATATCGTTCCGTTGAAAGGGCGCGACGCGAGCACGGCGCGGGTATTTGCCGAGCTACCCCATGCATGCTGGGCCGTGTTTGCCACACACGGGTTCTTCGCCGACAGCAAGCTCCGCTCCGCGCTGCAGCTCGATCCGGAACTCTTCGAGCGCCGCGACTTCCTACTGCCTGGCGAACGGACGACGCCAGTCGGTCGCAATCCGCTGGTACTGTCCGGGTTGGTGTTTGCGGGCGCAAACCTGCTACGGGCGGACGACGAGCGGGGCATTCCCCAAGGTGATGGCGGCATCCTCACCGCCGAGGCGATCGCGGCCTTGCCGCTGGGTAAGCTGGAGTTGGCCGTGCTCTCGGCCTGCGACACGGGGCTGGGCGAGGTGGCGGGCGGCGAAGGCGTCTTCGGGCTGCAACGAGCGTTCCATCTCGCCGGTTGCAGCAACGTCGTCGCCAGCCTGTGGAAAGTCGACGACCGCGCGACCGCCGCCCTGATGCGGCTCTTCTACCACAAACTCTGGCGCGAGCACAAACCGCCTTTGGCCGCGCTTCGCGAGGCGCAATTGGCCATCTACCGGAACCCGGACCAGATCGTATCGCTCGCGACGAGCCGTGGCCCAGATTTCACCAAGGCGGTCGAGTTAGTTGACGGCGGGAAGGTGGTTGGCAACAGTGGCAGAGCTTCGACGCGGCTCTGGGCGGCGTTCGTGTTGTCGGGCGCGGGGGTTCTTGATCGACAACCTTGACAACCTAGCTGCCAACGGCGGATTATTCCGGGCCACAAATGGTGCAATCTCAGTTTTAGGAGTCATTCAACTCGAAAGAAGGATTAAGGTGACATCATGTGGTTTGGTGAACACTCAATCGAAGTTGTTCCCGGTGTGACGCCTGTGGTTCGGCATTGCGACCATTGCCATAATGAGTGCGAACATGTGCTGATTGACCAACCTTGTGGAATTGGTTTTGGGATACCCTTTACGAAGCGTCCCCTTTGGTCGTCGCATCGGAAATATGCACTTGCCTGCACAATATGTGGATCTTGGCCCGGTGAATTGAACAAAGATATTGCGCAGGCAATGATTCGCAAAGGCAAAGCCGCCCAATAGACGGGATCCGAGGTGCTCAGAAATGTTGATCTTCGGCTGGGGGAGCGACCGCAAACAACTGGGAGAAGTTGGGGTTATTGAATGCGCAAACTGCCACAACGCCCGGCGGTGGATCATCGTCGAGGAAAGCAAAAAGGCAACGATCTATTTCGTTCGGGTCGCCAAGTGGGATAAAATCTATGCGTTGCTCTGCCCCGTGTGTAACGATGGGGTCCAGCTTGAAAGTCGAGAGCACGCTCAAGATCTGCTTTTGGAGCATTGGGAACAAACCCAAGGCGAACGAAACGACACGCTTCGACAACTTATCACGGAGTCGCGAGTCAAGAAACAGAAGGAATCTTAACCTATGGGACCGGCCAGGCGTAGAACGTCTGTTGCGGCGTACTGATTGCGCGCTAAGTCGTACCGTTCAGACCGACTTCTTTGCGGCGTCGATCGACTCCGGCAGCCCGTAAAATCGCTTTTGCCAATCGTGAACGTCGGGCTGAACAAAGGAAAAGAGTCCTACCGCATAGAGGGGCTTCCCGATGGAAGCGGTCATCATCATGCCGTAGTTTTCGAGATCGACTGCATTAGCCACGCCGTGCGTCGCGTCCGAGATGATCGAAGCGGCTATATCCGCGATCTGAATGCCCTTACTTTTATGCGAAGGCGGGTAGTGCAGATTTCCCCGGATCATCTTGCCAAAGTCGATTCCCTCCGGCGTATCGAAGTTCTGAACGAAAGGATGTTTGGCGCCGTGGATGTCTTCCAGGGTCGTGAAAGGGTAAGCCTCGCTCCACGCGCAGATCCACGCCAGCACCATCGTATTGAAGACTTGCTCCTCGCGGCTTTCCGCGCCCCGTTGCACTGGATCAATCTCGAATTTCAGATCATGCCATGAGCCATGGAATCGTTGCCCAGAATGCACGATCAACGAGTCATGCACGCTCCGCATGATGCAGCGTGCCCACGTCGCCAGGCGAAGACACTGAACTATGCTCAATTTCCTGAATTGCCGGGTCAGAAGTTCGACCTGTTCCCGCATCTTTTGGTGCTTGCACTTTCCAGCCCTGGTCTGGAGCTTCGCGATCACCGACCCTTGTACGTCAATGTCCGTCCGCCCGGCCAGAGCGGTGAGGTCCAGCATGGTTGGGCAGACCAACAGACTGTCGCAACCACGAACAAAATCCGTAAACTGACGACGTGCAGCGTCGTCCAAAAGATTTCCCTTCGGCTCGCCGTTCCGAAATGCGGACGAGGGGAGCCCAGCGACGAACCCGTCGAACCGCCGAAATGTGTCGACCTCCGTTTCATCCGGGATGACGACCCCCATTGCGATTCCGACCGCGTGGTCGGACCTCGTCGCCGGTACGCGGAAATCCCCGGATTCATCAAAGTAGAAATTCATCTGGAATCCATCCTTCCTACTCCGACACGCCCCGGTGCCTTCAGGTTCAGTTCGATTGTGAAAGCGAGATGAAGACACCGACCATTGTTTCGCCGTCGTCGGAAGTTGGGGGACCGTAGTTTGCAACAGGGCAGCTCGCGGGCCATGCGATGTAAACATTCAAGGGTGGCGGGCGGCGGCTGCGATGGCTACTGTTTTGGGTTCGCCGCCAGGTAGTCGTTGGCGAAACGGGCCGCAAAGTCCTCAACCACGTCGTGAATGGCCTTCTTAAACCCTTGCCTTCCGACGACGCCCGTATGACCCGGTGTGGTCCAAGTCTTAGCAACGGCGCGGCCCTGACTTGCCGGCTCTTCGCATAGCAGAGCCACAATCTGTTTGAAGTCGGCCTGGGCGTCGTACACGATTCGCGCTGAATTGTCCGTCGAGAGGCAGGGCCAGCGCGCACTCTGGGGTAGCTGGGTAAGATGGGTAGGTTGCGCTCGGCGCTCTGATTCTGTAGAACCAACCTCCGTGTGGTGATGTTCTTGTGACTCACGGAGGATGTGCGATGGCGAAGGGTATTCGGATTGGACTCGACGAGGTTGTGTGTCATTTTGAGGAATTGGAAGATCCCCGATCGGAGATCAACCGACGGCATCCGTTGGTCAGTGTGGTGGTGATCGCCATGATGGCTGTGTTGGCAGGAG
>Ga0307374_10001013_pt1 | contig 52849 bp, 54 predicted proteins | sample OX3MG_FD_202532 | JGI IMG/M metagenome (GOLD analysis project Ga0307374, IMG submission 202532) | Soil microbial communities from Risofladan, Vaasa, Finland - OX-3 | ecosystem: Environmental > Terrestrial > Soil > Coastal area > Acid sulfate soil | place: Finland: Risofladan, Vaasa | collected...
GGGGTTCACTTACTGATCTTGTTACAGGGAAGCGCCCAGCATCCTTACCAGCGGCCCTGCGAACCACTACCCCTCGCGAGGCCGTTTCTTTTTGGGCGAACGCGACTCCGGTCAGGAAACCACAGCGCAGTCCGGGTTCAGACAGTCAAGCGCAATCGGGCTCGCCGCGTGATTCTCCGTCCTCATCTTCGTAGGCCCATTCCCATCCGGGCCCCGCCCTCATCGCCATCAGGCGCTTTTGGACGGCGAACAGCTCACCCATCACATGCCGATTCGAGCGCCCGCGACCGACGCTGATCCCAAGGTGCGCGGTAGCGCGACTGACCTCGGACAGACCTGTTTCGAGCACTCGGGCAGGCGGTGGCGTGCCTTTCAAGTTGTGGCGCTCAAGCATGGCGATCATCGAATCGACGGCGGTTATCGCCCGGTTGAGACGCTGGCGCGGCGCTTGCTCGATGGCGCGCCGTCTCGCGGCTTCCTGTAGTTGTTCTGTTGCCCTTGCTATCGCGCCGATCCCGGGTGAGCTCTCCGACGGGCCGTTCAGCAACTGACACCTCCTCAGAAAGCGGGTTGGCGTCCGGCCCCCCGTTTCTGACTTGACATGCATGGTCGTGGCAGTCACGTAACAAACTCCGCAACGGCGGAAGACTTCTTCACCACTCTTCGGCCGAACGCATCTTCCGAGTCCGCGCGTCCGGGTCGTAGATGATCCGGTAGAACGGCTCCGCCCACAGCCTGGTCCAGCGCGAAGGGCTGATCCGCGGGTGAGGCCTCACGCGGCCGGGGGGCCTCAGGCCCACCCTGCCGCCCAGGTGCCAGTGGTCCAGGGCTTCAGCCGTCTTCCGGAAAACGGTCCAGGCCTGCATTGGATCGAGGAGATCCCGATCGTCTTTGTCCGCGCGCCCGAGATGCTCCTGCCATAAACGCAGCCTGAGGTTGCGTGCGAAAGGGCGGGCGCCGTCCCCGAGCCCGCCAGGGTCGATGGGTTCTCGGGCGTCGCGCTCGCTGTCCAGGACGGCACAGGCGACCTCGGAGTCGTGACTCCAGGACCGCCGGTTGAAGTTGTCGGATCCGACAGACGCCCAAACGTCGTCGATCACGCTGACCTTGGCATGGACGTACACCGGCACTCCGTCGAGATTTTCGACGTCATAGATCGCGACACGGTCCGGCGCGGCGTCGAGCAGGACCCGCACGGCCAGCTCCCTTCCCACCTGGTTGGGCCGCAAAGTCATGGTGCCCGCCTGGTCAAAGAACCTGGGCACGACCGCGATCAGACGAAGGTCGACGTTCGCTGTCAGTGCATCCGCGAACGTCCGGGCCACGTCCGCCGACCACAGGAACTGGTCTTCGACATAGATGAGCCGGCGCGCTCGTCGGATCGCCTTGCGAAATCCCCGGGCGACGCTTCGTTCGCCTTCGGGAGCGAACGGATAGCCTCCATGACGCCGGGCGTAGGTACGGAGGACCTGGACCGAGTGGGTTCCAGCCGGTTGCGGGTCGGGCGGTATCGGGGGCAGTTCGCTCGCCTTGCGATGCGTATGCCTCAGCAGGTCGTGCGCTATGCCCACGGGGTCGCGGCTGAGGGGACCGCGATCGTTCCACCTCTCGCGGAAGTGAAAGTCGAGGTCGCCCACCGCAGGACCCGTGACGGCGACCTGTACGTCGTGCCAGGGCGGTCGTCGGCCGTAAACGGGCGCCATCTTCTGGGTTTGAGGGTCACCGCCGTGGCCTTCGTCGTCACGCCGGCTGTGGCAGAGGTCGATGCCACCGACGAAAGCGACGTCCTTCTCCGGCCGCGATGCGTGGCGCAGGATCACGAGCTTCTGGTGGTGGGAACCGCCCAACCGAACTCGCTGGTCCAGGAGAACTTCGCCTCCGGCGGCATTCACCTGCATTCCAAGGTGACGGTTTTCCTTGGCGCTGAACCCGAGCCGGTCGGCATGCGAACGCCAGAGGAGCCCTTTGACGCTCACCCCGCGCCGCGCCGCGCCAGCGAGGACCGCGCCTATCTCGTTCTCTGGGGAGCCGTCCAGGTGTTCGTTTGGGTCTCCGCGCCAATCCGTGAAGAACAGCTGATCTCCAGGGCGCAGGTCGCCGACCGCCGCCAGCAGGTGTCCAAAGTAGGTCGCACCGTGGATCAATGGCTCGACTTTGTTACCGGTCGTCCAGGCAGCTCCCCCCGAGTGGCGAGTGTCGAGGCCGGTGAAGTCGTTGCCTCTCTCGCTGCGGGCGAGAAACCAATGCTCCTCGCCGTCACCTGTTCCCGTAATACCAACGCAAGCTGATGCGTCCTTCGTAACAGGCGCAGCAACAGCCCAAGATTGCGGCCGGGTTGGGACCATGGCCCCCATGGATCGCACAGCTCCCCTGGACTTCAAAACGTGGTCGTCCGCGCGGCTTGTCTTGGTCAGTACTTACACGCCTTAACCACCGGAACCTCCGGAAACCGGCCGATTCTCCGTTATCCCTTCTGTATTGCGCCCAATCGTCGAGTTCGACGGAGTAACGCGAGCGTATGGATCCAGGCTCGCGCTGGATGATGTTTGCCTTGCCCTGGAGCCGGGTGAGCTGAGTTTTCTCGTCGGTCCCAGCGGGGCCGGCAAGACGACGCTGCTCAAGCTCATCAACCGGGAGATCCGCCCCACCAGCGGTAAGGTATGGGTTGACGGCATCGCAGCCCATACCTTGAAAGCGTCGCGGGTCTCGGATCTTCGCCGGCGCGTCGGCGTGGTGTTCCAGGACTACAAGCTCCTGCCGCGGCTGACCGCGGTGGAGAACGTCGCGTTCGCCCTGCAGGTCGGCGACCTGCGGGTGTCGGACGAGGAGGCGAGGGACCGGGCCCTCGACGCGCTCGAGGCAGTCGGCCTTGGCGACCGCGGCGACTCATTTCCAAACCAGCTGTCCGGCGGCCAGCAGCAACGAGTCGCGGTGGCTCGTGCTGTGATCGCCAAGCCGCCGCTCCTCATCGCTGACGAGCCCACCGGCAACCTGGACATGGAAACGGCCTGGGAGATGATGGACCTGTTCGAGGACATCGCTGCCTGGGGCATCACCGTCCTCATCGCGACACACAACGTCGAGATCGTCAAGCGGCTTCAACGCCGCGTCTTGACGCTGGTGCACGGCCGGTTGGTCCGTGACCAGCCTGCCGGACAAATCGGGAGGATGGCATGGCTGGCATCGTCCTCGTAAAGGGCCATTTCCCGCGCCGGCGCATGGCGCAGATCGTGGGTACGAACGTCATGCGCTACGTGTTCGGGGGCGCCGGACGCAGCTGGCTCCGGAACATCTCGAGCACCGCGCCGGCGCTTGGCTCGATGACCCTGCTGCTCCTACTGTCCGGCCTCGTCGGTCTGGCCGGATATGCGCTGAACAACCTGGAGCGTGTTGAAGCCGGGCAGGCCTCGCTGCTCTACGTGTACCTGCGTGACGACGCGACCGCCGCCGAGGTCGACGACCTCTGGACGCGACTGGCCGACGACCCGCGCGTGGCCAGCGTCACATACACGTCGAAGCTGAACGCGCTGAAGCGCGCGCAGACCATCCCTGGCCTGCCGCAGCTGGCCGGCTCAAGCGACAGCAACCCGTTCCCCGCCAGCCTCGACGTGCAGATGAAGAGCATCAACGACGTGGCCGGCGTGGACTCACTGGTGCGCAGCGACATCGCGGTCGACCCGACCTACCCGACGTCGTATGACCAGGGCTCCTACCAGCGCATCCAGAACGTCCTCTTCGGCCTGGCGGTGGCAGGGATCGTGTTCCTGGGACTGCTTGGTTTCGTAGCGATCACGGTGACCGTCAATAGCATCCGCGCCGCCATCCACGCCCGGCGCGACGAGATCAAGATCATGCAGCTGGTAGGTGCACCGCGCTGGATGGTCCGCGGCCCGTTCGTGGTCGAGGGCGCCATCACCGGAGCCCTCTCCGGCGCCGCCGCAGGTCTGGTCACCTTCGGACTGGTCGTCGCCGGGATCCACGTGGGCTCGGCCTCCTTCACGCAGTTCGCACCCGGAGTCACGGTCCTGGTCGCGGCGGCCGGCGCGGCCATCGTGTTCGGGGCCGGCCTGGGGCTGGGCTCGGCTTCCTCGCTGCTCAGCCTGCGAAGGCACATGGAGTCGTGAGGAAGCTGCTGCTCGCACTCGTGCTGGTCGTGCTGGCGCTCGCGGGCGCCCAGGCCGGCGTCTCCGCCGACGCGACGCCTCCCGACCCCCTCCAGCAGCAGGCGGTCATCGACCAGGTTCGGACTCAGCTCGGCAGCAACCTAGCCGACGCGCTCGCGGCCCAGGACCAGCTCCGGCAATCTCTGCTGGACAACGCCACGCAGCAGCAGGCGGTCCAGGCGCAGATCGTGGATGTCCAGGCCAAGATCGCCGTCCTCGACGCGCAGATCGCCGCGGCGCAGCAGCGCGAGGCGTACCTGGCGCTGCGGATCGACGCGGAGAGAGCGCAGCTCACGCAGCTGGCCCGGGCAATCTATGTCGCGCCGACCTCGGTCCTGGTGGTGCTGGGCGAGGCGCAAAGCCTCAGCGACCTGCTGTCGCGGATTGCCAACCTCGACGCGGCCGGCGCGCGGGCGTCCGATGTCAAGCGGTCCCTGGCGATCGACCTGGTCGAACAGCAGGTGCAACGCAAGAGGGAGCAGGACGCGCGTGCGGCGCAGGTGGTCCAGCAGGACCAGCTGGACGCGGAGCTGGCGCAGCTGAAAGTCCTCCAGGCGCAGCAGGAGCAGTCGATGGCCGACCTCGACACCAAGATCGCCCAGACGCGGTACGAGCTGTGGCGCCTGAACACCCAGTCGGCCCAGTTGGCGCAGGAGATCACGGACATGCTGACCCAGCAGGAAGATGCCCTGATCGCGGCAGCCATGCAGTCCGTCTGGACCCAGGTGCAGCTGTGGACCCAATCGAACCCCGTCGGACAGATCGCTACCAGCACCGGCCATTCGACCAAGTACCGCTTCATCTGGCCTGAGCCGCAGGCGCAGATCTCGCAGCCGTTCGGACCAAGCCAGCTCGTGCTGGAACCTCCTTACGGCGCCTACCCGCACTTCCACACCGGGATCGACCTGGTCGAGCCGTTCGGCTCGCCGGTCTACGCGGCGGACGACGGCGTGGTGGCCCTGGTCGGGAGCACGACCAGCGGTTACGGGAACTACGTCGTCATCGCCCACACCGGCGGCCTGGACACCCTCTACGGTCACCTTTCTGCCGCGCTGGTCAAGACGGGGCAGACGGTCTCGCAGGGACAGACGATCGGACTCGAAGGCTCGACCGGTAACTCGACCGGCCCGCACCTGCACTTCGAGCTTCGCATCAACCAGAAGCCGGTCGATCCGACGCTGTACCTGCCCCCGGGGGCGCCTTCGTCCTACAAGCTCTAGCCCCGCGGGCTAGCCGGCGGCAGCCAGCCCCGCCTGGGCGACCTCCATGTCCTGCGTGTAGTGACCGCCGCTGACGCCGATCCCGCCGATGACCGCGTCGCCGACCTTGATCGGGTAGCCGCCCCCAAAGATCACCAGGCGGTCAATCCCGCCCACGGCGCCGTCGGCCAGGGGAGGGTCATTCTTGATGAAGTCGTGCCACCCGTCGGTCGACAGGCCGAAGCCGACCGCCGTGTACGCCTTGTCCTGGGCGATCTGGACGCTGAAGAGCGCAGCCCCATCCATGCGGCTGAACGCTTTCAGGACACCGCTCTCGTCGCAGACCGAGATCACGAACGGATGGCCCATCGATTTCGCCTTGGCTTCTGCCGCGGCGATCAACTTGTGTGCCAGCTCTGTCGAGATGGTCGGCTTGCTGTACGTATTGCTCAATTTCTCTCCTCCGTCTTGGAATGGTTGTAACGCTGCTCGAGGTCACGTATCTCGGGCAGCCCGATGAAGTCGAGGAACTCCGCGAACCTGGGAAGCTCGGCCAGGACGTTGATCGGCGTGCCGTCGGCGCGAATCCTGGCCAGGACCGTCCGCATCGCACGCGTCGCCGCCAACAGCGTGGCGATCGGGAAGATCACGATCGCGAAACCGAGCTCGGCCAGCATCTCATGATCGACCGCCGGCGTCTTGCCGCCCTCAGCGTAGTTGAACAGAAGGGGCACCGACGGGAAGGCGGCGGCGACGGCGCGAACCTCGTCGACAGATTGCGGCGCCTCGATGAAGAGGACGTCCGCGCCGGCTTCTCGATAGCTGGCCGCGCGCTCGATCGCGCGCTCGAGCCCCTCCACGGCGCGAGCGTCGGTCCGGGCGATGATGACAAGGTCCGGCGAGACCCGCGCGTCGACGGCGGCCTTCAGCTTCGCGACCATCTCGGCGGCGGGCACCACCTGCTTGCCCTCCATGTGGCCGCATTTCTTGGGCGCGACCTGGTCTTCGATGTGCAGCCCGGCCACGCCGGCTCTCTCGTATTCGCGGACAGTGCGCAGGACGTTGATCGGGTTCCCGTAGCCAGTGTCGGCGTCCGCGATCACCGGGAGGCCTACCGCTTCTACGATCCGGCGCGCGTTGTCGGCCATCTCCGACATGGAAACCAGCCCCACGTCCGGGCGTCCGAGGAGCCCGGCGGAGGTCCCGAATCCCGTCATGTAAACGGCGGAGAAGCCGGCCTCCTCGACCAGGCGGGCGCCCAGGGCGTCGTAGCAGCCCGGCGCGAGAACCGGCCGCGCCGTCTGCATCAGCGCGCGCAGTCGCGGCCGTGATCCTGCGCTTCCCGGGAGCAGCGGGGCCATCGCGACAATCATCATCGCTCGCCCAAGCACGCCGCGTAGTCCCGGGTCCGGCCATCCCGCGTTCCGGCTTTAGCTATCTTGACGGGAACAATCCCAAGGAGGCACCGATGAACCCACCCGCCGTCGTGCACTCCCGGACCAAACGCACGAGTCGCCTCAACGTCCGTTACATCGAATCGGGGCCGCAGGACGGCATCCCCGTGCTGATGGTGCACGGCAACCTGTCGACGGGCCGCTTCTTCGAGCACCTCATGCCCGGAGCCCCCGACAGGTACCGGATCATCGCGCCGGACATGCGCGGGTTCGGCGACACGGAACGGGTTCCGATCGACGCCACGCGCGGTCTCCGCGACTGGGCCGACGACGCCTATTCGCTGGTCCAGGCTCTGGGCATCACGCGACCCGTGCACCTTGTCGGATGGTCGACGGGCGGAGCGGCCATCGCCAACTACGCCGAGGACAGGCGAGTGGCCTCCCTGACTTTTGTCGATCCGGTCTCGCCGTATGGCTTTGGCGGCGTACGGCTGGATGGCATCCCGTGCTTTCCCGATTACGCCGGGTCGGGTGGCGGTACCGGCAACCCCGACTTCACAAAGCGAATCGCAGAGGGTGACAGGTCCGCCGACTCTCCGTTCTCGCCGCGAAACGTGATCAACAGCTCCTACTGGAACCCGTCTCACAAGGAGCCGAAGGAGCGCGAGGACATGCTCGTCGACGAGGTGCTGAAGTCGGTCACCGGCGACGACGGCTATCCGGGGGACCTGACGCCTTCTGCCAACTGGCCCGGGATCGCACCCGGCACGAGGGGCATCTTGAACGCCCTCTCCAGCAAGTACTGCAACTGGGCGGGAATCGTGGACATCGATCCGAAGCCGCCGATCCTGTGGACGCACGGGGGTGCCGACATCGTCGTGGCCGACGGCTCGGCCTGGGAGATGGGCACCCTCGGCAAGATGGGCGTGGTGCCCGGATGGCCGGGAGACGAAGCATTTCCCCCGCAGCCCATGGTGACCCAGATCCGCAACGTCCTGGAGAGCTATCGGAAAGCGGGCGGGCAGGTCCAGATGGAGATGTTCGAGGGCTCGGGCCACGGACCGGTTTTCGACGCCGCAGAGCGCTGGAGCGAGCTCTTCTTTGGGTTCCTCGCCAAGGCCGATTCGAAGGCTGCGGAGCGCACCGCTTAGGGCGCGCCAACTCGTCCGGCATCCAGCTGATTTGATCGATCTGGGCACTGGCTGGTTGGCCCGCGTACAGTCGAGCCTCGGGGCCCATCGACAAGCTGCCCCATTTCTCACCGGCTCGTGAATCCCCCGCTGGGGTCGCCCTTTGGGCGAGGAGAGTGCCTTGTACGGAACCATAGCCAAGATGAAGCTGAAGCCCGGCGCCGAGGAGAAGGTCATGCAGGTGATGGGAGGCTCAGACAGCGCCGCCGAGGGCCACGTCTCGACCTTCGTGTTCAAGTCGGACGCAGACCCGAACGTCCATTTCGTGACCACGGTATTCGAAAGCAAGGACGCCTACAAGAGATTCGCCGACTCGGCCGAGCAGAGCCGGCGCTTTCACCAGATCAAAGACCTTCTCGCAGGCGAGCCCGAGTGGCACGACGGAGAGGTCATCCATCACGATTCGAAGGTGATCGCGCTCCGCTAGTCCGCGTTTCTGAAATCGGCTACCGAGTGGTCGTTCGCGCCGCGCGCGACCGGCTGCCCGGAAGAAGGGATACGCGCCCCGATCGGCGGCGCGCCTAACCGGACAGCGAAGCTTCGATGATCTCGGCAGCCCTGAGATCGCCGTCCTGGTCGCGCTCACGCAGCCGCGCCGCGACCTTCAACTTGGTCTCCTTGGTGCCGGCGGGCCCAGCCTTGAACTTGATGTGCCGGCGCACCACGCGCAGCCGCATGGTGGCGAGGCGGCGCAGACGCGGGCCGTAGAAATCGCCCATCTTGACCGGCTCGTACGAGGCGCCCGGCTCGTAGGCCGCGAGGAGCCGGCTTAGCGCACCCGCCACGTCGTCGGGGTCGGTCGACACGCCCTCGACCTCGCATTCGAATGCGACGGCGCGGAAGTGGAGGGTGGCGCGGCCGCCGTCACGGTCGTCGACCCAGCTGTGAGGCGACCAGGCGAGGAAGTCAGACACGAAGAAAGTCACGTGAGGGTTGGCCCGGACCGCGTCGAAGGTCGGATCCCCCTGGACGCAGTGGAGCTCGATCATCTCGCCGGTCTTCACGAAAGGAAGGATGCTGACCTGTGGGTAACCGTCGTCCGTGCACGCGATCAGCGTCCCGTGTCTCATCTCGGACACAAAACGGTCGGCGGCAGCTTCGTCGGGAGGGTAGTTGGAGCTTGCAAACACGCCGACAGTTTGGCACGCAGCACGGTGGGCGCTACCACCAGCCGACTGTCCGCAATTGAGATTTGCGGCGAAGCCCTAGCATCGCGTCATGGATCCCGGGATTGCCCGCGAACCCGATCTGCGGAGTGCGATCTCGCGGAACCTCCGTCGATTCGAGCGTCGCGCGTCTCCTGGGCCGCTCATTCCGGCCGCGGTGGCGGTCGTGCTCCTCCAGGGCGAGGGCGTCCCGAGGCTCCCCATCTTTCAGCGGACGCTCGGGATGAGCCGGCATGCCGGCCAGATGGCCCTTCCGGGCGGCAAGGTTCACCCCGGCGAAGACGCCTTCGAGTGCGCCATCCGCGAGCTCGACGAAGAGCTCGGCCTTGCGGTCGAGCGCTCTGACGTCCTGGGGGCGCTCGACGACTTCGACACGCGGTCCGGCTTCACGATCACGCCGATCGTTGTCTGGAGCGACGCAGGCGCGGCCGTGCTGCGACCTTCCGCGTCGGAGGTGGGGGAGCTGTACCTGATCGGCACGCATGAGCTGCGTGAGGCGGTTGCTTCGGCGCGACCCGGTGTGTCCGCATCGTTCTCCTTGCGGCTGCCGAGCGTCGAGGTGTTCGCGCCGACTGGCGCGATCCTTTACCAGTTCAGCGAAGTGGCTCTCGACGGCCGGTCGTGCCGTGTCGCCGATTTCTATCAACCGCCTTTCACGCACAGGTAACCGCTCGATGAACACGGGGGCTGGTCCAAGAGTCGAAGACCGCGTCGTGCTGTCGGCGTCGAGCCTCGTCGCGATCGGCGCAACGTTCCTTTTGATCGGCATGGTCGTGTCGGCCTACGGCCCTCTGCTCCAGATCCTGTCGCACCGCTTCGATGTGAGCCTTCCAATCGCCGGCGGTGTTCTGAGCGCGCATTTCGCCGGAGCGCTGGCGGGCGTGCTCGGCTCCATGCGAGCCATGGAGCGGCTGCCGAACCGTCACGTGGTGGTGGCGGCGCTCGGATTCGTGGCCGTGGGGTGCGCGCTCGTGGCGCTCGCGCCGGCATGGCCGGTGATGCTGGCCGCGGTATTCGTCCTCGGTATCGGATTCGGCGCGCTTGACATCGGGCTGAACCAGATCGTCGCGCACAGCGCGGGCGCCAGGAGGACCGCCGTCCTGAACATGCTGAACGGCGCGTTCGGGCTTGGCGCGGTGCTCGGTCCGATCCTGGTCGCCCTCTTCGGCGAGCACCACTTCGCCCTGCTCTATGCGGGAGGTGCCATCCTCGCGCTGGGCCTCACGTGGGAGGGCCTTCGCATCCCGGGGCGGCTGCCGGTGGCGCCCCGATCGACGGCGCCCCGGCCGAGCGGACTCGTCGTGGTCTTCGTCGTCGCATTCGCGCTCTACGTAGGGACGGAGGCTGGAGTCGGCGGTTGGTCGACCTCCCACCTCCGGTCGCTCGGCCTGGGAGCGTCGACCGCCGCCGCGCTCACCTCCGGTTTCTGGCTCGCCATGGCGGCCGGTCGCCTCCTTATCGGCCTGTTGCCATCGCGCACGCCGGAGTGGGCCATCGTGACCACGGGCTCGGCCCTGGGGGCGGTCGCCCTCCTGGCCGCGGTCTCTGGAGCCGCCGCCCCCGTCGCGTACGTCGCCACCGGCCTGGTCATCGCGCCGATCTTCCCGACCGGCGTCGTCTGGCTGGCGCGGCTCCTGCCGGGCGACTCGCGAGCCACCTCCTGGCTCTTCCCGGGAGCGATGGTGGGGGGCGCCTTGATCCCTGCCGTCATCGGTTTCGTCATCGCCCGGGTGGGGCTGGGCGGTGCGCCCGTCGTCCTGTCTGCCGTCGCGCTGGGCACATTCCTTGCCTTCTCGGGCGCCAGGCTCATCAGCGCCCGGTCGGGCGGCTAAAGCCGGGTCGCAAGCCCCGGTTCTTGACAAGCTGGGCCTTAAGCCCTAGTCCAGCTTAAGTGGCTTCTTTGAGGGCAAGGCGACCCGTCGCCTTCTACCTGCGTGTGGATGTGACCGGACGCGCCGCGGGATCATCCGTGTCGGCGACATACCGTTCGGCGCATCCGACCGACTGGGGCGCGGCCGGGACGGCTCGCATGACCGGTATTCCCGCCTCGATCGCGCTGCAGGAGATCGCGCACGGCCGTGTCGCGGCGACCGGTGTCATGGGCCCCGAGCAGGCTTTCGAACCAGAGGCGTTCTTCGGCGAGCTGGCGCGACGACGTATCGCGATCGAGCGAAGCTGGTCCTGGGTGGTGCTGGAGGAAGCTCGCGTCGAGGCGTTCGAGGCGCAGCCGGACTGCGTGGAGGGCCAGAAGTCCCCTTCAGTTGGAGCCGAAGAGCACTGAACAGCTTTGTCCAGCCCGGGAAGAATTTCCAGCAGATGAACCGTCCGACGGTCGTGGTCATCGGCGCCGGAAGCGCCGGGCTGGCCGCGGCCCACCGATTCACCAGCCTGGATGCCGGCCGCCTCATCGTGCTCGAGTCGTCCCGACGCCTGGGGGGCAAGATCTCCGCCGTCGAGCTCGACGGCCGAATGTTGGATGCCGGACCTGAGTCTTTCATCACGCGCAATCCAGCGGCCATCCGCCTTTGCGAGGAGCTTGGCCTGGGCGACGAGCTCGTGGCGCCCGCGCCCTTGGGCGCTCTGATCTGGGTGAGGAACAGGTTGCGGCCTTTGCCCAAAGACCTGGCGCTGGGGGTGCCCAGGGATATGAGGGCACTTGCAACATCTGGTGCCATTTCGCCGCTCGGTCTTGCACGAGCCGCCCTCGAGGGAATCCTGCCGGTCAAGATTCCAAACGGTGATCTCTCGGTGGGCGAGCTGGTGCGCCGCCGATTCGGCAACGAGGTGTTCGAAGCAGTGGTCGACCCCCTGCTCAGCGGCATCTACGCGGGCAATGCCGACCGGCTCAGCGCGGAGTCCGTCGTCCCGCACCTGGTGGACGCTTTGCGGCAAGGCCGGAGCCTGATGTCTGTGGAAGTTCCGACGAGGACTGGGCCGCCCTTCCTGACGTTGCGGGGTGGACTTGGGAACCTCGTCGACGCGATTGCCGGCACCCTGCCTGCGGGGTCCGTCCGTCTCGGCGAGGCCGCGGTCGACATCAGCCGTCACAAGGCCGGTTACGGGATCACGTTGAGCTCGGGCCAAGAGGTCCAGGCCGACGCCATCGTCCTGGCCACGCCACCCCATATCTCAGCGGCGTTGTTGAAGTCTCTCTCTCCGCCTGCAGCGCGGTTGCTCGCCGGCATCGAGTCGGTGCCGGTCGCCACGATCGCGCTCCAGTATCCGCAAGGCCGGGTGACACTGCCAGCCGCGACGGGCTTTCTCGTCCCCCGCCGCGAGGCGCGGCTCCTGGTCGGGTGCACCTTCCTTTCGCAGAAGTGGCCCGAGCTCGGCGGGCATGGTGGAACCCTGATCCGGTGCGCGGTCGGGCGCGAGGGGTCATCGAGCTGGCGCGCGCTCGACGACGATCAGCTGCTCGGGGCCCTGCAGGCAGACCTTCGAGAGATCACCGGGATCACGGCCGAGCCCGAGGTCTTTGCTGTCCGCCGTTTCGATGACGGGATTCCGCAGTATCACGTCGGACACAAACAGCGCGTCGAGGAGATCGAAGGGCTGCTCGAGGATCTCCCAGGCTTCGCCCTCGCGGGAGCCGCTTACCACGGCGTCGGACTCCCCTCCTGCATTGCCGGCGGCCGGCTCGCGGCTGAGAAAGCCGCCGAAGCCCTACGTATGGTGGTGGCATGAGCTCGGTCGGCACGGTCACTGGACGGGTCGAGCACGGTGCGCTCGACTTCGACCAGCGGCCCCTCCTCGTCTTCTGGGAGACGACACGAGCGTGCCTCCTCGCTTGCAAGCACTGCCGGGCTTCCGCGATGGCAGCGCCTCTCGACGGCGAGCTGACGCCCGAGCAGGGCCATGCCCTGATCGCTCAGGTCGCGGCCTTCGGCAAACCCTATCCAATCCTTGTCCTGACCGGCGGCGATGTGCTGATGCGACCCGATGCGTACGAGCTGGCCACCGCGGCCAGCTCAATCGGCATCCCGACGTGCATGTCACCTTCGGTGACTCCGATGTTGACCACCACCGCGGTCGTGCGTGTCGTCGAAACGGGCGTCAGAGCCGTGTCGATCTCGCTGGACGGAGCGCAGGCTGCCACGCACGAAGGGATCCGCGGCATCGCCGGCCACTTCGACAGGACGTTGGAGGCGATCAGGTCTCTCGTCGAGGCGGGGCTGCGCGTGCAAGTGAACACCACGGTCATGAAACGCAACGTGGAGGAGCTCGCCGAAATCGCCGCACTAGTTGCAGCCCTGGGTGTTCAGATGTGGGAGGTCTTCTTCCTGGTCGGCGTCGGCCGGGGTGCCCAGTTGGCGGAGCTCGATCCTAGGACGAACGAAGAGGTCTGCCATTTCCTCTTCGACGCCTCCCGGCACGGTTTCGTCGTCCGCACGGTGGAGGCACCCTTCTTCCGTCGCATCGCCCGCTGGCGGCGCGAGCGCGAGGAGGCGTGCGGGCGTCCGGAAACGTTGCGGGAGGTGCACGCGGCCTTCGGCCTTGGCGACACATACGCCCGGTTGCGCAGCCGGCTCGATGAGGTGCTGGGCGCCGGGCGCCGGCGGACCGCCGCTCATACGGTCTCCACGCGCGACGGCAAGGGGATCATCTTCATCGCTCACGATGGCGAGGTCTACCCCGCGGGCTTTCTGCCCCTGGGCCTGGGCAACGTCAACGAACGAAGCCTGGTGGAGATCTACCGGGACTCTCCCGCTCTTCGACAGATTCGCGCCGGCGCCTTCAGCGGACGCTGTGGCGTGTGCGAGTACCGAGACCTCTGCGGTGGATCGCGGGCGCGCGCCTTCGTTTCCAGCGGCGACCCGCTCGGCGAGGATCCGGGCTGCCCTTACGAGCCGCAGGTCCCATTTCCCGCTCCCCTGAGTCATGCCGCGGAATCAGGGCTGTCGCGGAACCAGAAACCAGACTAGGTTCCCTGCTGCTCGTCAAGCGTCTTGGCCCCGAGCGCCTCAGTGGCGTGGGATCGGACAACCGACGGCAAGCACCCCGATGGTCGGGTCGATGCCGAAACCCCAACCGTAGTAAACGGATGCAAGCTGATAGGCGCCGCACTCGACCGCGTCGGTCGCGTGAGCGCTCAAGTCCTGCCGGATCGCGGTCGCGACATCGGTGTCGGCGGCGAAGATGCCGAGCCCCATCACGCTGAGGTTCTTGCCGGCGAAGTATCTCCACGCCAGCCGGTTGACGTCGCCGTTGGAACAGAACAGGGGGGAGACGCTGCCGTCAGGAAGGTGGGTGAGCTGGGCGCTGCACAGCCCGCCCACCGGCGGTCCGGGCGCAGGCGGCAAAACCTCTGGGCTCTGGGAGTTGTGACCGCCCAGCGCCAGGCCCGCAACCGCGACCACGATGGCGCACACGATGGCTAGCGCGCCGATTCCCAGGGCGAGACGGTTCAGATTGCGACTACCAGACCGACGACGCGACCCTGCCCACCAGCTCCAGCTTCTGGCGCTGCTGCTCGGGCGAGATGCGGTTGCCCTCCATGGTCGAGGCAAACCCGCACTGCGGGCTCAGTGCGAGCCGCTCGAGGGGCACGTACTTCGAGGCGTCCTTGATGCGGGCGCGGAGCTCGTCTTCGGGCTCCACGTCCGGCTTCTTGGTCGTCACCAGGCCCAGCACCACCACGCGGTCGTCGGGTAGATGGCGCAGGGGCGCGAATCCACCCGACCTCTCGTCGTCGTACTCGAGCAGGAAGCGGTTGAACAGGGTGTGCTGGAAGATCCGAGCGATCGGCTCGTAATCGCCTTCGGCATAGAACTTGCTCTGGTTGTTGCCGCGGCAGATGTGAAGCGCAAACGTGATCCCGGGATGGCCCGAGATGATCGCGTTGTCCATCTCGATGCAGCGGTCGATGATCTCCTCGGGGTCGCTGCCGCGCTGGCGATATCCCTCCCGCATCTTGGGGTCGAGGAGCGCGCCGTACTGAGGGCCGTCGATCTGGATGTAGGTGCAGCCAAGGCGGATGAGCTCGTCGACCTCGCGCCGTGACAGGTCGACGATGTCCGCCAGGTACGCGTCGCGCGTGGCGTACGCGCCCTTCGATTTCTCCGGGTCGTAGTAGGCCGCCGCCTGCTGGGCGCTGAGCATGGTGACCTTGGCGGTCCCCCTGGCTTTGGCCCGGACATACACCCATTCTTCCGAGCACATGCTCCGGCGCCAGCGCAGGCGTTCGACGACCACAGGCCGTTTCAGGATCAGCTCCTCGCCTTTCTCGTCACGGAAGGGGATGGCCCAGCCACCCTCCTTGTCGAAGCCGTCAAACGACTCGATGAGGTGGCCGTAAAAGGCGTATCGCCTTTGTTCGCCGTCGGTGACCACGTCGATCCCGGCTGATTCCTGGAGCTGGATCGCATCGTCTACCGCCCGGTCCTCGACCTGCTTGAGCTCGCGGTCGGAAACCTTGCCACGTTCGTGTCCTTGCCTCGCGTCGGCCAGGTCTTTGGGCCTCAGCAAGCTGCCGACGACCTCCGAGCGAGCGATCACGGCGAATAGGGTAATGGCTCAGGGTCCGCGCCCGGTGTCCGCGTTCCTCTCCATAATGAAGGTGATGCCGGAGCTGTCAGATTTCCGGCTCGGCGTGGATGTCCAGGCGAGCGACGGCAGCAAGGCCGGCGTGCTGGCCAGCGTGCTGGTCGCCCAGGAGGGCTTCGGTCCGCAGGCGATCGTGCTCAAGGACGACAGCTCGCTCGTGGGCCGCCTGATCGCCGCCGAGAGGCTCTACATCACCGATGAGGTGATGATTCCGATCTCCGCGGTCGAGTCGGCGACGCATGACCTGGTCCGTCTTTCGATGTCGGTCGAGCAGATCCGAAGCCAGAGGCCTTACTTGAGCTACCGGTTCAAACCGCTGACCGCGGGCGAGGCCGTCCTCGACGAGGCGGAGACGCTGACCGGCGGGGTCGGGCTGACGAACACCGAAGAGGTCGCCGACAAGCCGAGCGGCGCGATCGAGATCGATGACGATGAGAACGTCATGCTCGGCCACACGGGACGGCGGCTCGGGCGGGTCCAGGAGCTCCTTTACGACAAGGGGGAGCTGGTGGGGGTCGTGATCACGCCTGAGGGGTTCTTCAAGAACGAGGTCGTGCTGCCGATCAGGTTCATCTCCCGGGCGGACGACATGGCATTGTTCGCCGACCTCGCCGAATCGGAGATCGAGAACCTGAAGCCTTTCACCAAGTGAGGCTGTAAGGGGCGTTCGGCCCGCCGCCATCGGCACCAGTGGCACTGGCTGGTCAATCGCGCATGGCCGAGCATCGGGATCGGACGTGCCAGTGACTCCCGCCTCGAACTCGAAGCTCGACTCGCCCGATCATCCTTCCCCTCTCGAATCCCACCGCGCAGAGCGAGGCGGTGCCCGAGGACCTGGTGCGGTGGACGGACGGACGCGCCGTGATCGCCACCGGCAGCCCGTTCCCGCCGGTGAAATTCGGGGGCGTCGTCTACAAGATCGGGCAGGCCAACAACGCGCTCGTCTTCCCCGGCATCGGCCTCGGTACGATCGTCGCGCGAGCTGAGCGCGTGAGCGATTCGATGCTCGCCGCCGCCGCGGCCACCGTCGCCGCATCGACTGAGGCTGGCGAGGAAGGGGCCAGCCTCTTGCCGGACGTGGAGCTTCTTCGCGAGGTGTCGCTGGCGGTGGCCACGGCCGTGGCGGCGCAGGCGGCAAAAGAAGGCCTCGCTCGTGCGCCTGTCGATCATCTCGCCCAGCGCGTGCGAGACGCGATGTGGGAGCCGGTCTACTGCCCGGTCGTCCCCGCCTGACCCGCTTGATCGATCGTTGGCGACGGGCAAGTGGCGAACGGCGAAGAATATCTGTTGGCTGGTGAGCCCACGGGCGATCATGGAGGAGCTGAGATGACTGTCGAAACCGAACGAGGCGTGCCAGGGAACGACTCGCAAGATCGCCAACGCGGGATCCTCGAGGCTTTCGGGTTGGAGCTGGGGGGCACCTTCTCCGGAGTGGCCCACGGCGGGTCGTTCGTGGCGCATCCGGCGGGACCAGAGCTCGAGACATTCGACCCTTCCACTGGCGCGGTGCTGGCCAGGATCCGCACGGCCGCCCCGGGCGATTGCGCGCGGGTCACGTCTGACGCCCAGGCCGCCTTCTTGCGGTGGCGCATGGTACCCGCGCCCCGGCGCGGCGAGGTGGTCCGCCGGTTGGCGGACGCGTTCCGCGAGCGCAAGGAGGACCTGGCGCGCCTGGTCAGCCTCGAGAACGGCAAGATCCTCAGCGAGGCACGAGGCGAGGTCCAGGAGGTCATCGACATCTGCGACTTCGCGGTCGGCCTTTCGCGCCAGCTGTACGGAAACCAGATGCACTCGGAGCGCCCGTACCACCGGCTCACCGAGCAGTGGCATCCGCTCGGCGCAGTCGGCATCATCTCGGCCTTCAACTTCCCACTGGCGGTGCCCGGTTGGGGCTGGGCGCTGGCGCTCGTTTGTGGGGACAGCGTGGTCTGGAAGCCCTCGAGCCTCACGCCGCTGACGTCGATCGCGGCGCAGAAGATCTTCGACGAGGTGACGCACGGCACCGATGCCGAAGGCGTGTTCAGCCTGATCATCGGCTCCGGCGGCGTGGTGGGGGAGGCCCTGCTGGCGGACCCGCTCGTCCCCCTGATCCAGGCGACCGGCTCGTGCGCGCTGGGCGAGCGCGTGTCGGCGGCCGTCGGCAAGCGAGGGGCTCGTGCCATCCTGGAGCTCGGCGGAAACAACGCCGTGATCGTCCTCGACGACGCCGACCTCGATCTTGCGCTCAGCGCCGTGGCGTTCGGGGCGGTCGGCACCGCGGGACAGCGGTGCACCAGCACGCGCCGCCTGATCTTGCAGCGAGGTATCGCCGACGCGTTCCTCCAGCGCTTGGTCCGCGCTTATGGGACCGTCCATATCGGCAACCCTCTCGACGGTGGGATGTTGATGGGCCCGTTGGTGTCGAAAGAGGCGGTCAAGGACTTCACGGAGGGCGTGGCCGCGATCAAGGCCCAGGGCGGCGAGCTCGCGTACGGCGGGAAGGCGTTGGGCGACCGGCCGGGATACTTCGTCGAGCCCACGATCTTCAGGTCCCGCGCTGATATGCCGATCTGCGCCGAGGAGATCTTCGCGCCGATCCTGCACGTGTTCATGGTCGACACCCTCGAGGAGGCGATCGCGGTCAACAACTCGGTCCCGCAGGGCCTGTCGAGCGGTCTGTTCACGCGCAGCATGCGCTCGGCCGAGACCTGGCTCTCCGCGGCGGGATCCGACTGCGGGATCGCCAACGTCAACGCCGGGACTTCGGGCGCGGAGATCGGCGGAGCGTTTGGCGGTGAGAAGGCGACGGGCGGCGGCCGCCAGGCCGGCTCGGACTCCTGGAAGGCATACATGCGCCGCCAGACGAACACCGTCAACTACGGCACGGAGCTGCCCCTGGCCCAGGGCGTGACGTTCGACCTCGACGGGGCTCCGCCACGATGAGATTCCTGGACCTCACGCAGGATTTCTCCCTGCACACCCCCGCGTTCGCGGGCTACCCAGGCCCGGCGATCCGGTGGATCAAGCACCTGGCCTTCGACCGGGCGGGCGGACAGGAGATCACGATGACGCTGCACGTCAGCACTCATCTCGACGCGCCCGCGCATTTCATGACTCGAGGTAAATTCATCGGCGACCTCGATCTCGATTTCCTCGTCGGACCGGCCTGCGTGGTCGACCTCGAGCGCATGGGCGTCGGCGACTTCGACGTTTACGGGCCCGAGCACTTCGAGCGCTGGGAGAAGGACACCGGCCTGCGCATCGAGCGCGGCGACATCCTGGTCATCCACACCGGCTATCACCGCTACTACCCCGAAAACTGGACCGACCGCACGCAGGTCGACGAGACGAAGTACTTCATCCGCCATCCCGGACCGACGCGTGCATTTGCGGAGTGGGTACTGGAGCGCGGAGTGCGGTGGATCGCAGTCGACGCCGGCAGCGCGGACCACCCCATGAACACCGTGATCAGGCGCATACGCGCCGATGAGGCCGAGGACGCTGAGCGCAAGCTGGGCCGCAGCCTCGACCAGGTGTTTCCCCGGGCCGACTACCAGATCATGCACACGCTGCTGTTTCCCCATGACGTGATCCACATCGAGAACCTGGGAGGCCAGATCGACGAAGTGCTCGACACCAAGGTCCGGTTCGGCTGCTTTCCTTGGCGATTTCAGGGCGGCGAAGCTGCCCTCTGCAGAGCAGTGGCGATGGTGGATTGAAGCCGGCCCCTTTCGAGTACCACGCCCCGAACACCGTTGGCGAGGCGTGCTCTTCGCTCGGCTCGCTGGATGAGGCGAAGGTGCTGGCCGGGGGGCAGTCCCTGGTGCCGCTCCTCAACTTCCGCCTGGCGCGCCCGCAGCACATCGTCGACATCAACCGGATCGCAAGCCTGGACAGGATCTACGAGCGGGATGGTGGCGTCGCGGTTCAGGCACTCGCCCGGCAGGCGGCGGTCGAGGACTCGGAGGTCGTGGCGCGCGTGTGCCCGCTGCTCGGCGCAGGGGTGCGGCTGGTCGCGCACCGGGTCATCCGCAACCGCGGGACGGTGTGCGGAAGCCTGGCCCACGCGGACCCCGCTTCCGAGCTGCCTGCCGTGCTGCTGGCGCTGGGCGGCCACGTGGTCGCCCGATCGACGCGTGGTGAGCGAGTCATCCCGGCCGAGGCGCTCTTCAAGGGCGTCATGGAGACGGCGCTTGCCCCCGACGAGCTGATGATCGAGGCGTGGTTCCCCGCTTCCGCCGGACGGTTCGGCGTGGTCGAGGAGTCGCGGCGGCACGGCGACTTCGCGCTGGCCGGCGCCGTGCGGGCCGGGGATCGCCTGGCGTTGTTCGGCGTCGCGGCCACCCCGGTGCTCGCCGACCCGAAGGACCCCACGCTCGGCCTGCGCCCGAGCGGCGACCTCGAGGCCTCGTCCGAGTTTCGCCTACACCTGGTCCGCGTGCTGACCGAACGGGCATTTGCCGCGTGAGGGTCAACGGGGTCGATCATCCCGCTCCCTCCGATCCGCGCCGGCTGCTGTCCGACCACCTGCGTCACGACCTCGGCCTCACCGGCACCCACGTCGGCTGCGAGCACGGCGTGTGTGGCTGCTGCACGGTGCTGCTGGACGGCGCCCCGGTGCGCTCGTGCCTGATGCTCGCCGTGCAGGGCGAGGGCCACGAGCTCACGACCATCGAAGGCCTGGCCGCGGACGGGGCCACCCTGCATCCAGTGCAGCAGGCTTTCCACGAGTGCCACGCCCTGCAGTGTGGGTTCTGCACCCCCGGCTTCGTGATGTCGGTCGTCGGGCTGCTCGAGCAGCATCCCGAGCCTACGGCGCAGGAGATCGACGAAGGGATCTCCGGCAACCTGTGCCGCTGCACCGGCTACGCATCCATCCGCCGCGCCGTGCAGCGGGCAGCGGAGCTATCGAAATGACCACGCGCTGGTTCGGAGCGCCGGTTCAGCGCAAGGAGGACGACCGGCTGCTGCGCGGCCACGGGCGGTTCACGGACGACGTCGGCGAAGGCGCGCTCGAGGCCGTGCTCGTGCGCTCGCCGTACGCGCACGCGCGTGTCCTTTCCATCGATGTCAGCGCCGCCCGAGCCATGCCGGGCGTGGCGGCCGTGTACACGGCCGTCGATCTTCCATTCGGCCAGACCGACCTCCCCATCCTCATCCCGCACCCCAACCTCACACACGGCCGCACGCAGCGCTGCCTCGCCTCCGAGGTGGTGCGCTATGCGGGTGAGGCGGTGGCGTTCGTGGTGGCCGACAACCGCTATGCGGCCGAGGACGCGGCCGAGCTCGTGCAGGTCGAGTACGAACAGCTGCCGGTCGTGATCACCCCCGAGGTAGCCGCACGCGCGGAGCACCTCGTCCACGAGGACGTGCCCGGCAACGTGGCGGCCGAGATGACGCAGGAGGTCGGCGACGTCGCGAAGGCGCTGAGCGACGCCCCACACCGCAAGCGGCTGCACCTCCGGTTCGAGCGCGCCGCCGCGAGCCCGATGGAGGGCCGCGCGGTCTGGGCCCGCTGGTCCACCACCGAAAGAAAGCTCACCGTGTTCGATTCGACCCAGTCGCCGACGTCCATCCGCGGAGGACTCGCGGTGCTGTTCGGATTGCCCGAGTCCAGCGTCGAGGTGATCGCCCCGGACGTCGGCGGGGGGTTCGGGCCGAAGATCATGCTCTTCTACCCCGACGAGTTGCTGGTGCCGTTTGCGGCGATGCAGCTCGGGCGTCCGGTGAAATGGACCGAGGACCGGCAGGAGCACTTCACCGCGGTCAACCAGGAACGTGCACAGGTGCATGAGGTCGAGGTCGGCTTCGACGGCCAAGGTCGCGTGCTAGCGCTGAGCGACGACTTCCTGCACGACGCGGGCGCGTACACCCCTTACGGGATCATCCTGCCGATCATCACCGCCGGCCAGCTGCCCGGTCCATATCGCGTCCCCAACTACAGGGTGCGGTTCCAGGACGTCTACTCCAACGCGACGCCGACCTCACCTTACCGCGGCGCCGGACGGCCGCACGCGTGCTTCGTGATGGAGCGCACGCTGGACGCGATCGCCGCCGAGCTGCACCTCGACCGGGCCGAGGTGCGCCGCCGCAACCTCATCCAGCCCGACCAGTTTCCATACAACGTCGGAGTCGCGTGGCAAGACGGCAACACCGTCGTGTACGACAGCGGCAACTACCCCGCGCTGCTGGAAAGGGCGCTGGAAATGCTCGGGTCCCGCCCGCAGGGCGACCACGTCGGGATGGGGCTCGGCGTCTATGTCGAAGGCACCGGCGTCGGGCCCTACGAGGGCGCGCACGTGCAGGTGCTCGTCTCGGGCAAGGTCGTGGCCGCCACCGGGATCCCAAGCCAGGGCCAGGCCCATGCCACGGTGTGGGCCCAGATCGTGGCGGACGAGCTGGGCGTCGACGTAGCAGACGTCGAGGTGACCAGCGGCGACACGCGGCGGTTTCCGTGGGGCGTTGGCACGTTTGCATCGCGCGGGGCGGTGACGGCCGGCAATGCCATGGCGGTGGCCGCACGCATGGTGAGCGACAAGGCGAAACGGATCGCGGGCGAGCACCTCGAGGTGGACGCCCAGGACCTCGAGCTGGCCGGCGGCGCCGTGCGGGTCAAGGGCTCTCCGCAGCGCGGCATCCCGCTGGCAGCTGTGGCGGTCCTCGCGAACCCCGTCCGATACGCGTTCGGCGGCGGCACCGAGGCCGCGACCCAGTTTGCCGCCAGGTCGAAACCGGGGCCCCCGCTGCCGGAGGGCCAGCAGCCGGGGCTCGAGGCCACGGGCTACTACAGCCCGCCGGGGTCGACCTGGGCGGCCGGATGCCATGCCGCCTACTTGCGGATCGACCCGAAGACTTTCCGGATGGAGATCTTGAAATACGTGGTGGTGCACGACTGCGGCCGCGTCATCAACCCGCTCGTGGTGCAGGGTCAGATCGAGGGCGGCGTGGCGCAGGGCATCGGCGGGGCTTTCTACGAACGGCTCGCCTACGACTCGGACGGCCAGCTTCGCAACGCGTCGTTCATGGAGTTCCTCATGCCGTACGCAACCGAGATCCCGACCATCGAGATCGACCACATCGAGACCCCCTCGCCTCTCAACCCCCTCGGCGTCAAGGGGGCGGGCGAGGCGGGGGTGATCCCGGTCGGAGCGGTGATCGCGGCGGCGATCGAGGAGGCGCTGGGCATCCCGATCACCGAGATGCCACTCTCACCCCTCAAGCTGTTCGATCTCTCTAATCGTCCGTCCTGACCACCGCTGCCACGATGTTTCCGCCGGGCGGCCCCTGGTGCGAGTTGCGCTCGCCGCCGCTCACGTAGTTGGTGGTGCGCCCCGTGACCGAGGCGATCAGCATCCCGCCGAGCGCCTTGCCGATCTGATACGCGTCGGCGTCGTCCAGCAGCGTGATCCGCTGCCCACGGACCTGGTCGCTGCCGGGGATGACCGACTTGGCGAAGACGTGGACCAGGCGCGACAGGTCGGCCTCGTCCGGCAACCCATCCTTGAAGCGCAGGCCGGCCGACCGCAGGGCGTTCCTCACGCCCTCGGCGTCGATGAAGTCCTTCGTCACCGCATGGCCGATCCGCAGCGGACTGCGCGAGCGGATCGAGTTGCCGAAGACGACGACCTCGCCGTGCCTTTTCTCGCCGCCGGAAGAGGTCATCGCCACCTCCGAGTAGAGGCTCCAATCGCGGCGCACGACCTCATCGGACAGCGCTGACTCCTTGACCTCGCCGAGCGCCATCGCCACCCCGAGCGCGGCGGCGTCGTTGGCATAGACGCCTGCCCCCTCCGGGCCGAATGTCAGGTCGTGCGAGACGACGGTTTTGCCGCGTGACTCGGCGTCCTTGATGCTGGCGGTCGTCAACCCCGGCACCTTGACCATCACGAGGTGGACGTCCTTCACATCAGAAAGGCCCGCGTCGGCCATGGCCCGGCGCGTCGCCTCGGCCACCTTGCGGATCTGTCCCATGCGGCCGACCTCATCTGGCGGCATCGGCTCGGACCCGGCGCGGCCGACGACCAGCCTCTTGCCGGAGTCCGGATTCAGTTCGTTGTCCGGGACCTCGAGCCATTGCCGGGCCACGGCCACGATGTGTGGCGTGATGACTCCGGGGCAACCGCCGGACAGCACGAAAACGACGCGGTTGGCCACCTCGGCGACGGGAATTCCGGCGAACCTGGCCGTCCACTCGCGAAGGGCGACGTCCGCCCATGCCCGGCCCCAGTCGTCGTGCGCCCCGGTTCCCTCGGTCTTGCCCACCAGGGCGACGAGGTTGTCGGGGGCGATCTTGCCGTCGTCGGCAAGCTTCTGCAAACCGGTCGTGTCTGACGGCGAAGCCATGGGACAGACGAACATCTCGACGCGCTGAACCTTCATTCCACCACCTCCATCCAGATTCTCATTCGTAATCGGGGGGACGCTGAAACCCAAAGCCGGGCATGCCCTCCAGCGTCTCGGCGAGGTCGAGCAGCTCCCATTCGTGGCCGGGCTTGCCGACCAGCTGCACCCCCACCGGCAGGCCGTCGTGCCGTCCCGCCGGCACCGACACGGCGGGCGTGTGCGCGAAGCTCACCGGCAGGACGAACTGGATGTACCGGCCGTACGGCTCACTGAGGAAAGGCGGCACGTCCTCGATCCGCATCGGGACCAGGCCCAGGGTCGGCGTGAGGAGGAAGTCGAAATCGGAGAGCAGCGGCCTGATCACCACGCGGTGGGCGGCGGCCGTCGCCTCTTCGAATGCGCGGAAGTAATCGCCCGCGCCGAGCGCCCGCCCCTCCTCGACCAGCCGTCTGATGCCGGGCGCGAACTGGGCAGGGTTGGTGGGGAACGACGCCATGCTCGCCCTGCGCACCACGCCGTAGCCCGAGGCCACGGGCTCGGAAGCCCAGTCGATCCGCCGCACGTGGTGGCCGGCCGACTCCAGCGCGTCCGCCGCGCGCCGGCAGGCGTCGCCGCACGCAGCATCCATCCCCAGCGCTGTCGAGCCGGCGACGCCGACGCGGTAAGGGCCCGCGAAGTTGCGCTGTCCGACAGAGCTCATCGATGCCAGCACCGAGAACATCAGCCTCACGTCGGCCACGGTGCGACCGATTGGACCCACTACCGACAACCCGGCGGGGTCTGCGATCTCGCAGGGCACGCGGCCGGGCGATGGGCGCAGGCCGACCGCCCCGCAGCAGGACGCCGGGATGCGGATCGATCCCCCCATGTCGGTGCCCAACGCGACGGTGGCCATCCCGGCCGCGACTGCAGCGGCGCTGCCCCCGCTCGAGCCGCCCGGGGTCACGCCGGATCGCCATGGGTTGTGGGTGGCGGGGAAGATGGCGTTCGTCGTCCCCACCGCAGCGGCCAGCTCAGGCAGGTTCGTCTTGCCGAGAATGGCCGCGCCGGCGGCCCGCGCCCGCGCGACCGGGATGGTGTCCTCGGACGGCACGCGGTCCCGCCACACGGCGCTGCCGTCCGTCCATGGCATTCCGGCCACGGGCAGGTTGTCCTTGACGGCCATCGTGACGCCGGCCAGGGGACCATTTGATCCCGCGGCGCGCCGGTCGACGTGGACGTAGGCGTGCGCGCGGGGTTCAAAGCGATCGATCGCGGCCAGATGGGCCCGTACCACCGCATCCGGGGCCAGCTCGCCGGCGTTGATGTGCTCCGCGACGTCAGCCGCAGCGAGCCAGCGCGCCGAATCGTCGCTCACATCTGCTCCAGTGCGCGGACGATGGTCCTCTCGAGCAGCTCGCCGGCGTCGTGGGCCCCGAAAGCGATGACCTCTTCCAGGTCAAACGACTCGTCCGCCGAGTCGGAGGTGATGCGCAGCCCGCCCCACGGCACCCCGTTCTGGTGGGCCACCTGGGCGACGGCCGCGGTCTCCATGTCGAAGCAGGTTCCTTCCGGAAAGGCGGCCGTGATGAGGTCGCGGGCTGCGCGGGAGCTGACGATCTGATCGCCGGTCAGGACCAGCCCGGAGCTCACAAGGTCCGGTCGCCCGAAGCTGTTTTCGGCCGCGCGGAGGAGCATGCCCGCAAGCGTAGTGTCTGCCGGAAACACGCTCATGCCCAGACCCGCGACCACCCCGCGCGCGTCGGTCAGGGGCCTTGCGTCCATGTCGTGCTGGACGGCGCCCGAGGCGACGATCAGCCGGCCCCGCGCCGTCTCGCTGTCCGTCGCACCGGCCATCCCGATCGACACCAATGCACGAGGACGGTGGACGTCGCACGCGAACTGCGCGGCCATCGCCGCGGCGACCTTCCCGACGCCGCAAAGGATGAGCACGACCGGCTGGCCGGCGAGGTCGCCTTCCCAGGACTGGAGGCCAGGACCTCCCAGCACAGATTGGCCGAGGTGACGCGCCAGCTCCCTCGCCTCCTCCCGGAGCGCCGCCAGCACCACCACCGGACCTGGCCCAGCATGCATCACTTCGAATTCTGAGACCGGCTCGGGCTTGACCTGCGCCCCGGTTGCTGCTTAGATCGCGTCGTCTGCCTGACTAATGCGGGGGAGGAGTAAGAATGAACATCGCCTATAGGGCAACCCTGATTTCCGCGACCGCCCTGATCTTTGCAGCCGCTTGCGGGGGAGGCAGCACCACGAACACGGCGGGTTCGACGGTCACCTTCGCGGCCCCCGTTTCCCAGACTGGCGCTTTCGGCCAAGCCGAAGGGCTTTACACCCTGCAGGGCTACAAGTTCTGCGTGCAAACCCTCAACTCGAAGGGCGGGATCAGCTATGGCGGCCAGTCGCACCAGGTCGCGCTCGTGACCCAGGACGACCAGAGCGTCGCGGCGACCTCGGCCCAGATCGTCGACCAGTACAACGACCAGGGCTACAAGCTCATCTTGAGCCCATATGGTTCGCCCGCCACGACCGCCGTCGCACCTGTCGTCGAGCGGAACGGACAGGTCATGGTCGACGCCAACGGCGCTGACACTGCCATCTTCACCCACGGCTACAAGAACACTTTCGCGATCCTCTCGCCGAGCAGCACATACGTCACTTCGATCATCGACGCGCTTTCAGCGCTGAGCCCCGCGCCCAAGTCGGTCGCCATAATCGCTGCGAACGACGGCTTCAGCCAGCACGCCGCCCAGACGGGTGTGGCCGAGGCGCAGGCCAAGGGGATGACGGTCCTGCCCTCCGACACCGCGTACACCTCCTCCACCAAGGTGAGCGCCAACACCACCGACGTCTCCAGCGCCTTGATCGCGATCAAGGGCACCAACCCCGACGTGATCATCATCTCGGCGCACCTGAACGAAGCCGTGGCGGCGATCAAGCAGAGCTCCGAGCTCGGAGTCAAGCCAAAGCAAGGCTTTGCGGCCATCGTGGCGCCTCCGACCCCCGCTTTCATCTCAGCTCTCGGCAAAGCGGCCGAAGGCGTGCTCGGCAGCACGCAGTGGGTGCCCCAGATCTCAGCCTCCGACGCGCTGTACGGGAGCGCGAAAGACTTTCTGGCCAACTTCACCAACACTTACGGCTGGTCGTCGAGCCAGTACCCCTACCAGGCCGCCGACGCGGCCGCCGGTTGTGAGGTCATGGCGCTGGCGATCGAGAAAGCCGGATCGGCCGACCCGGCCGCGGTGCGCACCGCGCTCGCCGGGCTCAAGGCCGACACCTTCTACGGACACATCGAATTCGACTCGACCGGTCAGAACACCAACAAGCCGATGTACGTGATCCAGGTCCAGAGCGCGTCGTTCGTGACCGTCTATCCGAGCAACCTCGCGACCAAGCAGGCGGTCTGGCCGGCGATCTCCTAACGTGAGTCAGTTCCTGCAGGCGGCCGCCTATGGCCTTGTCCAGGGCGGCCTCCTCGCCCTGGTCGCCGTGGGTTTTTCGCTTGTCTGGGGGATCATGAACGTGGTCAACCTGAGCCACGGGGCGCTGGCGGTGACGGGCGCCTACCTCGCGTGGCAGTTGAACGTTCATTTCGGCATCGACCCGTTCCTCGCGATCCCGGTGGTCGCCATCTGCATGTTCGGGTTCGGCTACGTCCTCCAGCGAGGGCTGATCAACCTCGTGGTCAACGCTCCGATCTTCCTGACGCTGCTGCTCACGTTCGGCCTCGGTCTTGTGATTCTCAACTTGCTCCAACTCCTATACACGGCTGACGATCGATCGATCGACACCTCGTATGCGTCGCAGAGCTTTGCCATCAGCACCGTGAACATTCCCTACGGGCGCCTGGGGGCAAGCCTCGTTGCGGTGGCGGTCACCGTGCTGCTTGCGCTCGTGATGACGCGCACGCGCCTCGGGCGCGCCATCGGCGCCACAGGGATGGACCGTGGGGCGGCACGGCTCATGGGCATTCGCGCCCGCCATGTCTATGCGATCACCTTTGGCATCTCGGCCGCACTGGCCGGTATCGCCGGCACCATGATCGCGACCGTCGGCTCGTTCAATCCGACGAGCACGCCGTCCCAGCTCACCCTCGATGCTTTCGTGATCTCCGTGCTCGGCGGTCTAGGCAACATGTACGGAGCGCTGGTCGGCGGGCTGGTGCTGGGAGTCGCCGAGTCGCTCGGCGGCCTGCTGCTGACCGGCACCTGGGTCAATGCGATCGCCATGGCGGTCCTGATCGTGACCCTGGTGATCAGGCCTACCGGCTTGATCGGCAAAGCCCAGTACAGCGGGCGCGTGGAGGTGTGACGACCGCCGCTCCCAATGCAGGCGGCGCGGCCGCTATCCTCGAGCGCCATCGACACGGACGGCAGGAACGGCTCGCCGCGTGGCTCCGCTCGCGGACCCTGGCCAACTCGTGGCAGTGGCTGGCGGGATTGGTCATCTTCATCGTCATGCTCGGTCTCCAGCAGGTGATGGACCCGGGGACCCAGCGCCTGCTCACCTCGGTGTTCCTGTTCGTGGCTCTGGCCCAGGGATGGAACATCATCGGCGGTTACACCGGCTACGCCAGCTTCGGCCAGGTCGTGTTCTTCGGCCTTGGTGCCTACACCGTCGCCGTCCTCATGAACAACTACCACGTGTCGTTCTGGGCTTCGATGCCGGTCGCGATCCTCGTCGGCGTCGCGTTCGCTGTCGCGATCGGGATCCCGCTCCTGCGACTGCGAGGGCACTACTTCGCGATCGCGACGCTGGGCGCGGCGGAAGGAAGCCGTGAGGTGATCAACAACATGACGCCTGTCACAGGCGGGGGCCTGGGCATCACCATCCCTACGTTCGGCGCTCAGGCGCCCACCGCGTATTTCGGCAAGCCCGGTTTCTATCTCGCCTTCCTCATCGTGGCCGCCGGTGCGGTCCTCATCGCAGCCGTGCTGTCACGAAGCCGGTTCGGTTACGCGATGGTTGCCGTGCACCAGGACGAGGACGCAGCGGCCGGGGTCGGCATCAACACGACCAGGGTCAAGGTCGTGGCATTCGCCGTTTCCGCCGCGATCGTGGCGTGTGCCGGCGGGCTCTACGCCTTTCAGCAGATCGAGTTCTATCCCACCGACGTCTTCGACGCCAACTTCACGGTGCTGATGGTGATCATGGTCGTGATCGGCGGCAGCGGCTCGGTCCTCGGCCCGCTGGTCGGGGCCGTCGGGCTTGAGCTCCTGGCCCAGTTTCTGCGTGTCAACCTGGGCACATACAACCAACTAATCTTCGGAGCCATCATCGTGGTGGTCGTCGTCTTCTTTCCGCAGGGCGTCGTCAACTTCTTCCGCGACGCGTGGCGTACGCGCCAGTTCTCGCTTCTCGACAACGTCCGGCGGTACAGGCTTTGATCGCCAGGCAGGCCGCAGCAGGTCCGGCGATCCTCGAGGTCCGTAATCTGTCGAAGCGGTTCGGTGGGCTGTGGGCCCTCCGCGAGGTGTCCTTCTCTGTCGGCGAGGGACAGATCCTCGGCATCATCGGGCCCAACGGAGCCGGCAAGAGCACGCTCATCAACCTGATCACCGGACATCTGCGCCCGACGAGTGGGGAAGTCCTGGTCGACGGCAAGGACATCACGGGGGCACGCCCGTGGGTGATCGCGCACGATCGTGTCGCGCGCACATTCCAGATCGTCAAGCCTTTCCGAGGCCTGACCGTCCGCGAAAATGTCGCCATCGGTGCTATGAACGGAAGCGATCCCGACTCGAGTGTCGGCGATGCGCTTGCCACGGCCGACCGGCTCCTCGTTCTGGTCGGCATCGAGCACCTTGCGGACGCGGCGCCAAGCCAGCTGAGCGTGGCCGATGCGCGGCGGCTCGAGCTGGCCAAAGCGCTGGCGTGCCGGCCTCGCCTTCTGCTCGTCGACGAAGTGATGGCCGGGCTCAGGCACCAGGAGATTGACGCGGCGGTCGAGCTGATCCACCGCCTGCGGGACGGTGGCATCACGATCGTCGTGGTCGAGCACGTGATGAAGGCGATCGTCTCGATCAGCGACCACGTTCTGGTCCTGCATCACGGTACGGTCCTGGCTGAAGGCCCACCGCGCGAGGTGCTCGCCGACCAGCGGGTCGTCGAAGCGTACCTGGGCCATCGATACGCCCGGCGACGATCGCCTTGAGCCTGCTCGAGGTCAGAAGTCTGAACTCCGGCTACGGCCGGGTCGAAGTGTTGTGGGACGTGGACCTGCTGATCGAAGACCGCCAGATCGTCGCCCTGGTGGGAGCCAACGGGGCCGGCAAGACGACTCTCCTGCGGGCCATCTCGGGAATGATCCCAAGAAAGTCCGGATCGGTCAGGTTTCAGGGTCGCGACATCGCGCAGTCCTCGATCGAGCAGATCGTCGACCTGGGGATTGCCCATGTGCCTGAGGGGCGGCGTCTTTTTTCCGGTCTCACCGTCCAAGAGAACCTGCTTCTAGGGGGTTGGCGCGGCCGGTACAAGGACGTGGAACGGGTGCTGACTCTGTTTCCGGCACTGGGCCCGCGGCTGGGTCAGATCGCCTCGACGCTTTCGGGAGGCGAGCAGCAGATGTGCGCCATCGCGCGTGGCTTGATGGGCCGGCCTGCGCTATTGATGATCGACGAGCTGTCCCTCGGCCTGTCGCCGAAAGTGGTCGACGAGATCATGGCCCGGTTGCCCGAGATCGCTGACTCCGGCACCGCGATCCTTCTCGTAGAGCAGGACATCGACAGTGCTCTGACAGTTTCGGAACACGCATACGTCCTCGAGACCGGTCGGATCACCAAATCGGGCCCGTCGACCGCTCTGCTGGCTGATCCGTCGATCCAGGAGGCCTATCTCGGGCTGGCTCGCGGATAGGGAAATCCGAGCCGGCGGCCTCGGCCTTAATCTTCTCGATCATCGACGCACACTGGATGGCGGTCGCGCGTGGTGATGAGCCGGCCGACCTGGTGCTGGCCGGCGGACGAGTGCTCTCGGTCTTCACCAAGGAGTGGCTCGAAGCCGACGTGGCCGTCAAGGACGGTCACGTGGTGGGGCTGGGCCGGTACGAGGGTCGCGAACGGATCGACGTGTCCGGCGCCTACCTCGTACCGGGGTTCATCGACGCGCACATGCACCTCGAGTCGTCAAAGCTCACGGTGGACGAATTCGCTCGTGCCGTCCTGGGGCACGGGACGACCGCGGTCGTAGCGGACCCGCACGAGATCGCCAACGTGTTGGGCACGGACGGGATCCACTGGCTGCTCGATTCGTGCTCGGACCTACCGCTCGATGTCTACGTGATGGCGTCGTCGTGTGTCCCCGCATCCCGTTTCGAATCGCCGCGCAGGTCGTTCACCCCGGGCGACATCGAGAGCCTCTTGCGGCGCCGGCGAACCATAGGCGTGGCGGAGATGATGAACTTCCCGGGCGTCATCGCGGGCAGCGAGTCGGAGCTCGCGAAGCTCAAGACGGGGCTCACCGATCATGTTGACGGCCACGCCCCGGGCGTCCGGGGCCCCGCCCTCAACGCATACGTCGCGGCCGGGATCCGCTCCGACCATGAGTCGACCACCATGGAGGAGGCGCTGGAGAAGCGGCGGCTCGGGATGTGGGTGATGCTCCGGGAAGCCTCCATCGCGCGCAACCTGCGCGACCTGCTTCCCCTGGTCAAGCAGTACGGAGCAGAGCGCTGCATGTTCTGCACCGACGACCGCGAGCCGGACATGATCGTCGAGGAGGGCCACATCAACCAGATGGTGCGAGTGGCCGTCCAGGAGGGGATCAGCCCCGAGGACGCGGTGATCATGGCGACGATCAACCCCGCGACATATCACCGTCTGTGGCACCTGGGTGCCATCGCGCCCGGCTACCAGGCCGACATCCTGGTGCTCGAGGACCTGCAGTCCTTTCACCCGCAGCGGGTCCTCAAGCGCGGGGCTCCGCCGCGCTTCGTCAAGCTGGATGCGCCGGAGTGGGTGCGGCAGACAGTGAATCCCGCGCCTGTCGATGCGAGCTCGTTCCGGATCCCGGCAGGCCCCAAGCGGATCCGCGTCATGCGCGTGATTCCCGCACAGCTGCTCACCGGCGCCGATTCGGTCGAGCCCTGCATCCGCGACGGTGCCCTGGTCGCCGACCCCGCTCGCGACCTGGTCAAGATCGCCGTCGTCGAGAGGCACCACGCCACCGGTCGCATCGGTCTCGGGTTTGCGACCAACGTGGGGCTCAGGCGGGGCGCTTACGCCTCCACCGTCGCGCACGACGCCCATAACATCGTCCTGCTGGGCGTCGACGACGCGGACATGGCGGCCTGCGCCACCCGCCTGGCGGAGATCGGTGGCGGCATCGTGATCGCCGAGGGCGGGCGGGTCGTGGAGGAGCTGCCGCTGCCCGTGGCCGGGCTGATGAGCGATCGCCCGGTCGGCGAGGTGCACGAGAGAATGCGGTCGATGGAGCGCCGCCTCGCCACGTTGGGCGTCTCGACGGCCGCGCCGTTCATGACCCTGAGCTTCCTCGCCCTGTCGGTGATTCCGGAGCTCAAGATCACCGACCGCGGCCTGGTCGACGTGGGGCGATTTGAGCTGGTGCCGCTGGGGATTGAGTGACGGGATCGAACGGTTCAACGCCCTTCCCGACGATGAGGCCCTCGAGGCTCTCTACGGATGCTTCGCCGAGCGACGGTGGGCGGCTCGGATGGCCGCCGGGCGGCCGTACCGAGACCTGGCCGCCCTGCTCGAGTCAGCCGAGTCGGCATGGTCGGACGTCACGCCTGGCGGCTGGCTCGAAGCCTTCAAAGCGCACCCCAGGATCGGGGAGGGGGGCGGCCACTCTCCAGAGGCGTCCAGGCGGGAGCAGAGTCGGGTCAGCCAGGCCTCGCAGCAGACGCTTACCGCCCTGGCGGAAGAGAATCGACGTTATGAGGCGCGATTCGGCCACGTCTTCCTCATCGCGGCGAGCGGCCGGTCGGCCGACGAGGTGCTCGAGGCGCTGCGGGGGCGTATCGACCACGACCCGGCCGCAGAGCTCGAGGTGGCTGCCGGCGAGCATCGCAAGATCACTCGCCTGCGCCTGGAACGGCTGCTGATCGGGTGAGCATCTCCACCCACGTCCTGGACACGATGCGGGGGGCGCCGGCCGCCGGCCTTGAGGTCGCACTCAGTCGCAGGGAGCCGGACGGCGACTGGAAACCTGTGGGGGAGGCCGTGACCGACGCCGACGGCCGGGTCAGCGACCTGGCCCAGGAGGAGCTGGAGGCGGGGGAGTACCGGATCGAGTTTGCGACCCGCCCCTACTTCGAGCGCTCCGGCCTCAGCGCCTTCTACCCCGAGGTGTCGGTCGTGTTCAACCTCGATGACGCGACCGCGCACGTGCACGTGCCGCTTCTCCTGAGCGCCTTCGGCTACACGACCTACAAAGGGACATAGGTCGAGTTGCCGATCGTCCTGGGGGACAATCAGTACGGCAAGGCCGAGACGCACGTCGTGCGTGTCACGAAGTCAGGCGCCGAGGGCCGTACGCACCAGGTCAAAGACCTCAACGTGAGCGTCGCGCTGTCGGGCGACTTCTCCGCGAGCCATCTGAGCGGCGACAACAGCAAGGTGGTGCCGACCGACACTCAGAAGAACACGATCTTCGCTTTCGCCGGCGACTCGCCTCTGGGCGAGATCGAGGACTTCGGTCTTCGCCTCGCGCGCCACTTCGTCGGCGAGTTCGCATCCGTATACCGGTCTCGGGTGTCGATCGAGGAGTATCCGTGGGCGCGAATCGAGGTGGACGGGAAGCCTCATCCCCACGCCTTCGTGCGCGATGGTTCCGAGAAACGGCTGGCCACCGTCACCTGCACCGATGACGCCGCATGGGTTGTGGCCGGCCTGACCGACCTGGTGGTCTTGAAATCGACGGGCTCAGAGTTCTGGGGTTATCCGCGCGATCGCTACACCACTCTGGCCGAGACAAGGGACCGCGTGCTGGCGACCGCGCTCACGGCGCGCTGGCGATATCGCGAGGCGATGGCCGATTGGGGCTTGTCGTTCGCAGAGGTGCGCCGGGTCATGCTCCAGACCTTCGCGGTCAAGCACAGCCTTGCTCTGCAGCAGACGCTGTATGCCATGGGGGAGGCGGTCCTGGAGGCGCGACCCGAGGTTGCCGAGATCAGGCTTTCGATGCCGAACAAGCATCACTTCGCGGTCGACCTCTCGCCCTACGGCCTGGCGAACGACAACGAGGTCTTCTACGCCGCTGATCGCCCTTACGGCCTGATCGAAGGCACCGTCACCCGCGACGACGCCCCGGAGCCAGGCCTCGCCTGGTGATGGATTTCCTGCAGCCGGCCACTTGGTCGGAGGCACTTGCGATGAAGGCCGCGCACCCGGAGGTGATGCCGATCTGGGGCGGCACCGACGTGATGGTGGAGATCAACCTGGACCGTCACCGGCCGGCGGCGATCATGGATTTGACGCGCATCTCCGAGCTGGGCGAGTGGGGGGCGGAGGACGGACGGCTTCGTGTTGGGGCAGGAGTCACGTATTCGAGGATCATCGACGAGCTCGGCGACCGTCTACCCGGGTTGGCGATGGCGTCGCGAACCGTCGGCTCGCCGCAGATCCGCAATCGTGGCAGCGTCGGCGGCAACCTGGGGACCGCGTCGCCGGCCGGCGACGCGCACCCGCCGCTGCTGGCGACCGACGCGCTCATCGAGCTGGCGTCGACCGCCGGCACCCGGCGCGTCTCCGCGCGAGAGTTCTTCGTCGGTCCCAAGCGCAACGCGGCGCGCCAGGACGAGCTCATCGCCGCGTTCCTCGTCGAGCCGGCGGCGGGCCCGCAGCAGTTCTCGAAGGTCGGCACTCGCAACGCCATGGTGATCGCGGTCTGCTCCTTCAGCCTCGCCCTGGATGTCGCGCGGCGCAAGATCGGGACCGGCATCGGCTCGGCCGCCCCGACCCCCATCCGGGCGGAGGCGGCCGAGACCTTCCTCGAGGGAGTGCTCGAAGAAGGGGCTCTATGGGACAAGCCCACGGAGGTCGAGCCCTCTGCGGTAACCCGGTTCGGCGAGCTGGTCGCCGCCGCGGCGCGCCCGATCGACGACGTCCGCGGCACGGCGGCCTATCGACGCCATGCGCTGGCGGTCCTCGCGCGGCGCACCTTCACGTGGGCGTGGGATGCGCACCGCCGGACGGGGCCGCGGTGAAGGTCGCCTGCACGGTCAACGGCCGGCCGTTCGAGGCCGAGGGCGTGTGGGAGGGCGAGAGCCTCCTGTACGTGCTGCGCGAGAGGTTCGGCCTGTTCGGCTCCAAGAACGCGTGCGAGCAGGGCGAGTGCGGGTCGTGCTCCGTGTACGTCGACGGGACCCTGGTCTGCGCGTGCCTCGTCCTGGCGGGGCAGGCGCGGGGCCGCAACGTGATGACAGTCGAAGGGCTCTCGGACGGCGAAGCTCTTCACCCCCTGCAGCAGGCGTTCGTGGAGGCAGGCGCGGTGCAATGCGGTTTCTGCACGCCCGGCCTCGTCGTGGCCGCGCACGATCTGCTGCGCCGTGTCCCTCGGCCGACCGAGGCCCAGGTCCGCGAGGCGCTGGCCGGCAACGTCTGCCGCTGCACCGGCTACGCCAAGATCATCGACGCGGTTCAGCTGGCTGCCGCCCGGATGAGCCCGTGAGGCCGCGCCTGGCGCCCCCGGCGCGGCTCTCGGGAAAGGTGGGGGAGAGCGTGCCGCGGCCCGACGCGCCGCTGAAGGCGAGGGGCGATTTCCCGTACTCGTCCGACCTCCAGGTGGAGGGCATGCTCTGGGGGGCGACCGTCCGCAGCCCGCATCCCTACGCCAGGATCCTTTCGATCGACTCTTCCGAAGCGCTGGCGGTGCCCGGGGTCAGGTCGGTGCTCACGCACCAAGACGTGCCGGGTCAGAAGCTCTACGGCCTCGAGATCCCTGACCAGCCGGTGCTGGCGTTCGACTTCGTCCGCTATTGGGGCGAGGCCGTAGCGCTGGTGGCCGCCGACCACCCGGAGCAGGCGAGGCGCGCGGCGCAGAAGGTGAAGGTCGAGTACGAGGTGCTGACTCCGCTCACCGAACCGGAGCAGGCGCTGCTGCCAGGCTCGCCTCAGCTGCATCCCAACGGCAACGTGACCCGGCACCTGAAAATCCTGCACGGCGATCAGAACGCCCACGCCGAGGTGGTGGTCACCGGTGCCTATGACATAGGAATGCAAGACCAGGCGCCGCTCGGGCCGGAATCGGGCCTTGCGGTCCCGGACGGCGACGGAGGCGTGGACCTCTATATCGCGACCCAGTGGCTGCACGTCGACCAGGAGCAGCTCGCCGGCATCCTCGGCCTGCCTGCCGAGAAGGTGCGGCTCACGATGGCCGGCGTCGGTGGCGCGTTTGGCGCACGCGAGGACCTCTCGATGCAGGCGCACGCCTGCCTCCTGGCGCTGCGCACGGGCAGGCCAGTGAAGATCTCGTACTCACGCCCCGAATCCTTCGTCGGGCACGTGCACCGGCACCCTGGGCGGCTGCACTACGAGCATGGCGCTGACCGCGAGGGACGGCTCGTCTACGTGCGGGCTCGCATCCTGCTCGACGGCGGGGCGTACGCATCGAGCTCCACCGCAGTCATCGCCAATGCCTCGTGCTTTGCCGTGGGGCCGTACCTGTGCCCCAACGCCACCATCGACGGCTGGGTCGTTTACACGAACAATCCCCCCTGCGGCGCGATGCGCGGATTCGGGTCGGTGCAGAACTGCTACGCGCACGAGGCGCAGATGGACAAGCTCGCGGTGGCACTCGGGATGGATCCCGTCGAGCTGCGCCTGCGCAACGCGCTCGAGTCCGGCGGCCGGATGATCACCGGTCAGCAGATCGACGGCCCGGTGCCGGTGGCCGAGCTCCTGCGCCGCGTGAGGGCCATGCCACTTCCACCCGACGCCCCCAGCAAGAATGTAGAGCGCGTCGACCTGACGGCAATGCCCGGCGGGGTCTCCAACACCACGCACGGCGAAGCGGTGCGGCGCGGCGTCGGATACGCGGTCGGCTTCAAGAACGTCGGGTACTCGGAGGGCTTTGACGACTACTCGACGGCCAGGGTGCGCCTGTCGGTGGTCGACGGTCGTCCGCGGGTCGAGGTGCACACTGCGAGCGCGGAGGTGGGACAGGGCCTGGTGACTATCCAGGCGCAGATCGCGGGTACCGAGCTCGGCGTCCGTGACGTCGTGGTGCTGAACGCCGACACCACCGTTGGATCGGCAGGGTCCTCCTCGGCATCGCGCCAGACCTACATCACCGGCGGCGCGGTCAAATCGGCCTGCGAGGCGGTCCGTCAGCGTGTCTTCGCCCTGGCGCAATCGGAGATGACCTCCGGGGATGGTCTGAAGCTTGCCGACGAGAACGTGGTCGAAACGAACGGCAGCGTGGTGGTGGCGCTCGCGACCCTGCTGGGCGAGGAGGTGATCGAGGAGACCATGCAGTTCCGTCCGCGTTCGACCCAGCGGCTCGACCCCGACACCGGCCAGGCCGATGCCCACCTCCAGTACGCGTTTGCCGCGCATCGGGCCGTGGTCGACGTGGACGTCGAGCTCGGCCTCGTCAAGGTGGTCGAGCTCGCCACGGCCCAGGACGTGGGCAAGGCGATCAACCCCAAGGCCGTGGAAGGCCAGCTGGAGGGCGGCGCGGCGCAGGGCCTTGGGCTTGCCGTGATGGAGGAGCTGCAGGTCAAGGACGGCGTCATCCGGAACGCCTCTTTCACCGACTACCTGCTGCCCACCATCCTGGACATGCCCCCGCTGCGCATGGACGTCCTCGAGCTGGGAGATCCGCGCTCCCCCTACGGGATCAAGGGGGTGGGAGAGCCTCCCACGATCTCGTCGGGCCCGGCCATCGTGGCCGCCATCCGAGCTGCGGCTGGTCGCCCCATCTCCCGCGTCCCCGTCCGCCCGCAAGACATCACAGGCACATGAGCCTCCTGCTTCGGGCCGGCATCCTCGTCACCGGCGCCGGCCAGGAGATCGAGCGCGGGTGGCTGCTGGAGCGGGATGGCTTCGTGGTAGAGCTCGGATCCGGCAGCGCGCCGCCGGCCGACACTGTGATCGACGAGCCCAACTGCATCGCGATGCCCGGCCTCGTCAACGCTCACGACCACATGTACCAGTGGGCGACCCGCGGCTACGTCCCCGACGGCACGCTGTTCGAATGGCTGCGCGCCCTGTACCCGGTGTGGGCGCGCATCGACGCGGACACCGTGCGGGCTGCGGCGCGCGCAGCCATGGCTCGCATGTTGCTCAGCGGTTGCACGCTTTCGAGCGACCACCACTACGTCTTTCCGGCCGGCAGGCCTGGCATCTTCGAGGCGCTGGCGGACGCGGCGCGGGAGCTCGGACTGCGGTTTCATCCCAGCCGCGGGTCGATGTCGCTGGGCGAGTCGAAGGGCGGCTTGCCTCCGGACGGCGTCGTCGAGGACGAGGACGCGATTCTCGCGCACACCGACGAGATGATCGGGCGTTACCACGACCCGCGGGCCGGCTCCATGTGCCGGGTGGTGGTGGCGCCATGCTCACCTTTCTCGGTCACGCAGCAGTTGATGCGCGACTCCGCAGCGCTGGCCCGTAAGCGCGGCGCCCGGCTGCACACGCACCTCGCCGAGACGCTCGACGAGGAGCGCTTCTGCGTGGAGCGGCTTGGCCGCCGGCCATTCGAGCTGATGGAGGACCTGGGCTGGACCGGTGACGACGTCTGGTACGCCCACGGCATCCATCTCAACGACGCGGAGGTGGCCCGGCTCGCACATGGGCGCACCGCCATCGCGCACTGTCCCTCGAGCAACATGCGCCTGGGCGCCGGGGCGTGCCGGGTCGAGGACCTGCTGGCGGCCGGCGCGCGTGTCGGCCTCGGCGTCGACGGATCGGCCAGCAACGAGGACGCCAACCTGGCGGTCGAGGCGCACCAGGCGATGCTGCTCGCCCGCGTGCGCGCGGCGATGCTCGGCCGCGAGGACGCGCCCCGTGCCCTCGACGCCAGGGGAGCGTTGCGCCTCGCTACGCTGGGAGGCGCGCAGTGCCTGGGTCGCGACGATTGCGGGACCCTCGAGGCCGGCCACTGCGCGGACGCCGCCTTGTTTCGCGTGGACGACCTCGCTCACGCGGGCGTGAAGGACCTCGTCGCAGGCCTGGCGCTGGCTCCGCCCGCCCGGGCTCAGACCGTCATCGTCGGCGGCCGGGTCGTGGTCAGGGATGGCAGGTTGCTCACGGGCGACGAGGACGAGATCGCTCGGGAGATCGCAGCTACGAGCGAACGCCTGGCCGGATGAACTGACCCGCAGCCCCACCTCCGGGATAGGCCGTGCGTCCGCGCACAAGAGTGCGAACCGTCTTGCCGCGAATCGTGCGGCCCTCGTGCACGCTGAACGGGTTGAGGTAGAGCAGGTCTTCGCGGCGCACCACATCCTCCTGGTCCAGGTCGACGAGCCAAAGGTCCGCGTCGAACCCGGGCGCGACGTCTCCTTTGCCGACCAGGCCGAACCGCCGAGCCACGTTGGTCGCGGTCACCGCCGCGATGGTGGTCAGCTCGAGCTTGTCCTCCGCGAGGAGCAGCTGCCTGGTGGACTGGCAGCCTGAGATGCCTCCCCAGATCCTGAAGAAGTCGGTCCCCTGCTTCAGCTGGGGGGTGCTTGGCGAGTGGTCGGAGACCACCATGGCCAGGTCTTCCGCTCCGAGCAGATTCCACAGGGCCTCACGATCTCGGGCGCTGCGGAGCGGCGGTGTGCACTTTCCCCATCCACCGAGGCGCTCGAGGTCGCTGTCCGCGTAAAGAAGATAGTGCGGACATGTCTCGGCGCTGGCGTGGACACCTCGCGCCTGGGCGGCGCGGACGAGCTGGACGCCGCGGGCGGTGCTGACGTGGACGACGTGCAGCCGGCAGCCGGCCTCGGCCGCCAGCCCGAGCGCAGTGTCGATGGCCTGGAACTCCGCCAGGGGCGGTCGCGAGGCCAGGAATGCGCCCGCGCCGAGGCCCTCTCGCGCATAGGCATTCAGGACGTCGGGACTCTCGGCATGGACCAGGAGGATCGAGCCCAGGTCGGAGATCCGCTTCATGCCCTCGCGCAGCGCTCTCGCGTCGCATGCCGGGAACTCCTCGATCCCGCTCGGGCACATGAACGCTTTGAACCCCATAGCGCCCCGCTCGACCAGCTCGGCGAGGTGACTCATGTTTCCCGGCACCAGCCCGGCCCACAGGCCGAAGTCCACGATCGACGAGCGCCGCATGGCGGCAAGCTTGGCGTCGAAAGCGGGGCCGGCGACCGTCACCGGCAGGCTGTTGAGCGGCATGTCGATAAACGTCGTGTAGCCGCCCGCCGCGAGCGCGGCCGAGCCGTTGGCGATCGTTTCCCAGTCGGTCCGGCCGGGTTCGTTGAAGTGGACGTGCGAATCGATCCCGCCCGGGAACACGTGGAGCCCAGTCGCGTCGATGTCGCCGTCCGCGCTCGTGCCAAGATCCATGCCGACCGCTGTGATCAGGCCGTCGGTCACCTCGATGTCGGCCTGGTCGACGCCGCGCGCCGTCACGACGGTACCGCCGCGGATGATCACGGTTGGCCGACCAGCTCGAGGAATCGGCCGAGAACATCGATTGCGACCGCCACATCCTCGACGGCGGCCGACTCGGCGGGGTGGTGGCTGACACCTCCCTTACAGCGAACGAAAAGCATCCCGATGTCGGTCAGGCTCGACAAGGCAACCGCGTCGTGCCCCGCCCCGCTGGGGAGCTGGATCGCGTCCTGGCCGCAGTCCTCCGCCGCGCGGGTCAAGAGGGAGACGAGGCGCGGCGCGCACGGGACGGCGGCGTTCTCGCCGAGCGGGCGCACCTGCACCGCCACGCCGCGGCTATCCCCCAAGCCATGGGCGTCGGCGAGCATCCGCCGGCAGGCCTCGAGCCTGATCGAGTCGTCGGGATGCCGGACGTCGAGGCTCAGGTCGACGCGGCCCGGAATCACGTTGGCCGCCCCGGCCTGGACTTCGAGCTTGCCCACCGTCGCCACCAGCCCTTGGTGGGCGCGCGCCTCCTGCTCTACGGCGATCACGAACATCGCGGCCACGACTAGCGCATCGCGCCTGCGGTCCATCGGTACCGTGCCCGCGTGGCCGGCCTCGCTTTGGAACGAGATCGAAAAGCGGTTCTGGCCGGCAATCGCCGACACGACTCCAACCGGCAGGCCGCGCGCCTCCAGCACCGGTCCCTGCTCGATATGGACCTCGACGTAGCCCAGCGGCTTGGGCCCGGACCACCGATCTTCTTCGATGCGCGCGGGGTCCCCGCCGAACGACTGGACCGCGCCGGCGACCGTCAGGCCGTGGGCATCGCGCCGTTCGAGTTCGACTGGCTCAAGGCTTCCAGCCAACGCCCGGCTGCCCAGGTAGGTCGTTCCGAACCGCAATCCCTCTTCATCGGCGAACGCCAGGACCTCGATCGCGAATGGCAGCCGCTTCCCGGCAATCTGCAGCCGCTCGACGGCGGCGATGGCAACCATCACGCCCAGCGGCCCGTCGTACCTGCCGGCATTGCGGACCGAGTCGAGATGTGAGCCCAGCAGCAGCGTCGCCTCGCCCGAGCCCTCGTATCGCCCTCTCAGGTTGCCGACCTGGTCCCGGCGGACGGACATCCCCGACTCGCGCATCCACGCGCCCACGAGCTCGTGGGCACGTCGCATGGCCGCGGACGCGAAAGGCCGCGTGATGGCGCCGGGCTCGTCGCTGCACGCGGCCAGCAGTTCGCACCGCTCCATCACCACTCGGGCGGATGAAGCACCGGCGCCGGTCATTTCAGCTCTGTGAACAGGATCTCCTGGGCGCCTTTCCAGATGACGAGCTCACCCAGCTCGCTCAGCCGGTCGTTGCCCTCGTACACCGTGGCGAAATGGTTGCCCGCCAGCTGACCTACCTTGCTCGCGAAGAGCGTCGAGCCGTACGGAAACAGGATCTCCGTCTCGCTGATGCCGCCGGGATAGAGCAGCAGCTGCCCGGGCGCCGGGTGGCTGGTGTGGTTCTCGTAGCCGAGGCCGAGGTCGAGCTCGCCGAACGGGATCCAGCAGGCTTCGCCGCTCCAGCGTGCCTGGATGATCCTGGTCTTCAAGGGAAGCATGGCCTGGAACCGCGCACATGTTTTGGGCGCGGATACCGTCTCCAGGCGTGCCAGAAACCTGATCCCGGCGACCTCGATCTGGATGCTCATCGCCACATAAAGCTAGCGCCGCTGCCGGAAAACGGCAGCGGCGCCCCGAACAGCGATCTTTAGGGCCGCGCGCCCAGCGTTGCTCGCGTCTCTGCCGTCTGCTTGCGCAGGCCGAGGTTGAACACGTAGTACAGAACCGCCGAGATGACGAATCCGACGATGAAGGTGATGTCTCCGAAGTTGCCGTTTGAGGTCGGGATAGGACCGATGTACAGGCCGAATACGTTGGCGAACAGGTAGATCGACACGACGACGCCGACCCCCATTGCGACCACGCCCTGCCAGCGGAAGATCTTCGTGTTGTAGAACATCGACTCGTCGCCGTAATCACCCCGGCGGAGCCAGTAGTCGACGAAGACAACCGCGAGCCACGGTGCGATCCAGTAGCTGATCAGGAGAAGGAAGTTCTCGTACTTGGTACCCGGGCCGACGTTGGCCTGGTAGACAAGGCCGAGCACGAACCCGATTACGCCGACGATGATTGCGAGCGCCGCACGGCGCTGTTTCAGGCTCATCCCCATCTCTTTGATGCCCAAAGAGACCAGCGACATGGTGCCGCTGTAGATGTTGATGGCGTTCGCTGCGACCGCGCCGAGCGCGATGCAGACCAATGTCAGGTAGTAGACCGGGTCGGGCATTGCCCGCTGCAGCTGCGCGGTCGGGATGTCCGTGGCGCCCCATTTGGTCCCCGCGACTGTGACCAGGACCGCTCCCGCGAGCTCCAGCACGATGCAGGACAGAAAGACTCCGAAACCGGCCCAGAAGCCGACCATCATCCGGTTGGTGGTCGGCGGCATGTAACGGGTGTAGTCGGCCGCGAACGGGTTCCACCCGACCGCATACCCGAAGGCGGCGGTAAACGCCAGGAGCCATCCTCCAGGGATCGACGGCTGGCTGAAGCTGTAATTGCCGTGGACGAAGATCGAGACGCAGGCGACGGCGAAGACTATGCCCAGCAGTGGGAGGGCCCACCGCTCGAAGACGTGGATCAGGTTGTAACCGAGCGTGGCGACCGCGACCTGCAAGACCACGATGATGAGAAAGGCAAGCCAGAACGGGAAGCTGAAGCTCGGAAAGAGGGCCTGGATGGCGAACGCGCCGCTGACGCTGTTGACGAGGAACCAGCCGAACGACGCGGTGACGCCGTTGAGCGCGGCCGGAAGGATGTTGCCGAGAAAGCCGAAGGCGCCGCGGCTTTCGACCATCATGGGGACCCCGAACTTCGGGCCCCACGAGGACAGCACGGCATGGCTGACCGAGCCGAGGGCGGTTCCGACGATGATGGCGGTCGCCGCCTGCCAGAGGTTGAGGCCAAGGTAGGCGACGGCGATGACGCCGATGAATACCGTGGCGAACTCGAGATTGGGGGAGAGCCAGGTCCAGAACAGCTGGATCGGCTGGCCGTGCCTTTCCTTGAGTGCGATGTACTCGACACCGCCTGGCTCGACGGTGGCGACGCGCTCCCCGTAATCCCCTTCACGAACAGGTACGTGCTTTTCGACTTCCTGCACGGACTGCATAGGCGATACCCCTTGATTCACAGCACAGCCGGCGACGTTCGAAGTTTAAGGAGTGTTAGCCTCCCCGTCGATGTTGGATTTGCTCCTGCGGGGCGCTCGCCTGCCCGGGGAGACCGAATTGCGCGAGATCGGCGTCCGGGACGGCCGGATCAGCGAGCCCGAGCCCGAGGCGCGCCAGGTCATCGACCTCGGCGGTTCCCTCGTAACCCCGGCCCTGGTCGAGCCTCACATCCACCTCGACGCCGTGCTCACGGTCGGTGAGCCTCGGCACAACGAGACTGGCTCGCTCTTCGAGGGCATCGCGATCTGGGCGGACCGCGTCAAGCAGCTCAGCGTCGACGACGTCAAGAAGCGAGTCAGGACCGTTCTTCGCTGGCAGCTGGCCAACGGGGTCCAGTTCGTGCGCAGCCACGTCGACGTCTGTGACCCCGAGCTGCGCGCGGTGCGCGCGCTCATCGAGATTCGTAAAGAGATCGGCGACCAGATGACCCTCCAGCTGGTCGCGTTCCCGCAGCAGGGAATCATGTCGTTCGACGGAGGCGAAGAGCTCATGAAGAAGGCCGTCGAGATGGGAGTCGACGTGGTCGGCGCCATCCCGCACTTCGAGCTCACTCGCGAGTACGGCGAGCGCTCGGTCAAGTTCGCCATGGCGCTGGCGGCCGAGAAGGGGCTTCGCGTCGACATCCACTGCGACGAGACGGACGACGACCACTCCCGCTTCGTTGAGGTGATGGCCGCGGAGACGATCCGGCTGGGAATGGGCGGTCGCGTCACCGCCAGCCACACCACCGCGATGCATTCCTACAACAACGCCTACGCGTACCGGCTCATCAACAACCTGAAGCGTGCCCAGATGCACATGGTCACCAACCCGCTCGATAACTCCACCCTCCAGGGCCGGTTTGACAACTACCCGATCCGCAGGGGCCACACACGCGTCAAAGAGCTGCTGACGGCGGGAGTCAACGTTTGCATAGGTCACGACTCGGTGATGGACCCGTGGTACCCGCTCGGTTATGGCGATCCGCTGCAGGCTGCGTTCGTGCTGGCTCACTACGGGCAGATGTCCGGCCACGGCGAGCTGCGCACGCTCATGGACATGATCACGTGGAACCCTGCCAGCGCCCTTGGCCTGGAGGGCTACGGCCTGCTGCCCGGCTGCCGCGCCGACCTCTGCGCATTCGCGGCGCCCACAGAGCTGGACGCGATACGCCTGGTGGCCAGGCGCAAGCTGGTGCTGCGGGGCGGGAACGTGGTGGCGCGAACAGAGCCGGCCCACACGACCGTGATGTGGGACGGCCGCGAGGAGCTGGTCGACTTCCTCAAGCCGTCCCAGTAGCGAAGATGCCCGCGGGGATCGGTGGATTCAGGCTCAGCTGAGCGAGTAGATACCGGGCAGCTCGCGGTACAGGCCGGCGTAGTCGAGGCCGTAGCCGATCACGAAACGATCGGGGATGACGAACCCGCAGAAGTCGATCGTCACCTCGACTTCGCGCCTCGCGGGCCGGTCCAGCAGCGCCGCCAGGCGAATCGACGCCGGCTTGACCTTGCGAAAGCGTTTCAGGATCGTATCCACCGTCCGGCCGGAGTCGACGATGTCCTCCACCAGCAGCACGTGCCGGTCGATGAGCGGCCCCTCGACCATGTGGGCGATCTGCACCCGGCCACTGCTGGAGGTGCCCAATCCGTAGCTGGCGGCGCGCACGAACTCGAGCTCGGCCGGGATGTTGAGGCTGCGCAGGAGGTCGGCCGCGAACACGGTCGCGCCTTTGAGAATGACGACCATGACCAGCGGCGTGTCGATGTCGGCGTACACCTCGGAGATCTGCCGGCCGAGCTGGTGGACCCGCCGGGATATGCGGGCCGACGAGATCATCGGCTTGCTTGGCCTGCCCATTCGGCCTGGCGCTGAGGGAGTCGCGACCTCAGACATTCAAGCCAAGTTTAGTTCCGTCCGGCGCGGCGTGTCCGCACCGGCGCGAGCGCAGGTCGCGGACGCCACCAGGCAAGCGAAGGCGAGGGCATTCTCGAGCTCTCCCGGGCCCAGCGAGAGGTCTTTGTCCAGCAAGCCTCGGTCGCACAGCCAAACGAGAAGGGCGGCGCCAAATGCATCGCCGGCCCCGATGGTGTCGACCACGGCCACCTGGGGCGCGGCGACGTGGGCTCGCGCGCTTACCGTGGCGCCGAACGCACCGGCCGCGCCGAGCGTCACGGCGACCAGGCGCGCGCTGCTCTCGCGCAGGACCGAAGCTGCGAAATCCTCAACGCTTGCCGTCGGTGCGAGCCAGGCGACGTCCGACTCGGAGGCTTTGACGATGGTGCTTAGCGCTATCACCGACTCGAGTCTGCGGCGGTAAGCGCGTGGGTCATCGATCGTCGATGCCCGGATGTTGGGGTCGACCACGATCGCCCTGCCGGCGGCTTCGCGCCGGACGAGCCCGGAAAGCGTGGCGGCCATCGGCTCCAGCAGCAGGCCGAGCGAACCTACGTGCAGCGCCTGCACCTCGACGGGAAGGCGAGCGGGCAGCATGTCCGCGGTCAGGTTGGGCGCCGAGGTCCCTTTGAACTTGAAGCGATAGGAGGCGATCCCGGCCTCATCGACCTCGGCGAGCGCGACCGTCGTGGGCTCGGGGCCGACCACGGCCATCGAGAGGTCGACGCCCTCAGACGCGAGGCACTGTCGCAGCTCCACTCCGAACGGATCGCTGGACAGCCGGCCGATGAAAGCGGACGGCACGCCAAGTCGCGCCAGCGCGCGCGCCGTGTTGAATGGGCCGCCCCCCGGAAGCGCCGTCTGCGTGCCGTTGACCACGTCCATCAAGGCTTCGCCGCAAACAGCGATCACGTCGCAATCTCATCACAGGGCCACGTCCCGGGGACCTCGCGGTCGGAGGCTCGGGCGGGATCGGAGCTACGCGCCGGCCGACTTGCGGCGCGGGTCGCGCTCGACCCACCGGCGCTCCGTCCGGTCCCAGCGGGCGCGCTCGGACGCGGGTCCGCCGGCTTCGACCGGCCGGTTGCGCCCGGCCACCAGCGACCACATGTACCTGCTCATCGCCAACACTTTCGACATCCTCTGAGGCAACTCCTTTGTCTGTTCTGGAATTCCCTCGAGTCTGCCTCGCAGGTCCCTGCCCGAACATCGGTCGGCACACACGAAATCACGCCCAGGGTTCCGTGTGGTCGGGGAGCCTAAACCTGCGCGCCCAGCTTCCTGGCGACGTGGGTGATCGCCCGGTCGAGGACTTCGACGACCCGGTCGATCTCGAGTTCGCTGATCACAAACGGGGGCGACAGGGCGATGACGTCGCCCGGGAGCGGCCGCACGATAGCCCCCATCTCGAGCGCGGAGGTCCACACGCGCCGCGCCACCCCAAGCGACACGTCGAACGGTTCCTTCGTCTTGCGGTCGCGGACGAACTCGACACCGGCCAGCAGTCCGATCCCTCGCACGTCGCCGACGATGTCGTGTGAGCGCAGCTGCTGGAGCCGCTCCTGGAGATACGATCCGATTTCGGCCACGCGTGCGACGAGCCGCTCGTCCTCGATGATCTGCAAGTTGCGCAGCGCGACCGCGCATGCGGTCGGATGGCCGCTGTAGGTGAACCCATGCTGGAACGGGCCCTTCAGCTCCTTGAGCGTGTCGTGGACCTGGCGGGTCAGCATGACTCCTGAGAGGGGCAGATAACCGCTGGTGATCCCCTTGGCAAAGATCATCAGGTCGGCCTGCACGTTCCAGTGCTGCAGCGCGAACCACCGGCCCGTGCGGCCGAAGCCCGTGATCACCTCGTCGGCGATGAGCAGCACCCCGTGCCTATCGCAGACCTCCCGCACGGCCGGGAAATATTCGGAGGGAGGGACGATGACGCCCCCGACGCCCTGCACCGGTTCGGCCACCACGGCTGCGACGGTGCCCGGCCCGGCCTTCAGGATCACGTTCTCGAGCGCTTGCGCGTAGGCGGCGCCCGCCGCGCCGTCGCCCGAATAGCGATAGACGCTGGGAGCCGGAGCATGCAGGAAACCTGGCGCCAGCGGCTCGAATCCCGTCCAGAAGTTGGCCAGGCCGGTCGCGCTGGTGGCGCCGTATGTGAGGCCGTGGTAATCGCGCAGCCGCGAGACGATGTTCACCTTGGCGGGCTGCCCGCGCAGCTTCCAGTAAAGCCGCGCGACCTTATACGCGGTGTCGTTGGCCTCGGCGCCGCCGGAGGCGAAGAAGGTCACCTCGAGATCGCCTGGCGCTAGCTCGGCCAGCTTGGCCGCGAGGCGAATCGCGGGAGGGGTGCCGAAGCCGCCGTAAGCCGAGCTGAACGCCAACGACCTCATCTGCTCTGCAGCGACGTCGGCCAGCTCGTGGCGGCCGTAGCCGACGTTGACGTTCCACAGGGAGGCCATGGCGTCGATGTACTCGCGGCCTTCGACGTCGGTCAGGGTGGCGCCGCGCCCGCTCCTGAAGATGAGCTGAGGAACGGTGCCTGCGGGCGCGCCCAGGTCGCCCTGCGGATGAAGCCAGTGGGTTCGATCGAGCTCATACAGGCGGCTCGCCTCGTCCGGTGAGAATCCCTGGTCGGTCACGTCCCCTATTGTGCCCGCCGGAATCGGATCAGGCGGCTTTGCTGACGGAGCGGGCTGCGCCCTTGCTCGGCTCAGTGCGCACCGCGATCGGGATGGCGAACGCGAACTCGGAGCCGCCCCCCTCATTGCCGCCGGCCCAGATCCGGCCGCCATGCATCTCCACGATCTGGCGCGAGATCACCAGGCCCAGGCCGGTCCCCGAGATCTTGCTGCCGGTCTTGCTGTCGATGCGCTCATATCGCTGGAAGAGGCGAGGGAGGTCCTCGGGGGCGATGCCGATCCCGTGGTCTTTCACCGAGACCCGGACCTCGCCATCCACCTGCGAGGTCGTCACCAGGACCTCGCCCCCGTCGGGCGAATACTTGACCGCGTTGCCCAGCAGGTTGGAGATGACCTGGAACAGGCGATCGGTGTCGCCGTCGACGACCGGCAGCGGCTCCTGCAAGGAGCAGACGATCTCGCATTTGGCGCCTGAGACCTTCGCCCGGTCGACCGCCTGCTCGACCAGTCCATTGAGGTCGAGTGGTTTGAGGTCGAGAGCCACACGACCCGACTCCATGCGGTCCAGGTCGAGCATCTCGGTGATCATCCGGGTCAGGCGGTTGGAGTCGTTGAATATGTCGGCGGCGAACTCCTTGACCTCTCCTGGAGGCAGGTCCTGATCGCGCATCATCTCGCTGAAACCCTGGATTCCGACCAGCGCGTTGCGGAATTCGTGGCTCAGGTTCGACATCACCTCGCTCTTGGTCTTGCTGAGCTGCGCGATCTTGGCTTCGTTCTCCTGGCTGGATTTGAGCAGCGCCGCCGTCTCGGCCACCAGGCGGCGGTTCATGGTCACCTGGAGCATCTGCCTGGCCGCGACCACCGCGCTCACCACGACCAGGGTCACGGCGAGCGACTTCGCGATGTCGTTCCCTGGCATGGCCAGTACAGCGAAGAGCGTCGCGACCATCAGCGGGACGAATGCGAAATAGGGCAGGAGCATTCGGGCCGACCCCCACAGGCCTGATGCGGAGAGCGACGCGCTTGCGACCTCGAGTCGTACATCGAATCGCGGTGCCTGCAGCCCAAGCAGGATTCCAACCCCGTAGATCACATCGACCCACCAGGGCGGCAGCGCCTCGCCCCTGGTCACCTCGACCGCGCCGGCAAAGCCGGCCACCGTGAAGATCGCCAGCATCCCGCTCATCAAAAGGAGGCCTGCAGGCGACCTGTCGACCGGGATCCGGTAGGCGAGGAGCAGGTACACGCCGAGCCCGAAGAGGAGCATTAGCCAGACCCCACCGAGCGTGATGAGACGCGGGTCGCCCGAATGGACCTCGGGGCCGATCAGGCTCGGGCCGAGAAGACCGCCGGTCGACAGCACGACGATCCCCACGTCGAGCAAGGTGCTGGCCCCGGCGCCACGGCCCTCCTGGCGGCTGGAGCGCGAGACCATTCCGGCCACCATCAACGGGGCGCCGGCCATCACACAAAGTGCGGCGATCACGCCGAGCCACCGCGTCCCGGTCAGGTCCGCGAGCCCCCCCGCCACACCGTAGCCGGCGACGGCAAGGGCGGCCCAGCCGGTCAGGAGCCAGAACCGCCTGGTCTCCGCGTCGCCGGACCGGCTCCAGTGGCGGAACGCAGCCAGCCAGAGGACCGCCGTCCCGAGCTCGACAAGCCCGCCCGTCGTCGTGTCCCGCCACCCGAGCCACGACCCGATCGCGACGGAGGCCACGAGGACGGCATAGCCGGCGCCCAAAACGGCATGGGTCGAAGGAGCTGAACGGAGGGGAGACCTGGAGATCACGCCAAACGCCATTTGAGCTCAGCCGGCCTTCGACGAATCTAAGCACCCGGCCGGCACCAGCCGGGAACGATCGAGCGCCCATGACCGCGAGTCAGTGCGGTGATTCGGATCCGGTACGCCGGTATGGCCCGAGCTCACAATGCCTGACGGTACGCCGGGTACCGGGCTGGACGGCCGTTTAAGGCCATCAGCCCCTCTGCGGGGGGGACCCCAGCCTCTGCTGCGCCTGTGCGATCCGGCCAAAACTCAGGTCGTGGACGAACAGGAGAAGCCGATCTCGCTGGTTCTCTTCTCAGGCACCGACGACAAGCTCAACGCCGCAGCGGTGCTGACCGTAGGGGCCGCAGCCATGGGCCGGCCCGTCAACGTCTTCCTCCAGTACTACGCGCTCGACGCGTTCCGATCGGGCCACGTCACCGCCGACCACGCCCTGTCTTCGGAGGCGACCGCCGCGCAGGCGCCCGTGGTCCGCGCCCATCCGGGCCAGCACTGGAGTGAGCTCTTCAAGCAGGCGAAGGACGTGGGCGAGGTGAACATCCAGGCCTGCGCACTATCGATGGAGATGTTCCACCTGAAGCAGGCAGACCTCGACCCGATGGTCGACGGCACCGAGGGGGTCGCCGCATTCATGGCCTCCGCGTCCGACGGCCAGGTCGTATTCATCTGATTTCGTGGAGGTTGCGATGAGCGCAGTACAGGTTGAAAAGACGATCGATGCCAGGGGCATGGCCTGCCCCGGCCCGCTGATGAACCTCATCGGCGCGATCCGGCAGGGCCAGGTCGGGCAGGCCTTCGACGTGCTTTCGAGCGACGCCGGCTCCAAGACCGACATTCCCGCCTGGGTGGCCAAGGCCAAGCAGGAGCTGGTCGAGGTCCGCGAGGACGAGGGCTTCACGCATTTCGTCGTGCGGAAGGCGAGGTGACCTCATGCTGAATGACGTCCTCATCCTCGGCGGCGGCGTCGGCGGGACGGTCGCCGCGAACCTCGTGGCCAAGGAGCTCGGGGAGCAGGCGAGGGTCACCGTGGTCGACACCACCGGCATCCATGTCTACCAGCCGGGTTTCCTCTACGTTGCGATCGGCCAGGAGCACCCGGAGGCGCTCCAGCGGCCGGAAGCCTCGCTTCTCCGCCACGGCATCAAGCTCGTGGTCGACCGCGCCACGCATGTGGACACGGCGGCTCAGAAGGTCGTGCTGGCGTCGGGGCGCACGCTGCGCTACGACGAGCTGTTGCTCGCGACCGGCAGCCGCACCGTGATGGAAGAGGTGCCGGGAGGCGCGGGAGCCCACGACTTCTACACCATGGACGGCGCGACCCGGCTCTTCAAAGCCCTCCAGGAGTTCGAGGGCGGGAAGATCGTCATCGGCGTAGCAGGCATCCCGTACAAGTGCCCGCCGGCGCCGGTCGAGTTCGTGTTCCTGCTCGACGACTACCTCCGGTCTCGGCACATCCAGGACCGCTCGGAGATCAAGCTGCTGTCGCCGCTGAACCGGGCCTTCACCATCGAGGCCACCTCGAAGCTGGTCCAGCCCATCCTCGCCGAACGCGGGATCGAGCTGACGGGGTTCTTCAACGTCGAGACGGTCGACCCCATCGCCAAGACGGTCAGCTCGCTGGAAGGCGAGACGATGGACTACGACCTGCTCGTCCTGGTGCCCCCGCACCGGGGCCAGAAGGTGATCGAGGAATCGGGCCTCGGCGACGAGCGCGGATGGGTGCCGGTCGACAAGAACACCCTGAAGCACACGCGGCTCGAGCACATCTGGGCCGTGGGGGACACGACCAACATCCCCATCTCCAAAAGCGGTTCGGTGGCCCACTACGAGGCCTCGGTCGCCGCGGCGGCCATCGCGGCCACTGTCAAGGGCGAGCCGCCGCCGGCCCACGTGTACGACGGCAAGGTCATGTGCTTCCTGGAAACCGGCAAGGGGCAGGCGACCACGATCAGCTTCGACTACGACCACCCGCCGGTTTCGCCCACGCCGGCCCGCCGCTGGCACTGGGCCAAGACCCTGTTCAACAAGACCTACTGGCACACCGTCCCCCAGGGCCGGCTGCCGTGAATCGAGGAGGAGACATGAGCGTCACCATCGCCAGGTCCCTTGACCTGAAAGGGCTTTCGTGCCCGATGCCGATCATCAAGACCGCCAAGGCCATGAAAGAGCTGGCTCCTGGCCAGTTGCTCGAGGTCTTCGCCACCGACCCTGGCTCGGTGCCTGACTTCAAAGCCTGGGCTCAGACGACCGGCAACCCGCTGGTCGAGTCCAGCGAGACGGGCGGAGTCTTTCATTTCACCCTCAAGAAAAAGGAGCTGTTGACATGAGCGTCGACACGGTTGAGAAGCCGCCGCTGGCGCAGTTCGCCGAAAAGCTCGCAGAGAAGACCAAGGAGCAGCCGGAGAAGCTCGTGATCTTCGCCTGGAGCGGAGAGCTCGACAAGCTCTGGCCGACCCTGATCCTCGCCACCACCGGCGCGGCGATGGGCAAGGAGACCACCGTCTTCTTCACGTTCTGGGGTCTTTTCCCGCTGGTCAAGAACCAGGTCCGCATCACGGGCGAGAACTGGATGCAGAAGATGCTTTCGACGATGAACCGTGGCGGGGACCAGCACCTGAAGCTGTCCAAGATGAACTTCGCGGGCGCGGGCCCGGCGATGATGAACCACCTCGCCCAGGAGCACCACGTCGCCAGCCCCCACGAGCTGATGGAAGCCGCCAAGGAGCTGGGCGTTCACCTGATCCCCTGCCAGATGACGATGGACCTGCTGGGCCTCAAGCGCGAGGACCTCATCGACGGCCTCGAGGAGCC
>Ga0307374_10001014_pt1 | contig 52836 bp, 47 predicted proteins | sample OX3MG_FD_202532 | JGI IMG/M metagenome (GOLD analysis project Ga0307374, IMG submission 202532) | Soil microbial communities from Risofladan, Vaasa, Finland - OX-3 | ecosystem: Environmental > Terrestrial > Soil > Coastal area > Acid sulfate soil | place: Finland: Risofladan, Vaasa | collected...
CCCATTGAGCCTGTCGACGGCACCCTCCGATGACGACGACGACATAATGTATACGGCGTATTGTCCACGAATCATTGACCTCCAGATGTCCTTCGCACCTCCTCTAAGTCGAATGTAAGCAACCATCTCGCTAAATAGCCTGAATGGCGATACTATTGACTGCTAGGAATCGGTTTTCAACCTCGCTGACGTTGAACTTAATTCGTTCCCGAGAGCAGTGTCGAGCATGCGTACGAACAGCCCAGTAAGTGGTCCCTCTTCCTTCCGACTCAATTTCTGGAAGATGCGAGGATCACATCGCCGCCGTAGTTCCTTTTCCGCCGCGCGCGTCGGTCTTGGGGCTCTTGGTGTAGCCACCCTCAGTTTCGTGACGTTGTTGTCCTTTGGTGGCACACCCGCCTTCGCCGCCGCGACTAACCCGGGTTTGGGCGCCGCGTTGCCGTACGCGGTGATCGCGAGCTCCACCATTACCAATACCGGAAATTCCGTGATCACTGGTGACGTAGGACTCTCGCCGGGCACGTCCATTGTGGGCCTAAAGCCCGGTGGGCCCGGCACGGTCAGCGGTACCCAAGGCGCCGCCGACCCGGCGTCGCTCGCGGCCATTAACGCAGCGACCACCACCTACGGTTTGTTAGCAGGCGAAACGCCCGCTACGACCGTGGCCGCTGGCACCCTCGGTGGAGGGCCTGCCTTGACGGCGGGCGTCTACAATTCGGGGAGTTCGCTGAATCTCACGGGCGCCTTGACATTGAACGGCGACGCGAATTCAGTCTTTATCTTTCAAGCCGGTTCAACGTTGATCACCGCGTCAGGTAGCTCGGTGGTTCTCACAGGCGGCGTGCAGGCCTGTAACGTCTTCTGGCAGGTTGGCAGTTCGGCCACGCTCGGCACCGGGACGGCGTTCGTCGGTACGATTCTGGCCGAGTCGAACGCGACTCTGGACACCGGAGCGAATGTTAGCGGTGGAGTGTTCGCCCTGACCGGCGCAGTGACCCTCGATACCAACAACGTTACGGCGCAAAGCTGTGCCTCCGCCGCAACCACGACCACTACCCTTGCGGCCACCACCACCACGACCGTCGCGCCCACCACGACCACGACCGTCGCGCCCACCACGACCACGACCGTCGCGCCCACCACAACGACGACAGTCGCGCCCACGACGACCACCACCGCTCCGGTCACGACAACGACGACTCATCACTCCACCACGACTATTCCCGTCGGTGCACCAGCGACTGGTGAGGGTGGCGCGTCAGGACCTGGTTTGCCCAAGGGATTAATCGGATTTAGTGCTCTCGCCGTTGCCCTCGCCGCAGGTTCAATTGCCCTGCGCTCTCGTCGCCAACGTGGCCGTGCATCATCCGGTGGCCACTCACGTGGTTCGTGAGAGGCGCTCGTATCGCCAGCTGACGTGGTGGCTCATAGCCGCGACAGCGTTGATTGTTAGTGCGGTGTCGTTCGTTGGCCTGTGGTCAACGAGCGCACCGAGTACGGCGAACGTGGTCGTGCTCGCCAAAGCACCAACCAAAGTCGCCGCTCATCGGGTCATAGCCATTCCGGCGCTGTCCCGATCACGTCCCGTGCAACTGACGATTCCCGCGATACAGGTCACAACGAGCGTCGGCACGCTCGGGTTGCAAGCGGATCACCAAGTCATGGTGCCGACCAATACCACGACGGTTGGTTGGTACGTCGACGGAGCGGCGCCGGGTCAGGTGGGCTCGGCCGTCATCCTCGGGCACGTGGACTCGTACTTGGGACCGGGTGTCTTCTTCAATCTGAAGAACCTCAAGGCCGGCGACCGCATCAATGTGGTTCTGGCCGATGGGGCCGTGACGCGCTTTGCCGTCACCAGCGTGGTGGAGTACTCAAAGACGGCCTTTCCCGATCAGCTGGTTTATGGTTCGCACGGTACCAAGTCGCTCCAGCTCGTGACGTGCGGGGGAACGTTCGACCACGCCACTGGTCACTACGAGTCCAACATCGTGGTCTATAGCCATCTCGTCAGTACGTCGTCGCGCAAGCGTTAGCGGCGTCTGCTCGAGTGATGGATCCGTTCGGTCATGGGCCGAGCGTCTGGCGGGCCTCTTGCCGATGAGGGATCTCACGCTCAAATTAAGGTTGGAGAATCGCACCGTCCGAACTTGATCTCGATGACGCACGAAAGCGCTATCACTTTGCGTTGGCGCCCGAAGATTTTGAGCGACTGCCCTTTTACTCTGCACTTCTCGCCAAACTCGAAGACGACCCGCTCGCGCTAAAACTACTCGCGGGCGTTCGTGTCGAACAGAGAAACCCCATGCTCATTCTGGCGACATTGCATCTGGCGGCACTTCGCGGTCACCCCGAGCTCGGGCCGCTCTACGAATCGGCGCGAAACGGTCAACTCGACGATCCCGACGGCGCCGCGCGCGTCGTGCTGAAAGTCGTGCACGGCGCACCTGAGTTGGTGCGTGGGGAACTGAGCCGCTCGACCCAGACCAACGAGCCCGGTCGCAGCGCGGTGATCCAAGCGGTCGTCGGCGACCTGGTCGCGGGCGACTCGGTACCCATCAACGTCATCGACGTGGGCACGTCGGCGGGCATCAACCTCTGCTTCGACCAGTTCCCGGTTCGTCAGCGAGACGACGGCAATCCCTTGACGTTGGTCTGTGAGGACCGTACGCCAACCGATCGAAGAAGCCCGCTGCCCCGAGTGATCGCTCGCGTGGGGATCGATCCGCATCCCTTGGACCTCGAGCGAAGGGACGATCGTCTTTGGTTGAAGGCGTGCCTGTGGCCCGAGGAGCGTCGACGCCACGAGCGCTTTGACGCGATCGTCCTGGCCCGACCGTCCTGGCCCGCGGCAACAGTCTTGAAGGGACGCGCGCTGGAACGCCTAGACGACGCGCTGGCGCTGGCTGATCCCGCGGCGATGACCGTTGTGATGGATACCTGGGCGGCGTTCTACTTCACACCGCCAGAACGTCGTGACTACTTTGCAAAACTTTCGCAGTCTTGCCTGGTGGATAACGTGGCCTGGATCTCGATTGACTCGCCGTTGACCCAATGGCCCGGCCTTGAAGTGGACAACCAGGCACGCCGGCGCGGGGCCTCCCAGGTCGTCTTGACGCGCCCGGGGTCTTCGCCGCAGCGTTGGGGTTGGTGTCACGCGCACGGGCGCTGGCTCGAGCAAATCACAGCTCCGTAGTTCGTGGTGGATGAAGCGCCGGGTCGGCTCCAGGAACGGCGCGACCGACCCAGATCTCATCGTCGGGCCCTGAACCGGGCCCCTGAACTGTGGAAAAGATGCGACTAAGTAGTTGGTATGTGGTTGCTTCGAAGAGAAAATGGTGGATAACTGGTCCAAGACTGGGCAAAAGTTTGTGATTTCCCCCTGTGGCCCTAGTGCAGGGAGAAATCTCTGGCACAGTGTCTCACGTAGTTCACGCAGTACCTGCTAACAATTCTTCGAGCCGCAAGGGGAGAAGGAAGTAGGGGGACGAGGGACCTCGCAAGAGGAACGGAATCTTTCTAAACGGGCAGCGGAGTTCGGTCCGCTGTTCGGAACAGGCAAATGGCGTGGAGTGCCTGCCGTCAAAGATGTTCTGTCCGACACGGAACAGAGTTGGCGTGCCTCGGAAACCCCGAGGGGCGGGTGAGCTTCGGCTCACTGGTCACTCGGGGTTTTCGGCTGTCTAGGGACATTTTCTCGGGGCCAACCGACCACGAACGACGCGCGAAGTACTCCTCCAACGCTCAATTTCAGGGGCGCGCAACTAGACGATCCAGTACCGGCGTAATCTGGGACCACCAACTTCTGAGGGCACAATCGACTCGAGAACCCCGCCGACCCGCTCGATGGCGCCAGAAGAGCCAACGTTGCCGTCCTCACAAGTCACCAACACCCGTTCGACACCCTCGGCTCGAATCGCCACGAGCGCCTGGCGCAAGATCTCGGTCGCGTAGCCCCTGCGACGATGGGCCGGCACGACCCCGTAACCAATGTGCCCGCCGTGCTGGGCGAGAAACTCATTCAGCGTAAAGCGAATCGAGACACGTCCCACGAGTTCGTCGTCCACGACGGCGGCCAATTGGACCGCTCGCACCTGATCCTCGGAGAGGTTGAGACCCCGTCGCTGGTTCTCGAGGGCGAGCAGGAACTCAGCCCAGGTCATCGAAGGATGCCAACTCAGCAAGAAGTGGAAATCGTCGGCGAGGAGCGCGTCGTGCGCGGCGAGGGCCGCCGCTTCGTCGCTGAGTTGATACGGACGAAGGCGCAACGTCATCGATTCAGGTTAGGGGACGGCGGCGCGGGACCGTCGTGTTAGAAGAACGACTGGGGCTCGAGGGGCTCGGTGAGTTCGGGCCCGTCATTCTTCACCGACCCGACGGCGGTGTCGACGCCGTAGTGCGTGAGCGTCCCCTCGGGCGCCGGACGTAACAGTTGCAACCGCTCGTCGGGCCCAAAGTCTTCGACGTTGAGCCAGGTCTCGACGTCGTCGCTACTCAGTACTACCGGCATGCGGTCGTGGATCTCGTCGAGGTCGACGCTGGGCGATGTGGTGATGATGGTGCACGTCGCCAGGGGTTCGGCACTGGGGTCCTTGGGGTTGCGCCAGTGTTCGTAGAGTCCGGCGAAGAGTAGCAGCTCTTCGTCGCGGCGGGTGAAGTAGTGCGGTTGTCGATGGCGACCGGGGCGATGGTCCCACTCGTAAAATCCGTCGACCGGGACTACGCAGGGGCGCTTGGCGAAGGCGCTACGAAACGAGGGTTTCTCAGCGACCGTCTCGCCGCGCGCGTTAAAGAGTCGATTGCCGATCGAGGCCTCCTTGGCCCAGCTCGGTACGAGTCCCCAGCGGTAGCGATCGAGCACGCGCGCGCCGTCGTGCTCGGTGACGCCAAAGAGACGGCGCTGGGGTCCGACGTTCCAGCTGGGGTGTCCCTCGGGGTCGAGGCCCGCGGCGAGGGCCGCGTCGAGGAACCGGGCCAGTCGGGCCGGCGGGGTAAAGAGAGCGATTCGACCACACATAGACCCAGTTTGCCTCGCGTTGCAGCCATTGGCGCGTGTGACGGCGAGTGGCTACTCTTACGAACGTATGTTCGCTTTTTCGCCTCCGCGCCTCTCGCTCTCGCCCGAACTTCGAGCGACGCTGCGCCCCGTTTCGTTGGCGAAGAGCCGTACGCTGCCCCTCGGCGAACCGTGGCGCGCGCTCGTTCCCGACGCGGGACTGCGGCGTGGTTCCACGGTCGTGGTCGAGGCGCCGGTGGGTCTTGGGGGACTGAGCCTCGCGCTGAGTCTCTTGAGTGAGGCCAGCGCCCAAGGTCACTGGGCGGCCGTGGTGGGCGTGGACGATCCCGGCGTCGTGGCGATGGCCGAGCTCGGGGTTGATTTACGTCGCGTGCTCTTCGTGCCGCGTCCGAGGGGCGCGTGGGCCGAGTCGGCGAGCGATCTTCTCGACGGCGTCGATCTCTTGCTCGTGCGCGCGCCCTCGCGCGCCGCCCACGGCGCCGCGCGTCGCTTGATGGACCGGGTGCGTGAACGCGGCACCGTCCTGGTCGCGCTCAGCGAGCCGCGCGCGCCCTGGCCGCTGCCGGCCGATCTCTTCTTTCGCGTCACCCAGGCCGAATGGGTCGCGTCGTCACGACTCGACGCGCGCTATCTCACCGTGCGCGTGAGTGGTCGCGGGGAAGCGGCCCGAGGTGGCGAGCACGTGGTGGTGGTGCCCAACCGTCGCGGACGTGCCGAGGCGAACTAGTGGAACAGTTCCTCGCTATCTGGATTGAGCCGCTCGCCCTGGAGCAGCCCGACGGCTCGACGCTACGTGACACGCTCGCGCTCCTCGACGCGTTGAGCGTGCTGTGTCCTTTCACCGAGGTGGTGCGTCTCGGTCTTTGGGTGTTGCCGCTACGCGGACCGAGTCGGTTCTTCGGGGGCCCCGACGCCGTGCTGCGCGCGGTGCGCCAGAGCGTTCTCGACGTGGCGGGCGTTGAACCGTTACTCGGCGTGGCGGAGGGACTGTTCTGCGCGGAGCTCGCGGCCCGTCGCGGTCTGGTCGTGCCGCTGGGGGCGAGCGACGCGTTTCGTCGCGCGCAACCACTCAGCGTGCTCGGGCGTAAGGACCTCACGACCACGGGTCAGCGCCTCGGCCTGCACACGCTGGGCGCCTTCGCCGATCTCGAGACCGCGCGCGTGGCGGAGCGTTTTAACCAACACGCCCTCACGCTTCATCGCGTGGCGCGCGGGGAACTCTCTGAGATGGAAGGTCAACGCGATTACCGACTGGCGCGACGTCTCGCGCAACTACGAGGTGAGGACGACCTCTTCGAAGAGCAGCGTGGTTTCTTTGGCCAACGCGGCGCCGGTGACGATCGAGCCGAGGCCGCCGCGCACCGCGTGCGCCGACGTCTCGGGGCCGACGCCATCGTGGTGGCGAGTCTGCGCGGTGGGCGCGCCCCCGAGGACCGGGCCACGCTGGTGCCCTGGGGCTCGCCGAACGCGGGCGTGCGCGACCTCGCGCCGTGGCCCGGACAGCTCGCGGCGCCTTCGCCGGCGACGACCTTGGCCCATCCGGTGCCCCTGCAGCTGCGCGACGCCGCTGATCGTCCCGTGGCGATGGACGCGCGCGGCTCGCTGAGTGGCGAACCGATCGCCGTAATCTTCTCCTCGCCGCTTCGTCGCGAGATCGTCTGGTACGCCGGACCGTGGCCGCTGGTGGAACGGTGGTGGTTGCGCCACCGCCGTCGCGCGCACCTTCAGATGGTGCTCGCCAGCGGTGAGGCGTTGTTGGTGGTGGCGGAGTCGAGTCGGTGGTGGCTCGTTGGAATCTATGACTGATGGCGATCTATGGCGAACTGCACGCGCACTCGGGCTTTAGTTTCCTAGACGGCGCCAGTGACCCCGAGGAGCTGGTCGTGGAGGCGACGCGCCTGGGACTGTCGGGCCTCGCCCTGTGCGATCACCACGGGCTCTACGGCGTGGTGCGTTTTTCCGAGGCGGCGCGCGCGCTCGGGCTCGCGACCGTCTTTGGTAGCGAGGTCACCCTGGGCGCCAACGACGATCGCGTCGGGGTGGCCGATCCCTCGGGTGAGCACCTCGTGGTGTTAGCGCGCTCGCCCGTGGGCTACGCGCGACTCTCGAGGATGCTCGCGCTCGCGCACCTCGAGCGCGGCGAAAAGGGCGCGCCGCGCTTCACGCTCGACGAGGTAGCGAACTCAGCGAACGAGTGGGTGGTGTTGACGGGTTGTCGCAAGGGCCCCCTCACGAGGGCGTTGTTGGACGAGGGTCCGAGTGCGGCGCGCCGCGCGCTCGCGGGACTGATCGAGCGCTTCGGGCGTGCGAACGTGGCGGTGGAGATCTGGGATCATGGCGCGCCCGACGACGTCGCGCGCAACGACGTCCTGTGCGAGCTGGCGGTGCGCGCTGACGTGGCGCTCGTGGCGACGAACAACGTGCACTACGCCACGCCGCGCGACTTTCCCAGGGCCAACGTGCTCGCCGCGATTCGGGCCCGTAAGAGTCTCGAGGAGATCGAGGGCTGGCTCAGCGCGTCGCCGAGCGCGCACCTGCGAAGCGACGCCGAGCAGCGTCGACGCTTCGCGCGCTGGCCCGGGGTCGTGGACCGGGCCGGTGAGCTCGTGGGCGAGCTGGTCTTTGACCTGCGACTGGTGGCGCCCAACCTGCCCGCCTTCGCGACCCCGCCGGGCTGTGACGAGCAGACCTACTTAGAAGAACTCGTCGCTAAGGGCGCGACGCAACGCTACGGCGCGCGCGAGGCCGAGCGCGTGGCGGGCGCGTGGCGCCAGATCGATCACGAGCTCGGCGTGATCAAGACGCTGGGTTTCGCCGGGTACTTTCTCACCGTCTGGGACATCACCGAGTTCTGTCGCACCCACAACATCTACTGTCAGGGGCGAGGCTCGGCGGCGAACTCGGCGGTGTGTTACTCACTGGGCATCACCAACGCCGACGCCGTGGCGCTGAACCTCTTCTTCGAGCGCTTCCTCTCGCCGGCGCGCGACGGCCCGCCCGACATCGACGTGGATATCGAGTCGGGCCGTCGTGAAGAGGTGATCCAGTACGTCTACGCGCGCTACGGACGCCACCACGCCGCCCAGGTCGCCGCGGTTATCACCTACCGGTCGCGCTCGGCGCTGCGCGACGTGGCGCGGGCGTTCGGTCACAGCGAAGAAGAGGCGAACTACATTCGCGACCACGTCGATCGCGGGGCCATGAGTTCCAGCGACCCTCAGGTCCCTGAACTGGTGACCACGATGGCCGCGCAACTCCTCGACCGTCCCCGCCACCTCGGCATTCACTCAGCCGGCATGGTGCTGTGCGATCGTCCCGTGCTCGAGGTCTGTCCCGTGGAGTGGGGGCGCATGCCCGGGCGCAGCGTGCTGCAGTGGGATAAGGACGACTGCGCGGCGATCGGTCTGGTGAAGTTCGATCTCCTCGGGCTGGGCATGCTCGAAGCGCTGCACCGCGCGGTCGACGCCGTGGAGGCCTTTCACGGGGTCGAGGTCGACCTCAGCACCTTGCCCCAAGAGGACGCGGTCTATGACCTGCTGTGCGAGGCCGACACCGTGGGGGTCTTTCAGGTGGAGTCGCGCGCCCAGATGGCGACGTTGCCGCGCGTGCGCCCGCGCTGCTTCTACGACCTCGTGATCGAGGTCGCGTTGATTCGTCCCGGTCCCATTCAAGGTCGCGCGGTGAACCCGTATATCCGTCGTCGTCGCGGCGACGAGCCCGTGACCTACCTGCACCCCCGGCTCGAACCGATCCTCCATCGCACGCTCGGCGTGCCGCTCTTTCAAGAGCAGTTGATGGAGATGGCCGTGGCGGTCGCGGGCTTCTCGCCGGCCGAGGCCGACGAACTGCGCCAGGCCATGGCCGCCAAGCGCTCGGAGCTGCGCATGATGAAACTCAAGAGCCGCTTTTACGCTGGCATGAAGGAGAACGGCATCGTCGACGGCGCGGCCGACCAGCTCTTCGACGCGCTGGCGGCCTTTGCGAACTTCGGCTTTCCCGAGTCGCACTCGGTCTCGTTCGCTCATCTGGTCTACTGCTCGGCGTGGCTCAAGGTGCACTACCCAGCGGCCTTCCTGGTCTCGTTGTTAAACGCTCAGCCCATGGGTTTTTGGTCACCGCAGAGTCTGGTCGCCGACGCGACACGTCACGGCGTAGCCGTACTGCGCCCCGACGTGAACGCGTCGCGTAGTGGCGCCGCGTTAGCGGGGACACCCGAGCGCCCGCTTGTGCGACTCGGTCTGGGCGACGTGCGCTCGATTGGGACCGAACTCGCCGAACGCGTCGTGGCGGGCGCGCCCTGGACCAGCAGCACCGACCTCGTTCGTCGCGCCGGTCTCCAACAGCACCACCTCGAAGCACTCGCCGCCGCCGGCGCCCTGGACGCCTTTGGGCCGAGTCGCCGCGCGCTGGCTTGGTCGGCCGGCGCGGCCGCGCAGTCGCTGCCCGATCGTCTGCCCGGAGTCGTGACGGGGTTGATCGCGCCGGCGTTGCCGGCGGTGAGCGAGATGGAACGCGTGGCGGACGATCTGTGGTCGATGGGTCTAACGACGGAGGCCACGGCGATAGCGCTGGTGCGCGAGACGCTCAACGCGCGCGGCGTGACGCGCGCGAGCGCGCTCGTGGGCGCTGAGAGCACGCGCGTCGTGGTGGCGGGGGTGGTGACGCATCGTCAACACCCTGAGACGGCCAACGGCGCGGTCTTTGTCAACCTCGAGGACGAGACCGGTCACGTGAACGTGATCTTCTCTAAGGGCGCGTGGGCCCGCTGGTCAACGGTGGCGCGCAACACGTCCGCCCTGGTGATTCGGGGCTCACTCGAACGCGGTCAGGGAACGCTCACGCTCGTGGCCGAGGCGGTGGAACCGCTCGACCTGGGCGCGACGACGCCCTCGCGCGACTGGCGATGAGTCAGTTGACGAAGGCGAACTCGGGGCGTTCGCCCAATTCGATCTCTTCGCGCACGAGAATCTGCGCCAGCGGCAGATCGTCGGCGTGGGTCACGCCGATGCAGCGCGACTCGGTCGCCATCACGTCAAAACGCAGCGGCGTGCGGTGAAGAATCTGCCCGACGAAAGTGGAGAGTTGGATCTCTTTGTCTTGGCCGAAATCGTGCTGCTCGACGGCTCGGCGCATCAGGGGCAGGATCGAAGGCTGGAAGCCCCAGAGGTTCATCGAGACGGTGGTCTGGGGGTGCAACACCGCCGGGGTCAATCCGTCGTTCGCCACGTAGCCCTCTAACGTCGCTGACACATTGCGACGCTCGACGATCTCGGTCAAGTGACCGTTGACGACGACGCACGTGCCCCGTGAGACCGGCAGTTCGCCCACCAGAGCCCGCTCGAGTTCAAAGCCCACGAGGCAGTTGTTCGGACTGGAGGCGAGGTGTCGTCCAAGACGCCTAAAGGCGTCACGACCGTAGAGGTCGTCGGCGTTGGACACGCCAAAGGGCTTGGTCAGATCGAGGCTCGACTCGGCGGCGAGTACGGCGTCGACGGTGCCGCGCAGTTCGCGCTGAAAGGTGAACGAGACGCGTCGGCCCTTGGGCCAGTGGGCGTCGACGTGCTCGACGATCTCGGGACCGGTCTCGGGGTTGATGACGATGACGATGTCGTCAAAGCCCGCGGCGTACGCGTCCGAGGCCAACAGGTCGATGACGCCCTCACCGTGCAGTCCGATCGGCGCGAGTTGCTTGACCCCGCCGTAACGCCGGGCGCGCCCGGCCGCCAAGATGACGAGAGAGGGTCCGCTCACTTCGACCAGCGAACGACCGCCGACGCCCACGTCATCCCGGCGCCAAAGCCCGTCAGGAGGGCGTAGTCACCCTTGTGGACGCGGTCGTTCTTGCGCGCGTCGTCGAAGGCGAGGGGGATCGAGGCGCTCGAGGTGTTGCCGTAGTGATCGAGCACCACCACGGCCCGGTCCATCTCGACGTTCAGACGCTGACAGGCCGCCTGAATGATGCGGATGTTGGCCTGGTGGGGGATGACCAGGCTGAGGTCGGCGGCGGTGATGCCGGCCATGGCCAGCGCCTTCTCGGCCGAGTCGACCACCACGCGCACGGCGCGGCGAAAGACCGCGGCGCCGTCCATCTGGAAGTAGCCCCCGTGCTCACAGGTGAGCAGGTCGGCGTCGGCGCCGTCGGCGCCGAGCGAAAACGACAACAGGTCGTTCTCGGTGGGGTCGTACTCGAGGACCGTGGCGCCCGCGCCGTCGGCCAGCAACACGGCCATGTTGCGGTCGCTCCAGTCGACCCAGCGCGACAGGTTCTCTGCGCCGATCACCAGCACCCGCTTGTTGCCGGTCTCGAGCAGGCCGTAGGCGGTGCGCACCGCGTACATGAAGCCGCTGCAGGCCGCGTTGACGTCCATCGCGGCACAGCTCAGACCTAGTTCGTTGGCCACCATGGGTGCCGTCGCCGGAGTGATCCGATCGGGGGTCGTGGTGGCGAAGACCAGAAAGTCGATGTCCTTGGGCTCGACGCCGGCGTCCTCGAGAGCGTTACGTCCCGCGATGACGCCCAGGCTCATCGCCGTGCCGCCGATACGACGTTCGTGGATGCCGGTGCGCTCAACGATCCACTCATCAGAGGTGTCCAGGGTCAAGGAGAGTTCGTCGTTGGTGACCACGCGGTCGGGTACGGCGATGCCCCAACCAATAAAACGAGCGCCCATCTCTCAGCCCTTTCGTTGGCCAGTCTTAGCGAAAGTCTAGGGGGTGGTCCTAGCTCTTTGAGGGTGCGGGCAAAACCTGCAAAGTACAGCGCGCCACGCAGATGAGACGATCTTTCTCATCGCGCAGCTCGATGCCCCAGACGTGGACTTTGCGGCCCTTGCGAAACGGCGTCGCCGTAGCGGTAAGGGTGCCGCTGCTCATCGAGCGCAGGTGCGAGCAGTTGAGTTCGGTGCCGACCACGATGAAGTCGGGGGCCACACTTACGCCGCCGCCGACCGACGCCGCGGTCTCGGCCATCAGCGCCGACACGCCGCCGTGCAAGATGCCGTAGTACTGGTGCACCTTGGGCCCGACCTCCACGCGCACGACCACCTTCTCGGGCGTGGCGAGTACGACTTCGATGCCGAGTTCGCTGTTCACGTCGGGACGCCGTTGGAGGTTGCTGATTAGGTTGTCGCTCATGGGGGCAGTTTAGAGAGCCGATAGCCTTCCACTATGAATCGACGCGTCGATCTGCGCAGTGACACCGTCACCCAGCCCACGGCTGAGATGCGTGAAGCCATTGCCGCGGCGGTGGTGGGCGACGACGGGTACGGCGAGGACCCGACCATCGGCGCGTTGGAACAGCGATTTGCGGTGATGGTCGACAAGGAAGCGTCCCTCTTTGTCCCCTCGGGCGTCATGGCCAACCAGATCGCGCTGCGGATGTTGGCCCAACCCGGCGACGTGATTGTCGCGGGTCGCGGCCAACACTTGGTGAGCTTTGAGATGGGCGCCGCGGCGCGAAACTCTTCGGTCCAGTTCGCCACGGTGGACGACACCACGGGCGCACTCGCGCTCGCCGACGTCCTCGAGGTCATCGACGCCGAAGGGGATCACCAACCGCACGTCGCGGCGGTCACGGTGGAGAACACCCACATGCTCTCCGGGGGCACCCCCTGGGACGTGGAGGATCTGCGGGCGCTCGCGTTGGCTGTTGGCGCACGGTCGTTGCACCTCGACGGTGCGCGACTCTTCAACGCCGTCGTCGCCACGGGCACGAGTGCCGCTGAGTACGCGCGGCCGGCCACGACGGTGATGACGTGCTTATCCAAGGGACTCTGTGCCCCCGTGGGCTCGTTGCTCGCCGGACCCACGGCCCTGATGGAACGCGCGCGCGTAGAACGCAAGCGGCTCGGTGGCGCGATGCGCCAAGCGGGTTTCTTGGCCGCGGCCGGGCTCGTGGCGCTGGACACGATGGTCGAGCGCCTCAAGGACGATCACGTGCGTGCGCGCCAACTCGCGGAACTCTTCGCCGTCGCTTTTCCCGAGTCGCACTACGACCCTTCGACGTGTCAAACCAACATCGTGTCCTTCAATCATCCCCAGGCACGTCAGCTCGTCGAGGAGTTAGCGCAACTCGGTGTCGAAGGTGGGACCGTCGCGCCACGAAGGGCGCGCTTCGTAACCCACCGTGGCGTCAGCGACGACGACGTCGACTTCGTCGCCAATGTGCTCGCGGGCTTCGTGCCCAAGGCGCGTGGCGACCACTAGTACCTCATCGTTGCGTCGCGCTCGAGAACTCTTCATACGTCGCCAGCGCCGGCCTCGTGGTCGAGGCGGTAGCCTTTAGGAGTTGTAAAGGCATCCAATGACTGAATTTTTGCACCTCTCAACTTTTCTGCGCCGTCCGATCTTTGACGCCGACGGTGACAGGATCGGACGCGTCCAGGACCTGGTCGCGCGTCTTGGCGACGACGCGTACCCCGCCATCGTGGGCGCCGTCATTCGCATTGAGGGGCGCAACCTTTTTGTGCCAATGCGCAAGATCGGCGGGCTCTCGCAGGGTCGAATGACCTTCGAAGGGCGCCGGGTCGATCTGCGTCGCTTCGAGCGTCGCGCGGGCGAGCTGTTGCTCGCCGAAGATCTTCTCGCTCGTCATCTCATCAATCTGGTGCGGGGCCGAATTATTATTGCCAACGAGATCGAGATTGCCGAGATTGACGGCCGCTGGGAGGTCGTGGGCGTCGATCCCGGACGACGCCCGTTCCTGCGTCGCGTGCTTGGCCACAAGATCGGTTCACGTGTGCAGGGCGAGTCGATGGTCGACTTCGCTTCCATTCAGCCCTTCGTCGGCCACGTGCCATCGGCGCGCCTGCGTATCCCTTATCGCAAACTCGCCAAGTTACACCCCGCTCAGATCGCCGACCTCGTCGAACAATCCAGTCACGAAGAGGGTGAGGAGATCATCGAAGCCGTGGGCCAGGACCGTGAGCTCGAAGCCGACGTTTTCGAAGAGCTCGACACGACTCATCAGTTGGAATTTCTCGAATCGCGAAGTGACGGCGAAGCCGCGAGGTTGTTGTCGCGAATGGAACCCGATAACGCCGCGGATCTTATTTCCGAGATTGACCAAGAGCGCCGCCTGCCCATCCTGGAGTTGCTGCCCCGCGAACCTCAAGAGAAAGTCCGCCAGCTTCTTACCTACAACGCCAGCACCGCCGGGGGAATGATGAATCCCGACTACGTCTCGGTACCCGAGAATGCCACGGTCGCCGAGGCGCTCGACGCCATTCGAACCTCGAGCGTGCCCGCCGAATCCCTCCAAGCGGTCTTTGTGCTCGACGACAGCGGTCAGCCCATTGGCGCTGCGTCCATTGCGCCGCTGGTGCGCGCGCGAGCGGGCGAGCTGGCTCTGAGTGTCGCTCGCACGCAACTGGCCCACGTGCACCCGCACTGGGACGTTCTACGCGTGTCACGAAAGATGAGCGACTTTAACCTGACCGTTCTGCCGGTGCTCGACGACGAGCACGCCAAGATGATTGGGGTCGTAACAGTGGATGACCTACTCGAAGAGCTACTGCCCCAGGGCTGGCGCGCCGAGTTCGGCATGAGTGCGGTGGAGGAGTAAGTATGCGCCGCGCCGTCAAGGGTCTCGTTCTAAGGGGGCCTCTCTGAAACCCCCGAGTACCAGCCGTATGGCTATTGACGTACCGACACAACTTCGCCCGTACCTAGAGGAGAGCGCCTAGCCCCTTTGGTTTCGTCGTGGTTGTTTCGCCGAACGAGCACGACATGACGAAAGGAGGTGCAGCGTGCAGGACGAAAAGTCGAAAGAAACTCGGATTGCCGGGGCCTTTGGCACGATCAGTGCCCACGACGAAGGCGGCCGTCGTGGCGCTCGCGCTCGTTTTCTCACCCTCATCGCCATCATCGGCCCCGGACTTATCGTGATGGTTGGCGACAACGACGCCGGGGGCGTCTCCACTTACGCCCAGGCTGGCCAAAACTTTGGTTACACCCTGCTCTGGACTCTGCCGTTATTGATTCCCGTCTTGATTATCAACCAAGAGATGGTTGCACGCTTAGGGGCGGTCACCGGCGTGGGGCACGGGCGCTTGATTCGAGAAAGGTTCGGCCGCTATTGGGGCAACGTTTCGATCGGATCGATTCTGTTGTTGAACTTTCTCATCATCATCACCGAGTTCATTGGCATCTCGCTCTCCATGCGCTACCTCGGCGTGAGTCCCTTCATCTCGGTACCCCTCGCCGTGGTTTTGCTCTTTGGGGTAACGGCATCGGGATCGTTCCAACGTTGGGAGCGGTTCATGATGATCTTCGTCGCGGTCAACTTCGTCATCGTGCCCCTGGTGCTCGTAGCCCATCCCCACCTAAGCGCCGTCGCGAGCCACAGTGTCATCCCCGCTGTTCGCGGCGGGGCCAATTCGGCGTCGGTGCTCTTGATCATCTCCATCATTGGCACCACCGTGGCCCCCTGGCAGCTCTACTTTCAACAATCCAACATTGTCGATAAGCACATCACGCCGCGCTGGCTGAACTACGAGCGCGTCGACACGATTTTGGGCTCGCTCATCGTGGTCATTGGCGCCGGTGCGTTGATGGCCGTGGCGGCGGCGGGACTGGCTGGCCACGGTGGCACCAACGCCTACACCAACGCCCTGGGCGTCGCCCAAGCGCTCGGCCGTCACGTGGGCCACGGCGCGGGCGTGCTCTTTGCCATTCTCCTCCTGAACGCTTCGGTGATTGGTGCGGCCGCGGTCACGCTCGCGAGTTCCTACGCCTTGGGTGACTTAGGCGGTACGCGTCAGTCGCTGGACTCTCGCGTGCGCGAGGCCAAGCGTTTCTTTGGGGCCTTTGGGGGACTCTTGGTACTGGCCGGCGTCGTGACGCTCATTCCCGGCGCGCCGCTGGGCATCATCACCTTGGCCGTGCAAGCAATGTGTGGCCTGATGTTACCCAGTACGACCATCTTTGTGCTCTTACTCTGTAACGACCGAGAAGTACTCGGTCCCTGGGTCAATGGCAAGTGGCTGAACGCCGTGGCCACGGTGATCGTGACCCTGCTGGTCGTGCTCTCGATCACGATGATGATTTCCACGCTCTTTACCTCGGTCAACGTGGTGGCACTGTTAAGCGTGCTCTCGGTCCTGGGCGCGGCGGGACTGCTGATCGGGCTGCCGCTGGGCCTGCGCCGAGCGGCCCCGCCCGTTCACTACAGCATTGACAAGCGTGACTGGCGGACGCCTCGTCTGACGCTGCTCGCCGCACAGTCCACGTCGCTGGCTCGCCGGATCCTTCTGCGGGCAGTCGCTTCATATCTCGTTATCGCCGGTACCCTGCTCGTCGTGCGCATCGTTCAACTCATGACCTCGTAGTCTCTCATGATGAGTTCTCTCCCCACTCTGGTGTGCGTGCACGCGCACCCCGACGACGAGGCCTTCTTTGGTGCCGGCGCCGCCGCCCACTACGCCGCGCTCGGACACCGCGTGGTGCTGGTCACCTGTACCAACGGTCAACTGGGCCTCGACCAGAACGGTCGCGCGGGTGACGATTCGCTCCACGACGCCGCGACGACCCTGAGCGTGCGGGCGGGCGAGCTCCAGCGCGCCGCCTCGTTACTGGGCTACTCCCGCGTCGTGACGCTGGGCTACGACGACTCGGGGATGAAGGGCTGGCCCCAGAACGAGAATCAAAGCGCTTTTATGAACGTCGAGGTCGACGCCGCCGCGCGCACGTTGGCCGCGGTCTTCGATGAGGAGAGTGCCGTGGTCGTCGTGACCTACGACGAGAACGGCTTCTACGGCCACCCCGATCACGTCATGGCCAACGTCGTCACTCGCCGGGCGCTGGATTTTTCGTCGAGCGTGGCGCGCTTGTACTACTCGGTGGTGCCACGAGGCGTCATAACGACCTTCGTCGAGGGCGCGAAGGGCCTCGGTCTCTCGCTGCCCGAGTGGGTGTTGGATGCGGCCACCAACGTCCCCGACGACCTCGTGGCCTCGACGCTGGACGTGCGAAAGTACGCGCGACTAAAGCAAGAGGCGATGGCCGCGCACGCGTCCCAGGTCGATAACGGTGACGTCGTTCGCATGCAAGAGAATCTCTTCACACTGCTCTTTGGCACTGAGTACTATCAGCGCGCGTGGAGTCGACGCGAAACGAACGGTGACCTCGTGGATCTCTTTGGGGGTCTCTGATGGGCCTGACCTTTCTCGCGGTCCACGCGCACCCCGACGACGAAGCGAGCTCCACCGGGGGTCTCTTTCGACTACTCGCGGATGAAGGCGTGCGCACGGTACTGGTGACCTGCACCAACGGTGAGTGCGGTGACGCCCCCGACGGCGCCAAGCCCGATGCCGACCACCACGACGGCGACGAAGTCGCCAAGGTCCGTGCGGTGGAACTCGAGAACGCGGTCAAGATCCTCGGCATCGACCGTCTCGTGCGCCTGGGCTATCGCGACTCGGGGATGAAGGGCTGGCCCCAGAACGACGATCCCGAATCATTTTGGGCCACGCCCATTCCTATAGCCGCTAAGCGCCTTGCCGCGATACTGCTCGAGGAGCGGCCCCAGGTCGTCATGACCTACAACGCTCACGGTTTTTACGGCCACCCCGACCACATCCAGGCCCATCGAGTTACGTTGGCCGCCCTGGAACTGCTCGACTACGAGCCCACGCTCTACTTCAACGCGATCCCCAATTCGATCATGGCCATCATGGGCGCACGCTGGGAGCAGGCGGAGCGTGAACGCGCGGCGGCCGACGCCGAGAAGGGAATCGTGCGCGCGCCCGAGCCCGAGGACCCCGACGAGGAGCAGGTCGAGATGGGAACGCCTGACGAACTCATCGACGCCGTGATCGATGTGAGTGCGGTCAACGACGCCAAGTATGAGGCGCTGGCCGCGCATCACTCTCAGATCGCCGACTCGTTCTGGATGAAGATGGGCCGCGAAGAGTTCAAGAAGCAGATGCGCACCGAGTGGTTCGTGCGCGTCACGAACCCGATGAATCTTTCGGGCAGCGTGAGCGATATCTTTGCGGGCTATCGCTAACTAGTAGCGATAGTTGTCAGGCTTATAGGGCCCCTCAACCGCGACGCCCAGGTACTCGGCCTGTTGCTTGGTCAACGTCGTCAACTTCACACCCAGCGCGTCGAGGTGCAGTCGCGCTACCTTCTCGTCGAGGTGCTTGGGCAGCACGTAGACCTTCTTCTCGTAGAGCTCGCGGTTCTGGAAGAGCTCGATCTGGGCCATCGTCTGATCGGTGAAGGAGTTACTCATCACGAAGCTCGGGTGACCCGTCGCGTTGCCAAGGTTGAGCAGTCGTCCCTCGGAGAGCACGATGATGGCCCGGCCGTTGGGCAGGGTCCACTTGTCCACCTGGGGCTTGATGGTTTCGCGCGTCACGCCGGGCAAGTTGGTCAGTCCGGCCATGTCGATCTCGTTGTCGAAGTGACCGATGTTGCCCAGTACCGCCAGGTGCTTCATCGTTTGCATGTGCGCCACCGTCACGATGTCGCGGTTGCCGGTGGCGGTGATGACAAAGTCGGCCAGGGGCAACACCTCTTCGAGCCGGGCGACCTGAAAGCCGTCCATCGCGGCCTGCAGCGCACAGATCGGGTCGATCTCGGTCACGATGACCCGCGCGCCCTGACCGCGCAGGGACTCAGCTGAGCCCTTGCCCACGTCGCCGTAGCCACACACGATCGCGACCTTGCCGCCGATCAAGAAGTCCGTGGCGCGATTGAGTCCGTCGATGAGTGAGTGGCGTACGCCGTACTTGTTGTCGAACTTGGACTTGGTGACCGCGTCGTTGACGTTGATGGCGGGGAACAAAAGAGTTCCGTCGCGCTCCATCTCATAGAGCCGGTGCACGCCCGTGGTCGTCTCTTCGGACACGCCGATGATGCTTTGGGCCATGGGACCAAAGACCTTCTCGCCGCTCGACACGATTTGGTGCAGGAGCGCCAGGATCACCCGGTACTCCTCGGAGTCGGCCGACTCGGGCGCGGGCACAAACCCGGCCCGTTCAAACTCCAGGCCCTTGTGCACGAGCAACGTCGCGTCGCCGCCGTCGTCGAGGATCATGGTCGGTCCGTCGTGTCCGGGCCAGCGCAGCAGTTGCTCGGTGCACCACCAGTACTCTTCGAGCGACTCGCCCTTCCACGCGAAGACCGGCACGCCTTGGGGGTGATCGACGGTGCCCTGGGGCCCCACGACGATCGCCGCGGCGGCGTGGTCCTGGGTCGAGAAGATGTTGCAGCTCACCCAGCGAACGTCCGCGCCGAGTTCGACCAGGGTCTCGATCAACACGGCCGTTTGAATCGTCATGTGCAAAGAGCCCGCGACGCGCGCGCCTTTGAGGGGCTTGGTGGCCCCGAACTCAGCGCGCATGGCCATAAGGCCCGGCATCTCGTGCTCAGCCAGTTTGATTTCCGCGCGGCCGAAGTCGGCGAGCGCGAGGTCCGCCACTTTGTAGTTAAAGGGTCCAGAGGTCATGGTGCTCCTAAGAGTTTGTCGTTACCAGGCGCCGACCTCTGTCGTAGTCGCCTGGTTCAATAGTAGTCCTTAGACGCCCACTCGGAACTCCACCACGTCACCGTCACGCATCACGTACTCCTTGCCTTCGACGCGCGCCTTGCCGGCGGCCTTGACACCCGCCATGGTGCCCGCCGCGATCAGATCGTCGTAGGAGACGACTTCGGCTTTGATGAAGTGCTTTTGAAAATCAGTGTGAATTTCGCCGGCGGCCTCGGGCGCCGTCTCACCTTGGTGAATCGTCCAGGCGCGCGCCTCTTTAGGCCCGGCGGTGAGGAAGGTCTGCAGACCCAAGGTCGAGAACCCCACGCGCGAGAGTTGGGCGAGCCCGGACTCTCCTTGACCGTAGGACGCCAAGAGTTCGAGGGCCTCCGCGTCGGCGAGTTCGGCGAGTTCGGCCTCCACCTTGGCGCACAGCACGACACTCAATGAAGGTTCGACCGAGGCCTTGAGCTCTTTTTGACGTTCTTCATCGCCGAGGGTCGCTTCGTCAACGTTGAAGACGAAGATGAAGGGCTTATCGGTCAAAAGGTGCAGGTCGTAGAGCAGCGCGCGGTCGAGTTCCTTGCCGACTTGAGAGATCACTCGACCCTCGTTGAGGGCGAGTTGGGCCCTTTGCACCTCTTTTAGTTTGACGGCGGCGTCGCCGCCGCGTTTGGCGTCTCGCTCTAAGCGCGCCACAGCCCGTTCGACGGTCTGCAGGTCGGCGAGGATCAACTCGGTTTCGATGGTGGCCACGTCACTCGCCGGGTCGATCCGCCCGTTGACGTGGATGACGTCGTCATCTTCAAACACGCGCACCACCTCACAGATGGCGTCGGACTCACGAATCGCCGCGAGGAACTGATTGCCGAGCCCTTCGCCGGTGGAGGCCCCCTTCACGATGCCCGCGATGTCCACGAAGTCAACCGTCGCGTGGATGATCTTCTCTGAATGAAACATCGTGGCGAGCACCTCGAGTCGTGCGTCGGGCACCGCGACGACGCCCACGTTGGGTTCGATAGTGGCGAAGGGGTAGTTGGCCGCCAGGACGTGGTTCTTGGTGAGAGCGTTAAAGAGTGTTGATTTACCAACGTTGGGCAGTCCGACGATGCCAATTGAGAGACCCATAGGAGATTCCAGGCTACTGGAACGAATTCGATCATCTTCGAAGAAACCGATGGCACGCCCGAAGTCCGGTCGTATTCAACTGGGGGTTGTCGCCCTTGAGCACGCCGGTGCTTGCTCTACAGTCGAATGGATGAGCGACGCCAACGTGGTGGAAGGTTTCATTCCCTTTGGCGAGTATGAGACGTGGTATCGCGTCACGGGCGATCTCGCTTCGGCGAGCACGCCTTTGGTGCTTGTCCACGGCGGCCCGGGCTGCTCACACGACTACCTAGATGGCCTCGCGGTGATCGCCGCGTCCGGGCGAGCGGTCGTGCACTACGACCAGGTCGGCGGTGGACGCTCGACGCTGCTTCCCGACAAGGGCGCCGCCTTCTGGACGGTCGACCTCTTCTTGGCCGAGCTCGACAATCTGCTCGCGTTTCTTGGTATCACGCAGCGCTACTTCCTGCTCGGTCAGTCCTGGGGCGGCATGTTGGGCGCCGAACACGCGATTCGCCAGCCCCCGGGACTCAAGGGCCTCGTCATTAGTAACTCACCGGCTTCAATGGCCCTGTGGGTGAGAGAGGCCAAGTTCTTGCGAGCCGAGCTTTCCGAGGAACTTGAAGCGGCGCTCGATCGTCATGAAGCCGCCGGCACCACTCTCGACCCTGAGTACTTGGCCGCGACCCAGGCTTACTACGACGTGCACGTGTGTCGGGTGGTGCCCAATCCGCCCGAACTGGTTCGCACCTTTGAGTTCTTGAATCGAGACCCGACGGTCTACAACACGATGAACGGGCCCAACGAGTTCTTCTGTATTGGCACGCTGCGCGACTGGAGCGTGGTAGATCGCGTGCACGCGATCATCGCGCCGACGCTGCTGCTCTCGGGGCGCTACGACGAAGCGACGCCGGCCACGGTCCAGCCCTACTTCGACCACATCCCCGACGTGCGCTGGGAGATCTTCGAGAACTCCAGCCACATGCCCTTCATCGAAGAGCCCGAGCGGTATCGAGAGACTGTTGAGACGTTTCTCAACTCGCTTGACTGACAACGCCGGGCATTGGCGTTCTGGGACTACTTGAAACCAGTTGAACTACGCGTCCCTCGTGGCCATGCGCCATGCGCCCAGTGCGGTCCAAACGACCAGCCATCCCACGATGACACAGACGGCCACGGTCGTCGACTCCGAAAGTAACGCAATCCCGTTTCCGTTGCCATGGGCTCCTGAGAATGCGGGCAACGCACTGGGTTCGATGCGGTTCATCGCGAGCCCCAGAAGGCCTCGTTGACCGTTAATTAGATGGGGAATCTGGACCCTGGTTAGAAGTGGCGTCAAGATGACTTCGAGCAAGATCATCAACACCACGGGCACCGTTCGTTGACCCATGAGTGACGCGAGACCCAGGCCCACGACGAACCCGAGGATGGCCTCGAGTTCAACCCACATCCCCGCCTCCACCATCAGCGAAAGGGGCGGCGTGAGGAAGGTCTTGGAGTAGTCCGTGTAGTTCTGGTCCGCGATCTTGACTACCGTGGTTTGAAATTGCGCCTTTGAGGGCGGAGTGGGCGCAGGAACGCCGGGCGGGGTCTTGATCTTGGTGATGTGACCGTTGGGCCCACACGGAACACCGAATGACAGCGGGCCTCGGTAGGAGAAATCACAGTAGACCTGGTCGGGATGGCTCTCGGCGAATGACACGAACGCGCTACGTGAGAGCCCGGCGGGCATACTCACTCCGTCGTAGTTGAGCTTCGCCGGAGCGGCAAAGACGCACACCGAGCAGACGATGGTAAAGCCCACCGCGACGAGAGGAACGATGATGGCGAGTCCGGCCGGAATCCGGGCCAGGTAGAGCGCGACGCGCGAGCGCCCGGTCACCACGAGGTGGCGAAAGACCCCTTCGGTGAGGTCGACGGCACCCGCCGTACAGCCCAGCGTGGCCGCGACGATGAATCCGAAGCCAAAGAGAATGGCGACCACGAGGGTGCCGAAGATGCTGTAGCCGCCAGCGGGCCCGTACGAGTGCGGATCAAAGGCGTGAGCGAGTAACCGGATGGTCAGAAAGATCGTCGGAACCCCGATGAACACGAAGATCAGCGCGATCATGAGTCCGCGGCGCTTGCGCAACTCCATGAACCTTGTGGCGATCATGGCGTAGGTGGGAATCGGCGATCCGCGATGATCCCCGGGGCGCACCTCTGACTCGAGGTGGTGCTCAGAGGATTGAACCGGCGCGTCGGGTGGCGTGGTGGTCACTCGTCGCTCCCCAGTCGACTTGTTACTTCGAGAAACCATGACTCAAGCGATGCCTGGTTGACCTGGAGGCGATAGACCGAGATGCCGCTTTCGACGAGGATTCGATTGATTTCGGCGATGGCGTCGCGGTCCGTCCCGGCGGGCAGGGCGATCGCTAGGCCCTGCTCGGTGACCGTCACCTGTCCGTGGTTCGCAACCCCCAGCAGCGCGTTCGCTGCGTCCGGCGTGGAACAGTCAATCTCCACTTCGATGGAGGTTCCTGCCAACAGTTCCGAGATCGGCCCCTGGCGAATGACCTTTCCTCGATCGACAATGGCGACGGCGTCACACGTACGCTCGACTTCGTCAAGAAGATGAGACGACAGCACCACCGTGCGTCCTTCGGCGACCAGCGACTGAATCATCTCTCGCATGTCGTGCATGCCGGCTGGGTCAAGCCCATTCATTGGCTCGTCCAGGATCAGGAGTTGCGGATCCCCGAGCAAGCAGGCCGCGACGCCGAGGCGCTGGCGCATGCCCATGGAGTACTTCGACACCCGATCGTCCGCGCGATGAGCGAGCCCGACCCTCGCGAGCGCGGCGCCGATTCGTGACCGAGCAGCCGGTTCTCGGGCGGCCGCGAGTATTCGGAGATTCTGGCGTCCCGTGAGATGGCCGTGAAATCGAGGTTCGTCGACGATGGCACCGACCTGAGCGAGCGCTAAGTCTCGGTGGCGGGGCACGGCGTAGCCAAGTAGTGACATCGTCCCAGCGTCGGCGTGCGTCAATCCGAGCAGCACGCGAATCAGCGTGGTCTTGCCGGCACCGTTGGGGCCGAGATAACCAAACGCGCAGCCGCGCGGTACTCGCAGATCGACACCGTCGACGGCGACACTATCGCCGAAGCGTTTCGTCAGACCGTGGGTCTCCACGGCCCAAGGGCCGTCGGCACTCCTTCCGCTGGGGCTCCTTTCGAGCATGGTGTTGCTCATGCATACTTCTTTCATAAAGGGGGCGGCGGGACTGGTTGTTGACCATGGTAGGTGTCCCATTCGAATGAAGACATAGGGGTAATCCCTGACACGCGTATCAGGGATGGAACCTCGAGGCGCCATCGGCGCTCGTTCGCCTTCCGCGACGCCACCAGACGTCTCTAGTTCCCGCTTGCCAGTACCATTTGGGCACGGGTCTCACTAGCATTTTCCCCGTACGCCGCTCCCGTAGCTCAGGGGATAGAGCAATGGTTTCCTAAACCGTGTGCGCAGGTTCGAATCCTGCCGGGGGCACTGAAAAAAAGGGTCACCGGTAAAGGCTTGGGCTCGGATGGTTCGGCCACGTATTGGGGCCGTCCCGGATCAGCAAGTCTCGACTTCTCCCAGGAACACTCGGTTGGCGTACCCTTCGAATCGGGTGCCGAATAGTTGAGAGCGCGTAATGACGCAAACGGTTTGTCGTGGCAATACGTTTAAAGAAGGACACGTGTGAGTTCAGCCGAGATTGATAGGTACTTAGAGGGGATCCCCGTGCCTCAACGCGACATTCTGAATCACCTTCGCGCCACAATTATGAGTAATGTCCCTGGCGCTGAGCAGTGCATCTCATATCGAGTACCAGCTTTTCGCATAGACGGCGAAGTGGTCGCTGGTTTCGCCTCATTCAAGAATCACATGAGTTACCTCCCCTTCAGCGGTTCGGTGCTGGGCCAGCTTTCGAATGAGTTAGATGCGTTTTCCTGTTCGAAGAGCGCGCTTCGTTTTACACTCCACAATCCATTAAGCCATGAGTTGGTCGAACGGCTCATAACTGTCCGCTTGTCGGAGATACGACCCAGGAGAAAATAGCCCGAACCGACAACTATTGGACCGCGACTGTTGTTTCGAATTCGGCTGGCGGCATTTCCGGGAATACGGGGTGATCTAGTTCGAGATTTGCGAAAGTAGTTCTGCTAGCTCGTCATCGGACGCGGCAGCGAGGTATCCACCCGAAAACCTGTTGTCATCGCTGACCTCCACGAGGGCGGAGGAAGGTCCGAGCACTCGCTGCTCATCAGGTCCGATCTCAATCTCGGCCAAGACCAGTCCTCGATGGCGCCCACCGAAGGTATCCACGGCAAATGTTGACTGTCCCTCACCGTAGTCAAATCGATGCTTGAGCAGCGTCAACGTGGGCAATTTGGTTAGCATCTCGAATTCAGCGGGCGTGAGATACAGATTTGTGATCTTGATGAAGTGGGGATTACCTTCGTCGACCCGGACCTTTTGAGTGAGCTTTAGAGTTGTCGCTGATTCCGTGGTGACTTTACGCAGTCGAAGTGAGGTGCTCTCGAAGTAGTAATCGACGATCTCGGCGCGAAAGAGTGCCTTCTCTGGTACTGATGGCAAGAGCCAACGTTGCTCTCGCTCAATCCGGGCGTACTTTCCTTCACCAGGCGTTCGGTCCAGCGTCATGGCGTCGGCTTCAAGTTAACGGAAGTCCCGCGCGGTTCTCTCTTCCACAGTTGACCGGGGTCCACGTCGCGGACCGATGCCCAGCGGGAAGCCCAGCGTCTCGCATTGGCCCTGGCTCGCTGGCGCTCCTCTGTCGCGAGCGCGTGAGCCAACTGTTTCAGCGGCGGATGATTCTCTCCCACCTCTTTGGTCCACCCAGCGGCAATGACCTGGTCATGTTGTTTTCCAAGAAACTTTTGCAAGAGATCCAATCGGAGCGCGAACTCCTCGGCGGGAGGGCCGAGGATCTTGGAGAAGGACTGCGTTGAGTAGAGCGCCCGTTTTGCCGTAATGCGTAAGAAGTGAAGTTGGGCGTTGGTGCCGTTGCGTTTCGTCCGCTTCACTTCGCGTTGGAGTTCTCGCCACGAATCTCGAAGTACTCGTTGTGCGACCCGCCGCAGAACTTCGGGTGCCACGTGTTGAGTGGGTAAGGCGCGTCGATACTCATTGAGTGTGTGAAGCGTCTCTCGGTACGCCAGCGAATCGAGAAGTGCCTCCGTGGCTAGTTGTTCGCGGCGGCGCTCGCTAGCCGCGATCCTCATTATTTGATCGCCTTCGGGCGTGGCGCCTCGTTGACCGAGCCCCTTTATCACGCGGAGCTCGAGAACTTCGGCGTCGCGCAGATTGCCAAACGGCTTCCCGATCTCTTGTAATCGACGAATCAGCGTCTTGGTCACCAGCGTCTTTTCGAGCTTGGCCATCGTCGCTAACTTATATTGCACGCGACGAAACGACAGGCGCAGCTTGCGAATCGCCTCGGGATCGTCTGCCAGTCCCTCTTGGCGGTGGCTCCGTACGATCATGTCGGCAGCTTCAATGTCGTTGACCGCCGAACCCAAGTAATCGCGCATCATCGCGCCCATGACCAGAGAGGCGTTCTTGCGATTCAACGCGTTGGTCAAGTGATTCCCCTTCCCAATTCTTGAAGCGCAGACGTGTTAGTACGCGTCAGGAGACTTAACGCGGCTCACAGATGACCAGGGGAATGTCGCGCTTGGTTCGGCGACGATAGTGCGCGTAGCCCTTGTACGAGCGTTCCACTCGGGGCCAAAGTTCAATCTTCTCTTCGGGCGTCGCCGGACGAGCCCGCATCAGTCGGCGCTGACCCGCCATGGTGGTTTCAACGTCGGGATGGACCACGAGGTTCTGGTACCAGTCGGGGTCTCGGTCGTCGCCCCCTTTGGAGGCCACGAGCACGAGCCGCTCACCCTCGACGACCGGCACCGTGAGCATGGTGGAGCGTGCGCGACCCGACTTTCTTCCCACGGTCACCAACTCAACCGTGGGCATGCCAAAGGCCGACCTTCCCACGCGTCCCCCGCTCAGGCGCAGGATCGTGCGATGTACCCGGCTCAACGTCTTGAGCCCGAGATCAGCGTACGACTGCTTTAGTGTCATGGCGTGAGAATACCTGAATCGGTATTGGGTCGATAAAGAGTAAGTCTTCGTTGGCAATATCGGTCTTTGGAATCACTTGGTCGGCCGAGGCGAGGGAAAATCCGGTTCGGGTCTAGTATCAAAATTTGCTCGGGAGTTCGACGTTGGTCCCCGACGTGGCGAACTCAGGTACGTCGAACCACGTCGGAAAGAGGGACGAAGTCTTCGAGCGTCGTGTAAGTGGCAGAGTGAGTAGAGGCGTTAAAACATCAGTCAATCGTGATTCCAGCTCCGAGGTGAAGCCCATGAACAACGAGAGTGAATCCGCCAACGAGATCGTTCGCGCGGCTCTGGTTCAAACCAAATGGACCGGGGACAAGACGTCGATGATCGACCTCAACGTGGCCCTGGCCCGTCAGGCCGCGAGTCAAGGCGCTCAGGTTCTCTGTTTTCAAGAGCTGTTCTACGGCCCGTACTTCTGTCAGGTGCAGGACCCGGCGTACTTCTCCTACACCGAGACGATTCCTGGACCGACCACTGAGATAATGCAGGATCTGGCCCGCGAGACGAACATGGTGCTCGTGGTGCCCATTTACGAAGTCGAACAAGAGGGAGTCTTCTACAACACCGCCTTCGTCATCGACGCCGACGGCACGTACTTGGGCAAATATCGCAAGCACCATATTCCCCAAGTGCAGGGGTTTTGGGAGAAGTTCTACTTTCGACCGGGCAATCTCGGCTATCCGATCTTCCACACCGCGGTCGGCCCGATCGGGGTCTACATCTGTTACGACCGTCACTTTCCCGAGGGCTGGCGCGCGCTGGGCCTCGCCGGAGCCAAGATCGTCTTTAATCCCTCGGCCACCAGTCGAGGGCTGTCGGCCTATCTCTGGAACCTCGAACAGCCCGCCGCGGCCGTGGCCAATGAGTACTTCGTTGGCGCGATCAATCGAGTCGGCGTCGAAGAGCTCGGCGAGAACAGCTTTTACGGCTCGTCGTACTTCGTCAATCCCCGCGGGCAGATTGTGGGTGACGCCGCGTCGGACAACGACGACGAGGTGATCGTGCGCGACTTGGACATGAGCGTGCTCAGCGATGTTCGCCGCACCTGGGCGTTCTACCGCGACCGGCGCCCCGACAGTTACGGCGAACTGATCACTCCCTAAGGAGCCATGCCGCTCGAAGGCAGGAAAGAAGGTCGTATGAGAATTTTGATCAGCGGGGGCACCGTGGTGAACGCGAGCGGCCCGTTCGCCAGCGACGTGCTCGTCGAGGGCGAGACCATTGCCGCGATAGCGGCCCCGGGATCGTCCTCGTCCACGTCGTGGCGTGAGGGCGCGGACCGGGTCATCGACGCGAGCGGGCAGTTCGTGATTCCCGGCGCCATCGACGGCCACACGCACATGGAGATGCCCTTTGGCGGCACGCAGTCGGCCGACACCTTCGAGACCGGTACGCGAGCGGCGGCCTTTGGGGGCACCACCACGATCATCGACTTCGCCATTCAATCCAAGGGCAAGAGCCTTCGAGAGGGCCTTGACGCGTGGCACGCCAAGGCCGAGGGGCACTGCGCGATTGACTACGGCTTTCACATGATCGTCTCGGACGTGAACGAGTCCTCGCTCAAGGAGATGGATCTGGTCGTCGATGAAGGGGTGACGAGTTTCAAGTTGTTCATGGCGTACCCCGGTGTTTTCTACTCCACTGACGGTGAGATCCTTCAAGCCATGCAACAGGCCTCGTCCAATGGCTCGACCATCATGATGCACGCCGAAAACGGCATCGCCATCGACGTGCTGGTCGCCCAGGCGCGGGCCCGGGGCGAAGGCGATCCGCGATTTCACGGATCCACGCGACCGGCCTTTCTCGAAGGCGAGGCCACGCACCGGGCAATTCAACTCGCCCGCGTCGCTGGCGCCCCGCTTTATATTGTCCACCTTTCGGCCCCGGAGGCATTGGCCGAAGTGGTCACCGCGAGAGACCAGGGCCAGAGCGTCTTCGCCGAGACCTGTCCGCAGTACCTCTTTCTCTCCGACGAAGATCTCGCCCGTGAAGGATTCGAAGGCGCCAAGTACGTCTGTTCACCGCCCCTTCGCCCCGCGAGTGACCACGCCGATCTCTGGCGGGGGTTGCGAACGGACGACCTCAGCATCGTGTCGACCGATCACTGCCCCTTTTGCTTTAAGGAACAAAAGGAGCTCGGTCTCGGCGACTTTTCGAAGATCCCCAACGGCATTCCGGGCGTCGAACATCGCCTCGACCTGATGTTCCAAGGCGTCGAACGTGGTGAGATCTCTCTGGCGCGCTGGGTCGAGGTCACCTCAACCACGCCGGCGCGGATGTTCGGGCTCTTTCCAAAAAAGGGCGTGCTCGCGCCGGGCTCGGACGCGGACATTGTTCTCTACGATCCTGACGCCACGCACACGTTCTCTGCGTCGACGCACCACATGAACGTCGACTATTCGGCCTACGAAGGCATGGAGGTCAGAGGACAGGTGACCACGGTGCTGTCGCGCGGCGCGGTCGTTATCGAGAGCGGCCAGTACGTCGGACGAGCGGGATCGGGAGCGTACCTGCGGCGTGGTCTTAATGGCTATCTTCGATAGTCGGGGTCCTTGAGGCGCCAAGGATTGTGGCCCGCAGCGTCGACGGATCGAGAGGGGAGTAGCAATGGACTTTGGGCTCGTCGCTCAAACGAACGCGCCGGCGAGGGACGTCATCGAGCTGGCCAAACGGGCCGAAGACGCTGGCTTCTCTCACTTTTGGACCTTTGACTCGGTGGTGCTCTGGCAAGAGCCGTTTGTCATCTACTCCCAGATCCTCAGCTCCACCTCGCACATCAAAGTGGGCCCGATGGTGACCAACCCGATCACCCGCGACTGGACCGTGACGGCGTCTCTTTTCGCCACGCTGAACGAAATGTTTGGACCGAGAACCATCTGTGGCATCGGCCGGGGGGACTCAGCGCTTCGCGTGACGGGGGGCACTCCCGCGTCGCTCGCCACGCTCTCGTCGTGCATGACCGTAGTCAGAGACCTCGTGGAAGGGCGCGAAACCATCGTGAACGATCGACCGGTACGGATCCCGTGGGTCGACGAGGGCGAGTTCGAGATCTGGATGGCGGCCTACGGTCCAAAGGCGTTGGAACTCGCCGGACGTAAGGCCGACGGGCTGATTCTCCAGTTGGCCGACCCCTTCGTCGCGCGTTGGGCGATCGAGCGCGCTCGAGAGGCGGTTCGGGCTTCGGGTCGAAGCACCGAGGAGTACCGCGTCTGCGTGGCGGCGCCGGCCTACGTGGGTGACGATCTCGCTCATCAGCGCGACCAAGTTCGTTGGTTCGGCGGCATGGTGGGCAATCACGTCGCCGACATCGTCGAGCGCTACGGCGCCGAGTCGAACATGATCCCGCCCGCCTTAACCGACTACATCAAGGGCCGAAAGGGGTACGACTACGCCCACCACGGCAAGACCGGCAATCCCGACGCCGAGTTTGTGCCCGACGAGATCATCGAGCGCTTCTGCGTGCTGGGCCCCGTGGAGCAACATCGAGAACGTCTGGGCGAACTCGGCGAACTCGGCGTCGACCAGTTCGCGCTCTATCTGATGCACGACAATCCCGAAGGGACGATCGAGGCGTACCGCCGGCACGTTATCGGCAAAATTTGAGCGACGCGTAAGTTCTCGTCAAAATTCCTCGAGTGGTGGCGCGACGCGTCGGCACGTGAGAACGAGCAAAATCGCGAACGCCCCGCCGGTCAGAATCTGAGAGAGAAACAGTACGTGCAGGGCGCCAAAGAACGTCAGAGCGGCGAGCACGAGGCCCAGGAGTTGGACGAAGAGGACAGCCCCAAGACGCCGCACTGTCCGGTACAGCCATATCGAGGCAACTGACTCAAAGACGATCGTCGCCACGCCCACCGCGACATGGACGTACTTCAGCGGAGCGTTCAACGTGTACCCGTACGTCGTTACGAGGGTGAGGAGTATGAGCCCGCTGTACGTGTGAAGGAGGGTTCGGAACTGTCGCGCCAACGAAGTGGTCACTGGAATCAGGCGAGCGGCCCAGTAAGTCAGTCCCGCCGCGGACACGAGCGCCAGCGTGTAGGGCACGGCCGTCTTGGCGTGCACGCCGTAGTTACTCATCCCTCCCTCGTTGACCTTGAGGACGAGACCGGGGTGAAGTGCCACGCAGATCGCCAAGAAGAAGGCGAAGCCGATCTGGCTCCACGCCACGTACCGAGCGGCCCGGGGATCAATGGTGGGCCCGTCGCGCCGCGGCGGGTCGCGAACGGTCATAACCGGTGGGTCTCAGCTCTCATCGTCGAGGGAGCGCTCTGGGTGAGTGCGACGATGCCCACGCACATGGCCGCGAAGCCCAGTGCTGCGACACCAAGGTGCGCCAGTCCTCCCGTCAGTTTCTCTCCGTAAAGCCACACGCCGAGCACGACGCTGACGACGGGGTCCACGATCACAATGAAGGGCTGGGACACTTTGAGCGGCCCGACGTGCAGGGCCGCCTGCTCACAGAACAGACCGACGATGCCCCCGGCGATAAAGGCGTAGAGCGGCCAGCGGGTCAACGCGCCGGAAAATCCCAACGACGAGATCGTGTCGGTGGTCGCCTTAATGAACGTCGCCTCCAACGCCCACGTCACGCCCGTCGCGGCGGCGAAGAACCCCGCGCGCCGGCTCGGCGATCCCCGTCGTGCGACGCTCACCAGCACGATGGTTACGCCCAGAAAGACGGTCACGGGGGTTAGCCAGTGCGAGGAACTGGGTACGTGGGCGCGTCCGCGAGGTGAACTCGCGACGAGAAACAGCGCCAATCCAACGACGGTGACGCCCGCACCGATCCACGCGAGGCGGCGAACGCCCTGACGTATCCAGAATCGGCGAAACAAGAGCACCACGATGAGCTCGACCACCAGGAGTGGTTGCACTTCGGACATTGGTCCAAAGTGCAGCGCCAGCGCCTGAAAAATCAATGAGCCGAACAACGCCACCCAACCCAGCAGCCACAGTGGCTGGCGAAAGAGGAAGACCACGAGACGCCAATTAGACGCGTGGTCCTGCTTTCTCGTGCTCGCTATGTGTTGCGTCGTGACCGCGATGGCGTTGGTCACGGCCGTAAGGAGCGCGAAGAGAATGGCGAGTGACTGACTAAGCGTCAACGTCGTAGGCATAGCGGTAACGCTAGGTCAGGCGGCTTTGGCGCACGTTGCCTCCGTCGTGACATGGCGTCGTCGACGACGTCGGCACTAGGGTGACCAGACAGCGTCATTGGGTTAGAGGACTTCACGAACATAGGAGCACGATGGAAATCTCGACCGACACCATCACGGTAATTGGCGCGGCGTGGTGCCCCGACTGTCGTCGGGCAAAAGATTTTCTCAGCGAGCAACGTGTGGCGTTCGACTGGATTGACCTTGAACAACACCCCGAAGCGACCGAACTGGTCGAACGGATCAACGGCGGGAGCCGGAGCATTCCGACCATCATCTTTCCCGACGGCTCGCATCTGGTTGAACCGGGCAACGACGAGTTGGCGGAGAAGTTGGGCCTGAACCGTTCGGCGAAGTCCACCTCCTACGACGTGATCATCGTTGGGGGCGGTCCCACGGGTCTCACCGCCTCGATCTACGCCGCGAGAGAGAATCAAAGCGTCCTGCTCATTGAGAAGTCCGCGCCCGGTGGTCAGGCCGGCGTGACCGAGCGACTCGACAACTATCCGGGATTCCCCGATGGCGTGGCCGGTCACGATCTCGCCGATCGGATGCGCCGCCAGGCCGAGAACTACGGCGTCGAGATCCTCGAAGCCGTCGCCGTCAACGCCATCGATGCCGACGGTGACTGGCTCAGCGTGAGAACCGCGGTGGGCGAGTCGTACTTCGCGCGCGGTACTAGTGGCCACGGGCTCGGTCTATCGGCGTACCGGCGCCGAAGGCGAGGCTGACCTGATTGGCGCGGGGATTCACTTCTGTGCCACCTGCGACGGTCCTTTCTATCGAGGGGCCAAGGAAGTGCTGGTGATCGGGGGAGGGAACAGTGGTTTAGAGGAGGGACTCTTCCTCACCCAGTTCGCCGAGCACGTCACCGTGGCTGAATACTCCGAGAAACTGGCTGGGAGTCGGCTCCTACAAGACAAGGTGCTCGCGCATCCTAAGATGAGCGTTCTCACCAACACCAAAGTGGTCAGTTTCATCGCCGGCACGTCGGGCAAGCTCGAGCACGTCGAGTTCGAGGATAGCGAGAGCGGAGAGCGTCGTGATCACGAGGCCTCGGGCGCCTTCGTCTTCATCGGCCTCGACCCCAATACCGCGTTCCTCAACGGTGCGCTCGAGTTGGACGAACGTGGATTCATCGTGAGTGACGAACAGTTTCGTACCAACATGCCCGGGGTGTTCGTGGCCGGTGACGTACGGCACGGTTCGACCAAGCAGCTGGCATCCGCGGTCGGCGAAGGGGCGGCGGCGTCGATTCAAATTCGCTACCACCTCGATAAGGCGGCGGTCCGTTAGCCGATTCAAAACGTGCGTCGGCGGTCGTCGCGTCGCCGCTAACCGAGCGTGGTCACGCTCGCGCCCATCGGGAACTCCTCGCGACCCGTTGAAGTCAAACGCCAGACGCTACTTCGGCCCTGGACGGTCCACTCCTTGGGCCCTCCGACGAGTGCCGTCTGTTCATCAATGCCAAAGACGGAAATCTTCGACTCATCGGGCAGGACGAAGCGAGTAAAGAGGTCGGGCACTCTCGCGGCGAACGCGTCAAAGTGAGGAAGTACGCCGACGTGTTCGAGCAGCATCAAGCCGGTGGTGCTGCCCTTGCGGGGGTGACGGATCGAGGGGATCCACGAGCCCAGGGCCATCGCCCCCGCGCTACAGCCAGCCAACGCTGCCCCGCCTCGCCAGGTCGCTTCGATCTCGCGCCATATCGCGGTATCGCGAAGGGTGTCGGCTAAGTAGTTGGGATCGCCGCCGGAGAGGTAGATGAGTCCGGCGCCAGTGATCAGGCGCACGAACTCCGGGTTGTTCGCGTCCGCTCGATCATTGACCGGCACCACCACGGCCTCGACGCTGAGCCGCTTGGCTTGGGCCACGCCGAGCTGGTGCCAACGTTCGACGACGGCGGGCCCGTCGGGCACGGCGGCGGTGGCGAGCTGGACGTAACGAGGGGCCCGTCCGGCGAGCAACCCCGCTTCGAGCTCGGCCATCTGGGGCAGGTACTCACCCGACCCCACCAGCGCGATGGGCCCGGGTCCTTGGTCAACGCTCATCACCCTCCAGTGCAACGCCACGCTCGATCAGTCGAGACGAACTGGACCTTTCACCGTCCAGGCGCCAATCTAACTGGACGAGTCACGATCGGTATCAGGTGATCCTCGCGGCGGCTGCTACGACGAGGAGGCCGCGCGTCGACACCGCGAATCGTGGTCCCCGATTCTCGAGCATCTCGATCACGTACTGAACGACGCCGACTAACGACCTCAGCGCAATCGCGTGGTGCCGCGCAGGGCTTGGAAGATCCTCGAGACGCCCTCGACCACGATGACGGCGACGGCCGCGAAGACGAATGATCCCACGATGTCACGAGGGTTGTGAAGATGTGCCGCGACGCGCGCCCAACTCACTAAGAGCGCGATGATGATCAACAAGAGCGCCGTTCGCCGGGAGTAGAGGAGCATGGTAAAGGCCAGGAACGAGCACAACAGGGCGTGATCCGAGGGGAAGCCGTTGTCGGCCGCGTGGGCGATGAGCGGCACGAGGTGGTGGGTCACGAAGGGCCGCGGGTCGTAGTAGAGATGTCCCGCGATCCTGGCCAACACCAAGGCAAGCACGCCTCCGACCACCAGGTGCCACCCGAGGGAGATCTTCACGCTCATCTTGGCCCGCAGCCAGTAGAGGGCGACGACGACGATGCTGATGATAAAGAAATACCCGGCGACGAATCTGATGATGGAGTCCACGTCGAGAGTTTAGGTGCGTACCGCTGCCGGCCACGGCCCGATCTCCAGACGAAGGGACTAGGGACGAACCTCTAGTTCAGTGATCGCGAACTCCGGGCAGTTGGCGATCGCCAGATCGACCTTTTCTTGGTAACCCTCGGGCACGAGGCCGTCGTCTCTCACTATTGAGTGGCCGTAGTCGTCGACGTCGAACACCTCGGGCGCCAGAGCGTGACAGCGCGCATGGCCCTGACACTTGTCGTCGTCGACGCGAACCTTCATCAAAACACCACCGGAAGCGAGCGGGGTCCGCGCACCTGGCCGCCGGCCCAGGTCACTCGCGCCCCCTCGGCGAGGTGGAATTCGGGGATACGCCGCAGCCACTCCTCCAGCGCCACTTTTAACTCCATGCGCGCGAGGTTAGACCCGGCGCAGCGGTGAATCCCCGAGCCAAAGGCCACGTGACGGTTGTGGGCGCGATCGAGCACGACTTCGTCGGCGCGCTCGAACGCCTCGGGGTCGCGATTGGCCGCGGGGAAGTTCATGAGGACCTTGTCGCCCTTGTGCATGGGACAGCCGTGGAACTCCGTGTCGAGGGTGACCATGCGCGCCATGGTGACGGGAGAGTAGATCCGCAGGAACTCCTCGACCGCTGAGTCCATGAGTTCTGGCTCGGCCACTAACCGAGCGGCGTCCTCGGGGTGCTGGGCGAGATGCCAGAGCGATGAGCCAATGGCGCTCCACGTCGTGTCGATGCCGGCAATGAGCACGAGCCCGGCCATACCGAGTATGACGCCGTCCTCGATGGCTTCGCCGTCGTGGATGGTATGGGCCAGCTCGCTGATCAGATCGTCCTGGGGGTCCTTCTTTCTAAGTTCGAGTTGCTCGATCATGTACATGACGATCGCGTCGCCGCCGCTCTTGGCGCGCTCCTTCTCGTCCGCGAACTCCAGGACGTCGCGTACCCAGCCCGTGAAAGTATCGGAGAGGGTGGCCGGAACGCCCAGAATCGTGGCGATGATCCGCACGGGAATCTGCTGGGCGTAGTCGACGGCCGCGTCGGCGTGTCCTTCGCCGATGAAGCCCTCAATCTGGCGCCGACAGAGATCGCGGGTCAAGACTTCGTACTCCTCGATCCGGGTGTGCGAAAACCAGGGCAGGAGAAGTCGTCTCGTCCACGTGTGCAACGGCGGGTCCGACGAGATTGGGGGCAGTCCGTAGGGCAGGAGTGGGTCCGGTTCGCCCTCCTCGGCGCCAATGACGCCGACTTCGAGTGAACTGAAGCGCTCGATATCGTGCGCCGCCTTGGAGACGTCGTCGTAGGTCGTGAGCAGCCACGCGCCCCCGCGACGGTCGGTGTGGGCTACCGGGCACGTCACGCGTAGTTTGTCCCAGATCGTGAACGGATCTTCAATGTAGGCCGGATCCATGACGTCGAAGTCGGTGTGCCAATCATTGACCGCTGGTCGTGGTGCCACTTGATCCCCCCTAGGTATGCGACATTTGATTCTCGCACCGTGGAGACCGTGAGTCGGGCTCTCCGGGGTGCGAGACACTCCCTATGGATAAGTTAGACGTCGCGTCGTCGACGCTCGAAGTTTCTTAGAGCGTGTGTTCTATTTGGCGAGTGCCCCAAGCGCCACGACCGGCACTATCAAGTCGTGGCCTATTCAAGTGACCTAACCGACGCCCAGTGGAGCCTCCTCGAACCCCTACTTGCGCATTGCACTAAACGAGGCCCGAAACACGGAGCCGACCTGCGCCACGTCGTGGACGCGATGCTCTACATCTCGCACACCGGGTGCCAATGGCGCTTCCTGCCTGAGGAGTTCGGACCGTGGACCAGAATCTGGTCCCAGTTTCGTCGGTGGTCGAGGAACGGAACGTGGACCCGTGTTCTTGTCGCGCTGCACGCCTCGTCGCGCATCGCCCTAGGTCGAAAGGACCCGCGGCCCTCGATGGTGGTCATAGACACCCACCTTGCACGAGGAGCCTCCAATGGGGGCGTAACCTTCCACAACCAGGGCGGTCCCTGTGGTCGAACCATTGGTGCCAAGCGCATCGTCTGCGTGGACGTCACGGGCCTGCCGCTCTGCGTGCGCGTGGTGCCTGCTTCGACGTCCGAAGCCAGCGCCGTCGAACAGATACTCGACGACCTGGTCCTCACGGGTGCTGACGAACGGCTGGAACTCGTGCTCGTGGACCGCGGCACGGCGCGGTCTGCCGCCACGCGGTTGTCAGCGAAGTTCAACTACGAGGTTCGCCGAGTTGGATGGGACGAGCCACCGCGCAACGAGCACGGCGCCAAAGTCTTTCGCCCCATCCGCCATGCCTGGCGGGTTGAGGTTGCCCACGGCCACCTCGTGCGACGGCGACGCCTGGCGCGCTGCTTCGAGAACACCGTGACCTCAGCCACCGGATGGCTGCACGTCGCTTCCATCAGCGAACTCCTTCGGGCGCTGTGCTGAACTCGTAGGTCTTGCGGCACCGCAATGGACAACCCCGTTGAGCGGACGCGGCGGAGCTCTTCAGTCCGAGTGGACAGCACCTTCGTCGCTGGCCGCGACGGCGAAGACTCGCCACCCTCCACGAACTCGGAGGTGGTCTCGTATTGTCTTTTCGAAGTGCATTCCCGCCTTCTCCAAGACTCGCGCCGAAGCGAAGTTATCGGGATGACACGTCGCCGTTATCCGGCGTAGTCCCAGCTCGTCGAACCCGAAGACGATGAGTCGACGGGCTACTTCGGTGGCGTAGCCATGTCCCCACGATTCCCGCGACAGGACGTAGCCCAGTTCACCTGTCGACGCTTCCCCGGTGATGGCGAGGTTGGCGACGCCGATCAGCTCATCGTCGAGAGTCGCGACGGCGAGGGTGAATGAAGTTCGAGGCTCTCGGGCCGCCTCGCGAGCGACCTGCTTGAGATACGCCGTGGTGTCGGTCGGCGAGTTTGGTCCCCACGTGAGGTAGCGGGTGACCTCTTCGTCTGATCCGTAGTGGTGAGCTGCTGGTTCGTCATCGAGACGAAACTCTCGAATGACGAGCCGTTCGGTCCGAAGTTCCATACCCTTCATTGTGCCCCCAGCTTGTCGTGACGCCCGATCCGGAGAGTCACTCAACCGGCCGGCGAGTTATCGCACTAGACCATCCTCATCTTGATCACTGGACGGGGCAATCACCTTGGTGGCCGTGGGCCGTTGTGTGTCACACCTGGTCTCAATACTTGGCCTAGTGGCCTCACGTCCGACGACTCCGACTTTCTCGCACACCGGCCAGGTCCTCGCGCGGGCCGTCACTTTCCAGTTCGCCCTCGATCCGAACGTTCAGCAGAATGTCCTTCTCGCCAAGTGCGCCGGAGCCCGGCGTTTCACCGTGAACCACCACCTGGCTCGAGTGAAAACCAACTTGGATGCCCGATCGGCCGAGCGAGAAGCTCACTCCGAAAGTGGTGAGTCGCCCGAACCATCAACTCCTTCACTGTCCTGGTCGGCCTTCTCGTTCATTAACGAATTCAACGCCTGGAAGAACGGCGAGGCTGATGACTCACCGTTGAACGAGGATGGCAGTTGCGGCCTGGTCTGGCGCCATGAACTACCCCACGACGTCTTCGAGTGTGCTTCGGTGGACGCGGCGCGGGCACTCGAGAACTTCTCTGCGTCGCGACGAGGCGAGCGCAGTGGAACGCCCGTCGGATTCCCCCGCTTCCAGGCCAAGGGAAAGGTGACGCCAAGCTTCCGGTTGCGCAACCGCGCTACACCAGGCAAGGCACCTTCGAGTCAACCCATCCGTTTCACCGATCCCTCACACCTGCGACTGCCCAAGTTCGGACCAGTCAAGGTCTTCGGCTCTAGCCGCAAGGTTCGCCGGATGATCGACGGTGGTCGGTTCCACGTCTACTCCGCGACGCTGACCCAACGGGCTGGTCGATGGACCGTGTCGCTCACCGGCGTAGCCGCCGAACTTCATCAGGCTGAGCGCAGCCGTTCCAACCGTCACGCAGTTCCCGTCGGAGTCGACCGGGGGATCATCTCCCTCTGCGTCGCCGCTGACGCCAACGGCGTTCCATTCGAGAGCTTCGAGGGGGTGAAAACATTGAAGCAAGCGCACGCGTCGCTCAAGGCGGCCAATCAGGCCCTGGCCAGAACCACACCGGGGTCCAAGGGCCGCCAACGAGCGAAGTCCCGACTCGCCACGCGGCATCGCAAGGTCGCCAACACTCGACGACATCTCGTCCACCTGGCCTCCAAGGCCCTCGTGGACAGATGCCAGGTACTAGCCATCGAGGACCTGAACGTCGCGGGCATGGTGAGGAACCGCCGCTTGGCAAGATCCATCTCCGACGCCGCCATGGGAGAACTTTTCCGTTAGATCCTCTACAAAGCCCGTTGGCACGGAGTCGAGGTCCGAGTAGTTGACAGATTCTTCCCGAGCTCCAAGACGTGCTCCGGTTGCGGCGAGATCAGAAACGACCTCGACCTGTCGACGCGGACCTACGTGTGTGGGGCCTGCGGCTTGGCCATTGACCGCGATCTCAACGCGGCCATCAACCTCGCCCGCTGGCGACCCAAGGAGCCCTCAGCAGTGACGCTGCTGGCTCTAACGCCCGCTCTGCTTCTGTCCACAGCCTGATCCCATTGGGATCTGCACCGCGAAGCACGCGGGAAGAGCCGATTGTCACCCGCACAACCGTCACGGCAACGTGATGAGGGCCTTGGGTCGGAACCGAGTACTCAGACGAATGATTGTCTGGGAAGTCGGACGGTGAGCAAGCACCGCTGAGCCAATTCGCTCAGTTGGTCAAGGCGAACCGGTGGGTCCAAATAGGACACACGCTGTTAGAAGAAGATGGTGCAAAGGTCGTAGATCTCGCGAGGCACCTGGCGCTTACCTTCGGCCACGCTCGCCAGCGGGGCTAAGACGACGTTGTCGTCGCGCACGACCGGAATCATGCCGAACTTGCCCGCGATGACGGCGTCGTAAGCGGCGGCGCCGACTCGGGTGGCGAAGATGCGGTCGTGGGCCGTGGGGCTGCCACCGCGCTGGAGGTGGCCAAGCACCGTGGTGCGAACTTCGAAGCCACCCTGTTCTTCAATCTTGGCCGCGACGAAGTAGCCCACGCCGCGCGTGGCGTGACGCACGCCGCCCACCCCTTCGCTCGACAACTCGCCCGACTCCGTGCCCCCGAGCGTGTCGAGTCCAACGCCTTCGGCCACGACCACGAGCGAGTACGCCAGACCGAGGCCGCGGCGTCGATTGGTGTGTTCAATGATCTCGTCCATGGTGATGGGGAATTCGGGAATGACGATCATGTCGGCGCCGCCAGCCAGACCGCCCATGGCGGCGACCCAGCCGGTGGATCGGCCCATGGTCTCTACGACGATCACCCGGTGGTGAGAGATGGCCGTGGTGTGCAGGCGGTCCAAGGACTCGGCGACAATGTTTATGGCGGTGTCAAAGCCAATGCAGTAGTCGGTGCCGGGAATGTCGTTGTCCAGGGTCTTGGGCACGCCCACTACGGGCGCGCCGCGTTCGGCCAACCAGTTGGAGATTCGCTGGGTGCCGTCGCCCCCAATCGCCACCAGCGCGTCCAGATGCTCGCCAATGGCCGCGAGTACCCGGTCGCGCCCGCCCGGGGGTTTATCGAGGTTGAAGCGCGCGGTGCCAAGTAGCGTGCCGCCTTGGCCGATGACGCCGCGCAGATCGGCCTGGGTGAGCGCGGTGCCGCTGAATTCGTCGACCAGTCCCGCCCAACCGTTGGCGATCCCGATGACCTCGTGACCGTCACGCAGTCCCATTTCGCCAATTGCTCGAATGGCGGCGTTCAAACCGGGCGCGTCACCCCCCGCGGTTAGAACACCGATACGCATGACAACTCCTTCACCAGACCCAGGTCCAGTCTACGGTCGCGATTTCACCGAGTAGTTAGGTGTCAACGGAAGCGAGCGACTCTTCGCGCACGACTTCGGGTCGGGTCAAGAGCACGGTGAGAAGAAAGCTCAAGACCAGCGCCACGAGTACGCCTAAGTTGGCGTACGCCCACGCGCCGGTCTTGCCGCCAAGACCGAAGGGTTTTAAGAGGTAGCCCTGCCACGTGAGCCATGAGGCGAAGGTGTTCGTGACAAGTCCCCAGCCGAGAAAACTGGACAGGATCGTGATCGCAATGGGCACGACGCGCAGGTCGCCGTAGCGCCCCGAGGTTCGAAAGAGGTCCGCGTCGACGTAGTTCTTCTTGCGCAGCAGGAGGTCACCGAGAAATACCCCACACCACGCCGCGATTAAGACGCCGACCGTTATGAGAAAGCCTTCGAATTGAAACAAGAAATTCTTGGCGACAAGGACGATGTAGAACGTGCCCAGCAGCATGATCACCCCGTCAACGCCGGCCGCGGCGTAGCGAGGAATCTTTATTCCGGCCGAGAGCAACGCCAGGCCCGAGGAGTAGATATCGAGCACCGCCCCCCCGACGAGTCCCAAGATGGCCACGATGACAAAGGGCACGAGGAACCACGTGGGCAACAGATTGGCCAACGCGCCAACCGGGTCGTTGCCAACGGCGCTACTGAGCGACGTAGACGAGCCGGCGAGCAAGAGACCAAAGAAGAGGAGCACGAGAGGCGCGATGGACGAACCGAACGTGGTCCACCACACCACACCACGCGACGAAGCACTGCGCGGCAGGTATCGCGAATAGTCCGCCGCCACGTTCACCCACCCGAGGCCAAAGCCCGTCATCACGAAGACCAACGCACCGATGGTCGCCTGGAACGAGCCGCTGTGCAGGTGGCTCACGACGTGCCAGTCGATGTGCTTGACGGTCAAAGCGATAAAGACAATCGTCAGGGCCCCGGTCACCACAGTGATGATGGCCTGCATCCGCATGATGAGGTCAAAGCCCATCACCCCGCCCACAATGATGAGCGCGGCGATGACCAAGATCGCGATGACCTTGGTTGTGGTGCCGCCGCTCCAGCCAATGCGAGTAAAGACGGTGGAGGTCGCTAGAACCGCGATGACGGTGAGGAACGTCTCCCAACCAACGCAGAGCAACCACGAGATCGCCGAGGGGAGGCGATTGCCTCGAACGCCGTAGGCCGCTCGACTGAGGACCATCGTCGGCGCGGAGCCACGCTTGCCGGCCGTGGCGATGACGCCACAGAGCCAAAAGCTAAAGATCACGCCCACGGCGCCCACGAACACTGCCTGGATGAAGGAGATGCCAAAGCCCAGTACGAAGGAGCCGTAACTAAGGCCCAGTACCGAGACGTTGGCGCCAAACCACGGCCAGAACAACTCTCGAGGAAGGCCCTTTCGCTCATTCTCGGCGATGACGTTGATGCCATTTTCTTCGATCCGCAAGAGACTGGCGTTGCCAGTTCCCAAAAGTTCCGCAACCTCTTCGTTCACCGGGCCTCCTCGCGACGAACTCGTGCGTCGCTGGCATCGATTGTACGCAGTGATCAGCACGTCGCCGTTCAAGGGTTGATACGCCGTTCGTTAGAAGTTTCACGACCTTCACTAGGGTGTGGTGCTATGAGCGACGCGCCACGGCTCTTCTGTCTCGACACCTTGTTAATTGACGTGGTGTTACGGGTCGGCGCGTTACCCGAGCGCGCCGGTGACGCGCTGGCGAGCGATCAGCTGATCAGCGCGGGCGGCGGGTTCAACGCCATGAGCGCCGCGGCACGGCACGGACTCGAGGTGATCTACGCCGGACGCCTCGGCGTCGGCCCGTTCTCATCTCTCGCCGAAACCGCCCTCATGCACGAAGGCGTGTCCACTCCGATTGATCGAAACGAAGGGCTGGACACGGGCATCTGCGTGGTGCTGGTCGAACCCGACGGGGAGCGGTCGTTCGTGACTTCACCCGGGGCGGAAGCGGCCTTGCGGGCCGAGGACCTGGCGAAGTTAGACGTGCGCGAGGGGGACTACGTATTGGTGTCGGGCTACAACTTCATGCACGAGCGCCTGGCGAACGTGGTGCTTGGTTGGTTGGCGAACCTCTCGTCGGGGGTGATCGTGGCCTTCGATCCCGCGACACGGATGGTTGATATACCTCCTAAGTATCTCGACGTGGCGTTGCGTCGGTGCAACTGGCTACTGTGCAACGCGACCGAAGCTCGAACGCTCGCGGGAAGCGCCGACGCGCTGGCGAGCGCGACGTTGTTGGCGTCGAGGAACGACTCGCTCGACGTGTTGGTTCGAACCGGGGCCCAGGGGTGCGTGGTGGCGTTGAACCACGAGGACGCTCGGGCCGTCGAGGGATACAAGACGACCGTCGTGGACACGAATGGCGCGGGCGACGTGCACAACGGCGTCTTCGTGGCCGAACTGGCCAGTGGGCATGACGCGTGGGCGGCCGCGCGCTGGGCCAACGCCGCGGCCGCCATGGCGATCAGTCGGCTCGGTCCGGCGACGTGTCCGCTGCGTGAGGAGGTCGCCGAGTGGATCGCCTCGGGTGGCCACGAGCGTTGACGGGACCTAGCTTTTCGAGCGAGGGGGAGTGATGCAGGGCTACGAGGACTTTGAAGGCACCATCGGTAAGACGCTCGCCGACTCGGTGCCGTGGTGGCCGACGCCCATTCACCCGAGGGAAGGCGCGCCCAACGTAGTGGTGATGTTGATCGACGATCTCGGCTTCTCGCACTTTGGCTGCTTCGGGTCGGATCTGGTGACACCCCATATCGACGCGCTGGCGGCGAAGGGCCTTCGCTACTCGAACTTTCACGTCACGCCCTTGTGCTCGCCCACTCGGGCCGCACTCTTGACCGGACGCAACCACCACAGCGTGGGCATGCGCGGCATCTCAAACTGGAGTTCGGGCTTTCCCAGCATGCGCGGTTACGTCTCCAAGCACGCGGCCACCATGGCCGAGGTGCTCGGCGAGCGTGGCTACACCACGTTCGCGATCGGGAAGTGGCACCTGGTGTCGATGGAGAATTCCTCCTCCGCCGGACCTTTCGATCAGTGGCCCTTACAGCGCGGTTTCGATCGGTTCTACGGATTCTTAGACGGCGAGACCGATCAGTTCGCGCCCGATCTGGTCTACGACAATCACCGCGTCGATGCGCCCCGGAGCGCGAAGGACGGTTACCACGTCAGTGAGGACCTGGTTGATAAGGCCTTGGAGTTCATTCACGACACCAAGTCCATCCGGCCCGACCGACCGTTCTTCACCTACTTCGCCTTTGGCGCGACGCACGCGCCGCACCAGGCGCCGGCTGCGTACTTGGCCAAGCATCGCGGCCGTTACGACGACGGGTGGGACGCCGCGCGTGATCGCTGGTTCGCTCGCCAGCGCGAGATGGGACTCCTCGCGCCCTCCACGGAGTTGGCGCCGCGCAACGAAGGCGTCGAAGCGTGGGATTCGTTGCCCGAGAATCACCGGCGCTTGGCCCGACGTCTCCAAGAGGCGTACGCCGCCTTCCTCGAACACACGGACGCACAGATTGGTCGATTCGTGGCTGAACTCGAGGTGATGGGTGAGCTCGACAACACGCTGTTGCTACTGATGAGCGACAACGGAGCGAGCCAAGAGGGCGGACCCTTTGGGGTCCTGCACGAGATGAAGTACTTCAACTTCATCTTGGAGAGTCCCGACGAGGCCGTGGCCCGACTCGACGACATCGGGGGACCCCACAGTCACTCGAACTATCCCTGGGGTTGGGCCCAGGCCGGCAACACGCCCTTTAAGTGGTACAAGCAGAACACCCACGAAGGCGGCGTGCACGTGCCGCTCATCGTTCACTGGCCCAAAGGTATTGCGGCCAAGGGCGAGATTCGCCGCCAGTTTCACTACGTCACCGACGTCGCGCCCACGGTCTATGAGGTGGTGGGCGTCGAGGTACCCGAGGTCTATCGCGGCGTCACCCAGATGCCGCTGGCGGGCGCGTCGATGCGCTACAGCTTCGCCCAAGCCGACGCCAAGAGTCATAAGACCAGCCAGTACTTCGAAATGGTGGGCCATCGCGCGATGTACCACGAGGGGTGGAAGGCGGTCACCCGCCACGTCCATGGCGTGCCCTTTGACGACGACCGCTGGGAGCTCTACCACGTCGCGCTCGACCCGTCGGAGTGTCACGACCTCGCCCCCGAAGAGCCCGACCAGTTGGCGGAGCTCATCGCGCGGTGGTGGCACGACGCCGAGCTCTATGGGGCTCTCCCTTTGGACGATCGCAACATCGAGCTCTTCGGCGCGCGCTTTCGCGATCACTCGCCTCATCCGGCGAGCCGGCACTACACCTATCTGCCTCCACTCAGCCTCGTGCCGCCCCAGGCCGCGGCCGGCCTCGGCGGGAGAAGTTGGGACCTCGAGGCCCGGGTGCGCCGTGTCGGGGGCGCCGGTGGGGTCGTTATGGCGATGGGCAACGAGAACGCCGGGCTGAGTTTCTTCGTCCAGAAGGATCATCTGATCTTTGACTACAACATCTTTGGTGAGCACCACGTGCTCACGTCGAGCCGACGCGTGCCCGCGGGCGAATGCACGATTGGCGTCAAGTTTCGACGGGGAGGCAACGACGCCGACGTGACGTTGACCTTGAACGGGGACGACGTGGGCACCAAACATCTGCCCCTCGTGATGCGCATCATCTCGACTTCGGGCATGGGCATCGGGCGCGACTTCTCGTCGCCCGTGTCGACGTACTACGACGGCGAATACCCCTTCGAGGGGCGGATCGAGCGCGTCGACATTCAACTCGTTGCGGCGAATCAACGTGAAGATGAAGAGACGGCGGCCCGTGAGGGCATGGCGCGTCAGTAGGAGAGGTCATGGAACGAGTTCGAACCCCCGACGCGCGCTTCGTGGACCTGCCCGACTTTCCTTATGTCGCTAAGTACGCGCAGGTCGCCGACCCCACTGGCGGCGAAGCCCTACGCATGGCCTATCTCGACGAAGGTCCGACGCACGGTGACGTCGTCGTGCTCTTGCACGGTGAGCCGACGTGGTCGTATCTCTACCGGTTCATGATTCCCGGTCTGGTGCGCGCGGGACGGCGCGTTCTCGCCCCGGATCTCATTGGATTTGGTCGCTCGGATAAGCCCAGTGCGCGTTCGGAGTACACCTACGCCCGTCACGTTGAGTGGACGCGCGAGTTGCTCTTCACGCGCCTCAATCTCGTCAACGTCACCCTCTTTGGCCAGGACTGGGGCAGTCTCGTGGGGCTGCGCCTCGTTGCCGAGCACCCTGATCGCTTTGCCCGAGTGGCGCTGTCAAACGGGGGACTGCCCACGGGCGACGAACGGCCCAGCGACGCGTTCTTGGCGTGGCAGGAGTTCAGCCAGAACGCCCCGGAGCTACCCATCGGTCGAATCATCTCGGGCGGGTGCGTGCATCGTCTATCCGAGGAGGTCGTGGCGGCCTACGACGCGCCCTTTCCCGACGAGTCCTATAAGGAGGGCGCGCGCGAGTTTCCCCGACTGGTGCCGACCTCGCCCGAAGACCCCGCGCATGACGCCAACGTTGCGGCCTGGACGGTACTGGCCAACTTCGCCAAACCGTTTCTCCTCTGTTTCTCCGACGGTGACCCCATCACCCGCGGCGGTGACAAGAAGTTCCTTCGTGACGTGCCGGGCACGAAGGATCAAAGGCACACGACGATCGAAGGGGGCGGCCACTTCGTGCAAGAAGAGAAAGGTCGCGAACTCGCGGACGTGGTGAATGAATTCATGAGCACGACTTAGAAATAGTGCTCGCCGAGCTCGATGCTCCACGGCGCGACACCTAGCTCGCCCCGCGGCCCGCTCCAGGAGTAGACCGGTTTGACGTCCAGTACGGGAGTGGCGTCGAGCGCGTCGAGACCTCGAACAGTGAGGGATCGTGCTTCGACCCTCTCGATGGCGGCGATGGAGAGCATGAGCCGATTCGGTCGATCCTTATTTCGTTGAGCGAAGACGCCCACGTCGGGCCAGCGCTCGTTGCCCCGAGGTCGGCGATGCCAGAGACCCGGAGGAACGTCCTTGGCTAAGGCGGCGAAGAAGACCACCTCGACGTGGGAGAACTCTTTGAGGCCCCAGAGGGCTTCGCTCGGTACGTCGTCGGTGAATTCAATAGTGGAGACCACGTCGTCCCAATCGTCATCCACCACCGATCGCCGCTCGTTGCGAACGAAGGCGATGGGACGCACGGTGAATTCCACGGGCCCAATCTAATGAGCGTGCATCGATGCGACGCCACCGCCAGCGCGCAAGAGCCGGGGGTATCGTGGAGCGTTCGAGGAATAAGGTGCGATGGCGGAACTTACTTTTACCTACGGGACCATGGCCGCCGGGAAGTCGACGCTCGCCCTGCAACTCTGCTGGCAACTACGAGAAGGTCGCAGCGACGTGGCGCTGTGGACCTTCGGTGATCGCAGTGACGAGGGAATGGTGACGAGCCGCATCGGCATCGAGGCCGCCGCCGAAGCCGTCGCGCCCGGCAGCAGTCTCGAGCAACCGGTGGAAGAGCTCGTGGCCCGCGGGGTGAAGATCTTGGTGATCGACGAAGCGCAGTTCGCCAGCGTTGAACAGATCGATCAACTCGCTCGCCTCGTCGATGAACGCGGGGTCGACGTGCACGCTTTCGGTCTCGGGGCTGACTTTCTGCTTAACGTCTTTCCGGCCTCGGCTCGACTCTTCGCGATCGCCGATTGGTCGCACGAGCTGCCGTTAACGTCGTCGTGCTGGTGTGGTCAAAAGGGACGCTGTAACGCGCGCGTGGTGAACGGCGTCGTGGCCCGTGAGGGCACGCAGTTCGTCACCGGCGACGTGAGTGAAGGGGCGGTGCACTACCAGGTGCTCTGTCGGGCGCACTACCGACTCGGCCAATTGAGCGCTGAGCGATAATTTAAACGGCTTACCGCAAGGTACATAAAAATACTCCTGAGTGGTCGCGTATGGCAACGGCGACCTCGTGCACACTGGAAAGATGCCACTCGAGCCGATTTCAATGTGCCCGCCCGCCGCGCTCCCTGTTATAAATTGTCCGAGCCCCAAGGCGGTTTTTTCAGATTGCCCGCTTTGTGGCGGGGCGCTTCGCGCCGAGCACGCCCATTTTCGATGCAGCGGTTGCGGTTGGCGCGACAGCTGCTGCGACTGATTTGTTCCATGACGTACCTCGAATTCATCTCAAATTCACGTACGAAGTTTTGCGGCTTGCGCGATTTTCTCGACCTGTCGAAGTGGGCGCCGATCGTCTTCTTTGCTCGAATTACAGGAGTGTGACGCGGCCAGCGACCCCGTTGGTGCTGCTCGGGGCAGGTGCCAGCCAAATAGGCCAAAGTCCCGTCAAGGTATCTGGCGCGGCCCGCACACCGAAGATGACAGCGACATCTCGCAAACGTGTCACTTGGCTCTCAACGTTCGAGCGAAATAAGTGGACGGAGGAAACGCCACGAAGGTTCGGCAGAATCTAGGTCGTCCGAAGTTCCCCTTGAGTTCACTTAACGAGTTCCCGTGCTTCACGGTGCGTTTACCTGCCAATTCTAGGCTACCCCCGGCAGAACGTTTACTTTGAAACGTCGAGCCATTAGGTATCAAAATTTCTTTAGGAGGAAATTTCAGGATGAAGAACCTTTTTAGGTTGCTTACGGCACTCGCACTTGCGACAAGCGGTTTGCTCGTTGTGGTGGCGTTGCCCGCCAACGCCACGACCAGCGGCAAGATAGTGACGTGCTTCAAGCTCGAGAAAAATGTTGTGCACACTAAGAAGTTCCACCGTGCCTGTGGCGCCGGATGGTCTAAGAAGCGTCCCAAGCCAGCGCCAGTCGCTTACGACAAGGTTGAGAATCCCGGTACGGCCAACCTGACCGAGACGGGTAGCACGCTGCTGTACCCGTTGTGGAATATCTGGGCGCCGGCCTACCAGAGCGAATTCCCGTCGGTGAGCGTTACCACGGGTGGCACCGGATCGGGTACGGGCATTGCTGACGCGGCGAGCGGCACGGTGAACATTGGTTCGTCGGACGCCTATCTCTCCTCGACGCAATTGGCGTCCACTCCGAACTTGCTGAACATCCCCTTGGCGATCTCTTATCAGGTCATCGAGTACAACATTCCTGGGCTGACGGCGCATCTAAAGCTGAACGGAAAGATTCTGTCGCAGATTTACCAGGGAACGATCGCCAACTGGAATGACCCGGCGATCGCCGCGCTCAACCCGGGCATAACCCTGCCCAACTTAAGGATTGTCGCGCTGCACCGCTCGGACGGTAGTGGTGACACGTTCATCTTCAGCCAGTACCTTACGGACTCCGACCCCACGTGGTCGTCGAAGTACAGCTACGGCACGACGATTTCGTGGCCGACGATCACCAACGCGCTAGGTGAGAACGGGAACGGCGGCATGGTGTCTGGCTGTCAGGCAACGGCCGGTTGCATCGCCTACGTGGGCGTTAGCTACCTGACCCAAGTCCTCGGCGATGGCCAGACCTACGCACAGCTCGAGAACGGCCACGGTCAGTACGTGATGCCGACCCCCCAGACGGCGAGCATTGAAGCCGCGGGCTTCACCGCAAAGACTCCGGCGAACGGCACGATCTCCATGATCGATGGCAACGTCAAAGGCGGCTACCCGATCGTGAACTACGAGTACGCGATTGTGAACAAGAGTCAATCGAGTGCGACGACGGCCAAGGCGATTCGCTCGCTGCTCGAGTGGGCCATCGATCCCTCGTACGGCCAGAGTTCGCAGTACCTGAGTCAGGTGCGCTTCGATCCGCTTCCCGTAAAGATCGTGACGCAGTCGTACAAGCAGATCAAAGAGATCCAGTAGTTCACGCGCGTGGGTGACGAGAGGGCCGTTTCTACTGTCACGCCACCCTCGCAGGGTGACCCCACCCGCCGAGCCTTAGGGCTCCGTCGGGTGGGGTCACTCGTGCGCGGTTCCGAGGAGAGCCTTTGGCGCTGGAGCACTCGAATTGCCTCATTGATCCCACTCGTGGGTGTCGTCTTCGTGTTGACGATTCTGGCCATCAAGGCGTGGCCGGCGATCAAGGTCAACGGCCCCGGTTTCTTGTCTCGCAGCACATGGAGTCCCGGCAGCACCTACGGCGCCCCGGTTCGGACCGACGGCGTCCTCCATCCCGTCGGCGCGAGCTACGGAGCCTGGCCGCTCATCGCGGGTACGCTCGAGACTTCCACGATCGCTCTCATCGTCGCACTCCCCATCTCTCTCGGCACGGCCTTTGCATTGACCGAGCGTCTTCCGAGGTGGCTGTCGCGACCCATCTCTTTTTTTGTCGAGATTCTGGCGGGAATCCCGAGCGTAATCATCGGGCTCTGGGGCGTTCTGACACTCGGCCCTTTCCTGGCCCATCACATCTACCCGTTCATATCGAACAATATGCCGAACGTGCCCGTCCTTCGCTACTTCAAGGGCAGCGTCGGCTACGGCGAAGGTCTTCTGACCTCGGGACTCGTTCTTGGCCTGATGATCGTCCCCATCATCGCCTCGACAGCGCGTGACCTGTTCATGCAGGTGCCTCCCCTTCCAAAGGAGGGCGCCGAAGCCCTCGGCATGACCGAATCCGAGGTGGCGCGCCTCGTTACCATCCCCTGGGTGCGCTCGGGACTCATTGGCGCGACCGTGCTCGGGCTCGGTCGGGCCCTCGGCGAGACGATCGCCGTCGCCATGATCTCCGGTTCGGTCTTGGGGGCGGTCTCGCCCAACATCTACGGAACGATGACGACCATTGCGGCGACGATCGTCAGTCAGCTCGACTCCGCGGCCACTGACGGGACTGGCTTTGCGGTCGCCTCGCTGGCCGAAGCGGGACTCGTGCTGGCCGTCATCTCGGTCATCGTCAACGTCGTGGCGCGAGCCATCGTGAATCGGACGTCACAGCATCTAGCGCCGGTGGGTCGGGGCTGACCATGGCTACGGCGACCCACGGCTACCCTTCGACGCGCCCACGGCGTGTGCGCGAGTTCTTCTTCAAGGGGATGTGTTTATCGGCCCTCATTTTCGTCATCGGGCCGTCGCTGTGGCTCATCGCGGACGTCGTTATTCGCGCCGTGCCACATTGGCAGTGGAGCGTGCTGACGACGGTGCCCTTGGGAGTGGGTGGTGGACTCGAGAACGCCATTCTGGGCACGCTCGTGATTATGGTCGGCGTACTGCTCATCGCCGGGACCATCGGAATCCTTTCGGGCATTCACTTCGCCGAGCTCCAGAATTCCCGCTCCAGCGGCAAAACCGGCGGGAACCTTCTGCGCACCGCGACCGAGGTCCTGGCGGGTTTTCCGTCCATCGTCCTTGGTTACGTCGGCTACGTCGCGCTGTGTGTTGGCCTGCACTGGGGCTTTTCGTTGCTGCCCGCACTTATTGTGCTCTCAATCATGGTGACGCCCTATATCGCCAAGGCCACAGAGTCGGCGCTGCGTCAGGTGCCCACCAACTATCGCGAGGGTGCCGAAGCGTTGGGCATGTCGACGGGTTATGCGCTGCGTAAGGTGGTCATTAAGAGCGCGCTGCCGGGCATCGTGACCGGGCTGCTCATCGCGCTGGCGATCGCGGTGGGCGAGACCGCGCCACTGCTCTACACCGCGGGCATCACCAACAACCTGCCCTCGACGTCACTCATCCACCAGCCCATCGCGTATCTCACGTACTACGTCTGGACCGACTACAACCAGCCAATCAAGGCTACGCAGTACCTCTCCTTCGACGCCGCGCTGATCCTCATCGTCCTGGTATTGACGTTGCTCGTGTCCTCGAGGTTGTTAGTCAACCGGACCCAACGCTACGCCGAAGGCCGTCGCTAGTCGCTTTCCACGCCAGAGAGCTCCGAAGTCGCACGGCGCCTCGACAATGAAACTCTGCGCGGGTGATTTGAGGCGCCACCGTGGGTGCTCCTCGGGGCGGGACTTAGCCCATCAGGCCATTGACGTACCGATTGGTGTCGTGATGGACGGGCGAGGTGAAGAGTTGCTCGGTCGGGCCGTGCTCGACCAGGTGCGCGTCGTAGAAGAACATGGTGGCATCCGAAAGGCGCCGAGCCTGCCCCAGGTTGTGGGTGACGATGATGATCGTGAGGGCGGGCACCATTTCGCGTAAGAGCTGTTCCACCGACTCGGTGGTGACGGGGTCGAGCGAAGATGTCGGCTCGTCGAGCAATAGCACTTCGGGACCCACGGCCAGCGATCGGGCGAGGCAGAGCAACTGTTGCTGACCGCCGGAAAGGCGGTAGGGGGAGTCGTTGAGGCGATCCTTGACAGCCTCCCACAACCCAACTTCACGCAGACGAGTCTCAGCGATGACGTCGAGCTGCTTGCCCTTAGCGATCCGGTGGGCCTTCACGCCAGCCACCACATTGTCTTTGATCGACATCGGGAAGGGGTTCGGACGCTGAAAGACCATGCCGATTCGGCGGCGAACGGAGAGGAGATCTTCGCTCGAATCCCAGATGCTGCAGTCGTCTAAGAAGACTTCGCCCTCGCGGTGGAAGCCAAAGACCTTGTCATTCATGCGGTTCAGTGTGCGCAGGAAGGTGGACTTACCCGAACCGGTGGGACCGATGAGCGCGGTGATCGTGCCCCGCGGGAATGACATGTTGATGCCGTTGAGGATCTTCTTGGTGCCAAAGCTCAACGTCAAATCCTCGGTCCGAAGGACGTTCTTGGGACGATTGGCATCGGGGTCGAGCGCCGCCAGTTCTGGAGTGAGCCTTCGCGTCGTTGGTTCGGTAGTCGTGGTGGGCTCGAGGACCTCACTCATGGCATGCCCTTCTTCGTGGATCTGACCCGTAGCCTATGGAGGCCGGGTTACCTGAATGTGAACAGTTCGTGAACGTCGTTTAATTTGCTCATGACCTTCTCGGTGCGCTATTCCCGATTCCGATCGACGGGGCGTGGCCGCGTGTCGTTGGCTCAGCGGGTCGCGGGTTAGGGGAGGATCTTCACGACGGGGTCGATCACGGCCCCGAGATTGCGGATGCGGTTGGCCAAAGGACTGGCAATAGTGCATCGCCGTCCTCGCCGGCCCGCAGCAAGAGTTCACCCGTGCCAGGGACGATCCCATTGACGAAAGTGGCTCGGCCTCAAGGTGCACGTGGCGGGGATCCTCACTAGAAAATGGACGTGACAAACTACTTTCAGGCGTCGAACTGGGAGGTACAACGTGACTTCGGAACTGTGGCAAGAGTCGGCGTCGACACTGGCGCAACTGATCCGACGTGGGGAGACGTCTTCGCGAGAGGTCGTGGCCGCGCACCTCGCGCGTATTGA
>Ga0307374_10001017_pt1 | contig 52783 bp, 50 predicted proteins | sample OX3MG_FD_202532 | JGI IMG/M metagenome (GOLD analysis project Ga0307374, IMG submission 202532) | Soil microbial communities from Risofladan, Vaasa, Finland - OX-3 | ecosystem: Environmental > Terrestrial > Soil > Coastal area > Acid sulfate soil | place: Finland: Risofladan, Vaasa | collected...
CTGCCTGGCAAACTACCGCGCTGCGCGCGTGTTGCCGCAATCCGAACAAATGCCGTCGTCAGCGAAATTGTGCCAGCCCCCGCCAGCAAAGCACTGTTTGCCGGTCCATTCGCTGCGGTGCGGCCATTCGGAAGCCCCGCACTTGCATCGTCCATTTTCCTGTAAGGTGTGGCCGATGAAATCGTTATAGCCGTTCCTTCGTAACATCTCTTGTTGTTCGTTCATCGAAGCCTCTCCTGAAGGGTTGCGTAAATTAAATGACTTGGCAAGGACGCGGCCTCTCTAACCAGAGGTCCCGCCGCTACCGCCTAGTTTCCGGTGAATTGACGGCCAAGGATGAAGTCTGCGGCCTTCTGTGCGTGGGCTGCGGCGTAAACCAGAAGCTTGCGGTCGTCGCGAAGCTTGCTGAGCCAGCCGGCGACATACGCCGCTTGATTCTCGATGACGACCGGTGAAATTCCTGCCTCGGCGCAGAGGAAAGCCGAACCCATTTCGGCGCAAAGTTCCTCTTTCGAGTAGGTCGCGGAACCAAACGGGGCTGCCTCGGTGATCGTCTCTCTGGCCAGCCTCTTGGTGTGCCCGGTGCTGTGGGTGAGTTCATGCAGCAACGTCGCGTAAAACTCCTCGGCTGTTGTGAACAGTTCGCGCGGCGGCATCGTCACGCGGTCGGTGAGCGAGCTATAAAATGCCTTCGATCCGGCGGTTTCGAGTTCCGGGCGCAGCGGCATGTTGGCGATAATCAATTCAGCTGCGTCGATCGGATCATGCTCGTGCGTCTCGATCTTCGGCAGTTTGTCGAGCCTAGCTTGCGGCAGGTCGCATTGTTCGATGTTGAACACACGATAATAGCGAAGCAGAAAACGGCGCTGGATTTCTTCGTTTCCGGCGTCGTCCGTCTCGCCTTCCTTCTGATCGATCTTCCAGAAAACGATGACGGTGCTTTGTTCGCCTTTGCGGACGCTTCCGCCAAGCTCGTTAGCCTGTTTCAGCGTCAACCAGAACGGTGAGACATACTTGCTCGCCGATAACAAAAAGTGGTTGATGCCTCGATAGGGCTTCTTCGTAACGAGATTGCGCGGCAGTCCGGCAGAGGTCCACGGCTTTCGCCACGGCACAACGCCAGCCTCCAGCATGGCAACGATTTTGTCGGTCACGATTGCATAGATGTCCATTTCCGTAGTCTCCGATTGTCGTTGAAATGGTCGGGGGGAGTGCCGCCTGCGCGGCTCTCCCGTGTGTGTGCCGAAACTAAAATGGGATGTCGTCGGACGTTTCGGTCTTGGGCGTGTTGGCGCGATTGCCGAGCAGGCGGAGTTGCCGCGCGACGATTTCAGTCCGGTAGCGCTTGCCGCCTCCGTCCTTCGCCTCGTACTGGCGGGTTGTCAGCCGTCCCTCGACGTAAATCTGACGGCCTTTGCTCAAGAACCGTTGGCACGTATCCGCAAGCGGCCCGAATGCGACCACGCGATGCCATTCGGTACGTTGCTGCTTGGTACCGCCCCGATCCGTGTACCGCTCGGTCGTCGCCAGCGAGAAATTCGCCACGTTCTGCCCCGAGTTGGGTAGAGCGCGAATCACGGGGTTAGCTCCCAGATTGCCGATCACGATCACCTTGTTGATTGCCATTGCCATTACCTCCGTTCTCCTTTGCTGCGTCCGCTTCCCGTCATCGGGCAGGACGTGCTTGTTTTCATTCCCGCGCCAATTTTTTTCCGCGCGGCCCTTACAACCTGAACAGGAGGGCCGTGCGCAGATTTCTAGATGCGCGAGCGGAGCGGGCGGCAGGACGTGCCAGAGCGTAAGCGGCCCGAAGGGCTGGCGCGTCGTGCTAGCGCAGCGAACGCCACCAATGAGAGCGGCGGCGAAGCGGAGATCGCAGGCGGAGGTGGGGTGCGGCGTGGGGCCGCGACGCGAAGTTTACGGAGCGCTCGCGGGGCGGCTCACAGCGGAGCGCCGCGATCGAGACTCCATCTGGCCGGACAGAGTGGAAGTGCGTAGGCATACGCTGGCGAGGGAACTCTGAGGATTTGCGCAGAACAGTAGTGCCGATCGTCTCTTCAAGATCGGCGGTTTTCTACGGCGGCGCGGCCAGGGCGTGTACGTATTGCCATGTGCCATCGGGATCGCCGGGAATGTTGGGACGGTGGCGGACTAGCGGTTTGCGGGCGACTCGATTACCAGACGAGATTGCATGCAGCCTGCTCTCACGTTCTACCGATAGCTATGAAGTCAACAGTTGCCTAGCCAACGGCGCGAAGCCGACAGACCGCTTCTGGAACGCACGTGGGACGCGCTCCTTACGGCAATCATGTCGGACATGTTATACTTGGTGGTTGTGAGGACTTTCCTGAGCCCGATGACTCACCCTGACTGAAAATCTACCTGTTGGGTCCTACAATTTGCTGCAACTTTTGCCGCCCACGACTCAAAGAGAGCGTCGTGCTTGAACTGTAGGCTATGTTCACGGACGAACTCATCGCAGAACTGTCATTAGCCGTATCGCACGAGCTGGTTTCAGTGGCACGGTACCTGAGCGATTTGCCCGGCGACAAAACTCATCTCGTTCTCGAAGTTGTCCGTTATGTCGATCGTGCGTTCTTGTCGTCTCTTGGCAGACGAGACCGCGAGACTGTAGATGAACATTTTTCTTCGCTAATGACGAAATATGGCTATTGTCCGACGTTGCAATCGCTCCTGCCTTTGACTACTGGTAGCGCGGTTTTCGGTTTGACGGTTTCATCTCCTGAAAGCAAACAATGGGCAGGAACTGTATTGACACAGGTCGGTCGAGCGAGATTTCTTCAGCACCTCATCGATCTGACCCGATCGGGTATACTCGATGTCTCACAAGGAATCCGTACAATAAATTTCACCCGATCACGCGAAGATTACGGAGTAGAGATACTCGAACATCTCGAACGTGGCCGCCTTGAAGACCTGCGATTGAGGATCCTCGGAGAAGATTCCATATCGCCAGTTCGCGAGCCACCTAATTTAGCACAGGCTATGTATGACTCGGTCTTCGTATGGAGAGACCACTACATCGGATACGAAGCGACACCCGAAGTTGACGACTATTTTGTGTGCGAAGTCGGTCGCAACTTCGTAGAATGGGCAGATCTCGCTGGCATTCATCCGAGCTTTTCATTTGGCCTCGTTACCGCAGCAGATCTGATGCATGTTGCTTTGGCGATGGCAAGCTTGCATCAAAAGCATGTCCGTTTTTGCTTGGAATATATCCGCAAGTTCGATGACAAAGATCTTAGCAATATCCTTACTATCTGGACTGAGAAACAGAAGCTAATCGAGGCGATTTCATCGAGAGTAGGCCTTTCGAGATTCACCGTCCATCAGTGTCTCACACTGTTGGCAGTAACAGCTGGAAATATCGCAGAACATGCTAACCGCACGACACCGGCGTGCCCGAGTCTCATTGAGGTAACGCGGCGTCTATGGATAAGGCCTGCACATTCGGGCTTTACGAATCCTCTATTATTTGCGGCTCGTGAGTTGCAGCAGCATAAAAGGAAGGTCTGGGACAAGAACGTACGGAAGAGGGAGTGGTGGTTCAGGCACGACCTATACGCACTCTTTCAAGGCGACCGCTTCGCGCGGGTCGATGAGAGTAGGCAGCTAAGAGAGTCCAATAGAGTTATTACGGACATAGACGCTGCGATACTCGATCGCGAGACCGGCACGTTGGCTTTGTTCGAGCTAAAGTGGCAGGAGGCGTTTGGAGATCACGAGCCGGAACGTAGAAGTAAAGCCAAGAACTTGAATGCTGAAGTTCAAAAGTGGGTCAAATCTGTCGAAGCGTTCCTGGAAATTCAAGGTGGCAAAGAGATCGCTCGGCAAATCGGCTTTTCGGAGGACGAGGCTTCCGCTATTGATGATGTGAAACTGTTCGTGATCGCTCGCTTTCACGCCCGCTTTAGCGGTTTCGCAGTGGAACATGCTAGTGCCGCGGTTGCCAGTTGGCAGCAGTTTACGCGAGTTCGGCTTGGATGCGGATCGGTAGTTAACATTTTTGCGCTGTTATTTGATGAAATCAGACGGGAACAGCGGGAGCCGGTAGCTGCGGTCTGGAACTCCATCAGCTTTCGAGTCGGCCAACGAGAAATTACCGTTGAAGAAGCGTTCTCGCAGGGGCCAATAGTTTCCTGACGGAACCGATGCGTTTGTCAATTTGAGGCACGGACTCGCGAGTCGTTGTAGTGAAGGGAACCTCTGAAACTGGGTCAGCCCTTCAAATGACATTCGACGAGGGTTTATGATGAATGTCGCTACGGTGGTCAGGAAGATTAACGTCGAGGGCCACGAGGCATCGGACTTCCTCCAGAGACAATTCTTGTAATAGGTGCCGCCTCAGCGCTTAGCGGCGCGGCAAGCCGCTGCATCTGGCGGCCACTTCGTATCGAACCCAAGGGCCTGCGTTGGTGTGATTGGCAGATGTCTGTCTGCCCGGCTGCTTTGGCGTGAAAGGCAGAGCTGTCTGTTTGTGAAGGGCGATTCGCTACCTGGAACTCTTCCGGCGCATGACGGGGACAAACCTCGACGTGACCCAATAGCTGTAGAGCTTTCGCTTACAAGGCGAGTCGCCGGCTGCGGAAGTAATCGGTTACGCGCTGCGCCTGCGCGGCGGCGTCAACTATCACCCGGTGGGCGGCGCGGTAATCAGCATTAAAAGCAATGGTCCTGACCGCGTCGGAAAACCAGCATGCCAGCAAACCGACTCAGGAAAAAGCCTCACTACGACAATCGCGGTTAGAATTGTCGGACAGATTCTCCGGACTGACGATCCACGGATTCTGTTGCGTTTTGTTTTCGTCCGGGAAAGGGTGGTTGTGTAAACGGGCGAACCCTACTCGTCCAAGTTCAGTTCCGATGGAGTTGACTGGAGCGATATGAGGCGGTTCGAGAACGCTTGGGACAAGCTCGCGCACGATTGCGTTTGGCTCGCCAAACGCCTGAAAGAGTATCCCCGGTAGTTGAGAAGGAACGGGCCGCCGTTTGATACATCAGCCCGATGCCGATCCGGTGAAAGGGAAGCTCGAGGATTACGTAACGCTCCGCTCTCCGACTGAACTCACGAACGCCGGGCTTCGACAGGAAGCGGTTTCAACACGGGCGCACCCGGCCAGATTGTTCTAAGGGCGGCAAAAGAGGTGGCGGCAACTGCTACTGATATATCATTGTCTTGTCCCATGATTTCTGAAGCGGCCGATATCCGGTCCTGTACCGAGGGATGGGAATTGGACTCGCCCCAGTTGCCTCTGGCAATAACGGTCAGCGCGAAAAGCGCAAAATAAATGCCGATCTCGCGCTTCTGGCAAACAAGGTTGGGAGCGACTCCCTTTGATTTCGCGTAACTATCGACGCCGGAGAGAATGAATCTCGTGGCGAACTCATCACAGGACGCTTCCTCCGCACGGCGTTTCGCCGGTTCCGCATCCGGTGGTACCGCTGTACCGTCCTGCTGATGTCTTAGGTGCCCGATCTCGTGAAGGAAGGCCCATCCGACGGCAAAGATGGCGAGTTCGGCTGCGGCCCGCCCCGGTGTGTCGGTAGCCACATCCGGCAAGATGCCGGGTTCAGGAATCCCGTTTGGCAACGGCACGGACGCAGGATCATCTTCAACGAGAATCTGTTCAAGAGTCTCAACCATCGCGTTCAGGGTATCGCTGTCGAAGATGCCACGCACCAAGTACTCGGCAACCGCCCGATACCCTTCCCACGCTACGAAAGAGGCGAGCCAGAAGGCTCGTAGTGCTCGGTGATTGACGCGTACCTGGGTATACGCGCCGGCATCCAGGATGAACCGTCCGTCCCGCGTGACGTCCTGGAGGATATTAAACCGCGGAGAATATTTCTGCCAAAGTTCCCTGAGTTCCGCATTCTTTTCGGGAACTACGCCCTCGAACAGCGCGCCAACAGCGGTCTGGACATGCTCATCGTTTCTCACAATCTCTTCCGTCATATCCACATCATACAGGATGATTCGGATTAAGTCCGCCAAAGTTAAGGCGGTTCATCAATCCTCAGCGCCTCATTTCGGTCTTCTGAGGCGACCCTGACATCCATTGGGAAAAATTTCCGAACGGATTTTCCGAACCGGCGAGTCACGATTTGATTGGCATTTCTTCTGGTTTGAAAAACGGTGGTTTTTAAGACGTGAGGCAGAGGCCGCGCAAAAGTCTCGGCCCTAGATTTTACTTCCGTTCGTCGGTAGGCGAACCGCTGGCAGGACGACGCCCGATCGGGTGCGTTGCCCAACATCCCGTATGAGAACCAAAATTTGGTGAGTTGTATTGAATGCTTCAACCATACAGATCCTCTCATCTCGATTACGGTCAAGCAGCACGATCTCTCTCTCAGGCGTCATGCGCCTTCCATAGAGAGGCACGATCGGCCCCAGAGGATGAGAGTTGGTCACTGCCATAGACAAAATTTTATCGTCATAGATCGCTGCGAACGATTTCGACATCACGACGCGGCGAACGTCGGCTGTGTAACCGCCATTGAGATCATAGACCGATGGATCAAGGACAACGACGCAGCACGCCCGCGAATTCGTCATTACGTAACGGCGGAATGCCGAGTAATTTGACGCTCCAAATTTTCTAGCCAGCGCGATCGGAGCCTTGATGCCGAAGTCGCGCTCGCGAGCTTCCTTAGAGAAGACTTCGCCCTGAAACAACACTTCAGAGGCAAACACATTTGCCTCTCTCTCAAATAGGTCGGTGATATCGGCATTTAGCGTCTTTTCGCAATCGTGAATCAAACGGTAGAGTTTGCTCTGATGCGGCAGCGTGCCGTGGCCGGCCTCATGTAGCTTGATAAAAGGCACCCGCGGCTTCGGAGCATCCCTGTCAATGACAACGAGTCTGTCTTGAGACTCGAACAGACCCAACACTTTGCTCAAGGCGGACTTGATGGCCGCGATGCCAGCTTTCGCCTTGTTCACAAACTCGCGGAGCAGACTCTCGTTCAATACCTCGTCGTCAACCACTGTGAGCTTCGCTGCCGCCAGCAGGTCGTCAACTGGTGTAGGAAAGCGCCCAAGGGCGGAGGCCTCCCGCAACAGCCGGTCCGCGTGACGCTGAACAGTGGCGAGTTGGTGGGCATCGAGAAGTGAGTCGTCCGGCCGGGTCACTTGCGTTTCTGTTTCCTTATGAATGCCAGATAGTCAATCAAGATTTTTTCCTCTTCAGGTGTGAGTCCCTGAATTGCAAATGTAGCAGCCTTGGCTTGCCTTCGGCCCGAAGAGTGCGCGTCGGAAGATAGATAGCCAGCGCGTTTCATCAAATCTTCATAGGATGCTTTGTAGACAAGCGCGAGGGCATGCAGAATGTTTGGCGAGGGTTTGGTTATCTTCTTATTCTCCAGCTGGCTCAGATAGGCGTTCGAGACCTCTTTTTCGGTTGCGTCCTCCACTTGGCGCAACGACAGACCCGCTGCTGTACGTAACCGCGCAAGGTGTGCACCGAGCGAATCGTCACGCACTCTCTGCTCGCCGGCATTTGCCATAAATGTTCCTCCAGGATCGTGGAATTCAAAAAACTCCCCAGATTTTGGCCTGTTTTGCCCTGTTCGTCAAGCGCTGCTAAGCGTGCGCTTGACAGACTTAGCGACGCTCTGTATAATGGGCAGTATAGGGCTCGACTCGAGCCACAGAGCAAGGTGCAAAGGAGTTTTATGGAAAAGAACAATGAAGTTAAACAGGCCGAGGAGCATCTCAAGGAGGCCGAGGCCGAATTGGAGACCGCGCAGGCCAACGAGTGTGAAGCACCGGCAGCCGAGCGCGCGGCGCTGCTGGACGTAGAAGAAGCGGCGCACGAAATTCGGGAAGCCGAAGATCATCACCGCGAGATCCATTTCACCGTCGACGGGGAGGAGTATGAAACTCGCCATCACGAACTCACGGCTAACCAGATCATCGGCGAGTTCGGAAAAGAAGATCCGGCCACCAACTATCTCGTGGAGATTCAGGGTACTCGTAAGATCAGCTACCAGGGCAAAGGCGACGAAGAGATCAAGCTTCACGACTGCATGAGTTTTCAGATCATTTCCACTGGTCCGAAACCGGTGTCGAGTGGCAGCGGGGCGGAGGCTTTTGCCCAAGGCCTGCAGGCCCTGGGCTACGAACCTAAAGCTCTGACGAACCTTCCCGACCATATCTTCTTTAACTACTTGGTTGAGATCGGGCGGTTTATCGGTCAGACGGTTCGCTTGGGGTTCGTCGTTCCTCGGGATTTCCCGAATATTCCTCCGGGCGGTCCGCATGTTTCCCCGCACATGCAGCCCATCCATCCGGCCAACGACGTGGCTCATCCAGCCGGAGGCGTTCATCAAACACATTCGGCGGCCTTCCAGAAGGGGGCAGGCGGTGATTGGCAGTATTGGTCCCGTCCCTTTGTGAACTGGGGTCAGAGCAAGAAAACGGTTAGCGCCTACATGGCGCACATCTGGCGGCTCTGGGAAACACAATGAGCAGAGCCACCTATAGTGTTGCGATGACCGGCGAGGTGGCGAGCGCGGCCCGCGGTCATCTGCTCCGCGCCGATGGCCAGGAAGATTTATGTTTTGCCCTCTGGCATCCTAGCCGAGGCAGGAGCAGGACAACAGCGGTGATCCATCGGTTGATCATGCCTTATGAAGGGGACCGCAATATTCACGGCAACGTGAGTTTCGAGCCTTCATTTTTCGAACGGGCGCTTGCTGAGGCAGCGGCAGAGAGTGCCGGCTTGGCCCTCATGCACAGCCATCCCCTCGGCATTGGATGGCAGGGAATGAGCGGTGATGATGTTACTACCGAGCAAAGTACCGCGGGGGCTGTATTCGGGGCCACACGGCGACCGTTTGTTGGGTTGACGGTCGCTGGTGACAGCGCATGGAGTGCACGTTTTTGGGAACGTACCGCGCCCCGAATCTATTCGCGGAAAAACTGCGCCACCGTACGCGTTTTGAGTGATCGGCTCAGCGTGACATACATGGACGAACTTGCCCCGCCGCCAATATCAACCGAAGAGCAGGTACGAACAGTAACCGCATGGGGGGAGGAAGCCCAGCGCGATCTCGTGCGCGTTCGGGTCGGAGTGATCGGCGACGGCAGTGTCGGTGGCCTTGTCGCCGAAGCCTTAGCGCGCACCGGTTTTGAAGATGTGACGCTGATCGATTTCGATTACATCGAAAGGCACAATCTTGATCGCCTCTCTTATGCGACGCGGGCCGACATTGGTCGTTTCAAGGTTGAGGTGCAGGCGAGGCACTTGGCGGCGCGTGCGACGGCGGAACCTTTCAGGGTCGATCCTATTGTCGCTGCGGTGTATGAGGAGGAAGGTTTCCGTGCAGCGCTGGACTGCGATGTTCTCTTTGCGTGTGTCGATCGACCCTGGGGTCGGTATGTTCTGAATCTGATCGCCTACGCCCATCTGATCCCTGTTGTTGATGGTGGCATCTCCGTGCGCACTAACCGGCTCGGCAAGCTGGCGGCGGCGGACTGGAAAGCTCATACCGTTGCCGTTGGGCGGCAATGCTTGCAGTGCCTAGGGCAGTACGATCCTGGTTTGGTTCAGACCGAGCGCGAAGGGCTTCTGGACGACCCTACGTACATCGCCGGTTTACCGAAAGACCACCCCTTGAAGATGCGCGAGAATGTCTTCGCCTTCTCCATGTCTTGCGCGAGCATGGAGATGCTTCAGATGCTGGCCTTAATTTTGGCACCGCTGAACCAGCCGAACCTAGGGGAGCAACTCTATCACTTCGTCGGCAACATCACGGAGCCGCCTGCGTACGGAAGTTGTCATCCCGAATGCCAGTTCCCCGCTATAGTAGCGCTCGGTGATGATTGTGGCATTTCGGCCACGGGAATTCGGCCGAGGGCCGCAGGCGCCCAAGAGTCGAGGAACGGCTCCTTCTCCCCGACGGATTGCAGACATTCAAGTTGATCCACGGTTGACATACCAAATCAGTTTCGTGTTTTGTTCGCTACGACGGTTCGCATCTGGTAATATCAACCTGGTTACGCAATTTAACCGAGGTGACCAAAAATGAGTCATGACGATCGATTGTTCGTCGAACGACGGGATCAGGGCGACTACGCCGTCAGAAGGCCCGATTCAGAAAGGGCCAGCGCCGTGGCGCCCACGCAGGCGGAGGCCATCAAAAGAGCGCAAGAGATGGAACACAGTGAAATTCTGGTTGAACGCGTCCGCTATACTGACTGCGGCAAGCCGGATAAGTGGCGGAAGCCGTAGTCTCAGCAGATGACCAAGAAAAATTGGCAGGTTGTTACCTCTGTGATGTCGCTTACGGCCGACGAAATGGGGCTGCTCGATAGCGTTCAGGTGTCGGTTCAGTTAAGCGATGCTAGGATGCTCGACCTGATGATTCTGATATCGACGCACCTCCAAACTGGAAATGCTCCCAGATTGCGAACCGTGCATCTACCCGAGTAGCGACAGAACTCCCGGAGGAAACGGCGTTGAGTGTACCGAATCTCGATTCGGAAGCTGAGAAGCTCTTCGACAAGTTCGGGTATATCTGGAGCGATTGGCTTTACGCCTATCGGCGCACCCGCCGAGTCGACCGGCAATCGACGCAAGAATATTTGACCGCTCCACCGGTACTCGTCAGCTACGAAGAGTTGAGGGATCATGGATTGGTCGTCCCACAATATGACCCGGGCGCCGTATCACCTACGCTCGCGCAGCGGCGTTCAGCAATTCAGTGGCTCCAAAACGTTCTGTCAGAAAATGAGAGCCTTTAGCAGACCCCTCGCATCGAGAGCGCCGAGTGTTTTTTCACGTCGGCTTTCAGCGGGCGAAAACGGTTACGTATCGTTGGCCAGGAATGACCGATGAGTCGAGCGGGAGCATACTAAGATATAGAACTGAACGGTATGAGCCCGGCCAAGATCGATTTTTTCGTTAGCTATACTTCGCACGATGAGGAATGGGCCGAATGGATCGGATGGATTCTCGATGAGGCGGGATTTTCGGTAAGGCTGCAAGCCTGGGACTTCGCCGCCGGCAGCAACTTCGTTCTCGAAATGCAGCGGGCCGCGGAGGAGGCGTCGAGGACCATCGCCGTGCTCTCGCCCGCATACCTCAAATCGACATTTGCTGCGCCGGAATGGGCGGCTGCATTTGCGAAGGATCCGGAGGGCTTTCAACGCGCGCTGGTGCCGGTGCGCGTGGAAGAGTGCGAAGCAGGTGGATTGCTCAAAGCAATTGTTCACATCAATCTCGTCGGTCTGGAAGAAGACGAAGCGCGCCAACGGCTCCTTGATCGACTCAGTGGCCGGCGTGCCAAGCCGTCGAAGAAGCCGGAATTTCCCGGCGGGAAGCAATCGACGCGAACAAAAGAACATCCGCCTTTTCCCGGTCCGAGCGCTTCCGCGGGTGCTGCAAAGACACCAGCTCGCTATATGCCCAAAATCCGCAGGTCTCCGACCGACCTTGAAAAACGGCGATTCATTCAGACGGCTTTCGAGGCAGCGGTGCAGCATTTCGAGCGGGGTCTGGCGGATCTCTCAGAGCAGGAGACCGGGGTCGACTGCGAGTTCAAGGAAGTCACCGCTACAAAGTGTGTGGCGGAGATTTTTGTTAATGGGGAAAGGCGTGCGCGATGCAAATTCTGGATCGCGGACGGGCTCGGCGGGAACGGGATCGCCTACTCCGAGACAGATGTCGGTTGGGATAGCGATAACAGCTACAACGAACTCCTGTCGCTGACGAATGATGAATTGGCACTGAAACCGCTGATAGGCGGGTTCAGCGGACGCGCCGAGGAAGGGCTGAATGTGGAGCACCTTACGCCCGAGGAAGCCGCCGAATTTCTCTGGCGGCGCTTCACATCGCGGCTCGACTAGGAGGGGATCATGGATATAACGCCTCCACTCAGGGCGACGCGGTTCTCGCAACTCAAGCCGGGCGAACTGTTTATTTACCCTGACAATAATGCCTCGGCCGTCGCCCTGGCGGCGGCCGATCCAGCGCGCGATGGCGACATGGTCATGATTCCGCTCGGTCCCGCCGTTCCTCGCGAAATGGTCGCGAGAATCCTGGAGCCGCGGCAGATGGATGTACTGTCGTTTGGAACCGACTATGAAGTTCGTTTGTCGGCCGGTCCCGCGGGTTGGTCTGTCGGCGGACCGCCAGCAGAAAAACCCTGCTTCGTCCTTTCCCCGCAGGGGCTGTATTTGAGAGCCAACTTCCACCCCGACCCTGCCAGCTTCAAAGCCTGCTACGTCGATATGAAGGATGGAAGAATTCTCGCGTCGGAGAGACGAATCAACTGCGAATTTTTAATTCCAAGAGGCATATCCGGGTTCGCGACGGAGTGGACACTTCTGACGAAAGAAAGTGAACCGCGCGCCATCTTGTCGGTCCGTTCGTGAGTCGCGTTCCCACCCGGCCGACGGTCGTTTATGGGCATACGGCCCAGCCCACCTAGTTCGAATCAAGGAGTTAGTACAGAAATCGACGATTTTCCTTGAAAACGATCGAATGCCGATATATATTCTCTAGATGGAGAATATTTCTGTGAGGCCCGCTATGCAAACGCAAGGACTGTCACTTTTCACCACGACGGAAGCCGCGGTTCTCACGCGACTTCCTCTCAAGGCGGTTAACAATGCTATCGACAAAAAGACAATCGCCACGCACGCAAGACGGACGCAAAAAAACAGATCCGTGCGCTTGGTTGGTGAACCGGCGCTTGTCTACCTGTCGCTAGAGCGGGAGCTTGTCAGCGACACGACACCATCATTCCGGCGGAAGCTATTTAAGGCGATTACGACCGCCTTGGCCAAAGGCGCCAGTAGCGTTGCTGTGGGAGCTCTGACTCTGGACGTAGGGCCGTCGTGGCGCGAAGTGGTGCACCGTATCAAAGACTTGCGACGAGCCGAACGGCTCGCTGGCACGAACGCGGAAGTTCTGGGCGGGGTTCCGTTCTTTCGAGGAACGCGCATTCCCATTCACATGATTGCGGAGCTCCTCAGTCAAGGCGAAACAGTGGAGTCGCTTCGCAAAGGATATCCGCGACTCACGGACGAAATGATTCGCCTAGCACCGATCTATGCGGGCGCGCATCCGTTGCGTGGCCGCCCGCGCCGACAGCCTTGGCGCGGCCGGCCGAAAGGCCGCGTGGTTCGTGTGCGCCTGCGCGACGTGGCCGCGTCGTGAAGTTTCTCATAGATGAATGCCTGACCATTGAACTTGCACACGAAGCCCAGAGCGCAGGGTTTGAGGCGCACCATGTAGCGCACTTCGGAAAGACAAGTTGGAAAGACTGGGCGATACGTGATTATGCAATCAAGAACGATTTCATTTTAGTCACGAACAACGGCAGCGATTTCCGCGGACTGTACGCGTCCGAAGAGCTGCATCCGGGACTTGTGATCTTGGTTCCCAACGTGGCTCAGGAAAAACAGATTCTTCTATTTCGCGCAGCCCTAAAGAGGCTCGGAGAACTGGGCGACGCGACTAACAAATTGCTGGAGGTGAATATCGACGGTGATGACGTCACGCTCAAGCTCTACGATTTTCCGGTGGCCGAATAACTGCAGGCGCGACAGACGAGTTTGAGCGGAAAGTACTGAAAGGTAATGGGCCGGCTCAACGAGACACCAGCCCGCCGCCGACTGGCAAAGGGGGGGCAAAACCAGCCAGCGGCCTCCGTGTATCAAATCGCCGTGCGAGCGTCTATATAAGTGGGCGATGCGTTGTCAAAACGTGGCGGCTTTTTTGGCCACTCATGAATTGGAAATCATAAATGCTCGATCACAGCAAGTAGTTCTTGAGCAGAACGCCATTCTCCATTTCGACGGGGAATGCAGAAAGTGCTTCGCCTCCTACTGGCAGCATGGATTGGCGATCGCCCTGGAGCAATGGATGTTGAAGCCTGCTACTTGCGACTGCGGCTGTGCCTGATTGGCTCAAGCCGAGATAGCCTGGTTTGGGGAGCCTTGACGCGGAATGAATGGCCGGAGAGCGAAAGGGCGGAACGTTGGCGTAAAGTTCCGACCGCACGCGTCGACAACACATAAGGGGATTGTGCAGCAGGAATTTCAATTGAATGGCGACGCTCGTGGTGCTCGTCGAGAATTGCCGCTTGACATTAATCTCTTCGCGGGTGCGGGCGGCCTATCGCTAGGGCTCACCGCCGCTGGTTTCTCGGTGGGTCGAGTCTACGAGATCGATCCGGTCAGCTGTCAAACTCTCCGGCACAATGCAGCGTCAACGCTTCCAAAGGTTGCGGTCGAAGAAGGCGACGTGGCGGAGGTCGACTGGAGCACCACCACGAGTCCCGTGCGCTTATTGGCGGGTGGCGTGCCGTGCCAACCATTCAGTTTGGGCGGAAAACACCGCGCCGACCGCGATGAACGCAACTTATTTCCGGAGGTCTTCCGGGCGGTCAGAAAGCTTCGGCCCGAAGTCCTAGTCGTGGAGAATGTCCGGGGTCTTCTCCGGGAGGGATTTAGGCCATATTTTGAGTACATCTTGCGACAATTGGAATTTCCGTTTTTGGTTCGCCGCACAGAAGAGTCTTGGCAAGAGCATGACAAGAGAATCAGGCGGCACCAATGTTCGACTGCATATGAACCGGCTTATCGAGTGAGTTGCCGGCTTCTGGAAGCCGCGGACTTCGGCGTGCCGCAGAATCGTCAGCGAGTATTCATCATAGCTGCGCGACCGCACCTTCCTCCATATTCATTCCCTGCTCGAACCCATAGTCGAGAGGCTCTGCTTCGGAGTTTGGCTTCGAAGGGATACTGGGAAAGCCACGGCATTAAGAAGCGAGCGTCCGCAGTAACGAATGTGCTTGCAGAAAAGGTCAGTCAAGAGGACGACGGACGGCTGCCATGGGTGACGGTCCGAGATGCGCTTCGCGACTTGCCGGAGGCGGCTTCCGAAGAGACTGGCGCGTGGATGAACCATTGGCGAATTGTCGGGGCACGAGGCTATTCCGGACACGCCGGCAGCCACTTGGATTGGCCGTCGAAGACCATCAAAGCTGGGGTGCATGGCGTGCCTGGTGGGGAGAATACTCTGGTGAGCGATACAGGAGCCTTGCGCTACTACACTCTTCGCGAAGCGGCGCGGATACAAACCTTCCCGGACACTCATTTTTTCGAAGGTGCCAGAATCCACGTAACACGACAGATCGGCAACGCGGTTCCTTGCACGCTCGCGGCAACTGTTGTTAGGCCGATATTCCAAATGTTGGGCGCCGTAAGGGTGCCGGTTGTGGGGGTTGAAGAAAATGAGCCCGGACACACGAATTCTTGAGGAGTTTGACCTTCAGCCGGATCCGAGAATTCTGCCGATGCTCGGCGAGATCAATCTTCCTCAGTGGAGATGTATCGCCGAATTGGTCGACAACGGCGTGGATGGATTTCTAGCGGCAACGCGCGCTGGTCACCCAATCCCTTCTCCAGAGGTGCACGTTTCAGTGCCCACGGTGGATTCTGGTTCGGCCAAGGTGACCGTGCGAGACAACGGACCAGGCATGGATCTGGAGACGCTAGAAAAGGCAGTCCGCGCGGGCTGGACGGGAAACGATCCTATTAGCAACCTGGGCATGTTCGGGATGGGCTTCAATATCGCAACCGCTCGGCTCGGGACCACAACAGAAGTGTGGACGACGCGAGCGGGCGATACCGAATGGTACGGGCTACAGATCGATTTCGAGAGGCTGATGCGGCAGCGCCATTATCGGACGCCGCGGCTTTCGCGGCCAAAGTTCGACCCGCACGAAAGCGGAACCGAGGTGTCGGTCGTTCGAATTAAACCAGAGCAGAGGCAATTTCTTACCAAGACAGCCAACCTCTCGAGGCTGAGGAAGGAACTCAGCCGCGTCTATTCCGCGATTCTTCGACCGCACGGCGTCCCCTTAAGCTTTCGTCTGATGTTGAACGGGACGCTGGTGCGTGGAAGGGGGCATTGCATCTGGGGAGGCGACGGAAATCAGCAGCGACAAGTCCAAACTTCGCGATACGGGACCGTCGACGCTTTTCAACCTATCGATGTCCGTTTGGATGATAGGCCGTTTTGCACACATTGTTGGCAGTGGCTCCCGCATCACGAACGAAATTGCCCGGCCTGCGGTTCCCCCGACGACGTTCTCGTGCGGCAGCGCCGCGTGTATGGCTGGCTTGGAGTGCAGAGGTACTTGCATTCAACAGAATACGGGCTCGACCTTCTGCGGCATGGACGCAAGATCGAAACCAACAACAAGGATCTCTTTTTCTGGAGTGATGGAGACGCGATCGAACCAGAGTACCCCATCGACGACCCGAGAAACCGCGGAAGACTTGTTGGAGAGATTCATATCGACCATTGCCGCGTGACTTATACGAAGGACCGGTTCGACCGAAACGATCCAGCATGGGAGGAAATGGTCAACATCGTACGCGGTGATGGTCCCCTTCGGCCAGACAAAGCCGAGGGGCTAGGTTTCGGCGCGAACAATAGCCCATTGTTCCGTCTGTTCCAGGCGTTTCGCCGCTCCAGCCCCAAGCCGAAAGTCGCTGGTTGCTACGCCAAGTTGCTGATCGTCCCAGACAATGACCGATCGGAGGAGATGGCCAAGAGATTTTTTGCAGGAGAGTCCGAATTCCAGACGGACACCAAGTGGTGGGAACTGGTCGAAGAGGCCGATAGGCAATTGCTAACTCCATCGGGAACGCCTACGCCGAGCTCCCCGCCACCGCAGGGATTCGAAAACTTCGGTGGAGCGGAGCGGTCTGACCCTGAGGCCTCAGGCACCACCGCAGCCGCAGACACGCCCCCTCCTCCGCGAACTCCGATATCCTCCCTCAGCGGTGAATATCGAGACGACGCAACGGGATTGCGTTGGGAGGTCGCGGCTTACCAGGTCGAAGAAAGCGACGCTGCGTTGGGAAGCGCCACCAGACCGTGGGCTCTGCGGGCCACAGCGGCGGGCGTCCATGAGTTCTTCGTGAACACGGCTCATAGCGTTTTCCGTTCGGCGACCCTCACGCCTCAGGACGCGCTGTTGGCTGAGTTGGCGTGGTCAGCGATGGACTTTCAACGTGGCACGACATCTTCGGCGACATTCTCCGGGGTTCTTGCCAGTCTCCGTGAGCGGTACGCGGTCGCGTCAAAACTTGATCCGGTAATGCTTTCCGGCGAGGCGATTTCGACTTTGGGAGCGGTCGCAAGGAGTTTGTCCGGGCACACAAGACCGGAAGACGGCCGCGCCTTGTTTGAAGAGCTGTCGCCGGCCGAACAGGAAGCCGTTCACCAAAAGATGGCGAGCAAATTCGTTCCGAACGCTCAACAGGCGATAGATGATGGACGCTTTCTCGAATTCGCTCCCCGCAAGACACTTCTACGATTTTTCGAAACTCACCCGGATCTCTTTTTCGACGGGCGATATTGGGACGTGCCTTTTTCGACGCTTAACTATGGGATTCCGTCAGCTACGGAAGAGGCCCAAGCGCAGATTGTTCGCTACTATGCGAGTCTATTGTCGGACGTTATCTGGCTCGCGGAGCAAGACGCTACTGAGTTGGCAGACGCGAGTCGTCCGCGACTGCTTCGAGCGGCGCTGGCGCTGGACTTGATCTCAGGCGACGCCGCGAGGGAGGACGGAGCTTGAGCCCGGTCGCGAGAGAGTCATTCCTGAGCGACAGGCGCCTGCTGCTCGGCCCTTGGCAAGCCTTCGAGCGCGACGTCGGCCGTCTTCTAGTCGCAAACGGATTCGATGATGTTCGCGTAATAGGAGGAGTCGGCGACAAGGGTGCCGACGTTCTCGGAGTACAGAACGGACAGCTCTGGGTCTTCCAGTGCAAGCATACAACGACAATGCCGCCGCCTAGTCAGGCCATCGGCGAGGCTGTCGAAGCAGCATCCTTCTATCATGCAACGCACATCGCTGTCGCGACTTCGCGTCCGCCTGGCGACGCGTTCATGCAGGAAAAAGCGCGTTTCGAACGGACAGGGCTCAAGATTGAAGTAGCCGATCCGGAAACTCTCCTAACGCTGATGGCAAGAACGCCGGAATACCCTAAAGCCCGAAAGCCGCTACGCGACTATCAAGAGCAAACGTCTGAACGGTTTCGTCAAGCATTGCTAGATACGCACCGCGCCCAGATAGTCCTCGCCACTGGACTTGGAAAGACGGTGGTGATGGCGGAAGTAGTAGCCGATTTATTGAGAGACGGGCTTCTCGGCGAGCAGCAGCGGGTACTGGTTCTCGCGCACACGCGCGAAATCGTGAACCAGCTTCACCGACATTTCTGGTTCCAGCTACCGAAATGGGTGCCTACCCATCAACTGTCAGAAGGCGAGGTACCGACCTACTGGGAGGGAATAACTTTCGCAACCGTCCAGAGCGTGATCTCGCGTCTGGATACGCTGCCTCAGTTTGGCTTGATACTGGTCGACGAAGCTCACCACATCGCTGCCGACATGTTCAAGCGCACCATCGACACCTTGCGACCGAACATGCTTGGTGGCGTAACCGCGACGCCCTGGCGCGGTGACGGATACGACATAGACCAGATTCTCGGACCTCCCGTGGTCCGGATAGGAATTGCTGAGGGACTGCAACGTGGTTTTCTCTCGGAAGTAGACTACCGCCTTTTGGCGGATAACATCGATTGGCATTTTGTCCAACAAGCTTCGAAGCACCGATATTCGCTCTCTGACCTAAATCGCCGTCTAATTCTTCCCACGCGAGACGAACAGGCGGTTCGAGTCATTAAGGAAGTTTTCGATGGGGAACGACGCCGTGGCGGTGTGGTGTTCAGTCCCACAATTGTGCATGCTCGCTCGTTCGCGGCAATGCTGCGGCGATATGATTTTTCTGCCGAATCGATCTCATCCGAAACGCCAGCGCGGGAGCGTGACGCGCTTATGTCGCGGTTCCGGGCCGGCGAACTCCAGTTAGTCGTGACCGTGGACCTGTTCAACGAAGGGGTGGACCTGCCTGATGTGGACCTCATCGTTTTCATGCGCGCAACGCACAGTCGAAGGATTTTCGTTCAACAACTTGGGCGTGGATTGCGTATCTCGCCGCGTAAGGACCGCGTGGTTGTACTTGATTTTGTGACCGATCTGCGCCGAGTGGCCGAGGTAGTCGAGCTAGATCAGGCCGTTCGTGGTGGTTTGAAGGAACGGCTCGGGTTGGGAGGGAGGCTTGTGCAGTTCTCCAACGTGACAGCCGGCGACTTTCTGAAGGAATGGATGTTGGATCAAGCATCGCTCTTTCTTCGAGAGGGTGACCCGGTACTGGAAGTGCCTGATTTCGATTTTCCCCAACCTCCCCCTCCAGGCTCCGTTCAGTGAATGTTCCCGAAAATATACGCGCGAAAATAAAGGCTCGGCTGTGGGGGCTGGCTGATGAGGTGGGTTGGCTTTCTCTGTCGTCCAGCGCCAAGGCGTCATACTACGAGACTTGGACTCGAGACGCCGAGATCGGCGACGTTCTTTCTCACTACATGGACAAGGGAAAGGTGCGCGTGTACCTCAAGGATTCACTGCTTAAGTCGTACACTCGCGAACGATTGGCGGGCGCCGACCGCCCGTTTCGAGTGTTGGGTCTTCCTGCAGACGCTCCGGTGTCGGAAGTCTATATCAAACCTCATGGGCGGCAGCTTGCGGACGGCAGGATCATCTGCTGGGGACGCGCCGAGGACTGGAAGTCAGTTCTGATGGCTCTGCACGAGAGGTCGCAAGAGAAACAAGGGTTGAAACCTTTCGGTGCGGTTCTGACGCAAGCGGACGGACGTCTTCATGAGCAGTCGGCCCGCAATGTCGTCGCTGATGCGGCTCTGAAGCTTGGTATCGAGAAATTGATCTGGCTGGATTCGTAGATTGGCAGATACATTGAGCAAGGCAGGACGTTCGGCCCAGATGGCGAAGGTCCGGTCGAAGGGAAACGTTTCGACTGAAGCCGCCGCCGAAGCCATTCTCCGACGAAACAAAGTTCGGGGTTGGGTAAAGCATCCGAAGAACATCCTTGGACATCCCGACTTTTATTTCAGACGCTCCAAGCTCGCTCTTTTTGTGGATGGTTGCTTCTGGCATGCGTGTCCGATTTGTCGACGACGCATCCCGAAATCAAGGACGGCATTTTGGAGGAAGAAAATCGACGAGAACCGACGCCGAGATAACCGCATCAGAAATAAGCTTCGGACGGATGGCTTTCATGTCATCCGCGTATGGGAGCACCAAGTGCAAAATAGCAGGTGGCTTAGTCGGGTGACCTTGTTCGCTACGATAGCTTGAATCGTGGTCGATAGCCGACGATTCGTCTCCCGGATTTTTGAAATCAGTGCTCGGGCTGTATCGCGTTGCTCGTTGGCGCGAGAACAATGCGCGTAATGTCGGGCGCCGGTGGCGGACTTTGGCTGTTACCGTAAGTTTCTTGAATTACTTAGCCCTCAGGGCTGAGAGGAGACCGGTCTCCTCGCGATCTAACGTGCCGACCAGAAGAGCTCGGTCCAACAGCCTATTGAACTCTTCGCAGGAAGTTTCGGGCACGAGGGCGCAATTGTGACATGCCGCCAAATTGCAGGAGTCTGGTCCCTGGCCCTTAGCTCCCAACTCCATGCAGATAGGATCAGCTGAACACCAAGTGGCCGCTGCGACAGCCTTCCTTACGATTGGTTCGAGATTCCCGGGCTTGCCCATTCGGACCAAGCCGCCCATTGTTCCCTCAGAATCCCCCGCCGCCGTATAGATGAGTATTCCGGCCATAGGTGCCTCAGGATCATGCGAAATATAAAGCCGCTCGCGGAGGGAAGCGGTGCTGTATCCGCACTCGAACGTGAACTGGTTCATCAGTAGGTGCGCAAGGGTATGTAGAGCGATGAGCCTCGGCGAAATGGAACGCTGGTAAGTCCTTCGTCGTCGCTGCACAGTCTCAAAATTGACCGAGAGAATCTTGAGTCGCGTTTGAACGGCCGGAGTCTGTTCCCAGGCCCGAATCCGAGCTTCGGATAACTCCAGGTAGATGCCCTCTCCGTGAACCAGATAGCCGGGCAGCCAGCGCTTTCCCTTTGGCGGGGTGTCACGCCACAAATACTGAAAGCGCTCTTCCAGAGTTTGGCTATTGTCAGGGTAAACGCGTGCAAATCCTGTTAAAACGCGGGTCTCCGTTAGCTTCTCACAAAGAGTTACTGCCTCTAAGAACCCAGCGAGGTCGGCGGAGTAGTTGGCGGATGGGACGAGGCGCGTATTCAATCCCTCTTCTCGCGTCTCTCTTCGAAGCGCCGCTACTTCCGCGCGGCGAAAAGCCGTCTCGGGGTCGTCAAATCGAGAGGCTGCTGGCGCAGCAGGTGCGTTGGTCTCCTTCAGGACAATTGAAACAGCCGCGATGATCTGTTCGTCACTGAACTCATTCAGAACCGCGCCGTAGTGTAGACGCAGAGTCTGCGGCAGCACGTCTTCTCCACGCACGCCATAGAGCTTCAGCAACTCTGCCGGTCCAGGGGTTTGAAGGAAGTCAACGAGCTCTGTAGGCGCCCGCGAGTTTCCTAGGGGCAGGAAGATTGAACTGCGAACCAAGGCGTAATAGACGTTCGTCGCGCCCCGCAGCGAACCACGCAGGGCCCGTCCACACCCGCTTCCCGTCTCGTCAGCGAGCCACGGCCGCGCCCCGCTGCAACGGTACTCGTGGTTTTTGCAGAGTTTGCTGCTTAAGTAGGAAGAATCGGCGGGTGGCGGTTCGGCTTGAGTTATCCGCTCCAAAGATCGCTGCGCTCCACATTCACATTGAATCCGGATCCCGGCGAGAGAAGCACGCGCGCCTGATGTTAGTCGCAAGTCACGCTGGCAGGTAGGTAAGAATTCGGCGTGAACCCAGTTTCGCCAGGGAAAGTCCTGGATGTGGCCCGCATCGCACAGCGCAATAAACCGAACCTGAACCATCGTCGGGAGTTGTGATCGCCTTGCGGCGCTTCGAGCGCAACGCGGGCAGGCTGGTCGGTCTTTCATGGCCAGTGGCCACTGCTGTAAGTATCCGCACCTAGCGCTCGGGCACACATGCCATTGCGGAAAACGAAGAAATGGCACCGTTAACCCTGCATTGATTTGCTGCGTCGACGACCACGTATCTGCGCGTCTGGCTCTGTAATCAGGAGGTAACCCAAACCAATCGACGCCTAGTTCGCGTTCTAAACGCCATTCGGCGAAACGGAACTCGGCAGGATCTATTACCCGGCCATCGGAAATTTCACTCTCGTACCAGTGATCAAGTCCGGCGCCGATCAGACTAGACCCGTCTGGGGTTACTAGCATCGCTCCGGGTCCGAACGGAGCGATCAGTTGGGCGCGTCTAACTGGTCGTCTCCGCATCTTCCGCGCTCAGGTCTTCTAGATATTGAGTTGTTATCTCGGCTTCGCACGCAGCGTCGACGTTTCTCATGGACGTCGGAGTCGCCCACGAGATACGTTTTCGAACTGCGTCGGCGTATTCTCCGGCGGGTCGAAGCAGAGGTGCATCTTGCAGGGTGGAATCTCCAGACCAGATCGTCCGCTGCCAGCTTTGCCATTGGCGTGCTCGCAATTCTACGACACGCTTCACCTCGGCTCGCTCCTCTGGATCGACGGACTCGGCACGAGCCAGCATTAAATCCTTGAAGCGCTCGACAACGTTAGCAGGGTAGGGATAAGGCGACCGGGCGACGTCCGCTCCTCCGACTAGTCTGGCGTAGGCCGTGAGAGCGGCGTGAAGAGCACGGTCAATTGCCGGAGGAGAAAACGGAGTTACGCTTGTCGGTTCCACCTGCGCATAGAGACGCGCGTGATAGCTCTTGAAACGCTCGTAGTGTGACCGGTCGCGCGGCTTTGAAGGGCTATACATCGTAATTATTAACCCCGGGCGGTCTCTTAATCGTCCAACGCGGCCAGTCACTTGAATATACTGCGACGTGGTCTTGGGCTGACCCGCCACGACCATGAGCGAAAGTCTGGATATATCTATTCCTACTTCGATGATGTTTGACGAAAGACAAACATCAAGTGAATCTCTTTTGCCATAGGCGAGTTCGAGTCGGGCGATTGCTCCAGACAGCTCGTCGCTTGGCAGCCCACCGGTGAGTTCGAAGATTTTTGCCGAGTTGGTGTAGCGCCGTTGCGAAATCGGGGTACCGTCGCGGCTCCAAATTATTTTCTCATAATCTGGAATATCGGACTGGAAGAGCGTGTGCGCCGTCCCCATTTCACGGATGCTGTTGAAGAAGACAAGCATCGTCCACCAGGGGTCCCGAGCCTCCGCTTCCAGAGGCATCGGCCCCTGAAAGAGTGCGCTGAAAGTTCGGACCCACTCCGTTTGCACAGAGCCTAAACTCGTTGCATGTACGCCAGCGTAGATGCGCCCTGACGATTCCAGGTCGTATCTCGCAAAGAAAGAGTCATCTGCCCGTAATGCCCGCGGCGGAAAGAGAGCAACGTGGGTTCTGTCGTACAAACCCTGAATTTGTTCTTCATAGCTTCTTATGGTGGCGGTTGAACAGACAATCTTCGGGGCGGCACTGTTTGTGGCTCTCTTATCCGTACAGAGATCCTCTATTACGGGTTCGTACAAGCCCGCGAGCGATCCCAGGGGGCCCGAGATTAGGTGGAGCTCGTCTTGGATGATCAAGCCAGGGGGAGATGCGACGCGTTCGCCATTAGCATCCAGGCCGAAAAGTGAGGCCGCCTCTGGCTTCCAAGCCAGGATTGCGAATTTGTCGATCGTCCCAATGACCAAGGTTGGCGTCACTTCGTAGATATCTTCGTCTATGACGTAGACCGGAAGGCCGGAGCTAAACTCGCAATGAGCATCGGGGCACCTGAAGAGCACCGTTGCCGTGTTTGACCTCGGCCTCGTGCCCCGCGTGTATCCGGGTGTTATGGCTTTCGAGCTACCTCGATTTCCCGACCCCTTGCCTGAAATATCCAGGCGACCAAACTGTGCCGCGCACCAGGGACAGCGTTCAAGAAGAAAGGGATTTCTTGCTCTTTGAGACCGTTCCACATCGCTCAAATCCTTGAGCGCTCTCTCGCAGTTGTTTGGTGTCGTGTCACCTCCTACCCATATTCCAGCCGAGAATGTTTCGTGACCCAACTCATCCTGATGATTACGGCGCAAGTGCTCCATTGCACATATTAGACTTCCGGCGCGCTGGAATTGCTGAGTCGTGAGCAGGCGAAGGGTATAGCGCATCAAGATATGTACCCCGACGTCGTCGGGATCCTTCAATCGCCTCTTGAAAGCTGCGAACGCCGCCAAGGCGAGGTAGGCTTCCGTTTTGCCGCCGCCTGTAGGAAACCAAATCAACTCGACGGTTTCTCGATCGTGCGCGCCGGGCTCAGCAGTTGATTTGACCGCCGCCAGCAGGAAGCCGATCTGAAAAGCACGCCAAGCGCCCCGACCCTCTGGGGGATTCAGCGGATCTACGGGTCTAAGGGGTTCGGCGAAGGAGAATTGGCGATTTTGCCGGTCGTAACTGATCGCTCTCGAATCGCTTCGTGTAACCGTTTGCTGCAGTAAAGAGGCGTGGTTTGCGAGTTGAAAAGCTCTCTTCGCCTGCGGATCGTTTCGCAAATAGGCCAAACCTTCCCTCATGCGTTCAGCCATTTGCTCGCACTCGCGTAGGTGTCTAACTGCCGTCGATCTGTAAGCTTCCGCGAGGACTGTTGACTTGTCGCGTTGATCAGCGATCCAAATCTCATAGAGTCGAACCACTTCTTCAAGCTGGGTTGAACCGTCATTTCCGTCGATAAGACCCGCGAGACTTGCCATCGATACAGTGAGTAACGACCCATCGCTCTTGAGAACGTCCGGAGTAATCGAGGGGGTTTCGGTTACTGGAAAACACTCAGCGCTCACGGAGTGCGCGCGCTCTTCTTCGCGGCTCTTCTCCCAGTCTGCCGAGCATCCATGGCCGGTGGCGAAGGTTTGAACGTGCCGATAAAGCAGTCTGATGGACGACTCTTCGAGGTCACCTTCCGAAGTCGCCTCCGGATAAGGTAGAATGCGGCTCCGGCCGTCAGGATCTGATAGGACGGCCGTCATGTGCGCTTGGAAGAGACAAAAGGGATTTAAGTCCGAGTCTTCCTTGTCGGTCACGCACCGATTAACTAAACATGCCGTGATCAGTCTCTTCCGCGGCCCATGAGGGCGGGTGAACACCTCAATTCTGACGTCGAGTCCCTCAGCCCCCGTGATCGTAGTCGTGGTAGGCAACGCTTTCCGAAAAGACTGTTGATTCAGAGATTGCCAGTCGTATTCGGCGCGTAGACAGACCGAACGCCGCAACCATGATCGACGGGTTTGGCGCGTGTCGCCCACCCGGACGGTCAAGTCGCGCGGCTCATATCTTCCTCCCCCTGCTTCCAATATGAGTCGTGTATCGTCACCAAATTCGGCGAGAAAACTAACGCCAAAGGTGCTCGGTTGATAGGAGTTCGCGAATGTCAGATCCAGGTCGTCCGTTTCCTGTCCATCCATACCGTCCAAGTTAGCGTCCGCTATAACTCCTGCTGACGACGCTACTGCGGGCGAGTCGGCCGGAGGATCAGACTCGCCCGGCTCCGCCTGCAACTGCCCAACAGGCAAAAGCTGGGTATCGAGCGGCACTCCTTGCGGAAAAAGCACACCAACGCCATATCGCCGCGTCGGCGGGTCGCGAAGTAAGATTTCCTCGCCCGAGTTGACCTGACGCCAAGGCCCCCAACTCTCGGTCGTCGTTTGAACAATGACTTCCTGGTCGGCGTCAATCGCCTCGCCCGCCGGCGCCGGACCAACTAACTCACGTCTGAGCTGTTCAACTATCTTTAGCCTGTTGGATGCGTGGTCCGTCATCGATGGTGCCCCCACGGTCACTAAATGGAAATCAGCTCCCGTCGAGAGCTACTACTCTCCTCATCTTCATGGCCGAACACGCGCGCACATCGCGAAGCAGGGATAGAATCGATGGTTGGCGCGCGGGCCTCCACTCTGAAAGCGGTAAGACGACCACCCTCAGCCTCCGGCAAGACGAAATCTAGTCGCCCGCTTTTCTCAAGTTTCTCAAGATCCGCGTCCCTGACCTGTTCGATCAGTCGTCTTCGAATCATCTTGCCCGCACGCCGATGCATTGCGTCGATGTCGCCCATAGTTTGCCATATCTTATCTGCTTCCGCTTCGCGGTCGATCAGCCGCATTAGGGCAACAAAGTCTCGCTTATCGTGAGTCCTAATGGATCTATCCGACATCCAGTTGCGAAGATTGGAATGATCCGCTCGTTGAGCCCCAAATCCGATGAGGCGAGATACAGTTTGTTGGATCCCCATACGCGCTGTTTCAGCTCGCAAGCCGCGCTTCCAATCCTTCTGCAGACTGCGGCAGGCGATCGCCCTTGCTCCGAGAAGTCGATCGGCCATCGAAACGATATAGTCTCCTCCTCCACCCTCCGTCCGCAGGAGCAAAAACACGCCTGGCTTGATTTCGTTAGCTTCTACACGGCAAATCCGAGCTTCCTCTTCCTCCTCGAGATCGATAACAAGGGCGGACGCCTTCGCTTCTAAGAAAACCGCGTAGTCATCCTGCAAGGCAAATAGCTGAGCGTCAACAAGTTCTGGCGCGTCAGAATCCTCGGTCTGACCGAGCGAGAGGGCGGCACTTCTCACGATGCTGGACCAGTCGGGCTCAGGCCATGGCTCGTCAATTAACTCTCCTTGCTGCTCGACGACTCTCTCCTCATTTCCCTTCCTATGCGAACGCTCCAACAGCACTCGCGTTGGACGCCACGCTTTCAGGTTCCACCGAAAACACACGACGTCGATTTGAGGCGCACGCGGGGCGCTAAACATGTGATCGGGAAACCAGCGCGGGGCGCCCAAAATGATAATTCGGTCGCAGATAGAAATCTTACTGGCATCACTCGCAGGAATCGTTTCAAACGCACGAGTCGAGTCGTGGGCGCTCAACATCGCTTGAGTACCTTCGACTAGTCGCCTCTCTCGCACGATCACGAACGTTCGTTCCAATTCATTCAATTCTCGAAGCGCTAATAGCAGAGGATTGTCCGAGCAGGAGGACAATTTGAAAAAGGCGTCCACGACTTCAGCGACCAAATTTGCGTGCTGGGGATAAGTGTATTTGGCGCGGGACGCGAAACTGCGGAGCGTCGGCGCATGTTCAGGTGCAACGTAAGTGCTATTGAAGGGTAGTGGTGCTGCCGACACGTCGAACCTGTACCGGAGAAGCGAACGGAAGAAGTTTGACCAAGCCTCGTCTGTCCCATTTTCGCGGACTAATCGATTCAATGTGTGAAGCGCCTGACAGAATGTTCTGAATAGATCGTGATCGGTCGAGTGATAAGTGATTTTGCGCGTGGCGCAGAGCTGATAAATGCGGTCAACGAACGCTAAAGAGGAACGATTGGGAGTATCCATTAGAAGATTAAGAATTCCAGTTCTTCCGGTGGTTCTGTCGGACAGAAGGTATCAACGTCAGTGGCGCGGCTAGCATATGCTCGATTCAATTCAGCAGCCGCATCCGGCAGTTGCCGGTCCGTTCGATCTAAAATGACGACGCGATGGGCGTTCGGCCATTTGCCGTGACCCTTCAAGAACGAGGTCGAGCCATCGAAAATTGCGACGTGTGGCAGATCGTCTGGAGTTTCGTCTAGCGTTCCGTATGAGTAGACCTGCGACAAGTAACCTCCTCCGTCGTTCTCCAAGAAGCGCCGAATACGCAAGAGATCCTGAAGTCGCCCAACCGCAAGGCTTTCGCATTGCGCAGCAAAGCGGGTCTCAAGAATTTCCTCTCTCAACTGGGCGTATTTTCCAACGATCGCGCATTGGAGTTCTACTCTTCTCAAGAATTCGTCGCGGTCATCGTTTCGGAGGAGAAACTCTAGCAACGGAGCATTGGCTCGAAATGTTTTCGGGTGTGGACGCGCTGGAAGCGATGCGAGAGGCTTCACGGCGACTTCTATCCTATGCGATTGCTCAGTGGGGATTCGGTACGTGAGACCGCCTTTGGATTTCACTTGCAATCGAATCACGATGAAGGATTGCTCTCCGATATCGAGCGCGCCCTGCAGCCATCCCTTCACCTGGCTGTTCGGAGTCTCCCGAAAGTTGACCGTGGTTCCAGGAGGCAAGGACCTGAGATGGTCGAAATGTTCCTGCCGGCTCAACGACCCAGCAGCGCTCACCTTGGCGCTAACTACTCCAGTCGCGCAAAGAACGGCTGCGTACGCCCTTGCCGGCGTGACAATCGCGACAACGCGCGGAGATGCTCCGCGGGCACTTTTCGCGACCGTAAAGCCGATATCGATGAAAAATCGCGCCCAGGCTGGGAGCGATAGCCAGCCACTTCCAGCTGGGAAGCGAAGGCACTTTCCAATTTCAGATAAAGCCATGATGCGTCACATTGCGTCATAAAGCTTATAGCCTAACGTCGGGGCAACGAAAAGAAACAAGAAGTCTCGCTCGAAGCACAGGTGGGCTCGTCGAGCTGAGAATCATGCCCGATTCTACGAACCCATGGCTTTCATCTGAATCCGATGACTGCGCAATGCGTACTTTTTGGGCTCGGCGAGTAGCTGGACGAATGCTTGGCGGAACTGGTGGGGCAAGTCGAAAATCAAAACCCTCGAATTTGCTGTATCGCTATTCGCTACAGACGTAACACCGTGAGCGGATCCGCAACAAAGTCCTCAAAAGACATGGCCGTATAGTCCACCCTTTCTCCCAGGAACCGCTTGTAGCGCTTTTCCTCTTGTCGAGCGTCCTCTTCCTTCTTTTCCGCGCAGTGATTGATGACTGTGACCTCGAGCGGTCCATTGCGGTTCGTCTGAGCCCGCTTGAGCAGATATTTGATGTGTATGTCTGCATCAGGGAACGAGTATCCGCAGAAGATGACGTGATTCACCTTATGCAGCGCGACATCCGTCCGGTTCCAGATCGAGCTGAGAAAAACGTTATTCAAGTCCTTATAGAAGGTAGGGGGCACGATGAGCGGAGAATACACGCTCCCGCAGTGCGAACACGCTGCATCGGCAACCGATATAAGCCGGGTTACCACTGCTTTTTCCTTGGGTGTGATTTCGATCTCATTGCATGTCGGGCAGAATAGCCAGTTTAGCGAACCGTGCGGCTTAAAGAGCTTCACGCTGCTATCCAGCCGGGGACGTGTCCAGTCATCGACCCGGTCGAAATTGCGAAACTCCACGCCATAGTCCAGATCTATGCCGTTCGCATTCTGCTCGGTGAGCGCGTTGTCGATAAGAATGTCGTAGTTGGTGGAAACAAAAACAACGTTCTCGAGCTCATTCTCATTTCGCAGCGCTGTAACAAGCTTGCGATGAAGCGTCGCGGAATCCTGAAGCTTGAAATGCAGAACCTTGGCAACCAGAAAGACCAGATACCGGGCGACGGACCGCAACCGGTCGCTGCTCGGCGCCCTGTTCTCGATGCCGAAATGCCTGAAGGCTTCCTTCCGCATGGTAGCCAGATCAGTGAGGCCGAGCACTTCTTCAAAGGTGGGAAAGTTAATCTTTGACATGTCGCCTTGATCGACGTTAATCCGAAACATCTTTAGGAAGAAGTCCGCCAGCTCTCGGTCCATTGAATCGCGGCTTTCCTTGAAACGATCAGAAGAAAAATATTCCCGGAACAGTTCTCCCTGCAAAGGCGCGCCCTCTGCCTTCGACGCTCCGGCCCCGAGAAAGATAGCGGTATCGACCATTGGTGACTGCGATTAGAAGTATACTGCCCTCAGTTCCATCGTGACATCGCGGACGCCGGGTGCCTTCCGGACTTCGTAGCGTAGCAGAAATCTATGGCTTTTGGCGCGCTCCACAAACTAGCCGCTCAATGGTTAGCGCATGGGGGATCAGTTAGATTCTGCTACCAGCCAACGCTTTATGGCATAGGGTCCAAGATTCCCTAGAAGAGCCGTTTCCCCAGGGCGATGAAGCTCCGACTCAGCTTCTTGGGCGCCCATTCGGTGACGCAAAGTAGACAGGTGAGAATTTTTTTAGGGTACAGCTCGATGGAGTCATTGTTCAATTCCATTCGCCGATCAGCACAAAGGGGGCCCAGAAGAATGGGGATGCCAAAGACTGCTGCTCGCCAGTGACTGCGCTTTTGATCTGCTTCCGCATCGTCTCAAGGCGAGCCCGACGCAATGCGTCCGGCTTGGAGAGCCCGCTCTTGAGCCCTCTGTAGAAGGACTCCATGAAGAGACTGGTGGACTCGTCGCTCACCTCCCAAAGGCTCGCTACGACAGAGCGGCTGCCCGCGAAGAGGAACGCACTCGTCAGGCCGACGATGCCTTCGCCGCGAGACATCTTGCCGCGAGCGGTCTCACATGCCGAAAGCACGACAAGATCCGCCTTCAGGCGAAGATTGAAGATCTCGGACATTTTTAGCAAGTCACTGTCAGGTGCGCCGGTACTATCTGGAGAAAAGATTAGAGCGGGCTGGTTAATCCATCGAACCTCATCGCCCATAACGGCATGCGTGGCGAAGTGAAGGGTACGGTACTGGCTCAAGTCGAGCCCCAACAACGCTCGCTTAGTGGCATTGCTGCCAAGATAGACAGAACTCGATTCTGGGCTAATGCCATAGACCGCTAGAATCGCGCGCACTTCCTCGGCCGAATAAGGGAGGCGATCAAAACCGACACCCATTTTTGTATAAGCACCGCGCGTGCTGAGCGCGAGTTGGGACGGCGCCGGAGTGGATTGAAAAGCTGGATCTCCGAAAGCTAACAGAGGGCGTTGAGCGGAGCTCGGATTGCGCCTGATGCCTTTCAGAGCGACAAGGACCGAAGCGGACGGCGCGTAGCTGAAGTCGTACTTCTTGCCCAGATAGGGCTGAGACGCAAGAGAATCCGCAGGCCCGTCTAGTTTCGCGTCGGCATCGATGATGGCTTCGAACGGCAAATAGAACAGATCGGCATCTGGCACGACCACAATGTGGTGTTTGCCCTCGATTTGATCCCGGACGGGACCAACGAGATTGGCATAGAGTTGCTTTGCGAGTTGCACGTGCGTGTTTATCTCCGAGCTTCCGATTAGCGGTTCTCGAAGAGTCGGTAGGAATTGGTCCAATGTTTTGTCGATCACCTCTTGGGCCGGCAGCCGGTACATCCAGATCTTACGGTTCGTTATAACCCCGACTCCTGAGAACGACGGTCCGAGATCGTACTCCAGCAGCACAGTGTCGTCGTCGAGCAAAGCCTGGACATCGGAGACTCGCACGGGTGTTGGCGATTCCATGGTCGCGTATTTCGCATTTGTTGCGGCGATTTTCTCGTGAACCTGGCGCAGCTCCGCCGTTTGCTCAGTCAGAGCGTCTTGCAAAGTCACTTTTCTGAGCTCTGAGACCGTTGCATCGGAAAACGCATTCTGGAGGGCCGAAATCTTTACTCGCACCGCGTCTTCTTGTCGAACCAGCGCTGGATCGACACCCTCGCGAGCGCGAACGCCCGCGTCGTTCAAGAGGTCCAAAAGCGCGCGCGCCTTCCCTTCTTCGTGGTACGTGAAAGCTTGGTCAAGCAACTCAGCCGATGGAGCTTTCGCATACAGTTCGAGTGTTACGCGCGTCAGGTTTTCGTATAGACCCCAAGCCAGTTCTCTTGAGGAAAGCTGCAGTTCTGGCATCTGCTGCCCACCTCCGAATCGTTCCATCACTTCGGCCGCGCGCCGGTCGTAGCTAAGCGCGGCGTCCAGATCCCCCTGCTTCTCGTACACGTCGCCAATCCGCCCGTAAACCCACATAACTTCGGGACTCTTATATTTTTCCGCTATCGCCTCCGCTTGCCTGTATGCGCCTAGCGCTTCTTCGGAACGCGAGGCGCGCATGTACGCATCTCCCAGAAAAACGGAAGCGAAAGCTCGTCTTCGAAGTGTCAGTTCACTTTGCGGTACCTTCTGATAGAAGGCGACAAGCGGTTCCAGAAGTTTTATTGCGTCCGACGGATCGCCGTATTCAGCTTCTAGTTCACCGATAGCCGGGAGAAACTCTCCGGTCAGAAAACCCATCGCGTTGGAACGATTGTGAAAGCTTTTGGTGGCAAGCTGTTCGCCTTGTTGTTCGTATTTTACCACCGCGGATCGGTCTCCAATTTGAGCCGCAAGGTAGTAGAGCCGGAGAAGAGCCGTCATCTGAGCGTCGACGTCTGCAGCCTGTTGACTCTCCTGAAGGGAGTAGTCGTACCATTGCGCAGCTGCTCGATAGTCGCCGATTTGTCGATAGACTTCAGCAACCTTTGCGAGAGTCGCTCCCGCTTCGTTGTGATTACCGATCGATCGGTACGCTTCAATGGCGTGCGTGTAAAAGTCGAATGCTTGCACGTAGTTACCCCGATCGCGCTCGATATCCCCCCGCTCTAGGAGAATGCTTGCTTCCGTTTGTCTTCGTTGCTGCGCGTCGGTGAATTGATCAAGGGATCGCGTCGCGGCATCCAGGTAATTTTGAGCAGTGCCGAAATCGCCAGACGTTTCGGCGAGTTGCCCCAAACCCGCAAGCGCGGCCGGATAGTTCGTTCTGAGGGCAAGAGCATGCTGGTACGCTTTCCGAGCCTCCTCGACTCGACCTAAATTCTGATAGCCGTTGCCAAGCAGCCAGTAACACTCGACACAGTCGGCTTTGAGCTTGACCGCTTGGCTCGCGCTATCGACCGTCCGTTGCCATAGACCGAACGTTTGGTACGAAATCGCGAGGTATAAGTAAGCGGCCCAATTGGTCGACCCGTTCAAGCGTTCCGACGCCTGCAACGCCTTCCAACTATCCGACGACCTTTCCAACTCAGCATCCACGAACGCGAGACCTGCGTACGCGTCGAAGTAGTCCGGCTTCAGCTCAGTAGCTCTGGCATAGGCGGATGCTGCTTCGCTGTGGTGATTCGTCGTTCCGTAAGCCGTACCTAGAAGGTAGTACGCTTCGGCCGATTTTGGGTTCAGCCGAATCGCCTGCTGCTCGGCAGTTATTTCTTGCTGGTAGCGCCGACTCTTGCCAAACGCCTCACCAAGATAGAGGTATGCAGGAAAATTGTCTGGGGCGAGTCTGATGGCTTCGTTGAATTCCTTGATCCCCTCGTCGAGTTGGCCATCCTGACTGTATGCGTAACCGAGCGCAAAGTGGTTCCCGGCGAACGTTGGATTCTGACGAACAGCCTTTTCTAAAGGTTCAATCGCCTCTTTGGGTCTTCCAAGCATGGCAAGAGCCGAGCCTAGACCCATCTGAATCCCCGCGTCGTCGGGCTTCAGCTTGGCGGCTTGCTGAAACGCGAGGAGCGAATCCTGCCAAAGACCTAGCCCTTGGTATGAAAAACCCAGAAGGGAGTACGGCAGATAGCCGAGATTGGCGTTGTCTCGAATTGCGGCGTTGAGAGCATCTGCCGATTCTTGCCATCTGCGAGCTTTTTGGTACGCGACGCCCAGTAGCAGCTCGACCGCGCTCCGCTTTCGTTTGTCTTGCTGCTGAACTGTGTCGAGCGCTGCCTTGTATTTCTCGATCCCTACTTCTAGCTGCCCCGCTTGGACTGCGGCGGCTCCCTGTCGAAGCAACTCATCCGAGTTGCCAATCGCCGATGACTGAGCTGCAGGGTTACTAGCGGTTGGAGGTGCGGCCGATGATGCCCCGTATTCAGCGAACAAGAGCGCGGCGAGCATGAAGAAGGACCTTCTGAGCTTCACGCGGACGGAGCATCTCTCTGCGTACATCAGCCTGCGCTGTTCTAGTGACAGAATTTAACCTGATGATAAGGGATCAATCCCGTTTCAAAGGCCCGAGCCACGTCGGGAGCTAAACTGTCGAGCCGAATTTTGGTATCAGGACGTTGATAGTGGTCGATTTTGTCACTTCCAGCCGATTTATATGCGATTAGATCGACAAAGCCGTCGCAGTTCACGTCGTAGTAGTAAACGACCTGTTGCCACTTCGGATCGACGCCTTTGAAAACGGTATCGAGTTTGTCTTTCGTCGAAGCGCCCATCACGCCGTAGTCAGGCACATCCTGAGCCGCTAGAAACACGAACCATGCGTCGGGCGGAGGAGTCTGAGATTCCGTGTAAGCACCGGCAATGTGATCGCCGAAACGTTCGATGCGGCCAATCTCGCCATTCGCTTTGGCAGGCGCCTCGGCGACGCGGTTGGTCGATCTTTTAAGAAAGGTTTCAATGGTGTCGCCCGCGATGGCGTAGTTGAGTCCCTCTCCCTCATTGCTTTGAAAGGAGTTTATTCCGATGACTTGAGCCTTGTCGTTGAGCAAAGGACCGCCCGAATTGCCAGGGTTTATTGTCGTCTGCGTCTGGATGACATTTGCGCTATGGGTAATGTTCTCACCCTTATTCTTCCATTCGTACTTGGGCCTGATTTGGCTGATGGTTCCCGTTGTGTACGTCCATACCTCACCCTCGGGGTGACCAATCGCATGCACGTCATCGCCGACCTCCAGTTTGGAAATATCGCCCATAGGAAGAGGATGCAGTAGCCGCGAGGGAGCCTCGACTTTCACCACAGCTAGGTCGGCAATCTCGTCTACCTTGATTGGTATCGCTCCGTAAGCAAGGTCCTTCCTTACCTCGACACCTCGCTCCGGCTTGAAAACGACAGCAACCCGTTTTGCACCGTGGATGACGTGATAGTTGGTCAGAATTTCTCCAGTATTGCTTATTAGAACGCCGCTTCCGAGACCTGTATCAGTCAGGACCAGGACAGTGCCCGGCGCCGCCTCCTTGTAAACAGCGGCGTCGACCGCTCCTCGTGTTTGTTCCAAAATGAGAGTCTTGGGCAGGCTCTCCAGAGCCGACAAAACGCGCGCATTCAATGCTTCGGAGCTAGCCGAAACCGGTGCAATTGCGGGAACGATTCGCTTCGCAAATGCGCGCTCGGCAAAGGCTCCTACGCCTTCCTGAGCAAGTTCGCCATTGGACTTTCCCGGCTGAGAACCGACTCCAGAAGAATGCACTAGCACAAGTAGTAAGAGTGCGGCGACGGCGGTGCCAGCGACCCCCAGAACAACGCGAAAATCAGTGGCGAAACTTCTGACTGATTCGAATAATGAAGCGAGTCGTCCGTAGAACGACGGCTCCGCCGTGGAGGCCGAACTGGTCTCTGCTCGCACCATTGAGATCACGTGCTGCAAGAGCGCCGCGCTAGGTTCAGGACCTTGATCTTGGAGACGAGCTAGCTCGCGAAGCTCGATTAGGCGATTGATGCACGCGGGGCATGATCGAAGGTGCATCTCGATCGACTTGGAATCCGTCTGACGATCAGCGCTAACGAACGCCGCTGAACGCAGGAGAGGCAACCTCCTCTCGGCTTCAACGCTCTGGTCCAGAAAATCACCCAGCGCCCCGATCGTGGGGCAGTCAGGTCGCGACGTTTGACTGAGCTGACCGAGTATACGCCGATCAATTTCACTCATCGCGCAACGACCTCGAACTCCCGCGAAGCCGGCGGGTCGCGGAAATGCCCTCGGTTGCCGGACCGTATCGATGAATCAGTCCAATTCACCGGAACCCCATCGGCACCTATTCCTCAGCTCCATCGACCGACTCCCCGCTCTCATCCTTATTGATTATCGTATCATCGGGTGTGATCACCACGTCGTCACCAGATTGCCATGTCGAGGAAGTCCCAGGATCGTCCGACTGGTAGACTTCACCGGACTGCATGATGATGTGGTCGCCATCGCTGGATACCGTGTCGATGGTGTCATCGTCCGAGGCCAGCGTCGGTCGGGCGCAAAAGACAATTGCGCCGATGACTAGTCCCACTAAGAGCACCTGGTTGAATCGTCTCAGGGTGAACCACCTGCTCTCGGGCTGATGAAAACCAGTTAGTTGCTCGCTCCGAATCATTGTTTTCGTTCCTCCTATATGGGAGGACTCCTGAACCGGATTATTTTTCCCGGACTCCGGTAACACCCGCTTTCTCGAGACAGTCCGCGAGTGCTTCCTTGGCCCTGTGATACTTCGACGCGACCGTTCCGTGGGGCAACCCCAAAGTCTCAGTTATTTCCTTGTAGGCGAGCCCCCTTTCTCTCATCCAGAAGATCTCTTGGTCAATCTGCAGGATCTGTTGGATGCAACCGCCTAGCTTTGTGCGGATTTCCAGACTGATCGCCTGCTCTTCTGGTCCTGGCGAAGGATCGGTGAAACTCTCAAAAGAGCCCAGGAGATCGCCACCTTCGCGGGAGTCCATAGGTTGCTCGAAGACTTCGAACTTGCGGCCGTGTTTTCGCAGGCAACTTCTGGCCTCATTCTCCGAGATCGTCTTGAGATACGCGCGGAACTCGTGCTCGGAAGACCCCCGAAAGCTCTTGAGTCCCCCGTTCAGCAAGACCGTAAAAACGTCCTGAAAGAGATCGTCAAGCGCTTCCTTTTCGAGATTTCGAAACTTCTGCAGTAGACGCCAAATCAGGGGACCGTATTGGCGAACGACCGTCTCCCAAGCCTGCGCCTCTCTCGCAGAGGCTCGCGCGAGAAGTTCCCTGAGATCCATCGCGTCAGCCGCGGATTGCCGGATCGAGGAAAAAAATCTCGCTTCGGGAGTCTCTACTATCCAAGAGCACCGGTTTTGATACGCAACACCGGCGCAAACAAGTGGAGGATTCGACGATGTTGAAAACGAAGTGGTTTGGAAAAATAGTGCTCGCGGCAGCCGTTACACTCACGGCTTCTTCCCCCTCTTGGGCGGCTGAGTACGTCCAAGGTTACTATCGCAGCAACGGGACCTACGTCCAACCCTATTGGCGCAGCGATCCCGATAGCAATCCGTTCAACAACTACGGCTACCCCGGCAACCTGAATCCATATACCGGCGAGGTCGCGCCGGGGAACCCGGACACCTATCTCCGCAACTATTACGAGCGAGACGGCGGATACGGATCGGATTACGGCGCCGGATCAGATGACAGTTCCGGATCAGATGATGGTTCGGGAGACGAATAAGGGCGGGACTGGTAGCGCAGTATTGGGAAGCGGCACCAACTAACAAACAGAGGTGAACCAAAAATGAATCGGAAGAAAGGGTTTTCTCTTTGGCCGACGGTGGGCGACGAACAGGCAGGGGTCCTCGCCGCCCGTCAGGGCTTTCACGCGGCCGTGTACTGTTCGATCGTAACGGCGATCTTCGCAGTCTTGGGCGGTTTCGGATTTCGGATCATGGATTTCAATCTATGGAACCTTACCGACGCCGCTCTCATGGCGCTGCTCGCCTTCGGGATCCACCGAATGTCGAGAACAGCCGCACTGATCGCGCTTCTCTATTACGTCGCGTGCAGGATCGATCTTTGGATCGAGTACGGCTTCCAGAGCCCGATCATCGCCGCCCTTTTCTTTCTGATGTTCTTGTCGGCAGTACGCGGGACCTTCGCGTATCACCGCTTCAGGGTGGAAACGCGAGGCGCGGCGCGAAGTCTTGGATTCACTTCGGAACTGAGCGGAGAGGCACCGATCGGGAGGTCTATATGAAAACTGACAAGCGTGTAGCATGCGCAATCGTGCTCTTGGCCGCTTTAGTGGTGCCTGGAATTGCGATGGCAAGAGGATCTCGGCAGTACACCCGGAGTTATGGTCGCTCGCCGGTGCATGTTGGGAGCTACGTTCGGCATGATGGGCGATTAGTTAGCCCGTATATTCGAACAGCGCCGAATCATACGAAGCTCGACAACTGGAGTACTCGGGGAAACACGAATCCGTATACGGGCAAGGTCGGGACGAAGGCGCCATTCTAGATTTCACTTCCTCTAGAAATTCAGGCGCTGCTGCGTACGTGCTCCCCTGTAAGTACTGCTTCCGCTCCCTCGCGCGGGTAGAAATCCTCTACTCAGATCTTGGAGGTCGCTTTACTCATCGCGGTTGTGCTGGTGTTGGAGTTTCCATAGCGCGCCGTGCCTGGACTCATAGCCGTGGTACTCGAAGCGCGCGACGGGATGACGGACGTGCCGCGAACATCCTTGGGTGCCGGCACACGCCGTCCGCCGTCCGGACCGAGATTGCCGAGTTTTTGCGTCTGTCGGCCGAAGTCCATTGCATTTACCCAGCCAGCCGCTTCGCCGCTATTGCCGGCGCTACCGTTGCCTATCTGAGCGACCTTGTTGAGTCCCGTCTGAAGCGCACTAGTGATCGGTCGAACCACCGTCTGGGCAATGTAGGCGGCTTCAAACGCGTGGCTCAGCGCGAGGCCCGCGGTTCCACCCGCGATGCTGGCCGCGATGTGTGGCACAGCTATGGTTACGATTGCAAAGACGATTGATTTCGCGACGACATCAAGCATTACGGCGGCTGGTACTGTATTGGCACAGACCATCGTAACGAGTGACGATGGAGAAGATCCGTAAGTCCCGAACCAAGGCAAGAACATTGGGGTGGGCTTGCAGGCGGCGATCAACGCAGTGTTCCAGTCGTTCGCCAACATCACGCCGAGAGCCAGAACCAAATAAAAGAAGAGAAGTCGGACGCCGACCTTGATCACGTAGCCGAAGTAGCCTTCTGCTGCGGGCGCCGTAAAGCGGTTTGCGCCAAAGCCGAGCAGAATGATTCCACCGCCCACGACTAGATAGGTCTCGATCAACGTCAGCAGCAGCATTGCCGCAGCAATTACGAAGGAGAGGAGAACAAAGAACGCTGCCACGCTCTGTACGATCGCGAGCTCCAAATTCGAGAGAGTGCTCGAAGTCGCGGGCGAGTTGAATATTGTCTCGGCCATGCTGGCACCGATGACGATGACGCTTTGCGGACTGAGGGCGGGGAGTCCGGTGAGAGAGGCTCCAATCGCGGAGAAACTCTTGAGTACAAGATTCATCCACGTGAATGCATTGACGATCATCAGGTAGACGAACCCGCCGCTCAGAACTTGCTTTAAGAGACGGCCGAGGAAGTGCGGTGCATCGAGCTGTCCTTCGGCGACGAATTGAATCCAGGTAACGAGGATCTCGATAAGAAGGAGCGCGAAGAACAGCTTGAGCGCATAGGGTTGGATGGCTGCGCTGTATTTTAGGCCTGCGGTGTAATACTGCCCGGCGATCGCGTCGAAGCCAGTCATTGTGGACTCCGTTTTATGGCTGCGGTGGTGGTGCTCCGGGCGTCGCGTGTAGCAAATCGGGATAGCCGGAAGGCACAGGCGCCGAGAGAATTGAGCGCGCTTGATCATCAGCGGCCTTTCCTTGGTAGAGGTGCCAGATGCCGTACACGACAGCGCACACTCCAATGATCGCCAAGATCAAGACGACGGGATTTCTGCCTTTGTTCATGGTTTAACTGCTCGCATCAATTGTTAAGGTTGGGGAGGCGCCGTTCCCGACCCAGCATGCAACCAGTCCGGATAACCTGCGGGCGCTTGAGCGGATAATATCGCCTGCGCCGCAAGATTTCCTTGCACCTGACTATTGACCTGATTCGCAGCCGCGACGTTCTGGGAATTCATCTGGGCCATCACGAGCTGGCGCAGCATCTGAACCTGCTGTACCTGCGCTAGCGCGATTTCGTTGCTGACCTGAACCGCCTGCAAATTACCTATCGCCGTTTGGTTCTTCAGCTCAAGGTTTTGGAGCGTAGCCTGTTCAGCTTGAAAGTTCTGGGCCTGCGCCTGGGCTGAAGCGAGCGCGCCGTTGAGCGTGTCCAACGTGGTATTAACCGTCGTTTGGGGACTCTGGACCCCAGCGGTCGAGGCAGCGTTGTAGCCCGGATAGAGCTGCTGGAACTGCTGAGTAAGGCCCTGAAAGGTATACGAGAGTCCTTCCTGCTGATTGATCAGATCGCCGAGATTCGTAAGCAGGTTCTGGTTCGACTGCCAGACACCTGCACCGCCGCCGGTCGTGTTCTTGATCGCGTACTGTAGTTGCTGAGCGAGGTTCGTGACGGTAGCGGTTTCCTGCTGAAGCTGCTGGAGCTGGCGCGCGAACATATTGGGGTCGAAGACAATCTGCGAGCCGCCGAACTGTGCGCGGGCAGGAACCGACGATGCGACCAACAGCCAAGCAACCGCGACCGAAACGGCGAACAAGAATCGGGAGAATCTTTTCGACTTCATTGATGTACCTCCCCCTGATGAACTCTTCCGTTGATATGGAACGGCGGAATGCCGCTCACACTTAAGATCGCGTCAGCCGGCGTCTCGACACGACCGTTGAGTTTGTCGAGGTACTCCGCCCAATCGTTCAATCCCCGCGCGCGGAGCCAGTCGGCGGTCCAACGATCGCCGTGTTGTTCGATCATCCGTCGAGCGGCGAGTACGTCCTCCTTCGATCCCGCTCCTATGAAGGCGAGCGCCGCCGGACCGAGGGAGAACTGGAACAATCGGCGCCCCAGCGGCGAAACGTAATAGTAGTGCCGCTTGGGAGTGGCGTCGGCGACGATGTCGATCTGCCGATCCGAAAGTCCGAATCTTCGGTACATCTCCTGCGTCCCGCTGTTCTTCGCCTCGGGATTCGGCAGATAGAGCTTCGTCGGACAGGACTCGAGAATCACGTCGCGATGAGGCGAATTGGCAATTTCGCTCAAGCTCTGAGTGGCGAGCACCACCGCCGCATTCTTCTTGCGCAGCGTGCGAAGCCACTCCTCAATCTTCGCGCCGAAGATGCTGTTGGTCAGCATGATCCAAGCTTCATCGAGGATAACGAGCGTGGGTCTGCCGTCGAGGCGCTGATCGATGCGGTGGAAGAGATAAGTGACGACAGGCACGACGACCTTCGGCCCCATCGCCATAAGTGTTTCGAGCTCGAAAGTGATGAAGCGCTCTTCGAGCAGTACGTCATGATCGGCGTCAACGAAGCGCCCGAGCGGACCCGCGAGCGAATACGCGCTCAAACCGTCGCGCACGACATTGTCCTGCACCTGAGTGACGAGGTTGCTGATGGTGCGCTGCTCTGGCGGTGCTTCCGCGACCAGTTCCAGCGCCCGCCACAGTGCTTTGCGCTGATTCGGAACGAGTGGCACGCCCTGAAGCTCAAGCCAGTCTTCGAGCAGTCCCTGCATCTTCATACGGTCGGTCCCGTCGTCGATGCGCGCGAGCGGACAGAGCGGAACCTCGTCCTCTCCGAAATCGAGATGCTGTCCGCCGAGCGCCTTGGTTAGAACATAGGCAGAGTAGCCCTTGTCGAAGAAAAAGATTTGCCCATCAGGGACTGCACGGAAGTTCGCCGCGATCGTGCCCAGCGCTACGCTCTTGCCGCTCCCGGTTGGACCGTAGATTCCCGTGTGACCGGTGTCGCCGACATGGAGGTTAAGTCGGAAGGGCGTGCTGCCCGTGGTTGCGCCGTAGCACAGGGCAGGCGTGTTCTTCGGGTAGTAAGGGCAAGGGTTGGTCGCAAGGCCCGCCCAGATGCTCGTTAGCGGCAGAATGTCCGCGAGGTTCTGGGTATTAACCATCGGACGGCGCACATCGTACCAACCGTGTCCTGGGAGCGAACCGAGCCAAGCCTCGACGGCGTTTATGGTTTCGTTGCGCGGATCGAAGCCCATGTTTTGGCAGACCTTGAAGACCAGTTGTGCGTTTTCATCGGCGACGTCGGCCCGGTCTTCGGTGATGATCACCTTTGGTGTTACGTAGCAATATCGGACCGCGCCGCCCTCGGCCTCGGTGATCGCCTGGTCGGCGTCGGCCGCCATCTTGAGCGCGTGCTGGTTCTGGAAAGCAGCGCCGGCGCCCGAGCCGAAATGTTCGCTGATGACGCCGCGAAGTCCGAGTCGCTTTTGGAACCAATTGCGCCGATACACGGTGAGCTGGCTGATCGCCGTCCGCGGGCCTACGGGAATTCCGCGCGTTGAGTAGCGGTAAGATATCGGTAACTCGCTCAAGAACGCGGCCATCTCGGCGTAGGAAAACGGCGGGAAACCGGCCAGCGCGATGACGCGTACGTGCCTGCCGCCGACACGCGGTTTGAACCCAGCGATCAAATCCTGATTGCCGAGAACCGCGTCCAGATAAGTTGGCCTTGTCGGCGCCGCAACTTCGCACATCCTTCCGTTGATGCAGCTGGCGAGATGCGAGAGCAAGGCCGGCAAATCGAGCGGAGTCAATTTCCAGACCGGGCTTATCGCATCTTCAAACTCGCGGAGTCGCTTTTTGAACCATTCGAGCTGTCGTCGCCAGTCAGGGCGCGACGGCGTGCCCGTCAGAAAGACACCAGCGATCCGCGTTTGCGCGTCGGCCGGCGGGCGATACGTGATCGTGAGAATGCATCTTGCCTCGAAGTGCTGGCCCTCGGTTGAGTATTGAATCTCCCGCTCGCGATCGAGCGTAGCGCTGACCGGATCGGGAAACGTGCGGCTGGGGTAGTCAACGCTCGGATGACGGATGAGGTCGACGTTGTACATAAAGCCATCGTCCAGACGCGCAAGCGCGCGATTGGTCTGAGCGCGGTGCGCGTCGAGTTCTTCGACACTCGCAGAATTGAGGTCGAGCCCTGAACACTCGAAGGCCGACAGGAACGCTCCGTCCTTCATCGCAATAGTGTAATCGTCAATCGGGATCGCGTAGTTGAGCTGATCAGGCAGACCGAGCAGTTTGCCGCGCTTTCGTCTTAGATCCTTGAACTCTTTGAGGAACATACTTCTTCCTCTCTCTTCCTAAGCGCGCATCTCCTTGGGTGTTGGTACAGATGCGCGGATTCGGGGTGTCGATGCTGAAATTGGGGCGCGTGCCGGATAGTGGTCCTGATAGCGGATGTGGCGGACGTAGACCTGGCTCAGCTGCGGATCGAACTTCGCCGCTTGGACCAACGCCCAGTGCCCCACGGTCAGCAGGAACGCCCCCATTATCACCGTGTACCAGTGGAGCCCGCCGCCGAAAATCAAAGCGGCGGCAGTGATCCAGTTGGAGATCGCCAATGGTCGCTCCGCTCCGGCCAACAGAATCGGGCGGGTAAGCGACTGATGAATCGCGCTTACCCGCCGCTCACTTTCAGCCATCGTCCTATCCTCCCGCCTAGAAGAGCGCCCCGCCCATCGGGAACAGCGTGGTCATCACTTGGGTGGCCCCGAGCGCACAGGCTCCACCAAACGCGAGCGAGGACATCTTCCGCACGCCGGTGCCGTGCTCGCTGACCGACCACATGATGCCGGTACCGATGACTGCTGCGGTGGTGACCGCGTGGGCGACCGGTCCCTGCAGGTCGGTCTGCAGGGTTGTGAGCGGGGTGTCCCACGGAAGCGCTCCGCCCGCGGCGATCGCTGCGAAGGCCCTGACTGGCCAGACGAAAGTGATCACTCCGTAGGCGTAAGCAATCGTTACTGCCCACTTTCTCCAAGTAGCCTTCTTCCCTTCCAACCGCTTCATTTCGCGTACCTCCTCTTAATTCGCAGATGACTTCAAAACGTTATTGCCCTGAGTCTTTGCTCGACAGCGTGTTTCGGGAATTGAGTATGAATCCATCGGTCGCGCTGTATCCGTCGACGCGAACCAGCTCTTTCACGCGCCGTCCGGCAGCCGTGCGGACGATGAATGCGAGCAGGTTTATCGTCTCGGCAATGAGTTCCGGTTGTGGCGGAACGCCAGCCTCCTGTACCAGGCTGGAAAGCCTCGTGAGCGCGGCCTTCGCGCTGTTGGCGTGGATCGTTGTGACTCCGCCTGGATGGCCGGTGTTCCAGGCTTTGAGCAGCGCAAGTGCTTCGGCGCCTCGCACCTCGCCGATGATTATTCGGTCGGGGCGCAGCCGCATGGTGGTCCGTACCAGCCGCGTCATGTCTGCGGCCTCGGCGGTGTGGAGCTGGACGAGGTTCTTCGCGCGGCACTGGATTTCGAGGGTGTCCTCGATGATCACGTAGCGCTCGTTCGGATCGGAACGCTCCACCATTTCGTTGATGAGCGCGCCCGCCAGCGTGGTCTTGCCCGAGCCGGTCCCGCCCGCGATTACGACGCTGCTCCGCGAATCGACGGCTTCACGCAAGATGCCGGCGTGCGCGTCGCTCAGGATCTCGTCGCGTACGTAATCGTCGAGCGTGTAAAGGACCTGGGCCGGCTTGCGCATGACGCAACACGGCTTTCGGGCAACCGGCGGAAGGAGTCCCTCGAAGCGGATTCCTCCGATCAGGAGTTCGCCTTCAATAATCGGATTGACTGAGTTCACCACGCTGCCAAGTGACGAGGCGACGGTGCCGATCAGGCTTTCGACCTGCGAAGCCGCCAGCACCAGACCGGCCTCGTGCATTCCCTTTGCGTACGATTCGAACCAGACGCGGCCGTCCTCGTTGACGATGATCTCGGTGACGTTCGGATCGTCGATCGCGGCGAGAATCCGTGGGCCAAGTTGTCTCCGGAGCAGCTCGTCCAGCCGCCGCTCCTGGGTCTGCTGCGTCGAGATCATTCGCTGTCTCCGTGAGATTCCGCCGTGGCGTTGTCTTCTCCCCGACGCTCGCCGTTCTGGGACTCATCCGAGCTGGCGACAGGCTTCTTTCCGTTCGCGCCCGCAGATTCCATCTGCTTGATGGTGTCTTCGACCTCGAGCCGCCATCCATGGTGCCGCCGCTCTCCACTGGCCAGAGCTCGTTCGCGCTGGCCCTCGGGAATCTCCGGCAAATGAGTCAGCATGCTCAGAGCGAATTGATCGAGCATGGCAAGAAGCATCGTCACCTGTTTGCTCAGCGGCCGGATGGCTTGGGCGATGTAGGTACGATTCGTGTCGATAATTTTCTTTTCAGTTGCGGCCAACTTGGACTCGGAAAGGCTCACGGCCGCTCGTCCGTTTGACTGGACCAGACGCTCCTGGATGTAACGTGAAAGCGAAAGGCCGACCGCTTCAGCCTCTTCCTTCAATCGAGCGAAGTCGTCGCCGCTGACGTACGCCGTAAGTTGTCGCCTCAAAGTAGTCTCTCCTTCTTCCGTCTGCGGTTCGTGATGGCGGCGGCGTCGGTCGCGTGGTCAACGGCAAATTTTAGAAACGCGAGCTGCGCAACCGGCTGCGGTTCGGCCGCCTTTCCGAGAGAGTTGGTTTGCGGTGCTGATCGATCCTGGGCGAGATTTTTCGTGTTCTGCGTGATCTCGCAGGATGCGGACGATGCCGTCACTGCGCCGGCGGCCTTCCCGGCGATCGTTGAGTTCGCGACACGATCGCTTACCAAAGGCGCTGGAATCCTCGTGAGTCGCTTGAAAAGCCGCTCGCGGTAGTGCCGGAGCTTGGCCGCGCGAATCGCCGGCAGCCCGGAGGCAAAGATCAACGCGTCGCGGGGTCTCAGGTGCATCGCCTCATCCGGGGTCAGCAATGGTCGCGCAAATTCCGGCTCCGACACGCTGGCTCCGGAACTTGAGATCGTCTGATGCACGTGGCGAACCGTGGTCTCGCCCGTCATCTGGGAGAGCAGCCGCGCGGTCTCGATGCCGTTCGGCCTGAATGCCACGCGCGTGTCGCAGTTCGACGTGATCGTCTCGTCATGGCCATAGGCGCCCCGAATCTGCGTAATGTCCTGGGCTATCAGGCAGGCCTTGATCCCGTATCCGGCGATCAGCGACAGCGATTTGGCGAACATGTCGAGGCGCCCGAGTGTCGGGAATTCGTCGATCATCAGAAGGAGCCGGTGTCGATAGCCTGCGACCGCACGGCCATCGCGGTATTCAAGTCGCTCCGTCAGCCGGTTCAGGATCTGCGCCAGCACCAGCCGCATGAGTGGCCTCATACGGTCCTGATCGGCGACCGTGACCGCGATATATAGCGAAAGCGGCCGCCGGTGATTGACCAGATCGTCGATGCGAAAGTCCGAAACGGCGGTGTTGGCCGCGATCACCGGATCGCGGTAGAGCCGCAGAAAGCCCTTCACCTCCGAGATGACCGAAGCCCGCTCCTTCTCCGCCATGTCGAGCAGACTGCGCATCCCTCCAGCTACCAACGGATGAGTCCGAGTCGGATTGCCGTGCGCGTCCTTCCAGCCGAGAGCTCCCGTGGGGTCATGTTCGGCGCGCATCAGGTGTTCGACGGTTTCGTCGGCCTTCCGTCCAGGATCGAAAAGCAAGTTGCCGACTCCGCCGAGCGTAGGTTCGCCTCCTTCATAGAGCCTGTGGAGGATGAACGCCTCGAACGCCTCCGAGCCGGCGCGCGACCAATGGTCCGGAAGTCCGCGGCCGTTGGGGTCCAGCAACAGTTGCACGATGTTCTGAACGTCGCGCACCTCGTAAGGTGTGCGCAGCCGCACCTCGGCGAGCGGGTTGAAACGTGCCAGCCCCGATTCGGGTGAGGCTGGCTCGAACTTGAGACAGAGCTGGCGCAAGCGCTTGCGGGCACCCGCAGTCAGGGCCCAATTCTCGCCCTTGAGGTCGTGAACGATGACAGAGAACGGCCATGTCAGCAGCGTCGGGATCACGATCCCTCTGCCCTTTCCGCTCTGCGTGGGCGCGAAGACGAGGATGTGCGTGCGACCGCAATCACGGATGTGCGATCGATGCCATACACCCAGATAAACGCCAGCGCGGTGCGCCAAGGGGTTTAGAAGTTTCGCGCTCTCGGCGATCCTGCGAAGCCTCCGCGGCAGAAAGCGGCGTTTGTCTACGAGTCCGGCCGCTCGAAGATCCCTGGTGTTGGCCCAGCGTGCTGATCCATGCAGATCGGATGGATTCTGGAACCATCTATGCCGGGCGACTGCAATCGCGCCCATGGCGATTGCGGTCAGCGTAACCATCGGGTAGACCGCCTCACGCACGCACAAATCCCAGAGTGGCGCGAGGGTCGGGTCGGAGTGCCAGCGTAACCACCAAACCATCCAGTTCCACGGACGGTAGAGCGATCCGACTGGCGGAAAATGGCACCACGGCTGGCCGAGCGCCGGCGAGTAGCCGAAGAGTCGTGCGGCATGTTGAGTCGTCATCCAGTTCACCACCACGAACACCGATCCCAGCGAGAGCAGGACGACCATCTTGATCTGACTGAGACGCGTGTCGGCCGCTGTGCCTGAGGAGCGATAGGGGCGTTGTTCAGCCACGACGATCCCTCCTCGTGTCGAAGCCGCGATCAAGTCCACGATCGATGTCGCGCGGCTGGCTGCGCGCCCGGCTCTTGATGATGTCTTTCGAGAGCTGGCGTTCACGAAGATCGCGCTCGTGGTCTTGCGAGAGCTTCCAGCTTGCCTCACCAACACGCTGGGCGAGGCCCATGCCTTCGAGGAACTGCAATCGCGCCACGTCCTGCTCCGCCCTCACGCGGGCGGCATCGCTGCGCGGTTGGAACTGCTCGTAACTTACGAGACCGGACTCGTCCGCCTTGCGTTGCAGCGATCGGTCAATTTCGGTCCATTGCTCTTTTCGAATCACGCGCTCGCGCGCATGCAGCACCTCGGGTTCGAGTCGCGGCCCAAGCTCTCTCGTTGCGATCTCCTGGCTTCGCCCGCGCATGCCGAGCTTCAAGTATTCGCGGTCGATCTGCAGAGGTCGTCCATCGTCCCGGACGCCTCGCACTAGGAGATGGACATGGGCGTCGTCGGTGTTGTGATGATCGATTGCAACCCACTGAAGCTTCGTATCGAGATCGCGCTCCACCTGTTCGACCAGGCCACGCACGTGTTCCCGAAGATCCAGCCTTGAGGCGTCCTCTGGTGAGACGATGAAGCGCCAGAGCAACTCATCGTGTTTCTCCCAGTCGCGCACGAGCGCGACCATATCCAGCCCTTCATGCTCGGCATCAAAGCCCCTACCCTTTCCCTGTTCCTGCTGCGCTCCTTCGCGTGACAGGTAGCGGGCGTGAGCGGCCCAACCGCCGGTATGGTCGTTGCGCTTGAACGACGCTTTGACCACGGAACGGCGGGAGTAGACGTGCGGGTCGAGCGCGACCCTGCGCCATGTTTGCCCGCCGCTGAGACTGCCCCACGATTGGCGCCGAATTCCCCACCTTACCCGCACTCGCCGCAACGCAACTGCCCACCACGGAATCAGCGGGCGCGGACGCTCCGTCGGTGCGAGACGGAGCTTGATATCGACCTCCTTTTGGCCGAAGAACCTACGCCGGCTCATGCGTCGACTCCGTGAGCAATGCGCTCAAGCTGGCAATGAGTTGCGCCGAATTCTCTGGCGCGTGTTCGCCCAGAGCATCGATGATTTGTCTGACCTGCGCACTGCTGAGCGTGACCGAATGAAGTTGCTTTGCACGGCTCCACGACTTCCACGCGCGCTTGCCGGTGGCCCGCTCCTCGAGCCGCTCCCGTCCGGCCGCTGCGACTCGCGCGCGCTGCGCCGCATCGAGGGTTGCGCGCTCGTGCGCGACGCTGAGCAACGCTCCGAGCAGGAAATCTGGGGGCTCGTGGTCAAGGCCGGCTATTGCGACCAATCCGCCAAGATTGGCGAGGTGATGGACTCTGAGTCCCTGCTCGTGGCTATGTCCGTTCGTCGCCATGATTCACCAAGTGAGAACCGGCTTGAGCGCCGCTCGAACTTCTGAAAGCGGAACCGGTCCGAAGTAGCGCGCGTCCCAGCTCCGCACGTTATTGAAACCGAACAGCCAGACTTCGCCCGGAGCGACCTGGCGCCTGCCCCAAGGCACATGTGGCAGTGGTCGACCCATGCTGTCGCGCGGTGCAACGGCACTGTCAGCGAAGACCTGTCCATCGACGGCAACTGATCCGGGCTGCACTTCCAAAGCGTCACCGGGAAGGGCTCCAACGATCTTCGCGACCGGCTCGGCTCCGCTCGGACAATCCCCTTGTTGAAGGTAACCGCGAGCGAGTCCTTCCTGTGCGATCGAAATCGGCAGGCAGGCGGCAACGAGCTCGCCGTGTTTAACGGATACCCCGCGTACGATTCGGTAAATCCCTGCAGGTGCGGCGCTGTCGGTGAGTGAAATTCGCAGACCAAGGACCATGCCCAAAGCGACCAAGAAGGCCACTGCAATCACTGGTCCGAGCATCGCCAAGACGGGTCTGCGCGCGTGCCGAAAACACTCGAAATGCGGCCTTGGAACGACCCGCTCCGAGGCGATTTTCGCCGTACTGTACAGTTGGCCGACCAGGATGCTCTCAAGTGGGGGAAAGGCCATGAGAAGTTTGGAGAAAACGGAGGATCTGCGGCACTGCACCGCAGATGCTTTATCTTGCTCTACGAACGAACGGCCTTTACCCCACTCCTTCACCACTCCGAACTGACCACTCAGAGCCCTCCCTCCGCCCGCACAAAATCCCAGCACTTCGATCATAGGTCGCACTCCATCCCGAACTCCGACGCGCACCACTTCACACTCCGCCCTGACCATCGGCAGCGCCGCCGGGAAGCATCCGATCTGAATGTGCCACTCCGTTCGCTTTTGTAGGCCTTTGAGAACGGTCTCTACCCGCGGTCTTCCCGTCCAAGCCATCCATCTCGTCGCGCATCTGTCGCGTCAGGCGAGTGATCGATTCGCAGATTGTCGCGTTCAGATCGAAACCCGCCTCGCTTGTCCGCTCGCGCAGCCGATCGATCTCCGCCTTCACCGAAGCCGGCACGCGCAGCGTGATCGTCTCGGTCGGTTCATCCTTGCGTTTGAGCACTCCCATCGCCCTTCTCCTCGAATCGGTTTTGTGTACGATTTGTGTACGTTCAGCCTTTGTAGGCCGCCGGAAACACGAGATCCTCTGTGACCATCACGTTGAACTGGTAACCGGGCCGTATCTCGATCGTCGGTGGGCGATTCATCCCCTGGCCGATCATCTGCTGACCCACGGAGCCGAACTGTCCCGAGGCAGCTGAACCGGCCGTCTGACTCGCCATCGCCCACTGGTTCGGCTGCGAGTACCCGTAGGGACCGTAAGTGCCACCGCCTCCGAACGTCGCCATCTGTCCGACCATCTGGCCGGCGCTGATAAGACTCATGACCGCCGCAGTGCCAAACGTTCTCAAGTAGTGGTTATTCACTTCGTCGGTGAAACCTGAGTACCCGCCCTGGTCCGCTCCCGGCATCTGCGGGAGATCCATGCTCGAGGTGTTCGGGAAGATGAGCCGCTGCCATGCGATCTCGACGCGTTGCTGACCAAAAGTGGAAGCGTTCTGGTATATGCCGATTAGCCTGCTGCCCTGCGGTACGAGCAGATATTTTCCCGTGGCGCTGTCGAAAACATTCTGACTGACCTGGGCGAGGATCGGCCCCGGCAAGTCCGAGTTGATCCCGCTCACAAGTACGGCTGGAATCACGCTTCCGGCCATCACCGAGAACGCCGATGCCGGCGGGTGAAGCGTTACTGCCTGATCGGTGGAATTGCCGAGGTTGAAGTTCGTGCCTTGCTGGCCATTTGCGCGGGCGATTTCCAGCGTCCCGCCATCGTGGAACGCAGAGACCATTTGCGGCGATTCAAGCGCCTTCATGTACTTCTCTTCCGCCCACTGCGCGTAACGGCTGGGTGGTCGCGGCGGTGTCTGTTGGATGGGCGCTTGTACGGTCGCGACGACCGCTGGAGGTGGTACGAAAGTTGGTGCTGCGAGCCGTTTGCCGCCGTTCGCGGCGAGGTCCGCGATCTCTCCGTTGTCGCGTGCAGATGCTCCGGGATCGTCAGCGGGCTTCTGTAGGACACTCTGCCCGATACCGGATGACTCTACGCCCAGCGCCACCACGACGCCGCTCACAATCGCGACGGCCGCGAAGGCAATCAGTATGAGCCGATTGAACCGGCCGCCTCCGGCGTGCTCCGGCTCCAGCAAGGCTTCCGGTTCGTCCCGAAGATCACCCTGACCGTCCAGTCCGATATCCTCGGTCGCCATGGTTCTCACCTCGCCGCTCCCGCGTAGCTGATCGTCACTCGGTCCTGATCACGTCCGACTCCTGATACGAGAACTGCGTCGGTGACTAAGCGATCGACGACGTAGTAGTTGCCTTTGATCCGGTAGTTCACCATCTGAGTTCCGCTGCCCGCGTTCACAAGCAGCGCCGGGGCTTCACTCGACTTCATTTCCGGTGGCATCTGGATGTATACGTGCGAGCCGTCATCGAAGGCGCGAATCGGTCTCCACGGAACGTTCGCTCCGCCCACGGTGTACGCGAAGTTGAGTTGTCCCGGATCGACGTTGGCAATCTTCACGACGTTGCCGGAGTCACCGGCCGGCGGATCGGCCGCGGTATCCTGTTGCGTCTTGGCGGCGGAGTCGGCAGTTTTCATCGCCGTCATCAGCTCGTCTGGGTAGTAGAACTCGACCTCCTGCACCGCGTGACTTCCGCGCGAGCGGAGCAGCAAGTGGTAGATGTGCTTCGTCGTGTAGATCGTAAGGTTGGTCTGGATGCCCGGAGCTTGCGGCTTAACCGCGAGATGCGGCACAGGGTTTCGCGGGTCTCCCGAGGAAGCGGGCGTTGCCATCCAGCGCTCGCTGTCACCAATCGCAACGTCGGTGATCGTCTCTCCTGGCTGCAGCTGAATGTCTGAAGTTCGTAGCGGCTCGCAATCGAGTGCCGGCTGTGGGCCTTCGTTATACGGATAGAGCGTGTAACCCGGTGTTCTGTAGATCGCCCAATCGCCGCTCTTGTCGTGCTCTTTGAGCGCCTGCTGAACTTCGGGCGGTTGTTCAGCAAGGATCTCCTTCGGAGTTGGAAGAGCAGGCGGCGCTTCCGCTTTCGGTTCGGCTTCGGTCACGAGATTGAGCGGCGGCGGTGTTGGCGGCGGTTTCGTCGCGCAAGCTCCCAACGTCAGAGCCAAGGTGGCTGTTCCTGCGATGGCGATCCTTCTCATCGCTCTGCCTCCTATCCTGTTGCCCGGGCTAACCTTGCTGTTCGGTCCAGCTGATCTGCGTTACGCAAAACCCGAGAGGATTGCTGATGATCGCCTCATCGGAACTCTGCGAAACAATTTCGGTTTCCAGCGCCGCCTCCCAATGGGACGGTGACCCGACCGCGACGCCGTTCAGGTCACGCTGCTGCTCGGTCCATCGGACCTGATAGCTGCGCGGGGAGAGCTGAAGGATCGAATCGATCTGAACCGAGACGGTCTGCTTCTCGGCGATCTTGAACGGGTTATGGGAGAAATTGTCGGAGTGGTAGTACTCGTCGAGAAACCGGTCCGCGGCGCCGCGCGTATGCGCGAGCAGCGCGTTGAGCGTCTGATGCTCTACCTGCGCATCGCTGGTGACAGAGCGGGCGTCGCGGATGAAGGCCGCAACCTCGTAGCGTTCCATTCGCGCAGTCACGTCCGGCAGAGCCACCGGCGTGAGGGGTTGCGGGACCGTCAGCGCGTATCCCAGCTTGTCGACTTCGACGACATACGGGATGTAGCGGCTCCGTTCGCTCAGCCAGACCATTCCGCTGGCGAGAATCAGACCAAGGACCAGAAGTCCACCTGCGGCAATCTGCCAGTTACGTTTGCCGAGAACGAGGTCGGCGTATCGCTCATCCCATTCTCGACGTGCTTCGAGATAGACGTTGCTCTCCATACCGTCGCCTCACCGCAGAAATTCCGAACTCACACATCAAAGTGCGGCTCGCTGGATTTGTAGGTTGAGCAACTTCCTTGCCATTAGCGGACCGCGTGCGAGGAGCGAGAAATGGAATGCGCAAAAGTAGTGCGGTGTTCGAACCGTCCAGCAGAGCAAAAAAGTAGAGACCTGACTGGTGCCGACGGAGTGTTTGTCAGGGTTAGATCGAGGCGGATAATATGCTCACAGATTGAGGAGCATCTTCGCGGGACTCAGCGGGCGATTTTAGTGCCCACTCAGTGCCCACTTTGGGATTTTTCAGCTATGGTCTGAGATGATGTCACCCGCTGAAACTGCGTATATTTCCTGCGCAATATGACGTGAGCCGGTCTCGGAAAACACCCCTTGCAGGACTTAGGATCCAGTGCCGCAAGGCGTGGGGGTTCGAGTCCCCCCTCTCGCATCACGGTCGCGCAGCGCGGCAATCGGACCGCAACTAACGCAGCAAAAGAAGCTACGAATGATCCTCGACTTCA
>Ga0307374_10001018_pt1 | contig 52765 bp, 48 predicted proteins | sample OX3MG_FD_202532 | JGI IMG/M metagenome (GOLD analysis project Ga0307374, IMG submission 202532) | Soil microbial communities from Risofladan, Vaasa, Finland - OX-3 | ecosystem: Environmental > Terrestrial > Soil > Coastal area > Acid sulfate soil | place: Finland: Risofladan, Vaasa | collected...
GTGGGCGCTGAGGGACTCGAACCCCCGACCTGCTGGTTGTAAGCCAGCTGCTCTAACCAACTGAGCTAAGCGCCCGATACTCCTGCCGGAAAGAGCCTAATGGTGTCGGTGTGGGCCCGACGGCCCCGGTGGGTAGGCTCAGCGAGGCTGGGCCGACTACGGATTGCCGAGGTGCCAGCCACCGCAGAACTCGCACAGGTAGGCCGTCAGATCGACACCGTGATCCAACCGGGCCTGCAGACAGGCACGGTTGGCGTCGGCTTCGGATCGGAAGCGGGTCTTGGGCTCACCGTCGGCCCGCCAGTGCGACAGTCGGGTACGGCGTGGTACTTCAGTGCGACGGATACGCCGACGGCTGGCCACCGACGGCCTATATCTTCCCGAGAGGGGCCGCTCGCTGAAGCTCCGTCATCAGTGTCGGCGTGGCCGCGGCGGCAATGGCGCGACGAGCGGCGAACTCGGTGGTGACGAGTTCACGTCCTTCGAGGTCGGTCACGGTGGCCCCGGCTTCGGTACACAGCAGCAACGCTCCCAGGTAGTCCCACGGGGCCAGGTGGGCCCGTCCAGCCACCGAGAAGACATCGAGCATGCCTTCCGCCACCGCGCATAATTCGAGAGCGGCCGCTCCGAAGGCCCGAAACTGCGCCCATCCCAGATGCCGTGGCGGATAGCCGGAGAGGGCGACAACGGCGCTGCGCATCTCGGTGCATCCCGAGGGCGCGATCCGGATGCCGTCGCGCCAGGCCCCGCCACCGCGCACGGCGTGGTAGCGGACGCCGGTGGCCAGGTTGGCCACGACCGCGGCCCGGGGGCCCTCGCTGTCGAGCACGCAGATGCTCGTGGCATACCAGGGCACGCCGCGCGAGGCGTTGGTGGAACCGTCGACGGGATCGACCACCGCCATGAAGGGGGACTCGGGCCGGTGCAGACCACTCTCCTCCGACAGCACTCCCAGTCCAGCGGCCTCCAGGACCTCGAGGACCACACGGTCGGCCGCCAGGTCGAGCGCATACTGTCCGGGCCGCTCGCCCGGCGCAGCCATGTCCCAGACGCCTTCCAGCGCCGGCGGGACCACATCGGCGACACGGTGACAAATGGCCAGGAGGGTGTCGTCGTCCACCTCCCGACCCTACCGGCCGGTTCACAACGCCCGGCCGGACCTCGGTCGTCACCTTGTAGGCTCTCCCGATTGTGGCCGTCATCGACGTCGCTGGATATGTGGCCGACCTGAAGGACCATTCGGTCGACCATGGCTTCCACGTGCACGACGAACGGCACTTCGTCGAGACCTACTCCCTGCGTCAGGTGTGGGAGGTCGATCTTCACCCCGAGGAGGGCTGCGGCGGTCCACTGGACCTCCACCTGGCCCTCGAGGTCGACCCCCGGACCCTGCTCTCCTTCGAAGACGCCGTGATCGACCTGCCCGAGGACGTCGAGCCGCCCGACGAGTTTCACTTTCCGCTGACTTTCACCTGGGGGTTGCCGCCGTTGCCCCACGGGCCCGATCTGCTGCGCCTGGCCATCGACCTGGCCGGCGTGGGTGGTATCGACCTGCCCCTCGAGGTCTCCGCCATCGATTCCTTCGCCTCGGCCACCGATGCTCCCGATCGGCGACTGTCCATCCTGGCCCGTTATCCGGTGTCTCTGGCGCGGATCCTGGGGGGCGAGGAGTTGCTCTGCGAGGTCTTCGACCGCTGCCTGGCCGTCAGCCGGTTCCTGCTCGAGGCGGCCCCCGGGTGGCTTGACGGATGACACCTCGTGGGTCCGCCCGCGATGACCCTCGGGCGGACCCACCACGTCGGCGGCGTGCCTCACCGACTGGGGCCGCCGTAGCCGGCGTCATCGCCGTGGTGAGCCTCGGTCTCTCCGGTTGCGGCAACAGCGCCGCGCTCGGGCTCGTCCGTCAGGCCTGTCATCACGTGGAGCTGTCGTTGACGCTCTACCGGTCCTCGCTCAAGGAATCGGACCCCCGGCGCGCGGCGCGGGAACGGGCCCAGGCCCAGCAGCAACTCCAGGTCGCCTCACCGCTGGCCGCCATCGCCGCCGGCCAGGCTCCCCAGTGGCAGGCCTTCATGGCCACCTTGGCCGAGAACTCGCGACTTCCGGAATCGGACCTGGTGCACGCCCTCGGAGCCCAGTGTGGTGCCGTCAGCGCCGGAGGGAGCACCGACACCAGTGTTGGCGCCACGACGCTGCCGGCTCCACCTCGTTCGTCCGGCTAGTCGGCGACACCGGCCGCGCCAAGCGGCCACCGTCGGACACCGGTGCGGTGGCCGACGACGCAGCCGACGCGGCGCCAAACGGCGCGACTGACTCAGACCTTCGGAGAGAATCCGGCCGGCAGGTTGATCGACTTCTTCTCCAGGAACAGCTCGAGACCGTCAGGACCGAACTCCCGGCCCATGCCCGACTCCTTGAAGCCCCCGAAGGGGGTGGAGAAATCGACGGGGACGGGGCTGTTCAGCATGTAGGTACCGGTCCGGACACCTCGGGCGACCTTGAGGCCCCGCTCGGAGTCCCCTGTCCAGACCGACCCGCACAGGCCATAGTTCGAGTCGTTGGCGATGGAGACGGCGTTCTCGTCGCCCCCGTCGTAGGGGATGATGGCGAGGACCGGCCCGAAGATCTCCTCCTGGGCGATGCGCATCGAATTGTCGACGTTCACGAAGACGGTGGGGTCAACGAACCAGCCCTTGCCCATGTCCGACGGGCGGCCGCCGCCCAGGGCGATCTTGGCTCCTTCATCCTGGCCGATCTTGAAGTAGCCCTCGACCCGATCGCGCTGGCGCTCGGCCACCAGCGGGCCGACCTCGACCGTGGGGTCGAGGGGATCGCCCACCTTCAAGGCCCCGACCTTCTCGACCACGGCATCGACCACTTCCTGGTAGCGGTCGCGCGGAGCGAGGATCCGGGTCTGGGCGATGCAGGCTTCACCGTTGTTCATGATGGCGTTGGGCAGCAGCATGGGCAGCGCCTCGGCCAGGTTCACGTCGTCGAGCAGGATGGCGGCCGACTTGCCGCCGAGCTCGAGGCTGAAACGCTTCAGCTGCGACCCGCAGATACCGCCGATGGTCTTGCCCGCCACCGTCGATCCGGTGAACGAGACCTTGTCGACGTCAGGGTGACTCACCAGGTGCTCGCCCACCTCTCGACCGGCGGGGACGACACTGAGCACACCCTTCGGCAGCCCGGCCTCTTCGAACATCTCGGCCAGACGGAACGCGTCCAAGGGCGTCTCGGGCGCGGGCTTGAAGACCACGGTGCAGCCGGCCACGAGCGAGGGACCGAGCTTGGCGGCGGCGATGAACAGCGGCACGTTCCAGGGGCTGATGGCACCGACGACGCCGACGGGCTCCTTGGCCACGAGGACCTCGCCCATGAGGCCCTGGCGGACCTCGTCGAACTGGAAGGTGGAGGCGAGGCCGACGTAGTAGTCGAAGATCATGGAAGGGGCGAAGACCTGGGCCATGGTGGCCCAGGCCACCGGTGAACCCATCTCGGTGGTGATGAGCTGGGCCATGGTCTCCAACTCGCCCTGCAGGGCGGCGGACACCTTGGTCAAGATGGCCGCCCGCTCGACCGGGGACATCCGGGGCCACGGTCCCTCGTCGAAGGCGGTGCGTGCCGCGGCCACGGCCTTGTCGACGTCGGCACTGGTGGCGTCAGGCACGGTGGCGAAGACCTCTTCGGTGGTCGGGTTGATCACTTCGATCTTCCCCGTCCCCTCCGAGGACACCCATTCGCCGCCGATGAACAACCGGTCGTAAGACTTCACGGCCCCTCCTCCGAGTAGAACTCGTTTCCCTTCTGCGATGTTACTTGTCCGGCCGGACCCCGACCGGCGGCCCGGACCGGCTCCCCGGCGGCGCCTGGGCGGCTCGGGACCGAGCCGGGCCAGGACAGGGTCAGGCCGGCGCCTGGCGGGGCACCGACTGCTGGCGCAGACGCTCGGCCAGCCACGAGATGCTGTTGGTCCCGGGCATGGCCTTCTGCCAGCCTTCGAGGATCTGCTCCAGACGGCTGCGATCGGCGATCCAGCCCACCACGGCCACGGTGACCGAACTGGTCGGCGCCGGCCGGTCGTAGAGGTCGCCGAAGAGGTCCACGCTCATGGGGGTCTCGGGCTCGCCCATGACGTAGAGCTCGCCCGTGTCGGTCACCCAGGAGACCTCGTAACGGGCGCCGTCGCCGTCGTGCCACTCGGTGCCGAGTTCGATCTCCTCCGATCGGCGACGGCGTTCGTCGGCCTCGTAGAACTCTTCGATGTCCATCACAACTCCCGTCCGTGGGGCCGGCAGGGATCGAACCTGCGACCCAGGGATTATGAGTCCCCTGCTCTGACCACTGAGCTACGGCCCCGCACCGGGCACCTTGACGCCAGCGTGCGCGACAGACCCGGCTGTCGGCCCGTCGGATCGGGCCTGGCTCCGGGGGAGAGACTCGAACTCTCAACCTAGCGGTTAACAGCCGCTCGCTCTGCCAATTGAGCTACCCCGGATCATGCCGCCGCGACGGCCTCGCGAAGATAGCAGCGGCAGGGTGACGGCCCGGATCCGCCTGGTGGTTTCAGGCCTCGTCGAGGAAATCCCGCAGGGGCTGTGCCGAATTCGGGTGGCGCAGCTTGGCCAGGGTCTTGGCCTCGATCTGGCGGATCCGTTCACGGGTGACCCCGAAGGCCTTGCCCACCTCCTCGAGGGTCCGTACCCGGCCGTCCTCGAGACCGAAGCGCAACTCCATCACCTCGCGCTCACGCCTGGGCAGACCGGCCAGCGCGTCGCGGACCGCTTCGTGGAGCATGGAGCGGGTGGCCGCGTCGTCGGGCACCTCGGCCCCCTGGTCCTCGATCAGGTCGGACAGGCTGAAATCCTCCTCGTCGCCCATGGGCTGTTCGAGCGAGACGGTGTCCTGGTTGATCCTCTGGATCTCGCGCACCCGCTCGATGGGGAACTCCACGCGGCTGGCGATCTCCTCGACGGTCGGCTCCCGGCCGAACTCCTGCAGCAGTTGGCGCTGCACGCGGACCACCTTGTTGATCGTCTCCACCATGTGGACCGGGATGCGGATCGTCCGGCCCTGGTCGGCCAATGCGCGCGTGATGGCCTGGCGGATCCACCAGGTGGCGTAGGTGGAGAATTTGAAGCCCTTGGTGTAGTCGAACTTCTCCACCGCCCGCATCAGGCCGAGATTGCCCTCCTGGATGAGATCGAGGAAGGCGAGGCCGCGGTTGCGGTAGCGCTTGGCGATGGAGACGACCAATCGCAGGTTGGCTTCGATGAGAGCTTCCTTGGCCCGCTGGCCACGGCGCACCTGGCGCTGCACCTGGGTGCGCTCGTCGGGCGCCAACGTGTGTTGGCCGTCTTCATGGCGGGCCAGTTCTTCGGCGGCGGCCGTCCCCGCCTCGATTCGCTTGGCCAGTTCGACCTCGAGCTCACCGGTGAGAAGGGGGACCTTGCCGATCTCTTTCAGATAGGTGTGGACGGGGTCGGCGGCCGCTCCCCCGGCGTGATCGGGAGACGAGTAGGAGCTGACCCGGGCCCGGCCCGGCCGGGGCTGCTGGCGGTCCATGACCTCGTCGGCCGGCTCCCGCTTGAAGGCCTTGCGGGCCAGTCTTTGCAGGGGCCCGGTGCCTTCGACGCCGGTGCTGTCGGCACCGGGATCGGTGATGGCCTGGTCGGGAAGATCGACGACGACCACGGCGTCGATGGTGTCGGCATCGTCGGGCAGCGCGTCCACCACCACTTCGGCCACGGCGACGGCGACCGCTTCCGCCAAGGCCACGGGGGCGGCGCCCACGCTGTTCTGCTCGAGGTACTCGATGCCTTCGAGCCGGACGCGGGCCACCACGTCTTCGATGATGTCGTGTGACAACTCCACCGACTGCAGGACCAGGATGAGATCGTCCTGGGTGAGGTACCCGCGCTGACGCCCGACGGCGAGCAATTGCTCGAAGCCCTCGAGAGCGACACCGACAGGTGCCGGCCGAACGGAACCGGCCGGCGGGTGAACCTCACTCATACGTTCTCCACACCCCTTTCAACAAGCCAGGCTACCAACCGTTCCGACGCTGCGGACGCTCGCTCGCGGTCTTCTAATTCTTGGACATCGCGACTGACGCGCGCCGTGACGGGCGCCAGCTCGGCCAGGGCTCCGGGAGACAGCCTGACCTCGGATTCGAGGCCGGCCAGGGCGCGACGCGACGCGATCCACACAAGTTGCACAACGACGTCATCGGCATCCGCCGCCGGTTCCTCAACCGCCAGACGTCGTAAAAGTATCGCAACATCGGGAGAGTCCTCTTCGACCCCCCCTATCGCCTCATGCAGGCTGGCCGTCCCGCTCAGGGCGACGAAGGCGGCCCGTTGGCGCTCGTCGCCGAACAGAAAGGGGTGCAGCCGGCCGGCCACGGACTCACGACGGTGGACGAGAAGCCGCAACGCTTCGAGCCCGGCCCGTTGCGCGTCACCGTCGTGGCCCGCCGGTCCACGACCGTGGGCACCGCCACCGGGTGAGGTCGTCTGTCCACCGTGGCGCGACGGTGATCCGCCGTGATTCGGCTCGTTGGCCGTCGGATCGGAGCGCGCCGACGCTCCGACGCGCCCTGGGGCGCCGCCACGCGCCGAGCGGTCGCCGGCAGACGGCTCGACCGGTCCTCGGCGGATGAGCTCGTCGAGAAGACCGCGCAACGCCGTCGGCTCTGCCCGGCAGCGGTCGGCCACCTCCATCAGATACTGGTCGCGCACGAGCGGGTCGGGATGATCGGCCACCACGGCCAACGCCGCCTCGGCCGCCTTCGCCCGGCCCTCGTTGGTCCGCAGATCGGCGGCGGCCCAGACGCGGCCGATACGAAAACGCAAGAAGGGTTGGGCGTCGGCCACCGCCCGGCGCAACGCATCGGGATCCTTCCGGGCCATATCGGCCGGATCGGCACCGGCGGGGAGCGCGGCCACGGCCACGTCGACGGAGTGATGGCGCTCCCATTCGTAGACCCGGGTGGCACCCGCCTCGCCGGCGGCGTCGGCGTCGTAGGCGAGGACCACCCGTTTGGCGAAGTTGCCGAGGACGCGGAAGTGCTCCTCACCGAGAGCCGTGCCGCAGGTGGCCACCGCCCGGGGCAGGCCCACCTGGAAGAAGGCGATGACGTCGGTGTAGCCCTCGCAGACGATCACCTCGCCGGTGGCCACCACGTCGACCTTGGCCCAGTTGAGTCCGTACAGGGTCTTGCGCTTGGCGTAGATGGGACCGTCCTGGGAGTTCTTGTACTTCGGTCCGGCCGGTGCCGTGGCGTCGGCGCCCCGGGGCGGAAGGATGCGGCCGCCGAGGGCGATAGGCCGGCCCGAGGAGTCGAAGATGGGGAAGATCACCCGGCCCCGGAAGGCGTCCTGACGGCGGCCCCGCTTGTTCACGAAACCGAGACCGGAATCGGCGAGGACCCGGTCCGACACCTTCAGGTGCCCGGCCAGCGCGTCCCAGCCGTCGGGCGCCCAACCGAGCTTGAACTCCCGGACCACGGTTCCGTCGTAGCCGCGCGAACGGAGATAGTCGCGCGCCGGCCCACCGTCGGGGGCGGTGAGGAGCCTCTCGTGGTAGAAGTCGACGGCCCGGCTCATGGCCTCGTAGAGCGGGGCCCGGCGCTGACGGTCGGCTGTGACCGCCGCGTCCTCGGTGATGGTGACGCCGGCCCGGTCGGCCAGCCGGCGGACGGCCTCGACGAAGTCGACGTGCTCGATCTCGCGGACGAAGGTGATGGCGTCGCCCGACTTCTGGCAGCCGAAGCAGTAATAGAGGCCCTCTTCGGCGTTGACGCTGAACGAGGGCGACTTCTCCTGGTGGAACGGGCACAGCCCGCTCCAGCGGGTCCCCTGCCGTTTGAGCGCGGCGTGCTCGCCGATCAGCGCCACGATGTCGGTGGCCGCTCGGACGCGGGCCACGTCCTCCTCCGGTATGGCCACGCCAGCGACGCTAATGGGGATGCCGCGGGCATCGTCACCGGCGCCTAGGAGGCCGCCTTCTTCCTGGTCGAGGGGGCCGGGGCCGGACCGGCGGCCAGGACGGCCTGGGCGGCCGAGAGCCGGGCGATGGGGACCCGGAAAGGCGAGCAGCTCACATAGTCGAGGCCGGCGTCGGCGAACAGGGAGATCGACTCGGGGTCACCGCCGTGCTCGCCGCAGACGCCGATCTTGAGGGTGGGCCGGGTGGACCGGCCCCGCTGGACGCCCATCCGGACGAGCTCACCCACCCCGGCGGCGTCGATCGTCTCGAACGGGTTGTGGGGCAGCAGGCCCTTCTCCAGGTAGGCGGCCATCATCCGGCCCTCGACGTCGTCGCGGCTGAAGCCCAGGGTCATCTGGGTGAGGTCGTTGGTGCCGAAGGAGAAGAACTCGGCGTCCTGGGCGATGTCGGCCGCCCGCAATGCGGCGCGCGGTGTCTCGATCATGGTGCCGATGAGGACCTCGACCTTGGCTGCGCCGGCCCGGCCCCGGGTCGCCGTCTTGGCCGTCTTGGCCGAAGTGACGGCCGGGGCCGAGGCCGTGCTCACGGCCTCCTCCACCCACGACCGGGCCAGGGCCATCTCCTCGCGCCCGATGATCAGGGGGATCATGATCTCGATGATGGGCGTGCCGCCCACCGCCACCCGGTCGAGGGCGGCCTCCATGAGGGCGCGGACCTGCATGGCGTAGAGACCGGGCTTCAGCACCCCGAGCCTGACCCCCCTGGTGCCGAGCATGGGGTTGAACTCGTGCCAGTCCTGGGCTGCCCGGTAGAGCGCCCGCTCCTCGTCGGTCAGCCCGACGGTGGCTTCCTTGATGGCCAGGTCCCCGGTCTGGGGCAGGAATTCGTGCAACGGCGGGTCGAGCAGGCGGACCGTCACCGGCAGGCCGTCCATGGCCTCCAGGATCTCCACGAAGTCGGACCGCTGGGCCAGCCGGAGCTCCTCCAGCGCGGCGTCCTCCTCCTCGGGGGTCGACGCCAGGATCATCCGGCGGACGATGGGCAGCCGGTCCTCGGCGATGAACATGTGTTCGGTCCGGCACAGGCCGATCCCCTCGGCCCCCAGTTTGCGGGCGTTGGCGGCGTCGGCGCCGGTGTCGGCGTTGGCCCGGACGCCCAGTCGGCCGGCCCGGATCTCGTCGGCCCAGCCCAGGACGACGGCGAATTCCTCGCTCGGCTCGGGGGCCGACAGGGCCACCTGACCGAGGACGACGTCGCCGGCGGTGCCGTCGATGGAGAGCCAGTCCCCCTCGGCCACGGTGACGGTGCCCACCCGGAAGGTCTTCCCGTCGATCCGGACCTTCTCGGCGCCCACCACGGCCGGCTTGCCCCAGCCCCGGGCCACCACCGCGGCGTGGGAGACGAGACCGCCGCGCGCCGTCAGGATCCCTTCGGCCGCCAGCATGCCGTGGACGTCTTCGGGCGAGGTCTCGCTGCGCACCAGGATGACCTTCTCCCCCGCCTCGGCGGCGGCGGCGGCGTCGTCGGCCGTGAAGTAGGCGCGGCCGACCGCCGCGCCGGGCGAGGCGCCCAGGCCGGTGGTGAGCACCGTCTGGCCGGAGCCGGCGAAGCGGGGGTGCAGAACGTGTTCCAGGTGTTCGGCCGTCACCCGTTGGACGGCCTCGGCCCGGCTGAGCTTGATGGCGGCGTCCTTGGTCATGTCCACGGCCATCTTGAGCGCGGCGTTGCCCGTCCGCTTGCCCACCCGGGTCTGGAGCATCCAGAGCTTGTCCTGTTCGATGGTGAACTCGGTGTCGCACATGTCGCGGTAGTGGCTCTCCAGCCGGGCGAAGATGCCGAGCAGCTCGGTGTGGATCTTGGGGAAGGTCTTCTTGAGTGCCGACAGGGGCTCGGTGTTGCGGATACCGGCCACCACGTCCTCGCCCTGGGCGTTGATCAGGAAGTCGCCGTACTCGCCCTTGGTGCCGGTGGCCGGATCGCGGGTGAAGCCGACACCTGTGCCCGACCGCAGGTCGCGGTTTCCGAAGACCATGGCCTGGATGTTGACGGCGGTGCCGAGGTCGTGGGCGATGCCCTCGTGCTCGCGGTAGGCGATGGCGCGCGGACCGTTCCAGGACTGGAAGACGGCCTCGATGGCGCCGCGCAGCTGGGCGTCCGGCTCCTGGGGGAACGGGGCGCCGGTGTGGCGCTCGACGATCGTCTTGTAGGAGTCGACCAGGTAGCGCAGCAGCTCGGTGGGGATGCCGGCGTCGGAGGTGGTTCCCGCCAGCTCCTTGGCCGCCTCGAGCAGGGAGTCGAATTCGGCACCCTCGATGCCGAGGACGATCCGGCCGTACATGGCCACGAAGCGGCGGTAGGAGTCGAAGGCGAAGCGCTCGTCGTCGGTCTGCTTGGCCAGGCCCTCCACCGACTGGTCGTTCAGGCCCAGGTTCAGGACCGTGTCCATCATCCCCGGCATGGAGAACTTGGCCCCCGACCGGACGCTCACGAGCAGCGGGTCGGCTTGGTCGCCCAGCGCGTTGCCCATCTTCTTCTCGAGCCGTCCCCGGGCCCGGCCCACCTCCTCGGACAGCCCCTCGGGCCAGCCGGCCTCCATGGAGGCCCGGCAGGCGTCGGTGGTGATGGTGAAGCCATGGGGCACGGGCAGGGCCAGGACCGACGTCATCTCGGCCAGGTTGGCGCCCTTGCCGCCGAGGAGGTCCTTCATCTCCATGGGCGGACGGCGGTGCTTGTGGTCGAAGTCGTAGACGAACGGCATGGGGTCTCCTGAGGGGTCCACCGGAACCCTCCGATCCTAATGGCCCTCATCTGCCCGGTCCGCCGGTCGGTGCCGGGAGGAGGGGGCCGCGGTCAGCGGCCGAGGCGGCCCCGGATCTCGGCCACCAGGGTCTCGATGGGCACCCGGATCTGTTCGGTCGTGTCGCGCTCCCGGACGGTCACGGCCCGGTCCTCCAGGCTCTCGAAGTCGACGGTGACACAGAACGGCGTCCCCACCTCGTCCTGCCGGCGGTAGCGCTTGCCGATGGACTGGGTGACGTCGAGATCGCACATGCAGATGGGCTGGAGCAGGCCGAGCACCTCACGCGACAGGGGAACCAGGGTGTCGTTCTTCGACAGCGGCAGCACGGCCACCTGGTAGGGCGCCAGACGTGGGTCGAGATGCAGCACCGTCCGCTTCTCGCCCCCCACCTCGTCCTCGTCGTAGGCGGCCAGCAAGAAGGCCATCATGGTCCGGGTGGCGCCGGCCGCCGGTTCGATGACGTAGGGGACGTAGCGCTCGCCCGTGGCCTGGTCGAAGTACTCGAGCTTCTCCCCCGACGCCGCGCTGTGGGCCAACAGGTCGAAATCGGTCCGGTTGGCGATACCTTCGAGCTCGTCCCAGCCCCAGGGGAAGAGGTACTCGACGTCGGCCGTGCCGGTGGAATAGTGGGAGAGCTCGTCGGCCTGGTGGTGGCGCAGCCGCAACCTGTGGGCCGGGATGCCGAGGTCGAGATACCAGCGGAAGCGTTCGTCGAGCCAGTACTCGAACCACTTCTGGGCGTCGTCGGGCGGGACGAAGTACTCCATCTCCATCTGCTCGAACTCGCGTGTCCGGAAGACGAAGTTCTGGGGGGTGATCTCGTTGCGGAACGACTTGCCCACCTGGGCGATACCGAAGGGCGGCTTCTTGCGCGTCGTCTGCAGGACGTTCACGAAGTTGACGAACATCCCCTGGGCCGTCTCGGGCCGGAGGTAGGCCACCGTGGCGTCCTCCTCCACCGGCCCGGCGAAGGTCTTGAACATCAGGTTGAAGGCCCGGGCCTCGGTCAGGTCGGTCGAACCGCAATTGGGACAGGTCCCGTCGATCTTGTCGGCCCGCCAACGCTCGTGGCAGTGCCGGCAGTCGACCAGGGGATCGGTGAAGTTGGACAGGTGACCCGACGCTTCCCAGATCCGGGGGGCGGAGAGGATCGCCGCGTCGATGCCGACCACGTCATCGCGTTGCTGGACCATGGCCCGCCACCAGGCGTCCTTGACGTTGCGCAACATCAGGGCCCCCAGGGGGCCGTAGTCGTAGGTGGAGCGGAAGCCGCCGTAGATCTCGGCCGAGGGGAAGATGAAGCCCCGGCGCTTGCACAGATTGACGACCCTCTCCATCAGGTCGTTCGGTTGATCGTCGGATGACTCCGCGGCGGGCTCCTCGGTCATCGCCGCAGGATACCGGGTGCGTCTGTATCCCCTGGCAGGAGCCGGGTGGTCACCGCGTTGGCGAGTAACCGACCCTGCACCGTGAGCACCGCCCGGTCGCCGCGCCGCTCGAGCAGGCCGTCGAGATCGGGGTCCTCGGGCACCACCGATGCGGGCACCCCACCTGAGGTCCGCAGAGCCAGGGCGAGGCCCTCGAAAAGTCTCTGTTCGGCCGACAGGTGCTCTTCGGCCGCCGTGGTCGGCCTGCCGGCATCCACCGCGGCGATGTAGCGCTCGGGGGTCCGGATGTTCCACCAGCGGCGCCCGTGGCCGTGGGAGTGGGCGGCGGCGCCGATGCCCCGGTAGTCCCCCTGGGCCCAGTAGAGCCGGTTGTGCCGGCATCTCTGACCCGGTCGGGCCCAGTTCGACAGCTCGTACCAGTCGTAGCCGGCGGCGCTCAGAAAGGCGTCGGCCAGGGCGTAGCGCTGCGCCTGGACGTCGTCGTCAGGATGCCGGGCCGGGTCGAGGGCCAGGGGGGTGCCCGGTTCCACGGTCAGGGCGTAGGCGCTCACGTGTCCCGGCACCGGCTCGAGGGCGAGCACCGCCTCCAGACTCCGCCGGAAGTCGTCGTCGGTCTCGGCGGCGGCGCCGAAGATGAGGTCGACGTTGACAGAGGAGAAGCCGGCCTCCCCGGCCAGGGACAGCGCCCGGCCCACGGCGTCGGGCTGATGGCGCCGGCCCAAGCCGACCAGGACCCGGGGCACCATCGACTGCACCCCGAACGACAGCCGGCCCACCCCGGCGTCGCGCCAGACGGCGAAGAGCTCCGCCGTGGCGTCCTCGGGATTGCACTCCACGGTGACCTCGGCCCCCGCAGCCCGGGGGATGGCACCGAGGATCTCGGCCAACAGATCCCCGGGCAGCCGCGACGGCGTGCCTCCACCGACGAAGACACTGGTGGCCGCGCCCATGGCCTCGTCAGCGATGGCACGTCCGATCTCCGTGACGCAGGCCGCCGCGTAACGCGCCATCAGGTGATCGCGATCGGTCCAGGTGGCGAAGGCGCAGTAGTCGCAACGCGAGGCGCAGAAGGGCACGTGCACGTAGACGCCGAACTCGTCGCTCTCGGCCCCCGCCGCCGCCCGTTGGTCCATACCCGCTACTCGGCCGCGCTCGTCCGGACGCTGCGCAGCCGTCGGTCGAGATGGACCTCCGTGGCCTCGGTGGCCAGATCGGTCAGTTCGTCGGCCAGTGTGCCGGCCGGCTCCCGCAACGCCGAGGCCAGGCCACCGCCGAGGATCCGGCGCAGCAGCTCGAGCGCCTCGGGCGACAGCGACCGACCCCGCCGGCACCCCCGGCAGAGCACCCCGCCCTCGTTCAGGTCGAAGGCCACCAGGTCGTCGGCGGAGCCGCAGGAGACACAGACGTCGACGGTGGGGGCCGAGCCTTCGAGAGCGAGCACTTTCAACAGGAAGGCGGGGACGAGCAACGGGGCGTCGCGCTCCTCCAAAGCCCGCAGCGCACCCACCACCATGTCGTAGAGCCGGCCGTTGGCGTGGCCCTCCTGGGCCAGCTGGTCCACCACTTCGAGCAGGGTGTAGGCCTTCGTCACCCGGGCCAGGTCCTCGCGTATGGCGCGGAAGGTGTCGAGCACCTCGGCCTGATTGACGATGTCGAGCTCCCGTCCCTGCCAGCACATCATGGTCACGTGGCTGAGCGGCTCGAGCCGGGCCCCGAACTTCGAATGCGTCCGCCGCACCCCTTTGGCCACCGCCCTGACTTTCCCCCGGCCCTTGGTCATCAAGGTCACGATCCGGTCGGCCTCGCCCAGACGGAAGGTCCGCAGGACGACCCCCTCGTCGCGGTAGAGCGTCACCGGCTCAGCTGTCCGGCGTCGGCTCCGTCGGCGCCGGCCCTCCGTCGTCGGCCCGGTCCCCCACCGCGGGGGCGGCGGCCGGAGTGGCGGCTCCCGGAGTGGTCGCTGCCGGAGTGGTGGCCGCCGGGGGAGCGGTGGGGACGAGAGAGCCGCTGGCCACCGGTCGGACGTTCGGCGTGTGCCGACCGCCCATCTGGCCCCCCAGGATGACCATGACCAACAGGGCGGCCACGGTGACCAGGATGGCCGTGGCCCCGGCGATTCCGGCCACGGCCAGGACGATGAGACCCCCGAGGACGGCCACGGCACCGACGGAGGCGACGATCTTCATCCCCGGACCCCGCCGTAACGGCGCTCGCGCCGTTGGAACTCGGCCACCGCCTCGAAGAGGTGCTGGCGTCGGAAGTCCGGCCACAGGACATCGGTGAAGACCAACTCGGAGTACGCCAGCTGCCAGAGCAGGAAGTTGGAGATCCGGTACTCCCCCGACGTCCGGACCATCAGGTCGGGATCGGGCTGGTCGGGGTAATAGAGGTGGTTGCGGATGGACTTCTCGTCGATCTTCTGCGCCGGCGTCCCCGCTTCCACCAGGGCCCGGACGGCGTCGACGATCTCGGCCCGGCCGCCGTAGTTGAAGGCCATGGTCAGCGTCATCGTCCGGTTGGCCGCCGTCAGCTCGGTGGACTCGTCCATCCGCCGCAGCACCCGCCGGGGCACCCGCCAGTCCCGCCGGCCGGCAAAGCGGATCCGGACGCCCTTCTCGTGCAACTCGTCGCGGCGCCGGACGAGCAGGGACTCGTTGAAGCCCATCAGGTAGCGGACTTCGTCGCGCGGGCGGCGCCAATTCTCGGTGGAGAAGGCGAAGACGGTCAGCCAGCGGACGCCGATCTCGAGCGCCCCTTCGATGGTGTCGAGCAGGGCCTCCTCTCCCGCCGCGTGGCCGGCCGTCCGGGGCAGGCCCCGGAGGTTCGCCCACCGGCCGTTGCCGTCCATCACACACGCCACATGGGCGGGGACATCGCTGAGGTCGAGGCCGTCCGGTGGCGGCGAGAGGTCGGGCACCACGACCCGAACCTACCTGCTGGCCACCGCCCCCCCCGAGCCCGCGAAGGACAACGCCGGGGAGTAGCGTTGGCCGCAGAAATGCACGACAGGCTGGTCAGCTCGCAGAATCGGGCAGGGCACGACCGACCGGGCCGCCCACGCCCATGAGCGCCTGGTTCTGGCTCCTCGCGGCGGTCGTCTTCATCGTGATCGAGGTCACGAACCTCGCCTTCTTCGCCCTCTTCGCCGCCGCCGGGGCGCTGGCCGCCGCCCTCGTCTCGGGCCTCGGTGGGCCTCCCGGACTCCAGGTCGGGGCCTTCGCCGTGGTCGCCCTGGGCGGGCTGTTGTTGTTGCGCCGGCCCCTGCTCACGGCCTTCGGGCACCGCCGGGCCGGGGTGCTCAAGTCCGGGGTGGCGGCCCTCGTCGGTCAGCGGGCCACCGTGGTCGACCGGGTGGACCGGACCGACCCCGCCGGCCGGGTCCACGCCCGGGGCGAGGACTGGCCCGCCATCACCTACGACGACGCCCCCTGCGAACCCGGCCAGGTGGTCGAGGTCATCGACATCGAGAAGACCAGGCTCGTGGTCACCGCGTCGTAACGTCACCGCGTCGTAAAGCCGTCCGTCGGCAGGAGGAAGCAGCCATGTTCGCTAGCAGCGCCACCGGGACGGCCACCGGCATCGTTATCGGGCTCGTCGTCGTCGTGCTCGTCCTGCTGCTGCTGTCGCGCTCGGTCCGGCTCGTCCAGCAGGGCTACGTGGGAGTGGTCAAGCGGCTCGGGCAGTTCAACTCGATCCGCCATCCCGGCGTCACCTTCCTGGCGCCTTTCGTGGACACCATCGTCCGGGTCGACATGCGCGAGGAACCGCGGCTCGGCGATCTGCAGGCGGTGATCACCAAGGACAACGTGTCCGTCCTCGTGAACGCCACCATCTTCAGCCAGGTGGTGGACGTCAGGCTGGCGCTCTACGAGATCAGCGAATACCACGTGGCCGTCGACCAGTTGGCCCGCACCGCCCTGCGCGCCGTCTTCGGCGGCATGACCCTCGACGAGGCGCTGTCCGAACGCCAACGGATCAACGCCGAGCTCCAGGCCCATATGGCCTCGGCCACCGAGAAATGGGGCGTCCGGCTCAACCGGATCGAGATCGTCGACATCGTGCCGCCCCAGAACATCGTGGACGCCATGGCCCTGCAGAAAGAGGCCGACCAGCAGAAGCGGGCCGCCATCTTGCAGTCCGAGGGTCAGCAACAGGCCGCCATCAACACCGCCCAGGGCGAGAAGCAGGCCAACGTGCTGCGGGCCGAAGGGGAGAAGCAATCGGCCATCCTGCGGGCCGAGGGCAGCAAGGAAGCGCAGATCCGCACCGGCGAGGGCCGGGCCGGGGCCATCGCCTCGGTCTACCAGGCCATCCACCAGGGCAACCCGACGCCGGAACTGTTGGCCGTCCTGCAGCTCGAGGCCCTGGCCACCATCTCGGCCAGCCCGAATTCCAAGCTGGTGGTGCCGGTGGAGACGGCCGGCCTCCTGGGCGCCGCCCAGGCGCTGCGTTCGGTGCTCGGCGCCGTGCCCGAGGCCGGGGTGTCCGGCAAGGCGCCGGGGTCGTAACAGACAGGTGGTCCCAGGGGGTGGGGCCCCCACCGACGGACCGAGCCGGCCCATTCGGTAGCGTCCACCAGATGGATCCCGATGCCCAGGCCGACGTGGGCGCGCTCCTGCGCCGGGTCACCGATGCCCTGCCCGGTGGCGGCGAGGAACGCCCGGGCCAGGGGGAGATGGCCCGGGCGGTGGCTGAGGCCATCGACGACGGACACCATCTCGTCGTTCAGGCGGGCACGGGCACGGGGAAGTCGCTTGCCTATCTGCTTCCCGCCGTCCGGTCCGGTCGGCGGGTGGTGGTGGCCACGGCCACCAAGGCCCTGCAGGACCAGTTGGCCACCAAGGAACTCCCTTTTCTGGCCGCCCAGCTGAGCGAAGGCCCACGCTTTTCTTTCGCCGTTCTGAAAGGACGCTCCAACTACCTCTGCCGGCAAAGAGCGGCCGAGGTCTTCGACGCTCCCGAAGGATCGACGGCCACCGATGTCGCTCTCTTCGCCGTGCCCGACGCCGGCGATCGCGGGTCCGACGACGCCGCTGGTGACGCCGGTACAGACGACACCGGCGCTGACGACAAGACACCGAAGGCCGAGCTCGGCCATCTGGGAACCCAGATCCGCGACCTCGTCACCTGGTCGACGACATCGGCGACCGGTGACCGCAGCGAGCTGGAATTCGAACCCCATCCCCGGGCGTGGGCCGCCGTGTCGGTCACGGCGCGCGAGTGTCCGGGGGCCTTCCGGTGCCCGTCGGGGACCAACTGCTTCGCCGAGTGGGCCCGCACCCGGGCGTCGACGGCCGACGTGGTGGTCGTGAATACCCATTTGTACGCCACCCACGTGGCCAGCGGCAGGTCGGTCTTGCCCGAACACGACGTCGTCATCCTCGACGAGGCCCACGCCGTGGAGGACATCATGACGGCCGGTCTCGGCATCGAGGTGACGGCGGGCCGGGTCCGGGCCCTGGCCCAAGCGTCGCGCGGGCTGTTGGCGGTCGACGACGCCGCTCTGGCCGACGGCGTGACCGATTCGGCCGAACGCCTCGAGCGGGCACTGCGGCCCCTGGCCGGCCGGCGCCTGCTTCCGGCCGAGGCCAAGGCCTCGACGGGGAAGCCGTCGACCGGCGTCCGGCCGGCGGACACCGCCGAGCTGGTGGGTGCGCTCGAGCTGGCCCAGCGCCGGGTGGCTGCCCTGAGTGGCGCCATCCAACGCCAGAAGTCGCAACAGGCCGCGCTGGGCGAGGGTGGTGCCGGCGCCAACGAGTCCGACGTCTCGGCCCGGCGGGCGCGTGCCTTGCTGGCCGCCGGTCACCTGGTCGACGACCTGGCCGCCGTGGGCAGCCTCGACTCCGACCACGTCTCCTGGGTGGAGGCGAGCGGATCGGGGGGCCGGTTCGTGACCCTGCGCCGGGCCCCCATCGAGGTCGGCCCGGTCCTGGCCGAGGCCCTGTGGCCCGAGGTGACCGCCGTGCTCACCTCGGCCACCGTCCCGCCGCTGGTCGAGGATCGCCTGGGACTGCTGAAGTCGAAGACCGTCCGCCTCGACGTGGGCAGCCCCTTCCCCTACCGGAAGAACGCGGTCCTCTACTGCGCCGCTCATCTCCCGGACCGTCGCAGCCCCGACGCCCAACCGGCTCTGCACGAGGAGATCGACGCGCTGATCACCGCCGCCGGAGGACGCACCCTGGCTCTCTTCACCAGTTGGCGGGCCATGCAGGCGGCGGTCGAGGCACTACGACCGAGACTCCCCTACCGGCTGCTGGCCCAGAACGACCTGCCCAAGGCCAAGTTGCTCGAGGCCTTCAGCGCCGAACAGTCGTGCTGTCTCTTCGCCACCGTGTCGTTCTGGCAGGGAGTGGATGTGCCCGGATCCACCTTGAGCCTGGTCACCATCGACCGGCTGCCTTTTCCCCGTCCCGACGACCCTTTGCTCGAAGCGCGCCGCGAACGCGCCGGCGACGGCGCCTTCCGGGTCGTCGATCTCCCCCGGGCCACTACCTTGCTGGCCCAGGGGGCGGGACGGCTCATCCGGTCAGCCACCGACAGAGGGGTGGTGGCCGTCCTCGATCCCCGGCTGGCGAAAGCGGGCTACCGCCGGACGATGCTCGAGGCCCTTCCCCCCATGCACCTGACCACCAAGCGCGCCGAGGTCCTCGATTTCCTCCGCACCCTGGCCGACGCCGATGCCACCACCCCCGTCGGGAGTGTCGTCCGCTAACAGAAACGCTCAGTAGCCCAGGCGTTCGATCGTCTCCGGTCGTTGCTGCCAGCGCTTCTCCACCCGGACGAAGAGCTCGACGAAGGCGCCTTCGGGGAGCTGGGCCCGCACGGCCGTGCCCACCGCCTTCAACACCAGACCCCCTTGGCCGATGACTATCCCCTTCTGGGATTCCCTCTCCACCAGGATCTCGACGCGGATATGCGGCCATTCCCATTCCGTCACCCGGCAGGCGATGGAATGCGGCAGCTCTTCGCGCACGGTGGCGAGCAATTGTTCGCGCACGAGCTCCCCCACCCAGAACCACTCGCCCACGTCGCTCGTCATCTCTTCGGGGAAATACGGGGGGCCTTCGGGCAGCAGGTCGAGAACGGCCGCTACCAGCGCGTCGACACCGCGCCCGTTGGCCGCCGAGATGGGGAAGTACTGCGCCCCCGAGTCGGCCACCACCACCTCACCGTCGAGGACGTCTCCTCCCAAGGCCCCGTCTCCTCCCAAGGCCCCGTCTCCTCCCAAGGCCCCGATCTCCCCCACCTCGTCATCCCCGTCGGACCGGTCATCAACGTTGGGCCGGTAAACCAGGTCGGACCGGTCATCCAGGTCAGACCGGTGATCAAGATCGGATTCGTCGAGCAGATCTACAGCCGGCGGCGGCCCGACGGGATCGGGTCGGTCGGCGGTCTCGAGGATGCGCTGAGCCTCGGCCAGTTGCCGGAGGACCTGGCCCGGTGACGCCTTGTCGATCTTGTTGACCACGAGCAGCAGTCGCGACAGGTCACCGTCGGGACAGGTGAGTGTCCGGGTGACAGCACGTGAGGAGGAGGCGGCCCGACGCAGGACCAACCGGTCGCCCGGTCCGATGGAGGCGGTGGCGTCGATGACGGGAACGACGACGTCGATCTCGTCGAGCGCCTCGCCGATCTGTTCGTTCAGCCGGCGGCCGAGTGCGGTGCGGGGCCGGTGCAGACCCGGGGTGTCGACGAAGACGGCCTGGAAGCCGGGCCGGTGCAGTACCCCACGGACCGAGCGCCGGGTGGTGTTCGGTCGGGGCGAGACGATGGTCACCTTGGTCCCGAGAATCCGGTTGATCAACGTGGACTTGCCGACGTTGGGCCGGCCCACCACCGTCACGAAGCCGGACCGCAGGGGTCCGCCGGTCACGGTGCGGTCTTTCACGGTGTCGTCATCGACGGTGTCGTCATTCACGGCGGGCCGGGGTGCCGTGGTCCTTCGACGACTCCCGCCGGTGCGACGGACGCGGGATGATACGGATCCGGCCCACCCGGTTGCCCTCGACCCGCTCGGCCACCAGGGTGAGGCCGTCCACGTCGACCGACTCACCCTCGACGGGGACGCGGCCGAGGACGTTGAAGAGAAGACCACCGACGGTGTCCCACTCGCCTTCGGGCAAATGGCTCTCGACCAGCTCGCCGACCTCGTCGACGGCCAAGCGGGCCGAGACCGAGAAGGCGCCGTTGTCGAGGGGGACCACGGGAGGCTCCTCCACGTCGTACTCGTCGACGATCTCCCCCACCAGCTCCTCGATCAGATCCTCGAGGGTGACCAGCCCGGCGGTGCCGCCGTACTCGTCGACCACGATGGCCAGGTGGTACTTGAGATCCTGCATCTCGCGCATGAGCCGGGCCACCCTCTTCGTCTCGGGGACGAAATGGGCGCGGCGGACGAACTCGCGCACAGGCTCGGTGCCGTGACCTTCGCGCTCGGCGCGGATGAGGTCCTTGGCGTGGGCCACCCCGACGATGTCGTCCACGTTGCCGGCGTGGACGGGCAGGCGCGACAGTCCCGCCTCGATGGCCACGCCCAGGGCCTCGGAGACGGTGAGATCTCCCTCCAGGGTGCGCATGTCGGGACGGGGCACCATGACTTCGCGGACGACGGTGTCGCCGAACTCGATGATCGAATGGATGAGCTCGCGCTCGTGGCCTTCGATGACCTCTTCCTCGAGGGCCACGTCGGCCATGGCCAGGAGCTCGGATTCGCTCACGCCGACCCGACGGCCGCGGGGACCGAGGAGCATGTTGGCCAGTCTGATCAACCCGCGCGAGAGGATCCGGATCGGGGGGAAGCGGACCACGGCCGACACGATGGGTGCCAACAACAGCGCCGAGCGTTCCGGGTTCTGGACGGCCCAGTTCTTGGGCAGCGCCTCGGCCAGGACGAAGATCACCACCACTTCGAAGATGGTGGCGGCGATCACGCCCACCGCACCGAACCAGCGTTCGGCCAGGATGCCCACCAGGGTGGCGGTGACCAGCTGGCTGATCAGGACGAGCAGGAGCACCGGATTGAGAAAGCCCTCCGGATCCTGGACCAGGCGCAACAGTGACCCGGCCCCGCGCCGGCCGTCGCCCTGGAGGGCCATGGCCTTGGTTCGGCTCATCCGGACCAGGCTCGTCTCGGCCAGCGCCAGGCCGGCCGAGAAGAGCAGCAGGAGCAGGACGACGACGATCAGGATCCAGTCGGTGGGACGAAAGCGCGAGGCGGCGGCCAGGGTGGCCACGGGGATCAGCTACCCCACCGCTCGGTGGAAGCGGGCCAGCAACTCTCGTTCGCGGCGCTCCATGCGTTCGGCTTCTTCATCGATGTCGTGGTCCATACCCAGCAGATGCAGCAGACCGTGGACGACGAGAAGAGCCATCTCGTCGTCGACACTGACACCGTGCTCGTCGGCGTTGCGCGCCGCCACGGCGGGGCAGACGACGACGTCACCGAGGAGAACGGGCATGTCGTCCTCGTCCGGTGCTCCGGAACCCGGACCGGTTCCCCCTTCGTCGGGAGAGCGGCCGCCGGGCTCGGGTTCCTCGTCGATGGGAAAGGCGAGGACGTCGGTGGGTCCGGCCTGGCCCAGGAATCTCTGACGGAGTTCGGCGATGGTGGGTTCGTCCACGAAGAGAAGTGAGACCTCGATGTCGTCCTTCACTCCCTGGGCCCCGAGGACGTTGCGGGCCAGCTCGGCGAAACGACCGATGTCGACGGCCCGGTCGGTCTGCTCGTCGGCGGCGAAGACGTCAGCGGGCATCGCCGTGTCCGGTCGGTCGCGTCCCGGAATCCGTCGCCTTCTCGTAGGCGGCCACGATGTCGGCCACGATGCGGGCCCGCACCACGTCGCGTTGGGTCAGGTTGACGAACATGACGTCGGGCACGCCGCCGAGGACCTGCTCGAGTCCGGGCAGTCCCGATCGGCCGCCGGGGACGTCGATCTGGGTGATGTCGCCGGTGACGACGACCTTCGAGCCGAAGCCGATCCGGGTGAGGAACATCTTCATCTGTTCCGGCGTGGTGTTCTGGGCTTCGTCCAAGATGATGAAGCTCCGGTTCAAGGTCCGGCCCCGCATGAAGGCGAGCGGTGCCACTTCGATGGTGCCCCGCTCGAGCAGCCGTTGCGACCCTTCCGGACCGAGCAGGTCGTAGAGGGCGTCGTAGAGCGGACGGAGATAGGGGTCCACCTTGGCCATGATGTCGCCGGGGAGGAAGCCCAGGCGTTCGCCGGCCTCCACCGCCGGCCGGGTCAGGATGATCCGTTCCACCTCGTGGGCCTGGAGCGCCTGGACGCCCAGGGCGACGGCCAGATAGGACTTGCCCGTCCCCGCCGGTCCGATGCCGAAGGTGACGGTGTGGTGGGCGATGGCGTCGGTGTAGCGCTTCTGTCCCGCCGTCTTCGGCCGCACCGTCCGGCCCCGAGCCGAACGCAGCACCTCGGTGGTGAGGACCTCGGCCGGGCTGACGTCGTCCTTCACCATGACGATGGTCCGGCCGACGTCGGAGGCGTCGAGACGGTGACCCTTTTCGAGCAGGACGACGAGTTCGTCGAACAGTCGGCCGACGCGCTCGGAGTCGCCACCCTCGATGCTGATCTCGTTGCCGCGAGCCACGATCCGGGCGTCGGGGAAGGCCTCCTCGATCAGCCGCAGCAACTCGTCTCGTTCGCCCAGCAGTCCCACCATGAGGTGGTTGCCGGGGACGAGGATCTTGACCGGGGTGGCACTCACCCGGGGGGCCAGCTCAGGGCGCGACCGCCCACGACATGGAGATGCAGATGAGGCACCGTGTTGGTGGCGTCGTCGCCCACGTTGAACACCAGCCGGTAGCCGCTGTCGGCCACGCCCTCGCTGGTGGCCACCCGTCGGGCCATGACGATCATGTCGGCCACGACGGCGGCATCGGTGTCCTGCACGGTGGCGGCGTTCTCGATGTGCCGGCGGGGAATGACGAGGACGTGGACGGGTGCCTGCGGATTCAGATCGCGGAAGGCGATGGCGTGATCGGAGCGGTCCACGATATCGGCGGGAAGTTGTTCGGCGACGATGCGGCAGAAGATGCAGTCCGGGGCGGTGGTCGTCTCGCTCACCGGGTCACTCTGGAGAGCCGCCGGCGTGGGCGTCGGCCCGTGATCCCTTCAATTCCGGGTAAAGGTGCTCGAGACTGCCCGGGGCGATCCGGCTCGACTCGATGAACCGGTCCACATCCGCCTGCTGGAGACGGATGACCCGGCCGAACTTGTACGCGGTGACCATGCCCTCGTCGATGAAGCGGTACAGGCTCCGCAACGTCACGCCCAGATGCTCCGCCGCCTCTTTGGTGCTCATCCAATGAATCTGTTCGTCCACCAGGCTCCCGAATGCTTGCCACCGCGGGCACCGTGCCCGTCCGTGCATTTCTGATGCTATCCCGCGCTTGTGACGGTCCTTCCGCGGCGAGGACGGCGGCGAGGAGAGCGCCTCTGTCGATGGCGCGGGGGAACGGGGGCGCAGGCGGGTGACAGGATGGGGGCGGCAACGGTGGACCGCCGTGAGACGCCGGCTGTCGGGGGCCGGGAACTCAGGAGGTGACGCGCAGACCCAATTCGTCGAGCCGGCGGCTCATGGCATCGGGCGTGACTCCGAAGAGACAGGCGATGGCCCGGAGGTCCTCGGCCCGTATGGTGATCATCCGGCCGTTGAAGTCCTGACGCTGGACCTGGATCATGGAGAGGAAGCGGCGCAGCAGATCGCGCTCGGGACCGCTGACCGAGTTCAGCTTGGTCAGGTCGATGGTGACCTTTTCGTGACCGTCCCACGGCCGCAGCTGGCGGCGCGCCCGCGCCGGACTCTCGGCCTGGCCGTTGCCGGCCTCGCGCTCACCGGAGGGACCCCAACGGTTGGCGTCGTCGTCCTGCGGCAGGAGTTGATCGACGGGAACGTCGTAGAGCTTCGCCAAGCGCTGCAGACGGGGCACCGAGATGGCGCGCTCGCCCCGTTCATAGGCGCCGAGGACCGACGCCTTGAACTCCTGATCGGACATGGCCTCGACAGCCTGCAGAGAGAGACGCATCTGCTTGCGCACGGCGCGCAGGCGCGAACCTACGGCCCGCGCATATGCGGCGCGCGCAGTTTCCTCCTGCTCGTCCTCGTCGGGTACCACCGTCTGGTTGACCATGACCATCGAATCCTCGCTGCTTGCGTTCGTGCGCTGCTAATTGTCTCCCGACGACAACTCCCCCGACAGCCCCCCACGGATCTGCCGGACCCCAGGGGAGTCCGGCGGGTCCACAGGGTGTGCCCGCAAACTGCTACCTCCGCCAGTGTTGCTCACTCAGCGTGGTGATTGCAAGGACCGTTTCGCGTTGCGTTCGTGTTGTGATTCCTTTGCCGACGTGCTACCGGGTCCCGCCGGGGCCCGAAAGGGGCCCCGAGGCCTGCTCCACCAGGCCGTTGCGTAGGGCACATAACAGCAGGCCGGCGGCCAGAGCTGCCGTCTCGGCGCGGAGGATACCGGGGCCCAGACCGACCACCGGGTACCCCCCCGGGGCCAGTTCGGAGTCGTCCCATCCACCCTCCGGGCCGACCGCCATGGCGGGTATGGCCACGCTCGGTGGATCGCCGCCGGGGTGGGCCAGAGCCAGTCGGGCCGGGGCCACGGCGGCGGCCAGATCGGCCAGATCGAGGACGCCGGTGACCTCGGGCAGCCAGGGGTTGCGGCTCTGGGCGCCGGCCTCGCGGACCACCCGTCGGAGCCGCTCGACGGCCCGGACGGCGCGGTCGCCCTCCCAGCGGACGACGGCGCGGGCCGAGCGGAGCACGACGATCCGGTCGACGCCGGTTTCGGTCAGCTTCTGGACCACCCACTCGGGCCGCTCGCCCTTCACCGGGACGAATCCCACCGTCACCGGCGGGCTCAGGCGGCGAACCACGGTGACGGGCCCGGCCGGTTCGAGGAGGCCGGAGGTCGTCGGGTCGGGTCCGGCGAAATGGCAGAGGCGCCAGCGGCCCCGCCCGTCGGCGGCCACGACGGGCTCGCCCCGGCGGAGCCGGAGCACCCGGGTCAGATGGTGGGCGTCGTCGGGTTCGGCGACGGGCTGGTCGAGGTCGGCGACGTAGACGAGGGCGGCCGCCCCGACCGACGCCGGATGGCCGACCGGCTGCTCAACCGGGGGGTCCGGACTCTGCGGGGTCTGGCCGTCCCCGGGTGTCGGGGTAGCGGCCTCTGCGGGCACCGGGCCAGGGCCGATCAGCCGAAGGCGGAACGCAGGCGGGCCATAAGGCCCTCGTCGGGCGGCGAGATCTCCTCGGAACGCTCGGCCGCCAGCTGGCGCAGGAGCTCCTCCTGGGCCTTGGTGAGGCCGGTGGGTGTGTCGACGATCACGTGGACGAGCAGGTCGCCGCGGCCGCGGCCCCGGACGTGGGGGACGCCCCGGCCCCGCAGTTTGATCAGATGGCCGGCCTGGGTGCCGGCGGGCACGGGGAGCGATTCCTGGCCGTCGAGGGTCTCGAAGGCCACCGTGTAGCCGAGGGCGGCCTGGGTCATCGAGACGTGGAGCTCGGCGTGGATGTCGGAGCCGTCTCGGGCGAAGCGGGGATCAGGGGTGACCGAGAGGTGGACGTAGAGGTCGCCGGAGGGACCGCTCCGGGGGCCGGCCGGGCCCCGACCGGTGAGCCGGAGGGTGGAACCGTGGTCGACACCGGCCGGGACGTCGACCGCGTAGGTCCGGGTCTCCACCCGGCGGCCGTCACCCGAGCAATCGGGGCAGGGGCTCGAGATGGCTTCCCCGAGACCCTGGCAACGGCGACAGGGGGCGGCCGTGACCACTTGGCCCAAGATGGACTGGCGGACCCGGCGGAGCTCGCCCGTGCCCTGGCAGTCGGGGCAGCGGACGGCCGTGGTCCCGGCCCGGGCGCCACTGCCCTCGCAGGTGTCGCAGGGGACGAGGCCGTCGAGGGTGACGTCGTGGCGGGCCCCGAAGACCGCTTCACGGAAGGAGAGCTCGAGAACGACTTCGGCGTCGGCCCCTCGGACGGGGCCGGCCCCGGCGCCGCCGCGCATGGCCCCGCCGAAGAAGGCGTCGAAGATGTCGCCCAGGCCGCCGCCGGTACTGAAGCCGAAGGGATCGGAGCCGGCGCCGGAACGGGGATCGACCCCTTCGGGGCCGAAACGGTCGTAGCGGGCGCGGCGTTCGGGGTCGCGCAGGACCTCGTAGGCGCGGGTGACTTCCTTGAACTGCGCCTCGGCGCCGGTGTCGCCGCCGTTGGTGTCGGGATGGAGCTCACGGGCCTTGGACCGGTAGGCGCGCTTGATTTCGTCGTCCGTGGCACTCGGGGTGAGGCCGAGCAGGCCGTAGTAGTCAGCGGCCACGATCGCCCCCGTCGGCCGGGGGGCCGGCCAGGCGCTCGCCCAGGCGCTCGGCCACGATCTGGACCGAAGCCAGGGCCCGGGGGTAGTTCATCCGGGTGGGCCCGACCACGCCGATGGTGCCGGCCGTCTCGCCGTCGACCGAGACGGGGGCGAGGACGAGGGCGCAGGAGGCGAGGGGTTCGAAGCCGTGCTCCGAGCCGATGGCCACCGAGAGGCCTCGGTCCAAGATGTGCTCCACCAGTTCCACCACCACCAGCTGCTGCTCGAGGATGGAGAGGACGGAGCGGACGGTCTCCACGGCGTCGAAGGCCGACGCCATCCGCGACGAGCCGCCGACGAAGACGTTCTCGGGTTCGCCGGCCGAGGCCAACTCGCCGAGAGCCTGGGTACCGAGACGGACGGCCGTGTCGAAGGCGGCGTCCCCGCCCTCGGGGACGATGCCCGGGTCGGTCAGGGTCCGGCCCCGGAGGTGGGCGGTGAGGTGGGCGGCGGCGGCGGCCAGAACGGTGTCGTCGATCTGGCCGGCGTGGTCGGCGCCGAGCTCGATGGCCCGCTTCTCGACCGCCCCGTCGGAGAGGACGACGACCAGGAGAGCCAGGTTCGGGCCCAGGTCGACGAGCTGGACGGAGCGGATGGTGGCCGTCTCGTGGGTGGGGCCGACGACCACGGCGGCGTAGTCGGTGAGGTTGGCCAAGAGGCCGCTCGTGTGGCCGAGGAGGTCCTCGACGGCGCCGTGGACGTGGGCGAAGAAGCGCCGGACCTCTTGACGCTGGGCCGGGCCCAGGGTGCCCGGGGTGGCCAGGGTGTCGACGAAGAAGCGATAGCCCTTGTCGGTGGGGATCCGGCCGGCGCTCGTGTGGGGCTGGGTCAGGTAGCCGTCGCGTTCGAGCGCCGCCATGTCGCTGCGGACGGTGGCCGACGAGACTTCCACACCCGGGGTGCCGGTGATGTGGGCGGAACCCACCGGCTCGGCCGTCTCGATGTACTCCGAAACCACGGCCGTGAGGATGGCCGCCTTGCGCAGATCGAGCTCGAGATCGCCCTCGGGGTGGGCCGGTGCCGGGGATTCGTCCCGGGAGGACGGGGGGGCGGGGCGCGCTGGGCGCGCTGTGCGGTGGGGGACCATGGAGTTCTGGCGCTCGATTGACCTGGCACTCGATTGTACCGAGTGCTACCTCGGGTTCATTGACCGGGGTCTTGAGCAGGTCGGACCGGGCGGCGGCGACCCCGGGCCGCTTTCTTGGCCTCGGCGGTGGCCCGGACCCGGGGCAGGGCCACGAGGACGTAGGAGCCCGAGAGGATGGCCCCGAGACCGATGACGAGTAGGGGAACCAGGTCGAAGTGGTTCTGGACCGAGACACTGGCCGTGGCGGCCAGGACGCCGAAGACGGCGATGCCCACCCCGGCCAGGAGCCGGGGGGCGGGGAGGCGGAAGGGCCGGGCGTGGTCGGGCAGGCGGGAGCGGAGGCGGATGACGCAGAAGGCGGCCACCGCGTAGATGAGGGCCTCGAGGGCGGCCCCCACGGCCACCAGGACCTCCCAGGAGCCTGTGGCCGCCACCACCAGGGAGACGACCAGGGAGACGACGCCCAGGGTGACGACGGGCACCCAGGGGACGGCACGGTCATTCAAGCGGGCCAGGGCCGCAGGCAGGCTGCCCTCGCGGGCGGTGGCGTAGATGAAGCGCGAGGCGGTGATGAAGCCGCCGTTGAAGGTGTTGATGGCCGTGGCCGCGGTGACGACGGCCATCAGCCAGAGTCCGGCCTGGCCGAAGGCGGCCCGGCCGAGTGAGAGCTGGGGATAGGAAGAAGCCAGCTGGTGGTGGGTGAGGACGTGGCTCATGGCCACGGTGATCAGACAGCAGACGGTGGCCAGGATGGCCAGGGCGATGAGCATGCCCCGGTGGATGTCCCGGGGTCGGTGGACCTCCTCGGCGTTGGTGGTGACCCACTCGAAGGCGCTGAAGAGAAAAACGCCGAGGGCGATGGCCTCGAGAAGATCGCCGGGGTGGTGGCCGTGGAGGGGCGAGACCGGGAAGCGCAGCGGCCGGTGGCTGCGGACGAGGGCGGTGACGGCCACCAGGGCGGTGACGGCGAGGACGGAATAGGTGGCGATGTCCTGGACCCCGCCCGCCACTTTGACGCCCCGGAGATTGGAGGCGACGGCCAGGGCCAGGAGAGCGGCGATGACGAGGGCCGCCACCGGGGTCGACTGGCCCAGGACATGGGCGATGGCGGTGCCCACGATGAAGGCGTCGGCCGCCACCACGAGGACGATGGTGGTCAGGTAGGTGAGGGTGACGGTGAGAGCGATCCGGTCGTCCATGGAGCGCTTCATGTAGAGGCGGATGGCCGCCGCCGTGGGGAACATGCCGTTGAGCTCGCTGAAGAAGCCCCAGGCCAACAGCGCCAGCAGACCGGCCGTGGCCACGGCGATCCAGGCCGAGTCCCCGGCCACGTAGGCGACGAGGCCGGCGGCGGCCAGGTACTCGAGAGCGGCGAAGGCGAGGCCGCTCGAGGTGGAGACGACCGTGCGGAGACCGAGCGCCCGGCGGAGACGCGCGGCGCCGGACGGCACCGCGCCCGATGACACCGGAACGGCCGGCGCCGGACCGGCCGGCGCAGGACCGGCCGGCGGACCGACGGTCATGGCGCGGGGTCTGTCATTGGTCCAGGAAGGCCACCATGGACATGGCGTCGAGACGCATCACATCCTCCTGGGCGCCGGCCAGGGTGATCTCGCCCGACATGTACTTCTCCGACGGGTTCAGGTCCCCCCAGAAGAGATCGGCGAAATCCTCGGAGGTGGCGGTGACGACCAGATCGGGCACCGCCTCGGCGCCGTCGGCCAGCTCGGCCAGCATCTGATCGCGGACCTCGACGGTGAAGCGGTCCCCGGTGTCGGTGGCCACGAGATGGACGACCCGGTCCCAGCCGCGCAGCATCCGGCGGAGGCGGTCGTTCTCGTTGCAACGGACACGCCAGTCGGCGTAGGCCTCGGCGATCTCGTCCCGGTCGGCCATGTCTCAGATGTCCGCGGTCGGGGTGGGCACGGGGTTCAGTGGCTCAGGGCGGCGAGGACCTCGGCCGCCGCCCGGACCCCGGAGGAGAGGGCGCCGTCGATGTAGCCGCACCAAACGGTCGCCGTCTCGGTACCGGCCCAGTGGACCGGGCCCACAGGGTCGCGCAAGGCGGGACCGAAGCCGGTGAGGAGGCCGGGCGAGAAGACAGCGACCGGCCCGCCCCGGGTGTAGCGCTCGGCCGGCCAGTGCTGCTCGACCAGCTCGAGAGGGTGGGCCGCCTGCGGGCCGAAGTAGCGGACGAAGTCGGCCAGGGCGACCTCGGCCCGAACGGCGGGGGTGGCGCTGTCGAGGGCGCGGCACTCGTCGCCGGCGATGAAGCCGAGCAGGATGCCATGGGAGGCCTCGGGCGGGGAGTCGTCGAAGCTGACGCGCACCGCCCCCTGGTCGGAGACGACCTGGCCGTTCAGACCGTGATCGCGCCAGAAGGGCCGGTCGTAGACGGCGTGGATCTTGGTGACCGACCCCATGGGGGCGCGCATGGAGAGTTGGTCGCGTCGACCGGGGAGCGGTGGCGTCCAGTCCAGGCGGACCGAGAGAGCCGGAGGCATGGCCACGATGCAGCGTCGGGCCCTGACCCTGACGGGGTGGCCGCCGGGCTCGGGGCGGTCGACGATGGCGGTGACACCGTCGGGTCCGTAGGCCACGGAGGAGACCGGTGACGACAGCAGGACGCGGCCCGCCAGTTCGTGGGCCAGGTACAGGGCGCACTGCTGGGCCCCACCGGCGAAGCGTCGTTCCTGGGCCCCGTTGGTGGTGCGGGCCAGGTTCATGAGGCCACCGCCGGAGTGGAGATAGAAGAGGGTGAAGAGAAGGGAGAGCTCGCCGGGCTCGGTGCCGAAGATGCTCTTGACCGCGGCGGTGATGATGTTCCGGGCGCCGGCCGAGGTGACGGTGGCGGCCAGCCAGGAACCCAGGGTCTGCTCGTCGCGTAGGCGCGCCTCGGGGGCGTCCCAGGGCGCCTCCAGGGGGATATGGGCCGAGGCCAGGTCCAGCTCGAAGATGGCCTCGATGCCGTCGGCGGCGGCGGTGGTGTCGGAGGTGGGGATGAGCCCGGCGTAGGTGGCCCGGTTGCCATCGCGCCACTCCACTGCTTCACCCGTGGTGAAGGTGGGAAAGGTCTCGGCCCCGGACTCGTCGGCCAACTTCTGCAGCCGGTCCTGACCGGGTCCGATCCACTGACCCCCGTGGTCGACGGTGGCTCCCGTGGCCGTCGTCGTGGTCCACACCCGGCCGCCCACCCGGTCGCGGGCCTCGAGGACGAGGACGTCGATCCCGGCCCGGGTGAGTTCCCGGGCGGCCGAGAGCCCGGCGTAGCCCGCTCCGATGATCAGCGCCTCGCAGTCGCGGTCCTGCACCGGGCCACGGTATCCAAACTCGGGCCATGCGGCGGGCCCGGTCGGTTCGGTGCTCATAACATCGGGGCCATGGTCAAGCTGATCTTCTGCCTGCGTCGCCGACCCGAGATCAGCGAGGAGGAATTCCACCGCTACTGGCGCGAGGAACACGGGCCGCTGGTGACCCGGCACGCATCGGCTCTGGGGATCCGGCGCTACGTGCAGTTGCACACGACGTCCGGAGCGGTCAACGCGATATTGGCCGCCAGCCGGGGCGGCCCCGAGGCGTATGACGGGGTGGCCGAGCTGTGGTTCGACGACACCGACGCGCTGGTGGCCGGCAGCGAGGCGGGCATGGCCGCCGCCGCCGAACTGGCGCTCGACGAGGCCCGCTTCATCGACCACGGCCGCTCGCCTCTCTTCGTGGCAGAGGAACATCCGGTCATCGCCTGATGCCGGCGGCGGTTCGATGAGATCGGGGATCCCGACCACCGTCTCGGGCGAGAGCGAATTCGCCCGGGTCTTCGGACTGAGGGGCAACCTGTTCGATGACAGCCTGAAAGAGCAGCTGCTGACGCACTACGGGGCCGGCGGGAACGGTCGAGCTGACGGCCGGTCTGGCGCTGTTCATGGGGTTCTCCAAGATCACCGTGGCCCTCGGAGCATTCCCCGATGACTTCCCCACCGCTGTCATCCCGACCCCGGGAGAGGTGCTGCCGGGCTGACCGCGGAGGCGGGCGCCGGGAATGGCACCGTCGGCTCAGTCCTCCAGACGCAGGGCGGCAACGAAGGCTTCCTGGGGCACCTCGACGCGCCCGATGGACTTCATCTTCTTCTTGCCTTCCTTCTGCTTCTCGAGAAGTTTGCGCTTCCGGGTGATGTCACCGCCATAGCACTTGGCCAAGACGTCCTTGCGGCGGGCCTTGACGGTTTCGCGGGCGATCACCCGGCCGCCGATGGCCGCCTGGATGGGGACGTCGAAAAGCTGACGCGGGATGAGGGTACGGAGCTTCTCGGTCATCTTCCGGCCGTAGACATCGGCGTTCGACTTGTGGACCACCGTCGAGAAGGCGTCCACCGGAACCTGGTTGATGAGGAGGTCGACCTTCACGAGCGTGGCGGTCTTGTAGCCGTCGGCCTCGTAGTCGAGGCTGGCGTAGCCCTTGGTGCGGCTCTTCAACTGATCGAAGAAATCGATGACGACTTCGCCCAGAGGGATGCGGTAGAGCAGCTCGACGCGTTCGGAGGAGATGTACTCCATCCGGTCGAGCTCGCCTCGGCGGGTCTGGCAGAGATCCATGACGGTGCCGATGTGCTCGGTGGGCACGATCAGGGTGGCCCGGAGCATCGGCTCGTCGATGTGATCGAGCTTGCTGGCATCGGGCATCTCGCTCGGATTGTCGAAGCGGGCTTCGGTACCGTCGGTGCAGTGGGCCAGGTAGGCGACCGAAGGTGCGGTGGCGATGAGCGACAGGTTGAACTCGCGCTCGAGACGTTCGCGGACAATCTCCATGTGGAGAAGGCCGAGGAATCCACAGCGGAAGCCGAAGCCGAGGGCGCCCGAGGATTCGGGTTCGAAGGTGAAGCTCGAGTCGTTCAGACGGAGCTTGTCAAGCGCCTCGCGCAGTTCGGTCAATTCGTCGCCGTCGACGGGATACAGACCGCAGAAGACCATGGGTTTCGGGTCGCGGTAGCCGTGGAGCGCCTCGACGGCGGGATGGACGGCGTCGGTCACCGTCTCACCCGAACGCGCCTGCCCGACGTCCTTGATTCCCGAGATGAGGTAGCCGACCTCGCCGGGACCGAGCTCGTCCACGGGGGTGGGATCGGGTGTGCGTACGCCGATCTCCTCCACCTCCTGGACGGTGCCGGCCTGCATGTAGCGGATCCGCGATCGGGTGCGCAGGACGCCCTCCATCACCCGGACCGAGGAGACCACGCCGCGGTACTGGTCGTAGGCGGAGTCGAAGATGAGGGCCCGCAGCGGCTTGTCGGCGTCACCCGTCGGGGGCGGGACGCGCTCGACGATGGCGTCGAGGAGGGCGTCGACCCCGGTACCCGTTTTGGCCGAGATGTGGAGGATGGTCGAGGCGTCGATGCCCAGGACCCGTTCGATCTCCGACGCGTACCGTTCGGGATCGGCCGCCGGCAGGTCGATCTTGTTCAGGGCGGCCACGATCTCGAGGTTGTTCTCGATGGCCTGGTAACAGGTGGCCAGGGTCTGGGCCTGGATGCCCTGGGAGGCGTCGACCAGGAGCACGGCCCCCTCGCAGGCCGCCAGCGAGCGGCTGACTTCGTAGCCGAAGTCGACGTGACCCGGGGTGTCGATCAAGTGCAGGACGTGGTCCCGCCAGCGGACCCGGACGTTCTGGGCCTTGATGGTGATGCCCCGCTCACGCTCGATGTCCATGGAATCGAGGTACTGCTCCCGCATGAGCCGGGGGTCGACGGTCTCAGTCAGCTCCAGAATGCGGTCCGACAGGGTGGACTTGCCGTGGTCGACATGGCTCACGATGGAGAAATTGCGGATCCGGTCGGTCTGCAGCACGGCCCCAGGAGCGTACCGGTGGCGGGGAGTGCCCCTGACCCATGAGGGCCGCCGATCGGGCGTCGGAAGCCCCGGAAACCGATGAGAAGACGCCCTGCTACGCTCGTTGCCCGCGGTGGCGCCCCGAGGTGTCGCCCCGACCGTCCGCATCCGCCGAGCCCAGCAGGCGCCGGTTCCGTCCCTCGAACAGCGAGAACGTCACGTGGCCAATATCAAGAGCCAGATCAAGCGCAACCGTCAGAACGAGCGTCGGCGCCTGAAGAACAAGTCCGTCCGCTCGGAGATGCGCACCCGGACGAAGACGGCCGTGAGCGCCATCGACGCCGGGGCCGAAGACACGAGCGAGACCATCCGGATGGCCGTCCGTCGTATCGACCGGGCCGCCGCCCAGGGCGTTATCCACAAGAACCAAGCCTCGAACCGCAAGTCCCGGCTGATGCGTCGTGCCGCCCGGGCCGGTGATCAGGAGCCGGTCAGCACCAAGAAGTAAAGGCCCGAGAAGGAAGCGGGCCGCCGCCGGTCGTCACGTCGACGAGCGCCGGCGGGCCGGCGACCGGCCTCCGCGCGCCGACGCCGCCTCCCGGACGCTGCCCAGTCGGCTGAGCCGCCCCACCAGCACCTCGAGAATGGTGCCGTCGGGCAGCGCGCTGCGACCCCGGACGTCGAGATCGGCATCGGCCAGCAAGGTGACGGCCCGACCCAGCCGGGCCGGGCCCATCCTCCGGCCTTGTTCGAGGGCTTTGCGGGCAGGAAAGGCGCTGCGCAGGCCAAGGAGGGTCGCGGCCTGTTCGCCCGACGTCACCCCGGCCCCGTCCAGCCGGAGCATGGCCTGGTAGTGACGGTGCAGGAGCGACAGCACGACCAGAGGGTGGGACCCCCCGGGACCCACCAGCCGGGCCAGGGCGGCCAGCGCCGTGGCCGTGTCCCCGGCATCGATGGCGTCGGTCAGATCCCACGGAGCCACGCGGCCGGCCTCGCCCAGGAAGGGGGCGAGCTTGGCCGAGTCGATGGCGGCGCCGGGGCCGTAGGTGGCCTCGAGGGTGTCGAGAATTCCCTGGACCCGACTCAGGTCACCCCCCAGATGATCCCCGAGCAAGGTAGCGGCCCGGGCGTCCAGTCGGACCGGGGCGGCGTGGAGACGTTCGACCAACCATTGGGTCCGGGCGCGACCGGTCCCCACGGCCGTGTCCACCACCGATCCAAGGCGGTCGACGGCCTTCACCAGGGCCGCCGGAATGGTGCCTCCACCGGCGACGAGGACGAGGACGACGCCGGGAATGGGGTCGTCGAGACAGACGACCAGACGGCCGGCGTCGGCCGAGACAAGGCGGCCCGCTTCGCGGACCACGATGACCCGGCGGTCGGCGATGAACGGCGGCGTGGTCAAGGCATCGACGATGAGGCCGACGTCCAGATCGGGAGCGCCCGGTCCCCCGTGCTCCTCCACTACCGACGCCGGGTCGCGATCACCGACGAGGACGCTCAACAGATCGTGCACGGCCTGGGCCACGAGCGAGGCGTCGTCTCCCCGGACCAGGTAAACGCCGGCGTCGGCGGTGCCCCCCGTGGTCTGCGTCGACTCCTTGGGCGGTCGGGCCGGACCGGTAGCCATGCTCAGGCCGCCTCCATCACGGCTGCCAGGCTGTCGCAGACGGCCCGGCTGCCGGCCACGTCGTGGACCCTGACGATCCGGCAGCCGAGGGCGACGCCAAGGGCGGCGGCGGCCAATGACGCCTCGCCCCGGTGGTCGATGTCGAGATCGAGGACAGCGCCGAGGAACGTCTTGTTGGAGGCGGAGAGGAGAAGGGGATGACCCAATTGGGCCAGGGCAGACGATCCCCGCAGTAAGGCGAGCGACTGCTCGGCTGTCTTGCCCAGGTCGAGGCCGGCGTCGAGGACGATCCGATCGGGGCTGATCCCGGCGGCGGTGGCCCGGGCCGCCCGCTCGACCAGGAACGTCCTCACGGCGTCGAGGACATCGTCGTAGACGGGCTCGGGATCACGGACACGGGGGGCGAGGCGGATGTGGGTGGCCACCACGGCGGCACCGGCCTCGGCAGCCGCCGGCAGGTAGTCGGGATCGGCGAAGCCACTGATGTCGTTGCCCATGACGGCTCCGGCCCGGTAGGCGGCCCGGGCCACCGATGCCCGCCAGGTGTCGACCGAAATCGGAATGTCGATGCGGGCGTGGAGAGCTTCGATGGCGGGGATGACCCGGTCGAGCTCTTCCTCATCGGTGACCTCGGGCCCAGGGCCGGCCTTCACCCCGCCGATGTCGATGAGATCGGCCCCGTCGGCCACCAGGGTCACGGCGCGCGCCAGCAGGACATCGAGTTCGAAGGTCGCACCGCGGTCGTAGAAGGAGTCGGGGGTGCGGTTGAGGATTCCCATGACCAGCGCCCGGCTGTTCAGGTCGTGACGACGGTCCCCGAGGAGCAGGTGCACGGCTGGCGAGGCTACTGCCCCGTCCCTTCGGTGCCCGACGGCGGGCCAGGAGTCAGAACAGCGTGGCCGACAGGGCCTTGCGATAGCGGGCCACGCGGGGATCGTCGGCGCCGAGCGTCTCCAAGAGGTCGATGAATTCCTGTCGGGCGTCGGCGTCCTCCTTCACCCGGAGAAGAAGAGCGTCGAGGAGAACATCGATGCCGTCGGCGGGGATTTCCACCTGTTGAGCGGCCAGCCGGGCCTCGGCGGCCACGACCCGGGAGTCGGCCGACTCGGGGATGCGGGCCAGAAGTTCGAGGGCCTCGGCCGGCGTGCCCTGCTCCACCAGGAGACGGGCCAAGGCCACGACGCCGGCAGGATGGTCGGGTTCGAGCTCGAGGGCCCGGCGCAGAGAGGCCTCGTCTCCGGCGGCGACGAGCTCGTCCGCCTCCGACGGCGCCGGAGCGAGGCCGGAGATGAACGCCGTCACCTGCGGTTCGGGGAGAGCGCCGATGAACTGGTCGACGATCTTGCGGTCGCGCACGGCGAAGACGGCCGGAATGGACTGCACCTGGAAGGCGGCGGACACCCGGGGGTTGTCGTCGACATTGACTTTCACCAGTTCGACGGCACCGTTGGACGCTTCGACGGCCTTCTCCAGAATGGGCCCGAGGGTGCGGCACGGACCGCACCACGGGGCCCACAGGTCGATGACGACGGGGACTTCGACCGAACGGTCGAGGACGTCGTGCTCGAAGGTGGCATCGGTGACATCGATCACAGTGATCACAGCACCGACGATACCGGAGGACGATCATGTTCCCGGCCGGGTACGGCGGCCCGTGTCGAGGTTCGGGGTTCGCCAGCCCCGGGGACGGATGTCCGGCCCGGGAACGGGAGATAGCGTGCACCGCATGGTCGCTTCCCCCGCCTCCGGTCACGACGCCGTGGAAGGGATCGACGCCGATCGGGTGGAGAGCTGGTTCACCAACAGCATCCCAGGCGTCGAGCCCCCGCTCACCTTCGAGCTCATCGCCGGCGGGCGTTCGAATCTCACGTACCGGGTGAGCGATGCCGGCGGCCGGCGGTACGCGCTGCGGCGACCACCGCTGAGCCATGTGCTGCCCACCGCCCATGACATGGCCCGCGAGCACCGGGTGATCAGCGCCCTCGGCCCGACGGTGGTCCCCGTCCCCGTCACCTACGGCCTGTGCCTGGACGAGGAGGTGAACGGACGCCCCTTCTATGTGATGGAGTTCGTCGACGGTCACATCGTGCGCGACGCCGAGACGGCCGAGCGCGAGTTGGACCTCGGCGCCCGGCGCCGGGCCGGAGAATCGATGGCCGACACTCTGGCCGCCCTCCACGCCGTCGACGTCGATGCCGTCGGCCTCGGGGACTTCGGGAAGCGGCAGGGCTACATCGAACGGCAGCTCCGGCGCTGGGACGAGCAGTTCCGGAATTCCACGGTGGAGGGAGCCGAGACGGCCACGATCATAAACGCCGTGCACGACAAGTTGGCGGCCGACATTCCTCCACAGGTGGGGACTTCCATCGTCCATGGTGACTACCGGCTCGACAACTCGGTGCTTGGCGACGATGGCACCGTCCGCGCCGTCCTCGACTGGGAGATCTGCACTCTCGGCGACCCGCTCGCCGATCTCGGACTGCTGATGGTCTATTGGACCGAGGCCGGAGACGAAGCCGCCATCCTCGGCGTGACGCCGACGACCGTGCCCGGCTTCCCCGGGCGCGCCGAGGTCCGCGCCCGCTACCAGGCCGCCTCAGGACGCGACATCTCTCGTCTCGATTTCTATGTGGCATTCGGCTACTGGAAGTTGGCCTGCATCCTGCAGGGTGTCTACGCCCGCTACGTCGGCGGGGCCACGGCCGGCGACCGCTCGAGTGTGGAGGGTTTCGCCACCAGCGTGGTGCGGCTGGCCGAGATGGGCCTGCAGACGTTGGAGTCGGCGTGACCCGGACCGGCACGCCGTGACCCTTTACGAACGGCATCTTGACCGGGTCCTCGACCGACCCGTCCTCGTCGTCGCCCTCGAGGGTTGGGTGGATGCCGGCCTCGGCGCCGACGGGGCCATCTCGGCGCTGTTGTCGGCCGGACCGACGGAACTTTTGGCCACCTTCGACGGCGAGTCCCTGATCGACCAGCGGGCGCGGCGGCCGGTGGTCCACATCGTCCGGGGGATCAACGAAGGCCTCACCTGGCCTGTCATCCAGATGCGCCTCGGACAGGACCTGGCCGGTGCCGAGATGTGCTTCCTGGTGGGACCCGAACCGGACTTCCGCTGGCCGAGCTTCGTGTCCTCCGTCGTCGGGTTGTGTGGTGAGCTCGGGGTCCGGATCGTGGTGGGTCTGGGCGCCTTTCCGGCGCCGGCACCCCATACACGTCCCGTTCGGCTGGCAGCTACCGCACCACCGGCATCGGCCGACCTCGTGGCCGAGATCGGCATCGTCCAGGGTGAGATCGACGTGCCTTCGGGTGTGTGGGGCGCCCTCGAGCTGGCCCTCGGCGAGGCCGGGATCGCCGCCGTGGGCTTGTGGGCCCGGGTTCCGCATTACGTCTCGGGCATGGCTTTTCCCTCGGCCAGCGCCGCGCTACTCGACGGGCTGGCCGCAGTGTCCGGCCTTTCGGTAGACGCATCGCCGTTGCACACCGCGGCCGACGCTTCATTGCGCCAGGTCGACGACCTGATCTCCAAGAGCGGCGAACACACGGCCATGGTTCGACAACTCGAGCACTCCGTCGACACCGCCGAAGGCAATCCCCTCGATATCGGGGAGCTGCCCACCGGCGATGAGCTGGCCGCCGAGCTCGAGCGCTACCTACGCGACGAACGCGAAGAGCACGGCGAACCGGGAGATCCGGGTGATGGAGGGAGCACCGGTCCCCGGGGTATCTGATTTCTGGCTGGATAGCGCCGTGGCCCGGCCCACTCGGGCACCGGCGTCGTCGATGGTGGTCGTATAGGGTGCCGCCGATGCGAATCGACGGAGGAATCAGCTTCGATCCCAGTGACGCCATCAATTCGGCGCGCCGGGCCGAGGAGGACGGATTCGACGGGCTGTGGTGCGCCGAGACATCGCACGATCCCTTTCTGCCGCTTCTCCTGGCCGCCGAGCACACCGAACGAATCGAGCTGGGCACGGGTATCGCCGTGGCTTTCGCCCGCAACCCCATGACGACAGCCGTGGTGGCCAACGATCTGCAGACCTTCTCGAAAGGGCGCTTCCTGCTCGGCCTGGGCTCGCAGATCAAGCCCCACATCACCAAGCGTTATTCGATGCCGTGGTCGCACCCCGCCGCCCGTATGCGCGAGTTCATCCAAGCCATGCGGGCCATCTGGTCGTCCTGGCACGACGGCACCAAGCTCGCTTTCCGCGGCGACTTCTACACCCACACCTTGATGACCCCGTTCTTCAACGCCGGACCGAATCCCTACGGTGCACCCCAGGTGTTCGTGGCCGCCGTCGGCGAATTGATGACCGAGGTGGCCGGCGAGGTGGCAGACGGACTTCTCGCCCACGGATTCACTACCGAGCGCTACATGCGGGAGATCACCCTTCCCGCCCTCGAACGGGGCCTGGCCAAGTCCGGGCGTACACTGGCCGGCTTCGACATCTCGTACCCGGCCATGATCGTGACGGGGACCAACGAGGACGAGATGAAGGCGGCCGTGCAAGGGGTGAAGGCGCAGCTGGCCTTTTACGGCTCGACGCCGGCATACAAGCCCGTGCTCGCCCTGCACGGGTGGGGTGATCTCCATTCGGAGCTGAACACGTTGTCCAAGAGAGGCGAGTGGGTGGAGATGGCCGGGCTCATCAGTGATGACATCGTCGACGCCTTCGCCGTGGTGGGCTCCCCCGAAGAGGTGCCGGCCAAGCTTCTCAGCCGCTATGGCGACATGGTCACCAGGATCAGCTTCTACGCCCCGTACCGGATGGACCACGGCCGAGTGCAAGAGATGCTGGCCGGCTTCAAGTCGTCGTAACTCGGCGCTGCCTGGAAGCATCGGGCGCAGACGCCGTCGGGCCTCGGTCGCCGTCAGCGGACGATGTTGACCATCCGCGGGGGACGAGCCACGATCCGCGTGGGCTCGAGGCCCTGGAGTTCCTCTCTCACCCGTTGCGAGGCCAAGGCCAAGGCGATGGCCTCGGACTCGTCGATGTCCGGGTTCACCTCGATGCGGTCCCTGAGCTTGCCGTTCACCTGGACGATCATCGTCACCCTCTCGGCCCGGGCCAGGTCGGGGTCATAGGACGGCCACGATTGGGCATGCAGTCGGGCACCGGCACCGTGGCGTCGCTCCCACGCCTCGGCCGTCATGTGTGGCGTCATCGGTGCCAGGAGCAGAAGCAGGGCGTCAGCGGCGGCATCGTAGGTGGGACGGTGGACGCCGGCGTCGTCACCCCGGTATCGCCGGAGCTCGTTCGTGAACTCCATGCAGGCGGCCACCGACGTATTGAAGGACCATCGCTCCATATCTTCGGAGACCTTGGCGATCAACCGGTGCACCGACCGGCTCAAGGCGACGTCGGATTGGTTGGGCCCACCGTCGCGCCACGACGTGTCGCCCGTCTCCACGGTGAGGCGCCACACGCGGTCGAGGAATCGGGCGCAACCCTCGATGATCTCTTCGGTCTGAGCGCTCCAGTCCATGTCTTCTGCCGGTGGCCCGGCGAAGAGGTGGAAGAGCCGGAGCGCGTCGGCTCCAACGGTATCGAAGTACTTCGTGGGAGCGACCAGGTTCCCCTTCGACTTCGACATCTTCTTGTGGTCGAGTCGGATCATCCCCTGGGTGAACAACCGGCGGAACGGCTCGCGCGGCACACCCGGAGCCAGACCGACATCGATGAGGGCCCGGGTGTAGAAGCGGGCGTAGAGCAGGTGGAGGATGGCGTGTTCGATGCCGCCGATGTACTGGTCGACGGGCATGAAATGCTCGGCGGCGGCGGGATCGAACGGTCGATCCTCGGACCACGGATCGCAAAACCGGAGGAAGTACCACGACGAGTCGACGAACGTATCCATGGTGTCGGTTTCGCGGACCGCGGGACCTCGGCAAACGGGACAGGTGGTGTGGCGGAACGTGGGATGGCGCGTGAGCGGTGACTCTCCGGTCGGCAGGAACTCGACGTCGTCGGGAGCCAGAACGGGCAACTGGTCTTCGGGGACGCCGACGGCCCCATGGTCCAGGCAGTAGACAATGGGGATCGGGCATCCCCAGAACCGCTGACGCGACACCAGCCAGTCGCGCAGCCGGTAGTTGACGGTACGTCGGCCCAACCCCGCGGTCTCGAGCCACTCGATGGCCCGTTCCTTGGCCGTTGCCACGTCCAGCCCGTCGAGGAAGCCCGAATTCTCCTTCAGACCGTCACCGGTCCACGCCTTACCCTCGAACCCCTCGGGCGGTCGGGTGGTACGGACCACGGGAAGGCCGTAGGCGTGAGCGAAATCCCAGTCGCGTTCGTCCTCGGCCGGAACAGCCATGATGGCGCCCGTCCCGTAGCGCATAAGGACGTAGTCGGCGACGTAGACGGGAATCTCTTTGCCGGTGAACGGATTGACCACATAGCCCCCGGTGAAGGCGCCGCGCTTGGCCAGGCTCTGTCCTTCGACCTCAGTCGACATGCGCTCGTGCTCGGTGACCCTTGCGGCCGAGGTCCGAACCTCGTCGACCGCGGCACGCTGCGCGTCGGTGGTGATGATGTCGACCAGGGGATGCTCGGGCGCCACTACGGCGTAAGTCATGCCGAAGCTTGTATCCGGACGGGTGGTGAACACCTTCATGATGCCGCCCTCGGGTCCATGCCCCACGACCTGCAGGTCGAACTCCACCCCCTCAGAACGACCGACCCAATTGCGTTGCATGGACTTGACCCGCTCGGGCCAGTCGAGCGTCTCGAGATCGGCCAGCAGTTCATCGGCATAGGAAGTGATGCGGAAGAACCATTGTTCCAGGTCGCGCTGGATGACCACGTCGCCGGAACGCTCGCAGGTGCCGTCGGTGAGAACCTGTTCGTTGGCCAGCACCGTCTGACAGCCCGGGCACCAGTTCACCGGGGCCATGGCTCGGTAGGCCAGACCCGCCTCCAGCAACCGGAGGAAGATGACCTGGTTCCAACGCATATACGAGGGATCGTGGCTCCGTATCTCTCGTCGCCAGTCGTAGACCGCCCCCAGGGCCACCACGCTGGCCTTCAACTCGGCGATGCGCTCTTCGGTGAAGGTGCGAGGATGGGTTCCGGTCCGGATGGCGGCGTTCTCGGCCGGCAGGCCGAACGAGTCGAAGCCGAAGGGCGACAGGACGCCGAACCCTTGCATCGTCCGGTGCCGGACGAGGAGGTCACCGAATGTGTAGTTCCGGACGTGACCCTGATGAGCCGGTCCCGACGGGTAGGGGTACATGCACAGCACATACTGGGCCGGGCGGGGGTCGTCGGCGTCGACCTGGTAGGAGCCCTCGTCGGCCCACAGCCTCTGCCATTTCTGTTCGATCTCCTGAACGTCAAAGGCCCGCGCCATCCGGGGGATTCTACGGATCGCCGGCGAACGCTCCGGTTACCCCGGAGACGAAGGCCGGTGAGCCGCAGGTGGCAAGGCTGATATCGTTCCGGGTTGCCCGGGGGCGTAGCTCAGTTGGTAGAGCGCTTGACTGGCAGTCAAGAGGTTCGTGGGTTCGAGTCCCATCGCCTCCACCGGAAATCGCAGGTCAACGGCCTAATCCGCCGGGCAGACCGAGAGTGTCACAAGGCTCTGGCAATCTCTTGGCAATCCGATCCTGAAGCTATGGTCGGGGCCGGAGGTTGCGGAAATGCAGGGCCACATCCAACGCCGAGGCGACTCGTGGCGTGTCACCGCCTACCTGGGTCGCGACGAATCGACGGGCAAGAAGCGCTATGCGCAGCGAACCGTGCGCGGGACGAAGAGCGACGCCCAGTCGGCGCTGGCGCGGCTCGTCACCGAAGTCAACGACGGCCGGTACGCGTCAGCGGGGTCGCTCACCATCTCTGAGTTGCTCGACCGTTTCCTCGATCTGAAGGCCCGTCAGGTCGACCCCACCACCCTGACCGGGTACCGGAGGGTGGCCGACTACTACATCGTCCCGCGCATCGGCACGGTGAAAGTCGGAAAGCTTCGACCCCTTCATCTCGACCGTTTCTACACGGGTCTGATGGAGTCGGGCGGGAAGAACGGCAAGGCACTTTCACCCCGTACGGTGCGACTGTGTCACGTTCTGCTCCGTCAGGCTCTTGCCCAGGCCAAGCGTTGGGGACTCCTGGCGTCGAACCCGGCAGAGGACGCCACGCCGCCGAGAGACACCCGGCGCGAGATCACTCCCCCCACGTCCGAACAGGTCAACCACTTGCTGAGGGGAGCCATGGAGGTCGACACGGACTTCGGCGTCTATCTGCGGGTGCTGGCCGTGACCGGATGCCGTCGGGGCGAGGCCCTGGCCCTGCGGTGGCGCGATTTCCAACTCGCTGATCAGGGCCCCGGGGAGGTTGTGATCGCCCATTCGATCGCCCACGTGGGCCGCGGCGTGGTGGAGAAGGACACGAAGACCCACCAGGGCCGGAGGCTCATGATCGACGCTGGCACGATGGAGGTTCTACGCGGGCACCGGCGCGCATGGGAAGGGTACGCCGAGCTGGCAGGGACCAAGATCACGGAAGACTCCTATCTCTTCTCCTCGGTCCTTGATGCCTCCACCCCCTGGCGTCCCGACGTCGCCACCAATCGCTTCATACGGTTGTGCAGGGACCTCGGGATCACCGGTGTCCGTCTCTACGACCTCAGGCACTATGTCGCCACCAGCCTGGGAGCCGCGGGCACGCCGATCGCCACGATCTCATCGCGTCTCGGACATCGTGACCGGGCGACGACTTTCAACGTCTACTCCCACAGCCTCCCGGCTCTCGACCATCAGGCGGCAGAGGTGATCGGTGCCCTAATCGACAGCACGCCGAGATCCGAGTCCTGACGGAGTCTGCGCCACCTCTTCGAGCATCCGCTCCAGAGCCGCAAGCGGCACGACAAGTCGTCGCCCCAGGCGCAACGCCGGAAGTATGCCTTGCGCCACCATCTCGTAGCCGAGCCATTTTGAGATCCCGAGCAGGTCCGACGCCTCCTCCACGCTCAGGGCGAGGCGCTCAGGCCTCCGGTCATCGTCCTGCCGCACCGCCTGCGGCGGCTTGGCGTCAGGCGGAGTACGTGCCATTGGCTTCCTCCTCTCGGATCAGGCGGCGTTCGTAGGCGAGTGCATCGCGGCTCTGCTCGGCCAGAAGCCGCTCGCCGTAATTCGCCCACCCGACGCCCACGGCCCGCCAGCGCGACTCGTAGGAGACGTGGGCGCCGACGTTCTCATCACGCGGTCGCTGGGCCACACGCCATGCGGCTCGGGCCGCCCGAAGCGCTCCGAGGGTGGTGGAGTAGCCCCGGGACTTGGAAAGGGAGTGACCGCCGTAGCCGAAACAGTGCGCGTGTCGTCGAAGGTAGAGGGATGCGAGATGCGCGTCTAACCCGAGGGCCCAGGCGGTGGCAGCCAAGCGCCGTGGATGAGAGGCGAGCTTTCGGTGATCGAGTTCCTCCGCACTGCCAATGCGTCGGTCCAGTCCCCCGCTCTCATCGGACGACTTCGTGGCGTACTTCGCTACATACGAGGCGAGACGACCGGCTCGGGAGTTCTCACGGTCGAGGGGTTGGACATCGAGCTCGGTGCCGAAGGTCGTCGTACCCCAGGCATGGCGGGCCGACACAGCCCGGGCGGCGGCTAGGCAAGCCAGTTGCAGTGCCTGCACCTCGACGTCGGGATGCCGGCCGTCGGCTCTGTCCAAGCGCACGATGACGTGGAGGTGGATCGCCCCGCGACGCTGGAACTCCGCCACCCGCACGTAGGAGACCCGCAGCCGTCGCTTGAGCTCGGCCTGAGTTACCCCGAGCACCCGGGCCAGGTGTCGGGGCACGTAGATGGACATCCGTCGCCACAGCTCGGGTGTGAGCGCGTTGTGGAGGACCTGGCCCTCGTAGTCGTAGCAGTCGGGACACAGGGGCACGCCCACCGCCTCCTCGGTGTCCGTGTGATGGACAAAGCAGGACCGCGACCGCCCGTGGGGGCAGCGCTGGCGGGGGTGACCCGGTGTGCACGGCCCTCCAAAGCGGGTGCGGTGGACGGAACCGAAGCTCGGAGCGGTGAGCGTCACGAGCACGGCCGGGTGGGTGGCCACAGATGCATCGACGCCCTTGCCCCCTCGAGGCCGGCGCGCACGAGATGACGGGCGTCGGACCGATAGATTGCCGCGCAGGTGGGACAACGCGACTGGCGCCGGTTCCCGCATCCTTTCAGCACCACACCGTCGGGGGCGGTGGAGCTCGGGAAGACGACACTGCGTGCTCCGGTGGCGGTGTCCACGGCGTCCTGGTGGCCACGCAGGCGGACCGGGTGCCGGCACCATCCGCAGCCGTCTCCCTGGGCCAGGAAGGCAGCGATCTCACCGTCCTCGCACCGTCGCACCAACGCTTCCATGACCGCCGGATGTACGTCCATGGCCGCACAATGGCGGTCGGCTGTGACACTTTCCCCCGGTGAAATGAGAAGGCGAAATGCAGGCCACCGGGCACGAGCGGACTCCAACGGTCTGGAGCGGACTCAACCGGACAGAAGGAGCGGTTCAAGACTTTTTTCTCTCGGTCGCACATACCCAAAGAGGCCCTGCGGACCTGCGGGCCGCAGGGCTCGGGGCAGGCATCGATTCCAGTCACCGAGACATGTCGAGCGACGCCAGTTCGAACTGGGGGTCCTCCTCGGATAGAGCCACGGCGTCAGGCGTTGCCCCAGGCTGGAAAAACGCTGTAAGAGTGAGCTGGAGGTTGTCCCGCTGAGCGTGGAAAATTGAGATGACGGTCCCCCGCCTGATGCCTGCCTGGTGGTAGGTCTCGGGCGTCCGTCTAAAAACATCCGATCAAGAAGGGGACCGTCGTGAAAGAGAACTATCAGATCAAGACCGCCCGCGCCCGCATCACCGGCCGGACGACGCCGAAGAAGGCCAAGACCGATCCGCGCCAGCAAGCGCACGAGGCGGCGCTGGCCCTGCCCGACACCGTGACCGTGGCCATCGGCGAGCTGGCCGGCGAGCTCGAAGAGGGCCTGCTGGCCTTCGCCGTCGGAGCCGGGCTGCAGGTGCTGGGGGTGATCCTGGACAACGAGGCCACCGCCCTGGCCGGCCCGAAGGGCGTGCACGACCCCGGCCGGGCCGCCGTGCGCCACGGGACCGAGGACGGGCTCGTGTCCCTGGGCGGCCGTCAGGTCTCGATCCGCCGGCCGAGACTCAGGAGCGCCGACCGCAAGGAGGAGGTGCAGCTACCGACGTATCAGGCCTGCACGTCCACCGAGTTACTCGGCCGGGAGACCCTCGCCCGCATGATGGCCAAGCTCTCCACCCGCCGCTACGGGGCGGGCCTCGAACCCATGGGGAAGACGATCGAGGCGGCCAGCCGTTCCACGTCCAAGTCGGCCGTGTCGCGGCGGTTTGTGGCGGCCACCGAGACCGCCCTGGCCGACCTGATGGCGGCCGATCTCTCGGCGCTCGACCTGGTGGCCATCATGATCGACGGCGTCCATTTCGCCGGGTTTCTGTGCGTGGTGGCGCTGGGCATCGACATCGAGGGCAACAAGTGGCCGCTGGCCGTGGAGGAGGGCGACACCGAGAACGCCACCTTGGTGAAGGACCTGCTGGCCGGACTGCGTGAGCGGGGACTCGACATGACCAAGCCCATTCTGGCCGTGCTCGACGGGGCCAAGGCGTTGTGCGCCGGGGTGCAGGCGGTGTTCGACCACCCCGTCATCGCCCGGTGCCAACTCCACAAAATTCGGGTCCTTCCGGGTTCTCCGTGGGTGACTTCGTCGAACTTATGTTCGAAGCGACGACGACCGGCTGAACACTCCATTCTCAACTGCGCGACGCTGACACGGATTTGAAATTCCGGGCCCGGGCTATAACGCGGTGGCCACAACCTCGCGCCGGAGTCAAGGGTCGCTGCGAGCCTCCGCTGACGCTCCGGTTCTCGCTCGGGCTTCGCCCGTCCCTTGACATCGGGCTCGGCCGTGGCGGAGAGGCTGACAAGGAAGCGACACTGAGGGTGTCGCTTCGGGGGATAGAGGCCCCGAGCCTGGTTCGAAGGAGGGCAGCCGTGCGCGACATCGAGTTCTACGCCCAGGTCCTCGGGCTCACCGACCCCTGGTACGTCGAGGACGTCGACCTCTCGATCGAGAACAAACGGGTCGACATCACCGTCTCGCACCATGAGGGCCGGCTGTGGGCCTGCCCGGCGTGTGAGGCCGAGCTTCCCATCTTCGACCATTCCGAGAAGCGGGCCTGGCGCCACCTCGACACCGGAGGGTTCCCCACCTGGCTCCACGCCCGGCCCCCCCGGGTCAAGTGCCCGACCGACGGGGTCCGCCAGGTGCGCCTGCCGTGGGCCGAACCCCGGAGCCGCTTCACCACGGCCTTCGAGCGCTTCGCCATCGACGTGCTGAAAGAGACCGACATCTCCGGCGCCGCCAACATCTTGAAGATGACCTGGGACGAGTGCTGGGGGATCATGGAGCGGGCCGTGGCCCGGGGGAAAGCGGCCAAGGAGCCCCAGATCCCGGCCCTGATCGGGGTGGACGAGAAAGCGGTCCGCAAGGGTCATTCCTACATGACGCTCGTCTATGACATCGCCGGCGGCACCGTCGAGTACATCGCCGACGACCGCAAGCAATCGAGCCTCGACGGCTACTTCAGTGCCTTCAGCCCCGCCCAACGCGACACCGTCACAGCCGTGGCCATGGACATGTGGGAGCCCTACATCAACTCGGTCACAGAACACCTGAGCAATGCCGAGGACAAGATCGTCTTCGACCGATTTCACATCATGAAACACATGGGCGAGGCCGTCGACACCGTGCGCAAGGGTGAGCACCGGGAGCTGCGGTCCGAGGGGATCGACACCTTGAAGGGTTCCAAGTACCTCTGGCTCTATGCGGAGAAGAACCTACCCGACAAGCACAAGAGCAGGTTCCGAGACCTGAAGACGCTCAACCTGCGGACCGGCCGCGCCTGGGCCATCAAGGAGTCGCTGGCCGCTCTGTGGGATTATCACCGACCTGGCTGGGCGATGCTGTTCTACAAACAGTGGTTCTTCTGGGCGACACACTCGCGCCTGAAGGCGGTCATCGACGTCGCCTACATGATCAAGCGGCATCTCTATGGCGTGCTCAACTACTTCTCCGCCGCCCGCATCACCAATGCCGCCGCAGAAGGTCTCAACTCCAAGATCCAGACGATCAAGAAGATGGCCTACGGCTTCCGCAACAAGGAGCACTTCAAGACGGCCATCTTCTTCCACTGCGGTGGGCTACAGCTTTACCCTGGGACCCACGGAATTGCCGGATGACCCAAAATTCGCAACGTCGAGTCCAAGCTGCCCGACGACGTGGCCCGGGTGGTGGTGAAGGAGATGCGTGCCGCCTACGCCAACCCCGACGCCCTGGCCGCCCAGGGGGCGCTCGAGGCCCTGGCCAAGCGCATCCAACGTTCGCACCCCGGGGCGGCCGCCAGCCTGCGCGAAGGACTGGCCGAGACGCTCACCATCGCCCGGCTCGGAGTGCCTCCCACCCTGGCCCGCACGCTGCGGTCGACGAACGCCGTGGAGTCGATGATCGAGATCTGCCGTGACCACTCCCGCAATGTGAAGCGCTGGCGTGACGGCGAGATGGCCCTGCGCTGGTGCGCGGCGGGCATGGTCGAGGCCAAGAAGCAGTTCCGACGCGTCAACGGTCACCTGCACCTGAAGTCGTTGCGCACTGCCCTCGAACAGCGCGTCGCAGAGACTGTTACACCCCGTCGCTACAGTGCAGACAAGGAGGTGGCCGCCTAGCTCAAACGCCCGGGGCCGTCACTCAAAATCCACACCGGTCGGGACATCCTCGTGAGCTGTGAGGAGTCTCTTTACGTTGTCGAGCGAATGACGCTGCATCGTGTCAAGCGTTGGCAATCTCGAGCGGTTTAGCTCGTGGCAGGGTCCGTCCGAATCGGGTGCAATCCGTCTGAGAATCCAGATAACGCCGGGGGCACTAACCCCGAATACCGGTATGGCCACGTCGTCATTCTTGACGATGCCTCCCCGCCTTCTGACCCCCTAGATTGCCAGCCTGGGCAGATCAGGTGGCGATGTGCTCGATCTTCGTGGCCGCCTCGGTGAAGATGGTGCTCAGCTGCCCGATGGTGAGCGTCGGCGCCTTGCCGACGTCGTGGTCATCGAGGCCCTGCAGCATGACGGCCAGGTTGGCAAATCGGGCGACAGTGGTCGGCAGGTACCGCTCCACTTCGCCGGACTTCGTTGCAACCTTCGCCGTTGCCAGGAAGGAAATCGAACCATCACCGATCTTCGGTAGCCCGGTCATCGATGCCCATGTCTCCTGCTGGCCACTCGCGGCGGTCCAGGTCTTGCCGACGCAGGTCGAAATGGCCGCCTTCATGCGACCGAAGTGTGCGGAAGAGTCGGCAACGATCCACCTGTTCTCGATCACGGCCACGGGTCGATCCTGCGTCGAGGTGGGAGCGGTTAGCACGACCATCGTCGCGTTCTGCCGTGCTGTGATGCGGTCGAACTCTGAGGCGTTGTCGGCCTCCGGGCACAGCGCGATCGACAGTGTCGACGTGGCCGCGGTCATCGTAGTCGTTGTCGGTGTTTGTCGCTCCGCTTGTGTCCAGCCGGAGCCCACATCGGCGAGTGTCTACAGTCCGGAGGCGAGCCCCGAGAGCGTGTAGGTCTTGGCGGTGGGGTCCCCACCACCGCAGGACGCGAGGAGCAGTACCAGCACGACCCACCACGCCGACCTACGAACGGTCACGGCGACCTCCTCTGCCGACGTGCAACGACACACGCCGCGATGATGCCTCTGTCAACCACTGGTCAAGCCCTTGACCTTGCACCAATGGACGGCCCCTGCGGGCCCGCTCGCCAGCGCATCAGCGACGGCAGGGTCGATCGGTCGGACCACGTCAGCCAGGCGCTTGAGCGCCGCCAGCACATCCGCACCATTGCTCTCCCCGGTGCCGTTGGCCTGGAACAAGGTCACGAACGCCTTGCACTTGGCGACGAGTTCGACGGCAACCGGCCTCGTGAGATCCTTGGTGAGGGCGTCGACGGCGGCACTCTCAGGAATTGGCCCAGTCAACGGGCTCGTGCCGCCAGTCGGCGGGGTCGTCGCCGGGTGCGCGGCCGACGAGGTCATCGGCCCGGGGGTGATCGAGAAGTTGGGGGCCTGGTAGTCGTAGGCCCCGCCTGAAGCTTCGTCGACCAGCACCCGGGTCGTGGTGGGCTTGTCGACGGTGGTGAGCAACAGGCGGGTGCCGTCCCAGGTCAGGACCCACTTCCAGCCTGGGGACCACACGGGGCCACTCTGGATGCCCCAGCTAGGTCGGCTGTTCGTCACGGACAAGATCGTGCGCGCTCCCGTCGGACCGGTGAGCGTGATCGTCGCGTTGCCGTCCTTGCCGGTGGTGACGAGATGCTCGCCAGCCGGGTTGGTGGAGGCGCCCACGGACGGTCGCGCCCCCACGCCGAGTTCGGATGCAGCGACGTTCTCGGTATGGCCTGTCGGGATGTCGACGATCTTGCCCCACGCGGGACGCTTGCCGCTGGTGTCGTTGAACGCGGTTACGAGGAGTTTCCCATCGTCGCGCCACACCGCGGTCGCGAGCGCCGGTGAATTGATCGCCCAGCAAAGGACATCTTTGGGTGGACCGCCTGCTGCGGCGACGATCCGGGCGCACGCCTGTCGTTGCTTGACTGCGGGGTTCTTCGCCTCGGAGATGTAGGCGACGGTTCCCTGCAGGGTCGGATCGGGCGAGGTCGCCAAGGACGGGAACGTTGGGATCGGCCGGCTCTGGGCCTGCTGCTCGTTTCGCACCGCGACGAAGAACCCGATGAGCGCCGCGAGGATCGCGACGGCAACGGTGACCGCCACCGCGACACGCACCCGCCGTCGGCGAGGATCTGGCTCGATCCGGGCACGACCAAAGAGCTTCTTCACGCCGAACACGAGGAGGCCGAGGATCGCCAGCGAAAGCAACACGAAAAGGCCCACTTGGGTTCCTCCTGTTCGAAGCGAGCACCTCTACCGGCCCCAGTCGAACACGAGAAGTCGACCGAACACAGAGTCGTAAGTCACCCGCCACCTGATGCTGCCGTAAACGCGTTGCCGCAGGTCACGGTCTCGGATGAGTTCTCAGGCACCCTGTGAGCCTGTTGCAGAAACCTCCCGGGAGCGATCTACGAAAGTCCAGGTAGCGCGCGCGTGATTGCCGCCACCTGATCGCGCCAGTCGCAGAGAATTGTGCATGGCGTACAACTTCTTGGCTGTCGAGCGTGACCAGGTGTACCTGCTGCCGCCATCGGTAGCCGACTGGCTGCCCGAGGACCACCTGGCCTGGTTCGTGCTCGACGCCGTCGACGAGATGGACCTCGCCCCCTTCTACGCCGGTTACCGCGCCGACGGCTGGGGGGCGGCGGCCCATGACCCCAAGATGATGGTGGCTCTCGCCCTCTACGCCTACTGCCTGGGGATCCGGTCATCCCGCCAGATCGAGCGGGCCTGCCACGTCGATGTCGGATTCCGGGTCGTGGCGGCCAACCAGTGCCCGGACCACACCACCATCGCCCGGTTCCGCCAGCGCCACGAGGCGGCCCTGGCCTCGGTCTTCACCTGCTCGCTGCGCCTGTGCTCGCAAGCGGGGTTGGTTAGCCTCGGGGTCGTGGCCGTCGACGGGACCAAAATGGGGTGCCCAGCAGCGCTCGACGCCAACCGCACCAAGGACCACATCGAAGAGGCGGTGCGAAAGATGCTCGAAGAGGCCGAAGCTGCCGACGCGGCCGAGGACGCCCTCTATGGACCCGACGCCACCGGTGACGAGCTCCCGGCCCACCTGAGGGGCCGTGAGGCCCGCCGCAAGCGACTGGCCGAAGCCAAGGCCGTCCTCGACGCCCAGGACAAGGCAGCCCGCGAAGCCCACGAGGCCCACCTGGCCGAGCGGGCCGCGAGAGAGCAGGCCAGCGGCCACAAGCTCCGGGGAAGGAAGCCCACCGCACCCGACACCACCGAGGCAAAAGCCAACCTCAGCGACCCCGAGAGCCGCATCATGAAGACCATGGACGGCTTCGTCCAGGGTTACAACGCCCAGGCCGTGGCCAACGAGGAACAGGTGGTCATCGCGGCCGAGGTCACCGACGAGCACAACGACCTGGGTCAGCTCCACCCGATGATCGAGGCCACGAGTCGCTCCCTCGACGCCGCCGGGATCACCGAGCGACCCGAGACGCTCCTGGCCGACGCCGGCTACGCATCCGAGGACAACCTGGCGAAGCTCGGTGACGACGAACCCAACTGCTTCATCGCCACGCGCAACATGAACAAGAACCCAGAGCCGCGCAACGGATCGCGTGGTCCACTGCCCGCCGACGCCACCCTGGTCGACAAGATGGACCGCAAGGTCTCGACCGTTTCGGGCAGGGCTATCTACAAGAAGCGCCAGCACATCATCGAACCGGTCTTCGGACAGACCAAGGACGCCCGCGGCGCCAGAAGGTTCATGCGGAGGGGCAAGGCCGCCGCCGACAGCGAGTGGAAATTACTCATGGGCACCCACAACCTCTTGAAGCTCTACCGCCGCTCTCTCGTCGACGCCACCGTCGCGCCATGGTCCCGCATGGCGGCCATCAGCGGGTGAACACCACTCGATCAGCCTTCATCGAGCGACAATCAGCTCCCCGCATTGGCCCCGAGTCCGCACGATTGGAACGTCAGCCGTCCTTGCGAACGCCCGAATAGCCCTAG